>OJOF01000164.1_pt1 | contig 58099 bp, 100 predicted proteins | sample 1598181 | NCBI WGS metagenome assembly OJOF01 (sample SAMN01915226, study PRJEB22387) | human gut metagenome | isolation source: stool | host: Homo sapiens | place: USA
GCAGCTCACTCGTAATGAGCAGGTCGCCTGTTCGAATCAGGTCAGTAGCTCCAAAGAGAAATCCCCAAAAAGTGGCTTTGTGCCTAGCTTTTGGGGGATTTTTCTTTTTATAGCCGTCCTTCGGTTTTTAGAAAAAAACGCCTTAATTACCCTTATTTTACCACAACTTCCCTAAATCAGTGGCGCAAAAAGTGGCGCAGAATGGCACACAGCATCAGATTATTTTCGTGCTCTGTATCGCTGTGTATACTTTCCCTGCGCCTTCAGCTTGTCGTAGGTCTGGCCTGCCTGAAGGGCTGCTGCTATACTATGACTTTGTTGGCGTTAACATTTTCGTGATGCCGCGAAAACATCACATATAGGTTTTCTGGCTGCGCACCTGTGCTTCGATCATCGGCTTCAGGTAGCTGTCGAGGTCGCCAAAGGTCTCCTTGATGAACGTGATGGTCTCCTGCGTCAGGGCTTTCTTCGCAGCGGTCAGTGCGCGGTTGTAGGCAATGCGCTGCGCAGCCTCGTCGAACTTGTCCTGTTCCTTCAGGGCATCAACGTAGGTCTGGTTGACGTACTGGACGGCGTTGAACACCGCGTTGGCGGCATTCTGGAGACAGGTCTGCGCAAACTTGTTGTTGATGTAGCCGTTTGCAATGCTGACACCTTTGTTCAGGCCCCAGCCGAAAATGACGGTCATTGCAGGGATGCAGGCAGTAAGAGCGACTTTCAGGAATTCATTCATAAGAGCTTATCCTTTCTGCTCGGTTTCCGAGCGCTGCTTTAAAATGTCCACGGCCTTGGTGATCGCTGCCGGGATTGGCAGTCCCATCAAGCCCGCGTTTTCGATGATGGAAATGGTCTCGTTGCAGATAAAGCCGATCACAACGGCATCCCGCACAAAGGTGGAACCCATCACGGCATCCAGCCTGCAGGCCACCAGCACGATCAGCAGCGTTTCGCCCTTGCGGCACAGGCCCTTCCAGCCTGCGCGGCTTTCCAGCGTGCCGCTTTTGGTCTTGGGGCTTGCATGGAACACTCCTGCCACGATCAGCCCGGTGATGTAGTCGATGGCCATAAAGATGATGAGCGTCTGCAGCGCTGCGTCCCACCCGCCAAACAGGCTGGCAAACGCAGCGCCCAACGCACCCACCGCCATGCAGAAATAATCTTTCAAAACGTCACCCCCCTCACAGTGTCCACCGGCTCTTGTTCGGGCGGGTGTCTACATGCACCCAGCCCTTTGCCCGGCCTGACTTGACCGGGTAGCGGCCCACGCCGCCCCAGCCGGGCATCAGGCTTTCGGCGTAGGCGGCCACAGCCAGTGGGTCGGTGTCCTGCACCTGAATGTCAGCGGCCCGGCCCAGCAGGTGCTGGCTGGATCTGGAGCCGCCCACCTTGGTGTTGTGGCTGGCGGTGCGGTAGCCGCTGGTGATGGTCACCGGCTTGCCGAAGTGCTCCCGGATGCACTGCAGCAGCACCACAAGGCCTTCGTCAATGAGGATGGTGTCGGTACCGTCGCGGCAGCGGAACTCCCGCACACGGAATGCGGGGGAGAGCTGCTTTGCGCCGTCCTTCTTCAGGCTGTACTGTTTGATCGCCATATGGATCACGTCCTTTCACGGCCCGGTCAGGCGCTGGTCTTTTCGTTCAGCATCTCGGTCAGCTCGGCATATTGCTCGTCGGTCAGCTTGGCGGCGGCGTAGAAGATATCCAGCTTCTTTTCCATACCGGCGGTCTGGCCGCGCTCGATCATGCGCTTGCAGGTGTTATAAAGTGCCATAGTAGTCATTCCTTTCTGTTTATGCGGTGGTTTCATCATCGGTCACGCCCAGCTCCAAAAGAGTTAGGCGGTAGTCCTGGTCAAGGTTCAAAGCGTCTGCGTCGGCAAGAGCGGCATTCAGCGCCGCCACCGTCTCCGGCAGCTTGTCCTTTGCTTCCTGCTTTTTGCGTTCTTCTTCCTGCGCGGCCAGCTCTTCGGCGGTGTAGCGGATGTATCTCTGGATGGGTACCTTTTCCACCCATTCCTCCTGCGCCTGTACGCCGAGCACATCCACCACCCGCTGCACGTCCATGCCGCCGTTCGGATACTCGGTCACGGTCTCCCAGTGCCACTGCTCCTCCACGCCCTCTACGGCAGGGTGGGTGATCTCTTCCGTGCTGGTGGTCAGATACCCAAGCGTCAGGTCCGGGTTTTCAATGGCTGCACCGTTCTCGTCAATGATCTTCATGGTTCAAAACCTCCTTTCTCAGGCCACGCGCTTCCAGATGTGCACATAGTATGCGGCGGGCTGCACGGTATAGCTGCGGCCGTAGATAGGATTCGAGCGAGAAGCATCAAAAGAAATATCATATGCCGACCCTTCATATCCAGCATATCCACAAAAAGGAGAGCTAACCTCTGTAACTGCCAAAGCACCTATTGACGATATGGCGTTTTTATTACCGCGAAATGGTGATGTTTTACCGTTATTTGAGGTTTCGCTTAAACTACCTGCAATGTTTGGCAGACCCGCCTCAACAGTGGTGCCTGCTGCGTGGGCGTAGGACGCACCCATCAGCACCCGGTTCTGCGCGATCTCCTGCCATATACCGCCGAACAGGGAAGCGGGGCTGGTCGTACTGACTGTTTGAAAAATACTGCCCACGGGGTAGGCCGCCAAAGTGCTGTCCGCAGAAAGTGTTCCGTCCGCATCGACCGTCAGACCGCTGCCCACCTTCACACCGCCCAGCACGGTTGCGGTGGCAATAGGGAGCTTGATGCCTTTCAGCGCATCGCCAACAGCCTTTGCGTCAGCCGGAGCGCCCTCGACGCTTAGCGTCTTATCGGTGCTCACGATGGCCGCAGCCCTGTCCGCTTCAGCTTTGGCAGAAGCGGCAGAACTTCCCGCGCTCTTTGCGTCTGCGGACGCTGACTGTGCGCTTTTGGCTGCGCTGGTGGCGGCAGAATTTGCGCTAGATGCAGCCGAAACGGCTTCTTCTTTTGCGTTAATTGCTCCCGCAACGGTACTAAGTTCATTAAGAGTAGCCGCATTGATTGGCGTTCCTTCTTTTGTTGGCTCGTCATTTCGGATAAGAGTGACAATTTCGGATGTTCCATCCGATTTTACCATTGTCCACCGACCCGGATATTTCGCCACACGGTCTTCAAAAACCATATTGTCCATCTCCTGTCATGTATTCGCCGGAAAACGTAACGTATGTTTTAGCAAGCGTTTCAATGTCGAACAAAATTTGCTCGATTTGATTCATCCTTAAAAAATCGAGTTTATTCATGCTTTCTGGAGTATCTGCAATAGCAGATGGGCCAGAGCATTTAGCACGAATGGAGTTGATGTTGGAAAGCCAACGTGTTGCATCGGAGACTTTCATATATCCATCGACTGTCCAATCAGTCCGAACAGAAACAGATGCGCCAACAATGGAGCCAAGCTCTTGAATACCGGATTCTATGCGGTTAAAATCCGTATAGCTTAAAGCGCCCTTCATTCCGGCAAGCCATTCCGATTGTTCGGCTTTTGTCCACGTACCTGTTCTTGCCTTTGCGGTAATTTCTTTCACGTGGTCAACATCCGATTGCATTCGGTCTGTAATCCAACGAATCATAGATTATTCTTCCTCAACTCTGTTTTGATACCCAATAGGCAAATTGCTCGGAACGGTAAACATGTAATGATAGCACTTATAGTTTGCGTCCCCAGAACCGATACAGTCATAAAAAAATAATTCCTCTTCGTCATTAGAATCGCCAAGATGTGCTTTGTCCCAATATCCTGAAACAACAATAGAACGATAATAGATATTTCCAACAGAAGGGCCCATGCCAAAATATTCAAGATGGGTAACGGGAGTTCTCGTCCACTGCTGATACGGGCTGTAATCGCCTCCGATAGTAAAAAAAGGATTTCTCAGAAGTTCTTTTGCTGTAGGGAGCGGGCTTCCTTCTGCGTTGCATCCATACCCCCAAATTTCGTTAATAGAACTGCTGTTATCAGGAAATCCGTAGTATATTTCTTTTGCGGAAGGTAAAAATATACTGCGAGATAGAGTAGACACAGCAGAAGGTACGTACTTGTTAGAATCATTTTTTTTGAACGCTGGGGTATAATAAAAAGTAGTTTTGCCGATTTTTTTCTGCATAAAATCAGAAAAAGAATTTTTTATGTTTCCGTTCAATAAGGCATCAATACTGCTGGTCGAATACTCTGCGGGAGTTGTCATTTTACTATCCCACGCAATGTTTTCTGTTTTCGCGTCTTTAAGAGCAAGAAGCGTTCTCCCTTTGCCATTTAATTCTGGCTCGTAATTATGCTTTGAGACAAGAAAAGCGGTATAAGCGCCAGCGACGGAGATGTAAACGGTATCGCCTTCTTTGAGGTTGGAAATCTCATCCGCAATCGCAGTAGCATTGCAAGAAGCAGAAAGGCTCGCAACTGTAGCTGTAATCGTTGCATTTCCGCTGTGTAAATACGTAACGTTGCAGACAGATACGCCGCGTTCGTTCTTGATGACATTCAGCTCAACGATACCAGCGGGAGATGCATTCCAAACAATAACAGGGGAATCGGCAGATGCAGGGGTAAGCGTTGCAGTGAGCGTGATCGTGTCGGAAGGATGTAAGTAAATCTCAGAAGCATCGATTTGTAACGAATCAACATCTTCAATCATATACCCGGTAACGGAGCCCTTGAAGCTACCATTAAACGTGTAAGAAACATCCGTGATCAACAAGTTAGAAGAATATCCGAACTGATGATTGAGCTTGACAAAATCAAGAGCATCGTTGTGCGGGCTTGCACGATAAGACAGGGTAGCTTTTCGACGATTAGAAAGCACTTTATAGCTTTCAGTTAGAACATTCTTTGGCTGGGAGACGACGGAAGAAGAGATAAGCGCATTATTTACACTTTGCGTAACGCCATCGCCAGTAGCACCATTCGGATACAATGACGAAACTCCATTTAGAGAGTAAGAGATGTTTTTTAACTTATTAGAAAAAGTGATTTCCGGATACTGATAATCATTGATTTCAGTGATTTCATAAATGTCGGACTTGTTTTCAGGAAGGTACGGAACCCGGTCAATCCGAATCTCACCGTTTCTTGTCTGATACAAAGCCATACCGGCTGCGTTAGCAGAAAGCTGTAGCACATCAGCGTTTTTATACGAAGAATTTCCGTTGTTAAAATCAGCTGTATAATCCTTCAAAGATTCATTGATGTAATAGCTGATACCGGAAACATCAAGAAGTTCCAAAGCGTCATAACACATTTCGTATAAAGTTCCGCTTTTCCTTCCGGTATATAGTGAATCGATTAAAAACACCAAAGCATCTCGAGCTTCAAAGGAAGCGGTAATGCCATTAGAAGGAATGTTCCAACTAGAAAGGTAAAACTTACCTCCGTTAATCCATTCAGTCTGTCCGTCCAAGTCCATGCCATACTTTACAAAAACAGCTTGGCGTTCATACAGATACTTGTAGAGACCGTCTGGGTTGATAGGATTCCATTTTTGATCGCTGTTATCAACGGAAAAAGAAATTGAATCCTTGGAAAGTTGACCGGAAATTGGGTCTCGCTTTGATTTATGGGAATACGACAGAAGGTCTGTTTTGCTAAATTTCACACGTTGTCCAAATTCCACTTGCGAGATACGAGCTCTTCGGTTTGGAATACACCATTCAAGAATTTCAATAATAACCAAATCATAATTGGAAATCTCAAATTCAATTGAAGTTTCGGCGGAATCGTTGTTGTCAATTTGCTTTTCCAAAAGAAGAGCGGTTCCTTTGTAAGCGGAAACTTTAAATGATTTTGCCCATTCATTTAAAATTTCAGACCAAATGATTGTCAGACCCGGTATTTTTTCTTCGTGGCTTTTACTAAAAGAAAATGTGATGGTTGGATGATTGGAGCTTGATACGCATTCACCGCTTACATAGCCGCATTCTTGATACGGTTCAGAATTCGGGACGATATCAAAGCTTCCATCTAAAACCCAAAAATTAGTTTCAGCAGTCGCGTAATTTCCAGAAGTGGAAATGTCCAGGTCAGTGATGGATGCCGCATTACTAAACACGGTTTGCGAACCTGAACTTGCAATAGCGTCCGTTTGCGCCGCATCATCAGCTGCATGATAAGTAATCTGAATAAAAGTTTCGGGTACAAGTGTATTATTATATTGTGAAAGCCACTTATCGGACGGCTTTACAGACATATAAAATCACCACCTTTAGACCTCAACCAGGCTCAAAGAACAATCCGTCCAGCCCATCACATTTCCGGTGTTTGGGCCCCTTCGCCACATTCCGGCTGTTCGATCGGAAACATACATCTGACGTGTGGAATAAGAAGCTGTTGCTTGATTGTAAAATCGTACCGTGCAATAAAAGTTTGTAGTGAATGGGCCGATGACGGAAGCCCATTGTTTTGCGGTAAGGTATTTCCACTTAAGAGCCACTTTTGCAACATCGTGTCGAACCACAGAGCCAACAACCTTGCCTTGCACGTTTCGGCCAGAATCAACGATGGTTGAAGTCGTTGCGCTATAAGAGGAAGGCTCTGGCAAATCTACGCCGTTCACTGATACAAGAGCTTGCATAATTCACCGTTCCTTCCTTAATAGCTATACACTTCCGTCCCCATGATTTGCACGCCGCGGTCAGCCTGCTGCTTTTCAACCGAAGCGGTAATCTGCTTTCCGTCAATGAACAGCCTGACTTCCTTGCCGCCGGTAATTTCGTCACCATAGCGCTGGAAAATATCAAGAAACGCATTATAGCAGCCGTTGTAAACCGCGCCTTGCAGGTCGGAAGAGCTTGTTGACCCGGATGATGTATTGCTGTAGTATCCATTTGCAGAAGTGGTGGAACCTGTAGAAGCATCGTATTCAGGGGTTCCGACGTAAGAAGAATTGTCAGTTGAATATTTCCCACCGAGATTGCTCACAATACCCGCAATCGCAGCGCCTAAGGCAATTGCGGCCGCGCCCACAATAAGCGCTACAGGAATGCCGAAAACTGTAGACGAAAGCGCACCGGCAATAGAAGTAAGAAGGCCAACAAACGCAGAGCCAACACTTCCAATCAAGCCGCCCATTGCAGCAAAAATTTCAGGGAAAGAGCTTACAAGACCACCGAAAAGGCCTTGACTGATCGCAGTGCCAGTGGTAGCTAAAGGCACCTTCAACGCGCTAATTGATGTAGAAATCGTAGTTCCAAGATTGGAAACGCTCTTTACGATTTTTCCAAAATTGCTTGTTATGCCGCTCCAGATAACCTTGCCAACTTTTAACGCTTCGTTAAACAAGGTTTTGGATGCATCCTTCAAAATTCCAGCAATGTTGGAAATAAAGCTTTGCGCATATGCTTTTACCTGATTTCGGTTGCCTTCTCCCATCGCCTGCCAGATAATAGCAGCAGCAGTTGTTCCGACCGTTTTCAAATCTCCGCTCTGCACAGCATTCCAAAGATTCTGTACTGTGCCGAAGAAGTCATTCTGCAAGCCGGAATCAAGTTCCTGCCACTTGCTGTCCAGACCGTTGAAGAAGCCATTAACAAAATTCGTTGCGGTGGTCGTGCCATAGTCAATCATCTCGTTGCCCTTCTGCTGAACAACGTTTGCCAGATTGGTCATAGCTTGTTCGACGTAAGGAAGTGCTGCAGTGATACCGTTTGCAAGGCCTTGATCGACATAAACGCCGATTTGGTGAAACACTTGCGAAGGAGAATGAATTTCAAGCGCATCTTTGAAGCCATTGACAAAACCATCAGTGAAGCTCTTAATACCATTTGTAACGGTACTCCATGCATCTTTTAGACCGTTAATCAGGCCGTCCCAAATGAATTTGCCAAGCTTTCTCAATTCGTCAGGAAGCTTTTTGAACTCACCGACAATAGACGAAATGATTTTCGGAACTTCAATAACAACGAAAGCTATCATGCGCTCCCGCCATTTAGAAATAACGTCAAGGGCTTTGAGAATTGCAGTCCAAATATTTCCCGGCAGTTCTTCAAAAAACTTAACAACAGACGAAACGATTTTTGGAACTTCGGTTGTTACAGTAACAACCATGTTTCCAATCCACTCTCCGATTTTGCCGACGGCAAAGCCAAGGGCATAGCCGATTTTTTCAGGAAGAGAACTGAACCACTCGCCAATGCTGTTTATGATGTTCCCAACCTTTCCAGGAAGAGAAGTCATAAAATCAATGGCCGCATTCCACTTGGTAACGATAATTTGCTTGATGGCTTCAATACGCTGCTCAAAAACATTTTCGACATAATGCATTTTAATGTCGGCTTCTGCGGCAGCATCTGTTTTTTCGCCGCTCTCTTTAGCACCCCATTTGATACCAGCCCAGTGAAGAACAAGGCCAATACCGACACCAGCAGCGGCAACGGCTCCAGCAACAGGAAGGCTTGCGCCAACAAGCAATGCAACGCCAGCACCAGCAACACCGCCAAAAATTCCCATCAAAGCAGCAATGATGGTGTCAAGAACCGGAAATTCTTTCAGCTTTTCGCCAAGAGAGAATGTGATTCCCGCAAAGGTAATAAGACCTGCAAGACCGATAGAAAGCGTTGCGGCTGTACCAGTGGCTACCCCAAGATTGGTAAGTAGTGTGATACCAGTAATAGAGCCGAATGCCGTTGTTAAAGCAGCCTGAATCCATGTGCTTGCATCGCCAAGATTGGCTTCGCCGGTACCAAGCGCATAAGTAAGACCTGCAAGGCTTGCCACAAAAGCGATACCCATGCCAAGCGTAATGCCATCCGCGCCCATTGTGCGCCAAAGAACAAAAGAACCAAACGCAGCAGACACCACTTCACCTAAAAGCTCAAGAGGGTTTCCAGTAGAAGCGTAACCTTTGGCAAAGCTAAATACCAACGAAGCTTCAATAACAACAGTCGCAATTGAAAGAGCCAGCTTTTGCAAGTCAGTCATTTTGGAGATTGCGGTCGCAACATCTGTCAAAAAATCAACAATTTTCCACAATGCAAGCGCAGCAGTGACAGCGCCGATGATGGGGAGCATATCCTTGATTTTCTGCTTAATAGCATCGATCTGCTTTGCGAACTCTTCATTGTACTGCTTGAACATATCGTAGCCGGACAGGTCTACATCGCCCAAGATGTTTCCAGCAGATGCGCCGCTGCCAGAACCAGAACTTCCCTGTGTGGGGTCAATGATGTTCAGTTCATCAAAGCCCATCGTGTAGTCCTTGAGGGCTTTGGCGGCTTTCTTTGTCGAATCGGCCGTGTCATCCATTGCGTCACCGATGCCACCAACGCTGTCAGCGCTTTTAGTGAAATCAGTAAACACGACCTTCACACCCATCAGCTTTGCAACCCACTGGACAAATTCTCGGATAAGTTGGACGGCCGCAATCAGCGGGGGAAGAATGGATTTCATGGCAGGGTAGAGCAGAGAGCCAACAGACTTCGCCAACATATCCAACTGCGCTTTCAGAATCTTAATCTGGTTCGCAGGGCTTTGGATGGTCTGTGCAAGGTTGCCCTGCACATTGGCAGTCTGCTTCATAATGGCAATGTAACGCAGAACCGCCTTATCCGCCTGAGACAGACTAGAAACCTGCTTGTTAAAGCCCAAGGCTAGAAGCTCCTGCTGCAACCGTGCCTGAGACAGGTCAACGCCCAAACGGCGAATAGGCTCAATCTCGCCAGAGATTGCGGAGGACATTGCGGTAAAGGTCTCTGCAACGTTTTTGTTCCAATAGGAACCTTCGTCATAGGCAAGCTGGGTCAGATTCTTGGACAGAATATATGCTTTGTCGCTGGTCAGACCAAACGAAGTACCCAAGCTCTGGATGGTAGCCATGTAAGTCATCGCTTTGGTCGGGTCAACGTCAAGCAAACCCTGCATCTTGCTAATGAGCGTATCGGCTTCACCGCTCAGATTGCCCATAGCATTATGAAACAGATCTGTTGCTTCATAGAAGTCATTGAACTTCGCAACAGCGTTGCCAAGATACTCAGCGATAGCTTTCAACGAAACCAGCTTTGCCATATTCCGCATAAAGCCGTTCATCTGATTGGACAGGCTGAGATAGCTCTTGCGCTGCTTTTCGTTGGCAGCGGTCACACGGTTCGCCTGTGTAACCACTTTGCTCAACTGCGGAGGGAGCTTTGCAAATGCATTGCCCACCTTGTCAAGCTGAGATACAAGAGGAGTAATGGCAGCAGAAATCTTCTGGCAAGAGCTTGCGAAAGAATCAAGGTCTGTCGCTTTCAGCTTTTCGGTAAGGTCAGGAACCTTTCCGATCGCATTGAAAGCGCTGCCAAGAGCTTTAAGGTTCGATGCGTCCAGAATGGACAGAGGTGCCAAAGCGTTAGTGAGCTGAGTAATGCTTCCAGACATGGAGTAAAAGTCCACGCCGTTCAAGCCAGATACAGCCGCAGGAATCTTCTTGATTGCGTTCACAACCGTGTTGATGCTTTTTGCGCTTGCGGTCGGGTTAACGTTAGAAAGCCCATTCAGAAAGCTGGCAATTTTGTCCAGCCCGGACATTCCAACGGATGCCTGTTTAAGCGTTGCAATGGAACCGGCCAGCTTGTCAAGGCTGTTCACAACCTTCGTGACGTTGCCTTTCGTCCGTAAATTAGAAATGGCGGAAGTGAGCTTGTCGATATTAAGCTCTGCGCCCTGCGATTCCGCAGAAATCTCTACGGATAAGCTCGTAATATTAACATCAGCCATCACTACCACCATCGCTTTCCATCATAGAGAGCATCGTTCTCTTGATTCGCTCCTGCGCCTCAACTGCGCGTTGGTATTCATACTCGTCTTTCTCCTTTTGAGTAAGGGGAATCGGTCTATCCATGTACTTGATAGGCTTAGACCCTTTCTTTCGGAACATATTGCCAACCGTAGAGGAAAGCGCAGATGCCATGTAAAAGCCATTTCTCCATGCTTCTGTGTTGGCTCTGCGTTCCCGTAGTTCCTCTGCGTCACGGTAGACCTTTGCCAGCCAGACATCACCGTGCCAGAACTGGTCGTATGTCATGCCAATGGAGATGTAATAGGCTTCTACATCGTGGAACAGCTTAGAGAAGGAGAATGGCTCCCCCTCTCCGTCTGTTTCTTGAGATTGTGCAGTTACACAATCTCCCACGTTGCGTTTTTTGCAGTCTTGTCCTCAGTGTCAGTTGCCAGCAGAGACTTGGAAGCGTCCATGAACATTTCAAGCAGAACGCCCATCAGGTCTTCCTTATCCTCGATGTGCTGGAACATCTCGTCCACGACCTTGCGTTTGATGCCCTTGTTCCGTGCGATGAAAGCGCCGTAGAACAGGGCACGATAGTTAGACAGCAGATTGGTCATCTGGGTGTACTGGCCAATCTGAAAACCTGCACGTTCGGTAGCTTCCACGCTGTCACGGGTGAAAGTCAGTTCATAAGTGTTCTTGCCATCGGGGGAATGAAAGTTAATAACCTTAGCAGCCATAATAAATGCTCTCCTTTATAAATAGGGGCAGAACCAAATCCGTTGTTCAGTTCTGCCCGGTTTGATTGATTCGATTTTTGCGGTTTAGCCGCCAGTGACAGTCAGGGTCTCGCTAAACTCAGGCTTCTTGGTGAAGATGCAGTTGATGGTCATTTCCACAACCTCGTCCACGCCAAAGCCGGACAAGCCAACCTGATGCATACCCTGCCAAGTGAAGCCGGAGCCGTCCTGCATCTTCAGGGCGTAGTACTTCACGGCGTTGCTCTCGGAAGTCTCATCATAGCCAGCGGTCTTGACCTTCGTATAGTCGGCCTTGTTGTAGTTGGCAGTAAAGGACTTGGTGTCGCTCTGGATGATGCCGAAGATGTTGACCTGCATGGGGTCAGACAAGGTGGTGGCATCCAGAAGGTTAGGCTCGGAGATCAGGTCAGGCACATCCTTGATGTCGCACAGCTTCGTCAAAGCGGTTGCGCTGTCGCCACAATACAGGGTGGTATTCAGACCGGAGATAGCAGTACTCATAGAATGTTTACCTCCTTAGTTTCGGTAAATCATTCCGTCCTCTCCGATTGTTGCCCCGTAGCTGCAATCAATCCGATAGACGGAATTGTTGTACAGCCCATTCAACGGGGCAAACGACTTTCGATAGAAATTGAGCGGTTCCAATACGGAATCCACAATATCCAAAATGTAACGTGCTTCTGCAATGCGTCCGCTTGTTTTGTTGGAGTAGACGCGCACACGCAAGGAAACAGCGGCGTATTTGCTGTGGTTTGCAGAATCACGGTGCTTTGGGACATTGCTGTTTTCTTCTATTTGCACACAAGGAAACTTTTTGACGTTGCTGTCATTGATTTCACCGGTAACGAAGATGCCGGGAACTTGCTTTCGGAGCTCCTTAGCAACAGCCGTGAAGATAGAATTGAAATAATCAATCAACCATTCCAAACCTCCCTCCACGTTGCTTCAACTTGAGAAGCCATTTCCTCAACAGCCCCCCACATAGCCATAGCTGGTTCGTTGCCATCGGTGTAATTCAACTGACCTTTGCCATCCACCTGCTTGACAGGCGTTCCGGCATTACCAGATTCTCCGTAGTAGTACCATCTACGGTTTGCGCCTTGCCCTTTGCCGTAGGAGCCATGCGCACCAACGCCGGGCGGCAGTTCACCGCCATATCCGTTGTGATGTGCGCCAGTGCCAAACTCGATGAACGCAACTGCCTTTCCGTGCGCTACGATTGCAAAGCCATTTGTCGTTTGTACCGGGTCGTGCTCAACTGTTACGTCATTGTCGCCAGCATACTGTGCGTTAGCAAACCGCACAGTCGCAACGTCAATGCCTTTTTGCGCCAACGCCTTTGCAAACTCCTGCGCCTTTTTGTTCAGGGTGGCCTTGTACTCCTGTATCTGACGTTCCGCATCACGAAGTCCGGCATCGCTCAACCTCACTTTAATTTTCACTTGCAGCCACCTCTTTCAGCGCATATAACGTGTCCGTGATATGCGCTGCGACCTTGACCACAGTGTAATTGAAGGGCTTTGAAACGTCTGTCTGAAACCAGACGTGGGTACCTTCATAAAGCGGTGTGTTGCGCTTTTTGCTGGACGAACTGACAACGTAGCTGTAATCCGTGAATGCTCCAAAAGGGTTTGCTTCCGCAGAACCAGTAGGGGGACTGACGTTCAGCATCAGCTTTGCGGGTTCGCTCCACGATTCGTATGCGGATTCGCCGGTCTCGTTTCCCCACTCGTCCACAACAGGCGTTTTTTCACCAACCGGGTTTGAATACCACAGTGGGCGTTTATCCAGCGGGCTTCCATTGAACATCAGCCGATAACACCTACTCTCGGAACCACTTCATTCAGCAGGGACTGTGCCACATCGGAGCTTTCCCACACACGAGTAATGCCATTGTTGGTATAGCTCGTCTGTCCGTTTGCGCCGATGTGGTTGTACAGTTCCGCTGCAATGCGTATCTGCAACGACTGATACTGCAAGGGCAACTCGTCCGGTCTGTTGCCGAAAGGGTAGCCCTGCGCAAATATCTTGTCTTTGGCGAAATCAAGCAGCAGGTCGAAGAGTGGGTAGTCCTCGTCCGTGATTTCACGGTCAAGTGCTGGGGCAATGTACTGCCCAAGCTTGACTGCCGCTTCGGAATACTGGTCTCCCATGCTGCTTTCCTCCTTTCGCTTTAGTAAGCCTTGATGCAGTACACAGCGTCCATGCGCTCAAAGGACGGCAGGACGATTTCAGAAGCATAGACGTTGGCGTTGACCGGGTGAACGGTCAGCTCGGTGGTAATGGCAACGCCGGTGTTCACGATGGACACGGATGCACCGGACTGACCAGACAGCAGGTCGGCTTCCTCAGGAGTAGTGCCGTACCAAGTGCTACCCAGAGCGCCGGAAGGAGCAACCACCACCATGCCGTCAGGCAGGTACTTTTCGCTTGCACTGTACTGGTCTGCCTTGAACATCTTGTCGTACAGATGGATGGTCAGACCGGTTGCAGATTCGATAATCTGCCGTGCTTCGGCATCCAACAGAACGGCGTTCGCCTTTGCGGTTACGGTCATAAACCGATTCTTCACCTCGTCCGCAGCAATCATGTTGCGGAAGGTGGCGGTGTTCATGTACACTTCGGTCACGACCTCACCAACGCTTGCCAGAACAGCATCCTTTGCAGCGTTTAGGTCAGCAATGGGGGTGGCGGTGGCGACGTTCCACTTGGACTTTGCGGCAGAGACTTCCTTGTAGTTGGTGGACTTCCAAGTGCCGTCCGGGTCGTAATTGTAGGTGTAGTTCACGCCGTTTGCCTTGATAGTGATGCCGGGAATGCCATTGGCGGGAGCCAGCAGCTGCCAGATCATGCGCTCAGGTACGATACGAGCGCCAGTGATAAGCTGTGCGGTGTCATCGTACAGACGGTTCATCACGTCACGAGCATAGGGGTCGTTGCTGCCCAGAACACGCAGGATTTCCTGACGGTCTTTCTCGTCCAGATGGTAGCCCTCGCGGAAGAACGGCATCTCGGTTTCATCGAACTTGAAGCCCTCACGGGTACGGAACGTAGCTTTTGCGTCAAATGTGCTGGGCATCAGGGAAACGCCAACGCCCTTGTGACCACGCAGCCACTTCAGGTCAAGACCTGCCTTCTTCTTGGCAGGGAACAGCGCATCAGATGCAAAAGGCATCGCATTGGTGGGGTCATTCGTCCAATAGGCGGCAATCGCAGCCGGGGCAAAGACTTCCTTAAGATTCAGTGCCATGTTGTTTTACCTCCTATTAAGCGTTCACGCCGATGTTGTCACGGCAGAAGATGCCGGGGACAGCGGTCTTGAGTGCCTTGATTGCGTCAGCGTCAAAGGTGAAGCTGGAACTTGCCGCTGCCTTCTTGGTGTCGATAACGCCACGAATCAGCAGGGAAGCGTTGGGGTTCTCTGCCGGGTCAACGTCATACAGCAGGATGCCGTCAGCGTTGATGGTCTTAGAACCAGTCTCTCCAGCAGCAACAGCTTTCTTGCCAGCCAGCGTCATGGGATAGCCAGCCTTAACCGCAGCAGTTTCGGTCACGGTAAAGGGAATGGCGGTGTAGTCATTGGAAGCAAGGATGGTATCGTTGATTCCGTTGACCGTGTTTCGGGTAAACTTCATGTTTTCCTCCTTGTTAATGGAAAGCACTCATTGCGTCACTCGATGCCTTAGAAGTATTTGCGTTCTGCTGCGCAAGGCTCTTAGCAAACGCCACACCTTCGCTGTCAGAACCGCCCTTGCCATCCGCACCCGGAGGTGTGGGCATATCCTTCAGCAGAGAAGCCTTGTATGCGGTGTCATGGGCGGTCATAAACTCCGACTGGAACTTAAACACATTGTCCATGTCACCGTCAGCCAGTGCAGATGCAGCCTTGTTGGCAAGTTCAGCGTCATAACCCTGTGCAACAAACTTCTCACGGTAAGATGCAAGGGTCTTTTCCTTGACAAGATTCTCCTTGTCGGCAGTCAGGGCTTCAATCTGCTTCTGCATCTCTGCCAGCTTGTCAGCCTGTTCCTGTGCGGCATTCTCGTCATCGGTACGCTTTGCCTTGAGCTGCTTCTTGTACTCAGCAGCTTCGCCATTGGCTTTCGTCACGGCGTTGCGCAGCTTCTCGACCTCTGCGCTAGGGTCTGCAACCTTTTCAAGCGCAGAAATGATTTCATCGGCGGTCATGCCCTCTTTGTAGGCATCACCAAGCAACACATTGAGTTTCATATCGTTAATTTCCTCCTGCGTTTTTTTACCGTTGCTTCCCTGCAACGCTGCGAAATTTATATCCCGGCTTCCCTGCCGTGTTTATGGCAAAGGACTATTCGCCCTCTGTTTCTTTGTTGGTATCAGTAGACTGTTTGTCTGCCACGTTTCCGGCATTTGTGTTGGTAGCATCCTGTTTAGGCTGTTCCTGCGGCTTCGGCGCTTTCCCGTCCTCGCCCAGCTTGCCAGCGGCAATCAGGAAGGGCTTACTCATCTCATAAGCAGCCTGCGGGTCGGGGAACAGACCAGGCGTAGTAAACGCCAACTGCGGGTCAATGGTCTGCTGCAACATCTGCGCAAAAATCTGAACTTTGCTCTGCTGGTTATCGTACTGACGGCGTGGCAGTTTGATGCTGATGTCACTTGCCATCAGCTTAGAACCAGCCGCGTCACGCAGGATTTTGAGCATCACAGACAAGCTCTGACGTTCAGCGTACTTGAACATATTCTCGTACTGCTGTGCCCTTGCTTCGGTGTGATTCCAGCCGTTGCGGACGATAACTGCACCCACGTTGTCGGATGTTGCGCTCTCGCTGCCAGTAGCACTGGGCATTGCAGTCAGACTGCGGTACACGTTCAGCATGGAATCAAGCAAGGTCTGGCTCTGCTGCTGGTCAAGCTCATTTGCAATCTGAGAAACAGAAGCGGGCAGACCAGAAGTGGATTTCAGGCACATTGCGCCAAGTTCTTTGACTTGGTCGAGAGCATCCTTGTCCACAAGGCAGTTGGTAAACACCATGATGGACTGGATGAACTGTGCCAGACCGTCCAAACGGTTGCTTTCAAGGTCGTTGATAGCATCCAGCACAGGAATAGCCGGTTCAAACAGACCCATCCGCTCCGGGTTCAGCTTGTATTCGACCATCGGCAACATTCCGAGAGAGTGGTTCTCTGTTTTCGTAACCTTGCCGTTGTCGATTTCAAAGTACTGGTTCGGCGTATACACGCAAATCAGGTCGTTAAGGTCGTTCTGATAATTGCGTGGAATGTGCAGCACGTTGGCGATGGGCTTGTGCCCGATGCCGGAGTTGTAAATCACATATGCCATATCCGGGTCTGGAACATCCACCAGCAGGGGTGTTTCGTCCGGGTAGTTGCCGTTGTACCCCTTGTCAGGAAGAACAATGCGGTATCCCTGTCCGCACTCCAACATCCACTGCCAGAGCCGCCGATCAAGAGAATCCTTGCCCTCATACTGCAAAGCATTGGACAGGCGGGCGATTTCCTCACCGTCACCAGTTGCCGTTTCAGACCGCACATAAGAACAAGGAGTGCCGCTCATGTAGCCTGTGTAGAAGCCCACGCACTCGTTGGCGTGGTTCTCTACAATGCGGTTGGTGATTTCAGCGTGGTACTCCTTCGTGCGGTGGAGGACAGGCTGGCTACCCAAGTAGTAGTTGTGCAGAAAGCGAATCTCATTCTTGTTCAGCAGATGAATAGGCTCTGCCTTACCCATGACCACTTTCAGCACGTTTGACCGATTGATTTCCGTTTCCGGCGTTTCAATCGGTCTGCGGCCGGTCAGCGGCTCATTCAAAAAGCCGCCAACGACCATCTGATACTCAGCCATGCGTTCCTCCTTTCCGGCAAAATAAAAAGCGCAGCAAGACAAACCCGTTAAGGCCTATCTCACTGCGCTTACAACTGCGCTTCAAAAGCTATTCAGTTTTTAAACTTTGGTACGGAGATCCATGTATCTTTTGGAAGGTTGGAATCTCCAATTGTAATCCAATGGCAAAGAGGGCACAGAAGGGAGAACCTACCTTCCACTTCGCCAAGATAACGTCCGCAATCGCACGGATTGCCGTTTGCGTCCTTGTGAGGATGCCTACACCTAACTTTTGCTTTCATCTGTGCTCCTTTCGTTGGATTTCTGGAAACAGGCTGTTGAGCACAGACCTGTCAGAAGCTACTGGGAAACTGTTCGCACTTCCAGCCGTGCTATTCTTCGCCCGAAGAAAACCATTGCAGCCTTTACATTCAGTTGTCGGACAGACGTAAACGGGTCAGCTGCAATTTTGGGTGCGGGGGCTGGATTTGAACCAGCGTCCTCCAGCTTATGAGGCTGGCGAGCTACCGTGCTGCTCTACTCCGCCATAAACCCGGCTTGATTGGTTAACCGCTGCTCTTTGCAATGTCATGCCTAACCATTGCATCGAGAGCCGGGAATAGCGGTGGAGGTTTTGGAGAATAAGTCCATGCAAAGCTAGGTGGTTGGTTGTGCTGCGTAACGGAATCGAACCGTTGCTTGCCAGCCATGGGGGAGACAGGCTGGCATTCCCCTTACAATTGGAAACGCAACATATAAAGTCCGGTGAAGGTGAAAGAGTGAGAAAACCTCCACCGGTGAAAGGAGGAATATGCTTGTTGACACGCACGCGAGTAAAATGACAAAACCCCGCGTGCAAGCTATTCCTTTAAGGGAAGCTGCAAAACTTCCTGCGTACATTATAAGCCTTGTCAAGTGATGAAATCAAATAAATAGACCAAGCGAACACAATATATTGTGTTTTTAATCAAAATGGCCTCTTGACAGGCTCAATTTTACTGATCCCGTTATACAATTCATCAGCAAGCTGTGCCAGACTGTCCGGTGCATCATCGTGCGGAACTTTGCCAAGCTGTGTGAACATTGTCACCTGTTCCATGAACGCCTTGTACTCTTTCGACTGGTGTTTCTCGTCAAGGAAATAGAATCGTTTGATGTCCGGCGCATACTGGATGATTCTGGACAGCTTGCTCTGCCCACTGGGCGCACGTTGGCTGCGGACAGAGCAGTGATAGCCTTGCTGCCGAAGCTGGCTGTCTACCACATCACAATATTCGTCACCGCCGTTGTTGGCTTCGCCCCGCACCACATTGATTTTGTGCTGGATGATTTTGCCCACTACTTCCGGTCTGGTCACGGTCTTATCGCCGTTATTGAACACAAGGTCTGGGATGAACACAGCATCCCCGTACACATAAGCGATAGGACAGGCGGTAAAGTCGCCGCCGCCCCATGCAATATCCATGACCATGAGTTTGCGATCAGGTTCTCCGTCAGGCAGAACGCCGTTGAAATACCGCAGTTCATCGGCAGGAAAGAGCAGACCTTCACGCACATAGGGCTTGCCCATGTACTTTGCCCACCATGTTGCATCATCAATGCTGGATTTCATGTCAGCATAGTAGGCATCGTCAAAGCCAACGCCGTAGTCATAATTGAAGTTGCTGTGTCCGTTCTCGTCCACCGCAGGAATCACCCGGAAGCGGTACTTCGGATTGTCCGCATACTGGTTCTGGATGCGCCCCAGAGGGTCGAGTACGTTCCAGCGTGTGCCGACCATCAGCTCCAATGCGCCCTGCTTTTTACGGTCTTTCAACTGGTTCAAATAGGCATCGTATTTGTTGTTCAAACGCTCAACATTCAGGCTTTCCTCCAAGTCCTCGATCAAGTCATCGCTGTACAGAACGCCGCCCTCGCCGATTTCAACAGCACCAGTCAGCGTGCCGCCGATTGAGCGGCAAGTCAGGGTGGGGAAGCGCTTCTTTCGGTTCAGGTCAACGCTTTCATCCTTTGCGCTCTTATCCACAAGCTGAACGTCAGGAAAGATTTTGCCCCAGTTGTAGGTAACAGGGTCAGTGATGATGGACAGCACTTCGCCGTAGAAGCCGTTTGTCAACTTGTCAGAGTGTCCGCTCATAACCGATGCAACATCAGGGCGGTTGCCCATCAGCCATGTAATGAAGAAGATGCACAGCGTGGACTTGCCGACGCGAGCAGGTAGACTAACTCCCAAGAAGTCAATCCGCTTATAAAACAAGTCCTCAAGGTCATCTGCCAGCACTTTCAGAACCCTGCGTCTCGGCTGATAGAACTTCTTTTCCGGCGCACGGTTCCATTCAAGGTAGATGCAATAGCTGTCGAACACATCCTTTGCTTCAAACAGGTACGTCCGACCGATAATGTCATAGACCTTCGCCACATCCTCGCCTGTTTTCATCTTACCAATCATCGCTGCACAGACAGAGCGTAGCTCACCAGAATATTTATAGGCATCGAACCGCTTGTCCTGCGACAGAGCGTCTCTTAGGTTCACCACCGCCTGAAACCAGTCCTCATAGACCTGTGCTTCGGTCGGATTCTGCTTTGCATACGCTTTGATACTGTCGATGATGGCGATACACTGCTTTGGCTGCATAAAAAAATAGGCACCCCCTACCTGAAAATGTAAAGAGTGCCTACAACTGCACAAAAATCAAATATTCGGTTTTATAATGCGATTCCAGAAATTTTATTTCTCAAAATCAATTAAAAGAACTGCCCGACCGTTTCTAACCCTTTTTCTACCTTCTTCATTATGCTGTTTTCGGAGAGATACTCCATGCCTTTCAAGGTAATCTGTGGGTGAATCGGCTCTACAATATGCGGGAACTTGTTCGTCAGGTCTTGCGTGTAGACCAGACCGCGAATGAAACCGTTCATTTGCAGTTCGATCATAATCTGCTCCCAGTCAGAGACCTTCATCTTCATTGCTTTTGCAGAGATAAGCTCATAGTCAAATTCTTCATCGCCCTTGTGCTTATCCAGCAGTTTGAGAATCTTGTAGATGGCATTAAAGTTGTCCATAAGCTGCTCCTTTCGACCTTCTCAGGTCATAATCTGCAAACATAGACGCCGCAATTTTCATAGCTTCTTCTATGACTGGTGCTTTGATAAAGATTCGGCATCCAAACAACACACTACTTGCTCTGGTCTTGCTGCTCTCAGGGATAACATAGATTTTGCCGCCCTCACGCTTTGCAAGCCACGTCCGTTCTGGCTCTTCGTGTTTTTCTGGTTTCCGTCTGAACGCTTCTACCGGCTCACTGTCAACGTATGCTTCAACTCTAGCGCCGTACATCTCTGCGATTTTCTCCGCGCGTCTGCGGCTCTTGGTCAGGGTGATGATGTGATAAGAATCGCATTCACCGCTCGTCACTGCGTAAAGTTTTCTAGCCATACTTTCACCTATTCTGTTCAGCAATCCGATACCATGTCTGGCGGGTCACATAATATTTGCTTGTTCATCAAGCCACGTTTCGCGGTTAAGTCTTTCCTTCTTTTCGATTAAGGTAGGAGTAAACGTTTTATCGCTCTTCCATCCAGCGTATTTCTTAAAATACGCAAGATAATCTTCTGCTATTGCGGGAATGCTTTCCAAAATAAATGTAAGAAGAGCAACTCTCATTTGCCGCTTAAATGTTTCGGAAGGGCCTTCTTTCCTGAAATCAAAAAATATGTTTTCATCATAAAACAAAACATTGCATCTCTTAGATTGGCATTCCAGCATAAACGAAGTGAAATCTTTGCAGTTTACAAAATCGAAAACCGAGCGAAATGTCAAATCTGCATCTTTTTTGATAAAATCCCAATAAAACGGTTTTTGCTTTTCCATATTGTTCTCCTTTTCTCTTGCCTGTTAGAGAAAAGAATGGTATACTGTGGTTGCACCATTCTTTTTCCTGTTTTGACTAGTTTGGTGTACTCTTAGCGGTGGCTTGTGGTTGGGCTGCCGCTATTTTTATTTGCGTATCTTTCGACACGTTCATACCAAGTAGATTTTCCAATACCAAGCTGCTTGCAGCACTCTTTCACGGTAATTTCGCCTTTTTGCTGTTGTTTTAATAGGCTTTCAAACTGCTGCTCGTCAACTTGCTTTTCCTGTCTGCCGAAGCTACGGCCTGTTCTCGCCGACACTCTTTTGCCATCAACAATGGGCATGGCAGCTATACCCTCTGCCTGACGCTGCTTGGTTTTCTTGCGCTCCTGTTCAGCTACTGCGCCCAAAACCTCAATAAGGATGTTGTTTACCATTTCTAGCACCCATGTCTGGTCTTGGAAGTCAATAAGCGTGGTCGGAATGTCGAGAATGCGAACAATCACGCCTTTTTCTTTGAACCATTGAAGTTCTCGCTTCATTTCGTCTTTGTCACGCCCGAATCGGTCAAATTCCTTAACGATGACTTCATCCCCAGCCTTGACAGTCTCTTTCAATCGTTTATATTGCGGGCGATCAAAGCTGCTGCCTGTCATTTTATCACAAAATACATTCTCATCTGGGATGTCGAACCGATCTCGTGCGATTTTAAGCTGTCTTGCAAGGCTTTGCTCCTTACTAGACACTCTAGCTAAGAAGTAACGCATTTTTTTCACCCATCACTTGATGTCAAACCCATTTTCGACTTTTGTCTCACGAGGGACTACCATAATCTTGTATCCCATAACCCTTAGTGTTTCATCCAGTTTGTTGACACTAATGTTTTTGTGCCTTAGACGTTCATTCAAGGTTTTAAGCGGAATGTCAAGCATATCACTTAACTTCGCTTGGTTCAATTCCTTCAATTTCAAAATTTCCTTTATCGCTTCACTTGCCGTCATTTTTCTTCGCCATCCTTTCTTGATTCTATTATATCAAGATATTTCTGGATGTCAAGATATTTCTGGACTTTCTTTGCTTGCGCTTATATTATATATAAATATACTCTAGTATGTATTTATACATACTAGAGTAGTATAAGGATGTTTACTTAGTTAATCACAATCAGGTAGAAAATTTTCTATAATAAGGAGTAATTCTGCCAAACTTCATTTCCGTAAAACTTTGGGTCTTGACAAGCATATTTTCACGCTTTATACTTGTTTCAGCGAAAGCGAGGTGATAGGCTTGGCAAGACGAGCAGAAACCTCGGAACGTGATAAGTTGCGCATGATAAGCACTCGGCTCACAGAGAGCCAGATCGCAAGCATGGAGAGCAGCGCAAAGGCATTGGGCATCTCAAAGGTCGATGTTATCCGCATGGGTATCGAGTGGGTAGCATCCTACGTTGAGAACATCAAGGCATAAAAAAAAAAATAAGCTACCAGCCGCAACCACCACGAAGCCACTGATAGCTTATCCACATCACGAAACGAGAACCTGCAACCACCAAGGGGGCAGTCTCCCTTTTCGGAATCTATTATACCAAAAAGGGCTGCTCTCCGCAAGAGTTAGGAGCAAAAAACATGAACTTTCCCACGACAACCGAAGAATTTCTGAAAACACTCGCCCACGGCAAAGAGCCGACCAGCGAGGACAGGGAGTACGCAGAAGCGCTGGGTAAGCTGTCCGAACTGAACTACCGGGCAGGGTACGAAGCGGGAGCATCCAAAAAGGATAGCTAAGTTTTGTGCGAAATGTAGAAAACGGGAAGATAGTACAGATAGCAGTACTACGGATAGTGTTTCATACCTTGACTTAGCACAAAACATAGTTATACTAATATCACCAACAATCGAAAGGGGGTGGGCTAATATGAGCAATCCTTATGCTGAGAGATACAATCGCACATTAACTATCAGCTTGACGGAACGCCAGTTCAATCACTTGCAAGACTACTGCATCAAGAATATGGTTTCCTTGTCTTCTGCGCTGCGAGAATCGTTCTTCTTGCTTCATCCGATGCTTAATGAAAAGAAATGATACGTCCGCTAAAGTTTGCCGACCACAGCGAACGTATCATGTAAACCCTGAGAGAAGCATTCTCTCGCCGTTATTATAGCAGAAAATTGCTTCTCTCACAAGTGAAAAGGAGCTTTTTAATGCAACTTTCTTTGTCTGAGAACGTCAAAATCTTCAACAACGCCGAGTTTGGCGAAATCCGCGTCATGCTCATTGACGATGACCCTTGGTTTGTTGGCAAGGACATTGCGGTGGCTTTAGGCTACAATAACCCGCAGAAAGCCATCCGTGACCACGTTGATGAACAGGACAGAGGGGTGAACGAAATGGACACCCCCGGTGGTAAGCAGCCTATTATCATTATTAACGAATCCGGCCTATACAGTCTGATTTTCAGCAGCAAGCTGGAAAGCGCACAGCGGTTCAAGCACTGGGTCACTCACGAAGTTCTGCCGTCCATCCGCAAGCATGGGATGTACATGACCGACAACCTGTTGGAGACGGCTATTGCCAACCCGGACTTCGTGATCGGGCTGATTCAGAACATGAAAGCTGAAAAGGAAAAGAACGCAGCGTTGCAGACGCAGAACAAGCAACTCTGTGAGAAGAACGAGGAGATGCAGCCTAAGGCGGACTATTTTGACGACCTTGTGGCATGGAACTTGGCTGTTTGTTTCCGTGGCACGGCAAAGGAACTGCGTATTCCTGAACGCAAGTTCATCCAATCGCTTATTGAAGATGGTTACATCTACCGTGACAAGAACAGAAATCTCCTGCCGAAAGCTGGCAAAGGTGATGAACTGTTCGTTGTTAAGGAATTTCTCAATCGGAAGAATAAGCATGGCGGTTTGCAGACCAGAGTAACGCCGAAAGGCCGTGAGACCTTCCGTCTGCTCTATGCAAGCATTCGTAAAAGCGTATAACAACCTATAAGAAAAGCCAGTGGTTAGAGAACATCTAGCCGCTGGCTTTTTGTGTTATAGGTCAATCCTGCAAAGCAATGACTTCGTAGGAACTATATCCAACAAAACCGGACGATGGGTAAAGTTCAAATGTTGTCGTTTGCCCAGACGGAAGTGCATCGGTTATGTATGTGTAATCGCCACCCACAGGAACTTCGTTTCCTTCGGTGTCTTTCATTTTATAAATGACGATAACTTTTATCCAGTTGCTCGTGAACTGGCTATTGTTTGTAATTTGACCTGTGTAACGCAGATCGTACCCAGAGCCACGTTTAGAAACATTGGTAACGGAAAGCTCACCAGCACGAATAACCTGATTGGATGCGCTCGCTTTATGGAAATTCCACTCATCCGCACTAATGGTGTATTCCATTCTGGCCGGAGCAATGCCTTCAGAATCAAACGACACATATCCAGCGTACCAATAAGAGTCTCCCTCTGCAATCCAGTCAAGGGTTTGTTCATCGGTTTTTAATACTGAACCGTCAGAACCGAAAACAGAGGCCTTTAGAGATACAAAATCAACGGCGTAATCGGGGTACGTATTCTCAACCAGTACAGCGTAGTAGACATAGTATCTCGTTTTTCCGTATTCGTACTTGGTTTCAAGGTGACTATGAGATTCCTTAATTTTAACAGTTCCTTCTTCGTTAGTTTCTTCTAGTTGAGCAGGGGATGCAATCTCATCCGGCTTTTCGACAGCTATCGCACATAAAGGCGACATTAAAACTACGACCGCTATCAGAGCCGCCGCAATGATCCTCTTTCTCATTTTTGATTCTTCCTTTCTTTGGCGTATAGCCTTTAGCTGATTATAGCACAATCTAGGTTCCGAAAGGGGCCTTTTTGTATTTTTCGGAATTTTTGGCGACTTGCACAATCGGATGGGTTTCGTTTTGTGAAGGTGGGGTGGGTGTTGGTAAGGGGAACCCCGAAAACGGCCTTTTTCTTTTAAAAATTTTATCGCGGGCATGACCTGCCCCACCCCCGGCGCTCCCTGTATACCCCGCCGGTGGAGCCACAGACCCAGCGCAACCGGACAGACTGCACCGGCCTGCACTCAATACCAGACCGCCCACGCGGGCAGATCGTAACAGTGCGGGACGCTGGACTGCCTGCAATGTGTCCGGCAAAGTGTACAATTTCGGACGTTTATTTTTATCCATATTTATATGGATATATTTTGCCAAAAGCATTGACAATCCATATATATATGGATATAATATAATCAGTCCAGATAAATATGGACTACAACCACAATACACCAAAACAGGAGGTCAAAACCATGAAAAAGTATTATCACGTTATCACCGAGCGAAACGACGAATATAATTCGACCGTCGCAGTTGCCGAAAGCGTTGAATCTGTAAAGGCCCACTTTGTAGGTCAGAACGTCCGTGAGATCGTCGAACTCAACACCGCACAGGTCAACACCATTTCCGCGGCAGCCGCAACGACCATTATTGATCTCACCGCAGAACAGTCCCAGACTGTCACCCCTGATTATACCGCACTCGCCGATACCATCCGCGCAGAACTCAACGCCCGCCACGATCGCAGCGCGTGGGATAAAGCCGTTACGTTGTACGCTCTCGACCTGCTGGACGATGTGCAGGAGGGCGCGGACAATATGGAGCGCCTGCCCATTGACGGTGCAGAGCTTGAGCGGTGGGCGCTCAACGGTGCAAACTGTTGGGAACAGTACAGCAACGGCGGTTGCTCCCTCTGCTATGATTCTGATATTGCCGCCCGCGTCTGCACTCCGTCCGAACTCAAGCGCACCGACGGCGGCATGAACGCCCCCAACAGCCGCGAAACGTGGCTTGACGTGCAAGCCCGCGCACTGTATCAGGCTTGCAACCGTATCCGCAAAATCTGCCGCGCCGACGGCCTGTATTATAAGGAGGTATAACAAGCATGATCGCTCTTGACTTTTCCCAGTGGGCTGCCCTCTGGTACGTGGGCGGCATGATTTCCGGCGCACTGGTTATGATCGCATTTCTTAACAGCTAAACAGGAGGGCTAAAAAATGACGTTGTTCGAAGAAAAAGTGAACGAGTACCGCGAAAACAAGCGGCTTTTGGAAGAGCTGGAAGCAATGAACGAAGCAATCAAGGCGGACATTATCTGCATGATGCAGGGCGCACCGGAGATGGCGCAGGGCACCGCAAAAGCCATTTACAAGGACGTGCAAAGCGTCCGACTAGATAGCAAACTGCTTAAGACGCTGCACCCGGATGTATACGCAGAGTGCAGCAGCAAAACCAGTTACAAGCGGTTTAGCGTAGTATAAGGGGGTGCGACGAGTGATATTATCTTGCATCCTGTTTTTCTTCTGGTTTTTCAGCGCACTTTTTAAAGCCAGCAAATAAGCCGCCCGGATACTTTAGCGGGGCTGCACCGTAAAGCAACCCTGCCCCAGCCCAAAAGGGCAAAAATATTTTTGCAAGTCCTGTTTTTGGGGCCTACAATATGATATACTATAAAAAAGGGCAGTAAAAGCCCAGAAAGAAAGGCATCACCATGAAAACTTACACTGAACACGAAGTCAACGGCTTGAGCATTTACGTTGATGACGAGACCGGAAAAGTACATCACGCAGTAAATTGGGATAGCCCAAACCAAACAACGCTTTACCCGTACGCCTACAACACCCGCTCCCGTGTGTGGGATAATGTCAGCGGGGATTATACGCTAACAGGATTGAAGCGCACAAAGCGCCTGATTGAATGGCACTAACAAAATCTTAACCCCGCCCACGCTGGCGGGGCTTTTCTTTTGCCTTGCATCTGCTGAGGGTGCAGGGCTTTTATTTTGCCCTGCTGCAATGCAGCCACATACAAGCATTTACAGGGCGTTTTGCCGTGTAAATGCAATTATACCGCCAATGCCACAAAACAGCGCACAGAGCTTTACAGGCGCCTTTCCTGCGGTTCGTCCCACTCAACCGCCACAGATACAAGGCCGACACAACAAGCCATTGCACAGCCTGCGACACGCTGGAGCGCCTACCAGCGCCCGGACGCTTTGCACAGATACCAGATACCACCGCCGCACCGGGCGTTGTACAGGCCAGCACAGCCGCCTATTATAATAAGGTATATAAAGGCGCAGGGGTGCGCTCTTGTCGTGGACCCATGCCGGACAGTGCAGCAGATCGCAGACCATGCCAGCCCGGCGGGGTGCAGCGTCTCCACCCGGCGGGGCAGTCCAGCAGCAGGGGCGCGGCGGGCGGCGCGGAACCATTGGCGGCTTGCCGCCGCATCTCTTTTCGGGCTTTCGCCCGATAGCTAATAAAGGTCAGCAATAGTCGCAGCGTTCCGGCTGGAATAGTCGTAGCCAATAGTCGTAGTTTCTCCAATAAAATAGTCGTGGAATAGTCGTAAAGTCGTCAGATGACTAGCTTTTGAAAGTCCTATATATCGTATAGTAACGAGCAGTTCGCTGATAGTCGCAGAGTAATAGTCGTAGCATTTTCTTGCGAACCATCGTCAAATAGTCGTGTATTTTTTGTGTGAAATAGTCGTTTGCCTTTTAGGAAAAGAGAGGTGCGATAGTCGCTAAGTCATCCGACATCCCCAAAATCAACAGCTGTCAAGACACCAATCAATTTTAATCCCAGTCACATTACCTCAAAATATTTAATCTTCGTACTTATTATAATAGTCGCAGACAATTACTCAATATTTTTAACTATTATTCTGCTAAAATAGTCGTATCATCCAATTCGGCTCGTTCTTCTCCGATTTAATTACCAACAACTACAATCATATCATACAAACCAACTAGGATTATACATTCGGCAAATGTCTCAATACTTTTAACTATCAAATAAGACCGTCCAGCTGGCCAGACGCTTTCAATCTGTAATCATCTACCAATACAGTAATGCAACATTTCTACATATTCAGCCGACAGCAAAATTAAGTCAATTCTCCATGTGAAATAGTCGCAGACCGTCCACCAGTCCGAACCTTACGCCAGTTCTCGCCTATGGTCTGTTCTGCTGGCTAACGGTATAGCTTTGGAGATAGAGGGTTGTAGGGGGAAAGAACCTTTGCAGAAACATTTGGTTATCGTTTTCGGTTGTCGCAGTTGTCGCACCATTTTGGCGTGGGGACATGAAATAGCTTGTCTATTTCATGGAAGGGAGATAGAGAGATAGATAGATAATAATAGGGGGTTATAGGGGGGAAGAAGAAGAAAGGAAGAGAGGAAGATTGAATGCAAACGCATCATGTGCATCCATTTGCATGCAAACGCATCACGCTGATAGTCGTAACCATATCAGTCCAAACGCCACTTGATCGAGACGGTTTCTGCTCAAAATCAGACCTTGCCGTTTTCTCTCGATAAATAACAGACGAAAAAAGCACGGAATAGTCGCAGAGGGTAGTTTTACCACCTGATACCATTCCATGCTTTCTGATACAATAGTTCTGTAGCTGCACGAGCTAAGATTAGATATTCTTGTTCTCTCGTGCCTTACGCAGACGTTCTGCAAGTTCTGCACGCTGCTCTTCGCTGATTTCACGGGTGATGGGAGAGCGGAACTTCACAAGACGTTTCGGCATCGAATAGGTCTTGGATTCCTTGCACCGCTTGGCAGACAGTTCCTCCATGAACTTGTACGTATCAGGGAACTGCTCACAGCGCTTGTCCAGCTTGCGAATATAAACCGGGTCTGCTGTGTAGACTTCTGCGGTATCCTCCGCTGCGTTGAAGGTGATGATGGTTTCACGTTCGATGTTGGTAAGTGCCATAGTTGTTTTCTCCTTTGCGTTATTTTTAGTTAATTTTCTTCTTGGGGCAAGTTTCCGGCAAATAGTCCATGCAAGCTCAGCATGAAATGGTCTTTCGACAGATCATTCGCTCTGCTCGTTCTTTCTCTTCTTGTTCGCGTCTTTTGCGCTCTCGCTTGTACTCTTCTTCGTGCCGTCTGTGTGCATTGGCAATGATGATAGCATGGACAGCAGCCATGTTTGGAACCATAGTCTTTTCCTCCTGTATTTTGTGTAGCGAAAAATATTTGCTGGGTTCAGACGGTAACTTTATCGTCCAGACCCTGTTATCTGTTTTTCTTGCCTATTCTACTGTGACGATATGAGCGCAGAAGCGATGCTAGGCTACTATCACTCAATCGCTTCGTATGTTTTCTCGAAAATGTCAGGTTTACACGGGTAGATTTCGCCATTTACGCCACGAATGATATAATCGCCTGTTCTCGCAATCATAGTCCCTTCAAGCGTTTTAATCTCGCACCACGCAGGGTCATCGTAAAACTTTCCGAAATCATGCGTGATAATATCATTGCTACTTACTGCATCCCAGAACCAATCTTCTCCAACAAGTCCTCGTGCATTGAGCTTGAATGCTTCGATAACAACTGGCTTCTTGCGGTATTTCATATTTATTCTCCTCTCGTTACATCCACACGCATTCTTTGAACTGCTGCGTCTCCATCTGGAACGTGATGTCCAGTGACCCCACGTTGCCCTCTTTGTTCTTCTCAAGCGCAAAGTGATAGTGCTCTTCTGGTCTCTTTTGCGTTTTCACTTTCTGTGCCAGCAGGATGATTGCATCTGCGTCCTGCTCGATTTGCCCGGATTCTCGCAAGTCTGCGGCAGTCGGTGGAATACCCGCTCTTGCGGTCTCTCGATTGAGCTGTGCGAGTGCTACCACAAGTGTTCCTGTGGACTGTGCGAACTCATGTAGTGCCATGCTAATCTCCGTGACGGCACTGTATCGGTCTTTCGCTCCGGCTTGATGGATGAGCTGCAAATAGTCGATGAACACTACTTTTGCTTGCATCCTGATGGACTGCGTTCTAATCCACCCAACACTCTTACCAGCGGCAGAACGGACGAACAGCGGATATTTCTTGATGGCTGCCAGTCGGTCAAGCTCGTCAATGCTGACGGTCTTGTTTTTGACCGTGTGCAGCGGTACGCCTAGCTGGTTTGCGATGATACGAGCATAAAGAGTGTCCGGGTCTGTCTCTAGGCTAAAATATGCCACCTTGCGTCCGTTCTTGGCTATTTCACAGGCAAGTTGCAGGGACAGAGCTGTCTTACCGGCAGACGGTCTGCCGCCGATCACAACGAAGTTGCCCGGCACAAGATGCAAGTTGTTATCCAGAACTCTAAGCCCTGTGCTGATATACTCCGGCTTATCATCCAGCTTGCGGATGTAATTGTCTATGCCGTCACACATCGGGATGAAATCGCTTCTTTCGTTGTGCAGATTGATAGCCTCTCCTAATTGCTCATAAATACCTGTCAGGTCTGCGTATCTGGTCGAGCCATCAACGATTTTGAACGCAATCTCTCTGGCTCTGGACAATGCTGCCTGTTCCTTGACGATTCCAGCCCATCCAAGCATCATGTCATGGGTGACGTTGCGGATGAACTCTGCACCGAAGGCATCCAGGCATTCGCCCATTGCTTTCTTGCAGTTATCGTACCGCCCCATGACTTCTACCGGGTTCCACTTGTCGTTATGTTCCCAATAGCCACGAATGGCAGCGAATGTATCACGCAGTTCAGGGCAGAAATAGTCGATTTTAAGGTCTTGCAGCACATCGGCGTATTCCGAAAACGTGAGGACTGCCCCCAGCAGGATGTATTGGGTCTGATTTTCAATATTCACCGCAGAAAGTCTCCCTCGTCAGGCAATTCAGCCATTGTCTGCTGATAGCCACCGTTCCAGTCCTTCACGTTACGCATCCAGTTCCGTGCAGCAGCTTTCCAGTCTTTCATGGGCGATTTGCCGACCTTCCATCCATTTGCCGTGAAGTGGTCAACAAACCGTTCTGCTTCTGATTCCATGTAGCCCTTGTCCGCAAAGTATTCTTTGGCTTGTTCGATAGTCGGGGCTTTGAAGCGTTTGACTTCGTTGGTATTTTTCTTTTCACATTTTTCTTTTTTATCAGATTCAGATACAGAATCAGATACAGATAAGCTACCATTCGTATCAGTTGGTATGTTTGGTATACCATTTATACCATTCGTATCCTGTGATACCATTGGTATGCTTTCGTATTTTTTATCGTTCCAACGCTTGTTTATATTTTTCTTGTTTGCTTCTCGTCTACGTCTATCACGTTCTTCCATCTTCTGCACGTTCATATCATCAAACGCCTTAACGACTTTCCATAGCATCCTCATAGCACGGTCGTTGCCGTATGCTGGCTCAAGTCCAGTCTCAACATACTGTGCATAGTTGCGGACGAATGCTCCGAATTCCTCGTCTGTCAGCTCGTCCATAGCATGAACGTGTTCCAGCAGAAGAATCATTGATGTTCTCGGCTTGTGTTCCTGCTCCATATTCAATCCTCTTTGTAGCGTTTGTTCCACGCTTCGATAGCATCCTCTGCCGTGTCAAATAGCACGCCACCCATGCTTTGATTGTCTCCATCCGTGCAAAGGATACATTTGCCCCATCCTTCGTGATGCAAGTCATAAGAAAGCCCGCTCCACGGGTCTTGTTCGTACTCGCATCCTAAGCGGCCATGAAAGTTTCCTTCATCATCGCACACGCCAATGTAAACTGCATTCTTACCGCAAAACGGGCATCTCTTAAGCTCTTCCATCTTTAATCCTCCTCAAAATAGGCACTCAGCGTCAGATTCACGCAGCCAGCCTTCGCCCGGAATGTTGACTATCTCATAATACTGCCGTGCAACGTAGATTGTTTTCTGCCCGTCCTCAGCGATCAGGCCGACAATCAGATAGTTGCCAGCAGCCATAAAGAACCAAGGATTGCTCTTGTAGGTCTCGCCCTTCATCCAGTTCTTCATCCTGTTCACGGCTTTTTCAATGTCCTTGTCTGGGCAGTCTGGGTTGTCGTACGCAAAGAAATCCTCAGGAAATTTAAGCTTTTTCACTTTCTAAACCCCTCTCTCGTTCTCGTGATTCGCTTATGCGCCTTTGCCGTACGCTGGGCGAATATGTTTTGCCTTGATGTACCCGCAAGGCGGCTTCGGCCCGAAGTCAAAGATGCTCAAGTCCATAACGATGATGCCAAACTTCTTGTTTGTCATGTTTAGTCCTCCTATACCATCGGAAACGCCATCCAATGCGTCACCGTTACATTTTTCGGCAATCTCTCACCTATCTCATCCCAGAATTGACCATCTGCGTAACAGCCTAGAAAGTATGCTGTCGGCGAGATTCCTTGCAACATTTTTCCATCCTTATCACGCCACGTTGTCTTAGTCGCAAGCAACAAAGGCTGCGTCCGCTCTCGTGGCGGTTCGCTTGCTGGATACCAAAGGGTGTTACTCATAACCTATTCTCCATCAAAGAACTACAATTCGGGCAATAGTTGTAGCGGTCTCGATTGTTTCTCGCATGGCAATTACTGCACATGAACCTTGTCTTATCTTCGTCTTGCGCAATTCATTTAGCGGTACGCTCTAAGGCTGTTGGCGCATCTTCCACAATGTCAATGGCATCTCCAATACCGCAAGCACGGCATCTAACTCCATTGTAGTTCTCGCAGCCATCGCAATATGCTTTCTTGATTCTTTCAATAAGTGCGTTTCGTTCAAGGTATTCTGGATAATTAGTCATTGTCTTTCACCTCGATTGTCGGCGCGGTGTCGATGTAATCAAGCACATCGTCTAACGACAAGCCACCTATTGTTCCATCGTTATACTCCTGAATCCACTCCTCGATGTTTTGACGTAGTTCATTAGCATCAATCGGTCTGACTTCCATGTTTTCTCCCTTCAATCTCCATCCCACACGCCGTCAGGGCGCATCTTTGCAAACGCAAGCAAACCGTATAGGGCACGTTTGGCGTTGCCCTCTGTGTCATTCCAGTAGTCGCTATCGTCTACATCGTCACCTAGTGCAGAAATAGCCTTTTCAAGCATCGGAATACTCTCTGCGCCTGTTTTGCCATAGATGGAACGGATACCGCCCTCACCAAATACTTCTGGTCGATAATAGAAGTGACCGTAATTATAGGTGACGTTGAGCCACAGTTCTTTTGTACCGCCCATAGCTCGCATACCACCTGCGATAAAATGCGTACTATCGGCTTTGAGCGGTTTGTGCGTTACTGGGTCGCACAGTGAAATATCATAGCTCATATTCGTCCAGCTCCTTTTTGATTTGCTGGCGTTCAATCTGCTTCAATCTTGCCTTTGCCAGCTTGCGGTTGTCAGCCTTGCGGATAGCCCAGTTGTTGCGGTGGTTTGCCCACGCTGCAAAATAGTGACTGTATTCGCTTTGGTCGTACCAGCCCTTTCCAATAAGCCCTTTATAGGTCTGCTGACGTTTCATCTTTTTTCTCCCATTCCTTGCATCCGCGTGCGTCCCACACGAAGTCTGCAACGTGTTCTGACTGGTCGTTTACGCACACGCCCTCCAGCTCTGCGTACCATTTGCAAGAGCCGCAGGACGGATCAGATTTGTTCTTGCAAGATTCTGCTGTGCATCGGATAGCTTTGCCAGCGGAGAACTGCTTGATGCCAATGCAAGAGCAATTTTCGGTGGTGCAGTAAATGTTCATTATCGCTGCCCTCTCTTTCCTCTGTTGAACCGCCCGATCACTCGCTTATACTCTGCATAGCACTCCGGGCACAGGTCGCCTGTGTCCCTTCGCCACGCCCAGTCCTTGAAGTATTCGTCAGGGTTCATCATCCTGCCGCCCAGAACTGCTCCGCAGCGGTCACACACTCGCTTGTGGTAGATTCCTCTGTCAGTTTGCATCAGATTCGCCTGCTTTCTTTTTAGATGCGCGTTTTTTCTTTGGGTTTTCAATCTGTTGCGGAATAGAATCAATCAGCTTCTTGAACTTCTGCATAGTTTGATATTCAGTCAAACCAAACATAAACTGCGCTAGTTCTAACGGCGTTCCAACCTGTTCTGAACGACCGTCAGGATATGTAATGATTTTCATTGCTCGTTCTCCCCAACATCCTTGAACAGGATTTCCTTGTAAGCTTCCCAGTCTTTGATTTTGCACGGAATATCTGTGCCGGGTACGGTCTTTTTCAAACCATCCATCTGCCAAACATTCCATGAGATGATGTCTGTGATACAGTCAAGGGACATAGGCATACAGCCGATTTCCAACCTTTTACCATCAAACCGATACCTGAAATTTTCAATCAGCGTCAGGAACAGGTTGCACCTTGCCAGCAAGAGGTTGTCTCCCTGCCACTCATAGCCGTATGTCGATGCGTAGGCACTGATTGCCCAGCACATCCACATATCGTAGTCATGGAACTGCTCTGCCAAAACATTCAGCTTTCTATCCAGCAGACCGATTCTGTCCGGCACGGCAATCATTTGTCCTGTCGTGGTATCGTATCGGCTTGTGAGGAACGGCGCTTCTCCACAGGTGACTTCAAGACAAGTCTTGTTGATGTACTCTTTCCAGTCCTCGCCCTTCAGGTCGTTTTCGGCAACGTCTGCCATCTTCTTGCAAACCCAAGTCGGCGTGAACACCTCTGCTTTCTTGCTGGTGCGCTTCTTTTGCTCTGCCAGCCGTTTCTGCACACGAGGGACAAGCTGAACCTTGTCTAGTTGTTCCAGCGTGATTTCATCTGCAAAGCCCACGCCCAGTTCAGGCGGCGTGTCTGTCGCCCAGATGATGTTTTTGCCTGTCGTGTGGTCTTGCAAGAGGACAGGCAAAAACGAGCGTAAGCAGGGGTCGGAAAAGTCAATCAATGGGGTTACGGACAAATCCATTGTGGCTGTTTCATTCTTTGATTTCTTTCCCATTCCATTTCTCTCCAAAAGACGCTCATGCGCTTTTTCTGTTCGATTTGTGATAGCCTAAATCCCTCTGACTGTCTACATTTTGTGATGCCAACAATGCGGCTTGCATAGTGCTTCGGACAACAACGCTTGCCGGGAATTGGTGGTTCATCACAATAGGCGCAAGTACCAGATGTCCTTCTGTATTCCTTGCTGTTTCTCGCTCTCTTTTGAGCATCCTTTGTTCGGCACTCGATGCAAGAGCGATAGCCTTTTGACATCGGACGTTTCAGGCAAGTAGTGCAAATTCCTTTCGCGGCCAGCCTTTTGCGCTTTTCACGTTGTCGCTCATTGCATTTTTGCAGATACGAAGCTTTCGTTTCACCTGAAAGGTTTTCGTATGCTTGCGTGTGCCTTTCGAGGTCTTTTGCCAAACACTCCGCACATGACACTCTGCCCGGCATTGCATCGTTCTGACCGCAATGGATGCAGATGTGATGTTCTTTATACATCTGCCGTAACGCTTTGCTACTCATTTCACTATTACATGCTCCGTCGCGTAATCGCCATAACAGTTGCACTTAAGCCATTTGTATTTTGACGAACCTTCCGCAAAATCGAACTTCCATTTTTGGATTCTTTTGATACGTCCACAAACCGTACATCGGACTTTGATTATTCGTTTTTCTTTGTAAGGCTCAAAGGATATTTTGGTGAGTTCGCATACAAGTTTTCCGTCTTCCGTAAAAAGAAATCCTTTCATTCCTCTTTTACCTCTCTGTACTCCACGTCAATCCCCTTAGGCAAAGCCGTCTGGTACTTCTGAGCCAATTGCTCTGCGCTCTGGGCATCACCCAACGGCTGTTCAGGCGGTGCAACGGTGACTTCTACGTTGTCACGCATACCAAAGTAGTTCTTGGCTCGGAAAATCCACTCTGCCGGGTTCTCCTGACCGTACATACCGTTGTATGCCCACATGGATTGCATTTGCAGAATCAGCTTGAGGATGTACTTCTGCTGCAAGCTATCATCACGGCGCTTGCCTGCCATAATCTGTTTCAGGCTTACCCATTCGATGCCAAGCACCAGTGCAATCCATTCCACCACAGGGGATATTCTGGCTTCGATGCAAGCGTCAAAGAAGAAGTCAAGTCGCTGCTGCACTTCAATTGGGTTGTTCATGTCCACGCTCGGAAGGTCGCCAAAATACTTGGCTGCAATCATGCCGATGACCTTCTTGTCCTCTTCATCACCGATTCTCGACTGCAAATCGCCTGTGTTCATCATCTTCGACCTCGTGATTGCCAACTCCTGTTGCTCTTTCACCTTTTTACTTACCTGTGAGCGGATAGATTTCCGCTTGTTAAGCATCTGTTGTTTCTTCTTCTCACGCTCTTTTTCACGCTTCGCAGCGGCTTCTTCTTTCGCCTTTTGCGCCCGCTTCTCACGCTTTTTCTTTTCAGCTTCGGTCAGCGGCGGTCTGCCACGACCACGCTTTGGGGGGGTTGCCAAGAGTTATCACCTCTTTTGCTCTTTTTCTACTCTTTCAAAGAAAAATTCGATTGACTTTTCGTTTTCAATTACATTTCCATAAGCTACGCCGATTTTATAAATGTAGTCGTTTCTTAGCTTGCGTGGAATTTCAGAAATGTATCGGCGGAACACTTCTAAGGAATTTGCACGTTTATAATGATTGCACATACGACAAGCGGGCATGAGATTTGAAACGTCATTGGCGTTTTTGTCTTTTGTTTCCCACGACCGTAATGGTTTGAAATGATCTACTTGCATATCCTTGTAAGAGATTTCTTTCCCGCAATAAGCACAGCGTCCGCCGTATTTTTGATATATAATTTCACGAATTTTTTTGTTAATTGACATTACATGCCTCCGACAAAAAAGTTTTGCAAAATACGCCTCGTTCACTCTTTAGCAAAATTTGTTCTGCCTGATTGAATACGTCATCTGGAACTGAAAGTTCAATGGTTCCATCGTTTTTCTCCGCAATCACGTTAATAATCAAAATATCCGGTTCTATATTTTTCATTTTTGGTTTGGGTGTTGCCATGTATCAGACCTCCTTGACAGGCTTCCAAACAGGGTATGCGCATGGATGCTTTGCAACTACATTCCACAACCACTTATATGGATAACCTACGCAATCGGACTTTGTAATTTGCCCAGCAATCGCCGTCACATAGCCGTTTTCATCTGCATCTTCTTTCTTGGGCGGCTTCTCAAATGTGCTTATCCACAAGCCCTCAAAGCCAATTTCGCTATAAGAACAGGTTTCAAAATAGTGCGTAGCCATTCCAAGTTCCTGCTCAATATCGCTAAGGATGCTCTTGTCATCCTCGTCTGCTTCGGTTTCGAGAACAAGGTAAATTCGCTTTTTCATACTCTTACCTCTTCATTTTCGTTTCGATGCCGTCTAGCTTACATGAAATCCACCAGACGGAACAACAGTTTTCAACCTGCCGCCACCAAGCGCACTTTTCTTTCTCGCATACGCACCGACCAAGCGGATTGCTGGTCATCTTCATCGGGCAGTAAAGTTCGTTGTCCATCATTTCCACCCCATCACAACAGCCGTACAAACGGCCAGACACACGTTGACGAACAGCCAGACAAGCATTGCCTGCCGTTTTTCAAACAGGTTGTCTACCGTGTTTTTGATTGTCCGTTCGGATTGAACCACTACCGCCAGCAGGACTAGGCAGACCAGCCAGCGGGTTGCAAATTCAAACATTTCAGAACGCCTCCCAACTGTTAATAGTCATTTTCTTCCACAAATCGGGCAAATAGGAATTCCACCATTATCTGCCATCGCAGTTGCAACGCGTGCATCACACACAGAAATGGCAGTATTGCAGAAGTAACAAGTGAACGTTGCTCTTTTAATACGGCAAGACTTTGGATTTATTGAAGTGATTTCCGAAATAGCTTCTACCGAAAATATTGCCATCAGCTCCACCTTTCTCTCAGCTCTTTTTCGACCTGCTCTGACTTTGCTGTAATGTAATCTGCAAACTCATCAGGGGTCATGTCCTCTTCTTTGAACTTGCCGACCATCTCCCAGTACCTGTCACCAATGCGGATGATTTTCTGCACCTGTTCATCGGTCAGGTCTGCATCGCACCGAAGGTTCTGAATCAGTGCACCCCATGTGGTGGCGATTCCATCCAGAGCCATGCGAAATCCGTACAACTGGTTCTGCCGTGCGATTTTGCGAAGCTTGGCTGACATCGCCTGTTTGCCAGACGATGGGTGGTTTCTGTGCTTATTCATCTGACTGCTCCTTGTCTTGAAGGCGATGGAGCCAACGGTAGTATTTTTCGCTTGCAATAATTCCAATTCGCTCATACGCTTTTCTGTCATCCGAAAAACCAAGAGCGGCCATGCACACCATAACGTCTGCGTATTCCTCTTCAAACGCCTTTCGGCATTCCTCAACGCTCTTCGGTGTCGGGTTCGTTCCATCCAGCGCACGGCGTAGCTTCAACGCAGCCTGTGCCAGTTCGGATGCCTCTTCTGCCAACTGAGCCAAGATTTCCGTCTTGGGCAGGATGTCTAAAACTTTTTTGCTCACTTCTGCTCTCCTTTCAGCCAATCGTTCAGCTTTGCCATGCAAGAGGGGCAAAGGCGATACTCGCAGTCATACGGGCCACCAATACCCCACACACGCATCTCAATGTCGGTGAAGTTGTTATATTCGTATAAAGGATACGTCTCCCCGCATCTATCGCACTTAAACTTCTCTTCCATGTTCTTTCTCCAATCTCTTTAGTAGTCCATCCACGTCATACCTCCAATGAACACGCAGCCTTTTTGCTTTGACCTCTATCCCCTCTTGCTCTGCCCACTGCCAAGGGATGCTCTTCCGGATCTCGTTGTAACGGAACGCCAGAACCTTGCTGGCAGGGATTGCAAAGGTGCGGTTAACCGCCCTGTAATTGACTATCACATGGGCGGTCTGACCGCTGTACCCCATTGCTTCCGCCATATCAGTGATGTGTTTTTCCTTTCTGTACTTGCACTTTGCCTTGTCGTACTTGCCGAATACCTTTTCAAGAGGGATAGAGGGTGTTTCGATGGTTTTCAGTTCAAACAGGTGGTTCATCGGGTATCGGTACACGAGGAAGTCGCAGATGTTGTCGATGGAAAAGGACAGGTTCTCGTTGCCACCGTAGTAGGTGGTAGCACTGTCTTTCAGGCGGTAGCACCACGCATCAGATGGGACGGATGCTTTGAAGTCTGCTTCAAACTGTTTGCCGGTGTTCATTCGTTGTCCTCGACCTTTTTAGCTTCTCTGATACGCAGTTTAGCAAGTTCGCTATTTGCATATCGCAGTTGCCAGCTACCAAACCAGCCTTTGTGAACAAGTTTTCCGGCGCAGTAAACAAACTCCTGCTTCATCAGGTCATCAAGTGAAATGATGTAACAGCCCGGTTTATACTTTCTTTTGTTCATTTTCGTTTTCCTTAGGAATTTTAGGAATCTGCATCCAGAACTTAACCGCTCCCCGCCTTTCTTCTTCGCCCCATCGGCCATTTCTAAACTCTCTTGCAGAAACGCAATTTTCAAAGCACCAGAAATCGTAGACGGTTAGATAAATTCCATCTTCGTCAGGTTGTTTATCTTTAACGCTTGTCCATGCAGTCGATGGGGCATTTTCAAGCTGTTCGGCAAGTGTCAAAACAAGGTCGGCAACGCAGTCAAAGGCAACGCCTTTATCATATTCAGAGTAAATTCCGCTGTTCATAAGCGCTTTAGCTTCGGCTTTTTTACTGTTCCCGCTTTTCTTCCACCCTTCAATAATCGGTTCTACGTCAACAAGTCTCATCCTCGTTCACCTCTAAATTCACTTCCGAGAAACCGTTTCTTTCCTTTTTCCCGGTGCTTGTCCTCATAATCACGGTGGTACACGCTCTGGCTGTGATTCAGCTCATACACGAAAGCCTTGCGTTCCTCGAAGTCTTTCTTCTCTGCCTTGTACTTATCGCAAGTGTCGTGACAGGCTTGGTGGCGTGATGTGCAGTTGAGACAACAGGTAATCATTCTATCAACCCCACTGTTCGGACATGGCTTTTGCCACGCCCGAAAAAGTCTTTGCACGGTTCCTTGCACGGTCAGTAGTAAACATTCCCTTGTGCTGTTCACCATGCTTGTGCGAGTAGGAGCCGGACGGGCACCATGTTGCCGTAGGCTCTACGACGTCTGTCGGGTGCAGCGGCGGTACACCGCGCTCCCACAGTAGCGTTTTCTTACTGTACGGATGTCCGTACTCGTAGGGCTGAATTGCCTGCGTAGGCTTTGGGTAATCAAAAATCTTGCTGGGGGTAGGATTCTCAATCACCACTTTTTCGCAATCAGCTGCCCACACGGCAAGAAAAAGCGCCTTGCCGCACAATCCCTCATAATACCGGGAAAGATTGAGCTTTCCTCCCTTGTACAGGTGTCTTGCTCCTGCGTTGCTCGTCTTTGTGCAGGGGACAAATGCGATAATCATATCCCAGCGGGGCATATCATGCGCGATTCCGTCCATGGTCACGACCTGCCCCCCCCCTCAATAGCCTTTAGGCAGTCACCAAGAATATGCCATTCTGGATGCCCGCCGGACGGCTCAATCAGGTCGCAGGAATAGGCTTCGTGACCTTTCGCCCGGAATGCTTTGCAGACTTCCTGCGATTCTTCACAGGCAACTAAAACTTTCATCTTTCCAAACGCCCGTCCAGCCAGATAGCGCAGCTCTTATATAAGGTAGGCGGTCGATGCCTTACAGGTCAAAATGGAAGGTCATCTGCGTTGCCCTCAATTACGGCAAAGTCGCCAGTATCAGGCGCAGAGCCAGACCCGCCAGCCAGTGTTTTCTTCGGTCTGACCTCATAGTCACCGGAACGAATCTTGTCCACGCTGGTAAAGCGGTCAACGACAAGCTTCGTCTTGACGTTACCATCGTTGCCCATGTACTCCTCCTCACGGAGAACCACGCCGACCAGCTTACCGCGCAGGGTCTTTTCATCGTTGTTGAACTTGTAACCGGGATTGGACTGCTCCACAGCGGTGATAAAGCCCTTGAAGAACGGTAGCGCCTTTTCCTTGTAGCTTTTGATGGTCTTGCCGCCCCATGCCCATTCGCCCGGATTCAGCTTGCCACGCTCGATAAGGGAAGCGGTCTGCTCACGCCAGTAGCCCTTGAACTCGCCCTCTGCGACTTCCCACTCGATGTTCAGACGCTCCTTTGCGGGTTCGTCCGTTGCCTTGCAGATACCGGCAACATAGCCGCCAACAGGCAGGTCACGGCGCTCTGTGGCTTCCTGCACGTCATTCCAGTTGATGTTCTTCATCTGTTACTCTCCTTTGTTTTCCGGCTGAACCGGAATGTTGTAATACTCACGGATGGTCTTATCTACGGCAGCGAGGTCGTTCTCGATCAGCGCATCGTTGAACATTCCAAGAGGGGTTTTTACGGTGTCCATCCCATCGTTGCGAGTGCTGAACAGGTATCGCCCATCCTGCACAACGGTTTTCAGAACGATGGTGAAGTACCCTTCCACGCAGACCTTCTCGTCCAGCAGCTTGCCGATGGTCTTGAACTTCTCGCCGCCGTCTCCGTCGCGTTCGCTGTGACCAAAGAAGTAAACCACCACATCGTCCGGCAGTTCCTTCGCCCGCATTAGCAAAGCGTTGAAGTTAGCTGCCATGTCGGTAAACTTCTGGTACCCGGCGACCTTTGCGTTCCGCATGAACTCGCCGGTCATAAGATAGGTAGCATCGTCAATGACGATGGACTTACGCTTGGTACTGTGGATTGCGGCATCAATCTTGCCGTAGTCGTTAGTGATATAGGTTTTCATGTTGCTACGGAACGGCAGCGGCTTGCCAAGCACGTTGATAACCGCAACCTGTTCCGGGTCAAAGTTCCGAAGGGAAGCGGATTTACCGCTACCGGAGTGACCGTAGACCATTACTAATACTGCCATTTTCTTTCCTTTCTTCGGCTTCATTAGGCTTCATTGTTCTTGCTTCGGCTTAATATGGCTGTACAGAAATCAACCAGCCATCAGTTCCGCCAACTGTGCGCGGAGGTCTTTCAACTCTGCTTCCCTGTCCTCGATTTCAGACTGCAAGTCCTCAATCTCAGCCAGACGGTCTGCTTCTTTGGCTTCTGCTTCCTGCTCACGTGTTAGGAAATACGCGCCGTCTTCCGGCTCTGTAGCACCACCGAATCTGTCAAGGTCAATCATCTTTTGGTCTTCCTCTCTTACGTTCCTCTTTGATTTGCAATGCACTGTGCCACTGGTCTTTGTCGATTTCGATGGTAGACCACCGGTAGTTACATACAAGGCACTTCTTGCGTCGAGTGATGCTGTCGTTGTCAGACCGACTATCAACCGTTGTGATGTTGTCACTGCCGCACATTGGGCATTTCACTGAGTATCCCTCCACTCGTTAGTGTGAACTGGAATGCGGTTCAACTTCCTCATCCATTCGTTATCTTCATGCTCTTTTTCTGCGCTCACTCCAAGCGCGCACAAAACAAGAGCGGTAGCTAGTAACATCAGTGAAACAAATGCCCATCCAAGCATCTGTACTGTAGTCTCGCAGCCATTTATTGTATCGCCACAGCTAACGGCTACGATTGCGGCGACAATACCAAGTATGGTAAGCACGTTTCCTTTTACGGTTTTCATTTTTTCCCTTCTTTCAGAATGATATCGAATAAAAATGGTTTGCTTGCATCGATCACGATTATTGCATTTAGCACTTTGGCTATTTTTGCAAGCGTATCAGCCTTAACGCCCGTTTTGTACGGCGCTTTATTCGGACTTGTTATGTTGTATATCGTTGGGGCCGACACGCCGCTTTTACGGATAAGCTCCGACGCCTTCATATCACGTTCTTCAAGGGCGGCTTCCAGTGTCATGCCTTTTCCTCTGTGTTCTTTGGTTCTCTGCGGCTGAAAATCCAACCAGTTGTCATCAAAGCGCCAGCACCTATGATGTACCATGTCGCCTTAGCTCCGACCAAAAGCTCGATGTGATGCACCAGCCAGAAGTTCAGCAGAAACACTGCGAGAATAAACGCTAAGACAATGCCCCAGATCAGGGCGATTTCTACAAATACTTTCATCTTTATCCTTTCTTCGAATGCGTTTCAGCCGTTCCTTTTCACGGCTGTGCCAGCGGATTTCCCGCTGGCCGTAGTATTTACCATTCATAAGTCAGCTCCCCTGTTGCAAGCATCTGTGACACCTCACCGTAATGCTTGCCCATTTTATCAGCAAGTGCTTGAACTTGTCCTATGGATGGAATCTTTTTTTTCTTCCAATGTTTTCTTATTCAGATTTCGTTCTTTTCGTATTTTTTGATGTTCTGCAATGCTTGTAAAAGAAGCTTCTTTTGCGCATTCTTTATGATACTTTTGAGCCGCAGACGTTTTAATCATTGGCTCTCCGCACCATTGGCACACGGCTTTTACTGGAGTGAACCCACGTCCTGAACTCAATGCTTTACGTCTCGCGCGCTTTTGTTCGCACGAGGCATCCCTTTTACATTGTGTGCAATATTTTTTGCGTGGGTTTACCCTACCCAAAAAAACTCCGCAGCGCTCGCAATATTTAATCTCCATCTTCATTCGGTTTACCCGCTTTTTTTGGCTTCCCGATTGTGCCGTTCAAAGCACTGGTTGATGGATTTCTCCATCCATAGCACCTTGTTAGCATCGTTTCTGGATACGCCAGCAGCCATTGCAAGCTTTAGCCTGCGCTTACGGCTTTGCGCTTTACGAAATTTCATCACCAGCACTCACCAGCCTTATCTATGATGAACTTCGGGACTTCCTTTCCTGTGGCAATGCACAGCGCAACTAGCTTTTCGACCCAGATGTCAAACAGGCTTTCTTTTGGCATATAGCACTGGCCAACGCAAGGCTCCTTAAAACTTTTCCAGATCGTCAGGCCGACAGCGCCATCCGTGACCGTCCATATCATACTGTAGCCTTCATTGCACAGGTTGTACAAAATGTCTCGTGCTCTGCTTTTGGCTTCGTTGATTTCAAAGGCATCCCAACGCTTTTTGCTTTCCTCGTAGGCCTTGATCGCATCGTCAATGGCGTGGTGCGCTTCTTCCGGGTGCTCAAGGTCAACTTCAACCTTTAAAGTGATAAACCGCCTCATGTTCAGTCCTCCTTCTGCTCGATTTCAAGAATCTTGCAGATGCTCTGGATAATCTTCTCCGGCTTTCGCTCGCCACGAAGAATCTTGTAGAGGTACGAATCGTCAAGGAACAATCCAGTATCGCTTTGAACCGCCTGAATCAGCTCCGTTTGCTTCATACCTCGCTGCAACAGCTTCATCTTCACTTCCAGCTCAAAGCCAGAACGGAAGTTTTCTTTCAAAATTCCACCTCCATTTGCTAAAATCTATTGACAAGTACGGAAAACTGTACTAATATAAGGGTGTAAAGAGTTTATACCGTACAGTGTTCTGTACTGCCCATGTCTGTATTATAGTACAGACTTCTGTACAAGTCAACTCTTTTGTACAAAATTCTGTGCATTTGTATACTTGCACAAATATGGGAGTGTTCTTATGTCGGACTTGTACAGCAACATCCATACACTCTGTGAAAAAGAGGGCATTAAAGACGGAACCCTTTGTAGCAACATTGGGATTCGCCGCAGTTTTCTTTCCGAATTGAAAGCTGGAAGAACCAAGAGCCTGTCCGCAGAGGTTCTTTCTAAGATTGCAACTTATTTCAACGTATCAGTTGACTACCTTCTTACTGGCAACCAAAAAGAAAACCCGCCCCAGCAGCCGCAAAGAGAAGTCGATGCAGCAGTGGAGCGGATTAGAAAAAAACTTGAATCTATGCCGAAGGAGCAGCGTGAAGCTCTGATGAACCTGATCGAGAAGATGTAACGTTCATGCCCGGTAAAATAAAAGAACCCCTTGTGCCGGGCTGGTGTAGCTCTGCGCAAGGGGTTTTCTGTTATTCCAAGTCTAGGGCTTGCTCCGCTGCCGGAATTTTTTCAGGATGTTCCAGCAACCATGCAATAAATCGGTCAATCTTGGCTCTTTCCTGTTCACTCATTGTGGCGTATCCTCCTGATCGGTAAGTGCAGATGTTCATTTGATATGATTATACATCTTCTAGTTGTCAAGTCAATGCATTTTGAACAACTTCGTAAAAATCGAACATTTTCTTCACATCCATTACTTTGCGTCGGGGAAGCCGCGAGTGTTCAAGTCAAAAGGGACAGCGCCTATCCATCTTTCCTCCAATCACAGCTCTACGAGCTGTCCATCAATGCGTTCGATGCTGTCTGCCGGGTCGCGCCCATCGTCCAAGGCGGCTACAGCGCGTTCCAGGATGCCTTTTGCTTCGAGGTAAGCATCTTTATCAGCTTCGTATCCAGAAAGGCTCAAGACAAGCTCTAGCGTCCGTCTGCGAGCGTATGGAATAATCAGAGCATCTACGGTTTGGTTCATTAGCTTTCCTCCCACGGTTCAGGTGTGTGCGGCTGCCCATCGGGAACGCTTGCAGGCATTCCGTCGATGATCGGCATACGTTCATGGTTCCAGATTACAGTTTCTTTCATTTTTGTTCCACTCCTCTTTGGAATTTTTTGACAATACAGTTATAACATAGGCTGCTGTTGGTTCTCCATAGCAGCTTTTTCCATTTTTTGGCTTGTCGAACCCGGCAGGTTTGCCGGATTTTGTTGAAAGGGTGAGAATTTATGGATGAATATTTAGTAAGAACAGCCAAAGCATTAGAGATAGCTCGAATGCGTTCCGGCTTGAGCCAGCAGAAATTGGCGGCAAAAATGGGCGTGAATCGTGGTACGGTAGCGAATTGGGAGCAAGGTCTGGCAGCAATCTCCCTGCCGATGGCTATGCGCTGGTTCACCTGCTGCGGCGTATCGGTGGCTCGATACATGGACGCTTGCATTCACCCAGGGCTGCTGGAACACCTTGAAGATGACCTTTCCGATTTGGAGAAACGGCGAATTCTCATAGATGCCATGATGGAGTGTTCCTCCTATGAGATAGATGCCTTGCTATACATCCGGTACGGAGATCACGGCTCAGACCATATCGGTGTTCTGACGGAGATTCTGGCAAACCTCCACACGCCGTTGAAGGACAGGGTCGCTGTCTGCCGGATGGTGTCTGGTAGCTATGAAATAGCGCAGGCTACCGGAACAGACCCAGACCCGAACGGAACCGCCCCAAAGATGGAGATTCTCTATCAGGCACAGGACGCCGGAACAGAAGCTGCTATGAAGTCCAACGATTTCTATACCGTGAATCCAAATAATATAACTGGTTGATTGTCGAATTATCGTTGTTTATGATGAACATCTTGTACACGTTCATCCACTTTTTGTACACGTTTCATGCAGATTAGGTATACCTTTATCTTGTCATTCCGTCCCCCATAGGTTGCAAATCGACAATGTTTGCGCGGAATAAATAACGGATTTACGTTAATTTGTTGTTTGCGATTGAGTAACTCGTCAATCCGTCCCCCATCGTGCAGATTAGGTATACCTTTCCATCCACTTTTTGTACACCTATCCACAATCCGTCCACGTTTGGCATGGCTAATGGAAGGTCGCTTCACCACCGGTACAGTCTTATTCAGCAAGTGACGGCTTGAGTTATCCACAAACTGGAATGGAAAAATAAAGAAATTGTTGAAAATTATCGTCATCGACTATTTAACGATGATATTTAACCTCTTGTTTATTTCTTGTTTAATATATAATATGTATACGGGGGACGAAATGACAAAGCATGGGGGACGTTTTGACAAGTCACGGGGGACAAAATGACGAGGACATGGGGGACAAAAAGACAAGCCATGGGGGACAAAAATCATTGACACGTCCCCCAACTTGTGATATACTGTTTTCAGACCATTAAAGGAAGTGAGCAGATGCCGAAAATATCAGACAACAACCTTGTCGAAAAGAGCAAGTCCCTTGTGTGGGCAAAGTTCAGGGACTACACAGCAGGAGAACTTCGTCTGCTAGAGGTTTACCTATCAAGAATTAACCCAAGAGACCCAAGTAGCAGCCGTGTAGAGTTTACTCTTGCTGAATACAGAGAACTGCTTGGGCTGAAAAGCCTTGACGCTCGAAGGATTGAGCCGCAGATCAAGCACTTTCTTGGCAATACGGTGTCGATTCCAATTGACAAGGAGAAAGGAACATTTGAAAGCTTTGTCTTGTTTACAAGGGCAAAACTGGACTATGTACCAGAAACAAGGTCTTACGTCGTGGCAATCACCTGCAACCCAGACCTTCGCTCCATCTTTTTTGATATTGCTGAAAGCGGATATGTTCGGTATCGACTGCGTTACACTTCACGAATGAAGTCACAGTACAGCATTTTGCTCTATTCAATTCTTCGAGACTGGTTGAATATGGACAACAAGCCGCATGAAATCAGTCTGAAGAAGTTGAGAGAGCAGCTCGGCGCGATGGAAGCCAGCTACGATGTTTATAAGAACCTTCGCAAACGAGTGCTTGACGTTGCGGTAGATGAGATCAATGCCGTGTCTGACATTGTTGTGACCTACGAACCAGTCCTTGTGGCACGAAAGGCTGTGGCAGTCAAGTTTAAGCCCAAAATTAAAGCGTTTGAGAAGCTGATTGAAGCGAAGGCAAGTGAAGTGCTGGCCGAACCTCAAAAAGCCGTGAGGAAGCCCCGCAAAAGCGGATATGAGGATTTCGACTGGTCTGTGTGTGACGAACTGGAAAAGCAGGACTGCATTGACGTGGCGAAGGTGGTTGAGAAGTGGATGAAGAAAGAGCATCCAGAAATCAAGCTGCCGAGACGCAGAGAAGCGGTCTACGACACGGTGAAGGCTGCGTATAAGGACATTTTGTCTTTGGATAGGTCTCCGTTCCCAGACAGGCCTGTTGGGTATCTGATTAGAAGCGTGGATAAGGCAGGTATCGTAGATAGGTATATGCCAGCGTTCTATTCCATTGAAGCCTTGCAAGAGTAGCCAGAATGAGCAGATGATGCAGAAAGGAGAAAGAATGGGATGGATTAGTGTGAAAGATGAGTTGCCAAATTACAGGGAAAATGTAATTGTTTTCACGGAAAAGCATATTGACGTTGGGCATTTGGCAAGAGGAAGATATGGTTCTTTGTGGTGGGAAAGGGATTCTGTTGATGTATGGAAGGACAACGAAGTTCTAAGAGATGTAACCCATTGGATGCCACTTCCTGATGAACCCGAAGAATAAAGAAAGAGTGATAAAATGGCAAAAATTATAGCGGTCGCCAACCAGAAGGGCGGCACAGGAAAGACCACAACAAGCACCTGTCTGGCTGGTGCGTTACAGTCGCTCAGCAAGAAAGTCCTGCTGGTGGACTGCGATGCCCAGTGCAACGCAACGGACACTTACGGCGCACAGACAGAGGATGTATGCACCCTGTTTGATGTGATGACCCGGCAAGGTACGGTCGAAGAAGGAATCCAGCATTGTGAAGCTGGTGACATTCTTCCGTCCGACAGCGCATTGAAGGATATTGACGAGCAGCTTGTGCGAGACATGGGCAAGAACTTCCGGCTGCGAGAAGCCCTTGAAAGCGTGTCTGGACAGTACAATTACATTGTGCTGGACACTCCCCCGCAGCTTGGTCTTGCGCTTGTGAACGCGCTGATCGCCGCCAACAGCATCATCGTGCCCATCACAGCAGACCGCTATGCGCTTGCCGGACTGAGCCAGCTTTCGCAAACCATTGGAGACGTTCGCAGATACTTCAACCCTACCTTGAAGATTGAAGGTCTGCTTCTGAACCAGTACAAGAGCCGTGAGAACCTGTCAAAAGAGGTCGTGGAGCAGCTTCCTGTGATTGCAGAAAGCATGGGAACAAGGCTTTTGGACGTAAAGATTAGACCGTCTATGGGTGTTCGTAAGGCGCAGGCAGAGCGGCATAGCCTGTTTAGCGGTGATACGGCAAAGAGCACCAGCGCAGAGGACTTCAAAGAGCTGGCAAAGAAGATTGTAGAGGGGGATGTGCAGTGAATGTAGTTAGATATAAAGAGCTGGAAAAAGCCGAGTTTGAATTGCAAAGCAAATTCAGCTCGAAAGATGTTATGTTTTTCCGCCGAGGAGATGGAATAGACAATCCGATTTATTATGTTGTTTCACAAAGACATTGTGGGACGTTAAGTTTCGAAGAAGCCATAAAAGCCGGAAAAGTTTTGATTGAAGCTGGAAATGCGGCGAAATCTTTTCGGTACAACGGGTATTTTATTGATTGGAGTGACACACAGTGAAAAAGTCCAGCAAAAAAACATCCGGCTTGTTGGGCGGGTTTGACTTCCAGCCTGTTTTTTCGGAACAGACATTAAGCCGAAGTGAGCCAAAGGAAGAAGAAGTAAGCCAAGCAAAGCCGAACGAAGCCGAACGAGCACAGATTGAGCCTAGTGAAGCCACAGACAGCCATGCACAGCCCAATGAAGCACGGTTAAGCGATATTAAGCCGAAGCAAGCCAAAGACAGCGAAACACAGCCAAACAATGCCGTAGTAAGCGAAAGTAAGCCGAAGAAGCTGAAACAGGCGAAAGAAGTTCAGCGTCTTATCGAACAAGGCGATGTTCCCAGCGCACTAGTAGAAGCTGGCTTGACAAAGAAAAAAATCCCGATGCCGGAATCGCATCAGGGCGTTGCAAGCGGCGATGGCAAACGTTCAAAGCGCATTACCATCCTCATGAGCGAGGAAGAGCGAAAGTACATCAACCGTGAAGCTAGACGACACGGAATGACAATTGGACAGTTCGTGTACGCTCTGGCGGTTGCAGCGGCAGAGGGGAAGATTGAGTTGGAGGATTTCTTGGAGGATTGACGAATGGGCGTAACCATCAAATGCAAAAAGACTGGTCGTGAAATGGATGTGGGCTATTTCGGCTTTTTCAAGTTGAGAGCGAAAGTTGCAGAACTTGTTGATTCGGAAGTCGGAGAGCACTATAAAAAGCTTGATGACATTCTCGATATGCCATCTCCCGAAAAAGAACACGCTCTTGAATCGTACAATGACGAAACAGAGCGATTGGTTGAAAGCAAGGAACTTCCAATCAAAATTGCAGATTTTCTTTATCAATCAGACTGTGACGGAAAAATCCGATACGGTGCCTGCAAGGAAATCTTGAAAGTTATAGGCGATTATGACGATAGCATTATTTACGGATATGCTGGTAGAGAAAATCCCGCAAAGTTCAAAGACTTCAAAGAAATTCTTCAAGATTGCGTAGACAATAAGTGCTTTATGATTTGGAGATAACAACAACCCCCTGCGCGGTCATTGTGACTACACAGGGGGTTGTTTTACTTATCAGCAATGCAATCCCAGTAGAGATATGCCTTGCCATCTGCGGCATCTGCGTCCTCAAGGAACGCCTTTGCCATGTCAGCGTAGAAGCCCGGAGTGTCAACGGACTGGCGCTTTGCGACCTGACAATAATCCGAGTACATCATGTTCATGACTGCCCAGAAATCGTTCGGGTCACAGGTGATATTACGCTGTTTCGCAACGTCCTGTGTCTGTTCCAGCGTCCAGTGGCAGCCCTTTGTGCCGTCAGCATTTACCATGCTGTCACACCATTCTTCCGCTTCATCGTGGGTGAGGTGCTGGCGTGGCATCTTGATGGAACGGCTGTCAGCACCGCCACGTTCGTACTGTCCAGACCGCTTATCCCAGTCTCCGTTCTGCGAGAAGCCGATTTGCGGCATTCTGCGCCCATTCTCTATGTCAGGGTAGCGGGGGATAGGGTAGGGGTCGATATAACGGTTCTCCTCCTGCGGATAGTAGGGATAACGGTCGTTTCCATCTTCCAGCTTGCGCAGACGGCGTTCCATCTCACGCTCCCTGCGGTCACGCTCTTCCTCAAGGCGGTCACGTTCCGGCTCACGGTCTTTGTCGTGGTCACGGAGCATCATCATGCGGCGAAAATTGTTCTTGCCCATAATCTATACCTCCTCAAGAAATGGACGCGGGTGCACCAGCGTGGGAGCGGCAGAAGCAACCAAGATATTTGAACGTTCCGGTGCCGGTTGCAGACGTTGCAACGCGGGTAGCGTAGCGGGTGCGAGTGTGGATGCTCTCGGCGGTTGCCTGAGCGCAGTTGCAATCGGTCAGAGGGTACGCGGTCGTGCCTGCACCTATGGTAATGACCACAGGGGCGTTGATGGTAGTCGTGTCCGGCAAGCTCTGAGCAACCACGATACAATACTTCTCTCCGTTCTGGTATGCGCCAGCAGGGATATTGATGGTCAGCGTGTCGTTGGCAAACGTGACCGCCTGACTGATGACCAAGTGCGGGCAGAGTTTGCAGCTTGTTTTGCAAGCCATAATGTTTTCCTCCTAAAAAATCAGGGGCAGAGGTGTCTTACCCCTGCCCCGATGGTTCACCCGGTGTTATCGGGGAGTGTGTTGGTTAGCAGCAGCCGCAGCAGTTCACGCCCACGTTGGGGTTCGCCACCTGATAAGCGGGAATCGGACGAGGATTGACCCGGTTCAGGATGGTATCAGTCTGCTGGGACATCACGGTGGTCAGAAGCGCATTCTGCCGATCCTGAGAAGCGGCGAACTTCAGGTTCTGGTTCTCAGCGGTCAGAGTGGCAATCTTATCCTGCGTGAAGTAGTCCATCATGCTGCGGAAGTTGGCGTTGCAGTTGTCCACAATAGCGCGGGCGTTGTCTGCGATAGCCTGACGGGTAGCGCAGTCCTCCGTTGCGATGGTGTACTTCAGGTCGCCGATCAGCTGCTTGTTCTCGCAGCAGCAAGATGCAAGCTGCGTGGCAAGAGCGGTCTGGCCCGCCTGCCGTGCGTTGCCCTCCTGCATGATGGCAAGGCTGATAGCGTTGTCGCCATTGGACACGCTGCGCTCCAGACCGTTCACGAGCTGTGCGTTCTGGTAGCCAAGCTGACAGATGGCGCTGTTCACGCCAGCAAAGCCGCTTGCGATGTTGGCGTTGATGCCGTTGATCTGCGCCAGCTGGTCATAACCCAGAGAGCAGATACCGCTCTGGATGCCTGCCAGAGAGCGGGAGGTATCCTGCTGGTAGAAGCCCTCAGACAGAGCCGCACGGGTGTCCGCGCCGCCCTGACCTGTTGCGCCAGTGCCGACCAGATAGGGGATGTAGGCGTTCATGCCATTGTCACCACCGTTCCGGCCATAACCGTTAGTGCCCCAGCCGAAGATGATAGCGAGGATGATGACAGCCCACAAACCTTCGTTGCCGAAGAATCCGCCGTTGTTATTGCCGCCGTCCTGCCCAGCCAGATAGCCAGTTGCAAAATCGTCCATAACAAAACTCCTTTCAGTTTTGCGTTATGCCATCCCACCGCCGTATGCGATGGGCGAAGCCAAACAAAAGCGGTTTTTGTCAAGTCCGCAAAACTGAGAAGCGTTTCGCTTAGAGATGCTTATTTTAGGATTGTTAAGTCAGCTTGGAGGGTTGTCTTTTTTGTCTTTTTGGTCATCCCAATTTTTGCTGGCAGCACCGAAAATGAAGCCAAGCATTAAAGTAACCCATATTTTGTCATCGCCACACAGATTGTTGATGTCAAAATCTTTTTCAGAATGGCTGTTTTCAAAATCATCCATTGTAAAGCCTCCTCACTTCGGAAGCGTTAAATTCAGGACGCTTGCCAGCTGGTTCAGGTCGATGCCACGCTCTTTGGCGAGGTTCTGCGCCATCGTTCGAAGCTGTGCTTCGTTCTTGCCCTGAATCAGGTTCAAGCCCTGCATGATAGGAGCATTCTGCCCACTCAACTGCTGGATAAGCCCCATCGGGTTCTGCCCGGCGCGAGCCAGATTTGCCAGCTGCATGATAGGGCTGTGAGTAATCATATCAAACGGAGAGGACATTGCTTATTCTCCTTTCTTCGCTGCGGCAGTGGGCTTAGAAAAGCTCTTCTGCCACTTTTCCAGCTCATCCAGACGGTGGACTAGAGCGTTATACTCTTCAACAGGCACATACTGCTGTGTCGGTGCAGCGGTCTGCTGTGCCTGTTGTGCCTGCATCTGCCGCCACGCTTCCGGGCTGTAGAACTCCTGCACATAGGATTCACAGGTGTCCGGGTTGAGCCGTTTGCAGTAGATCACGCCGCTGCGCAAGTCCGGGCAGTAGGTTGGTCTGCCGTACAGGTCAGACGGTATCGCCAGAAATTCTTCCCTGCTAGACACAGGTCTGCCAAGCAACCAACCGCCATCTTGTGCCGACTGCTGAACAGGCTGTTGCCCATTCATCGGCTGCGGACGCTGCGGCTGCGCCTGCTGCATCTGTGCGTTTGGCAGGGAAGCGGTAAGACCTACCGTTCCCATGCCGCCGTAAGGATTGACGGGCTGCTGCGGAACGTAGGGCGCTCCGGGTGCCGGATAATAGCTCATAATACATCCCTCCTTGTGCATCCAGTGTACCGCATCGGCAAAAAGTGAAGGACAACGAACGCACAACGAAAGACAAAAAAGAAAAGCGCCCACACGGAAAAATCCGCATGAGCGCTCGAAAAAATGTATATAAATGAAAAATCCCCCACTTTGCCTACAAAGTGCCCCGCGTGGCACGCAGGGCTTCGGCAAAGCAGGGGATTTTTTGTAAAATCAAGAGCGGAACCGCCCACAGGCAATGCCGCTCTCTACAAAGGCCGTAGCCTTTCAATCAGGGGCTCCCAAGTGCATAGGGATATAAAGCGGAATAAACCGCTTCCAACTATGGCAGTGTCTAGGCCAACGCCGAACAAGATACCAATCGCCAAGCAAATGAAAGGTTGTATAATATTTCGCGATTCTCGCCACTCGTTCTTCTTTTGTGTTGCACATAAGCGTCACCATATAAAAGTGTCTCCCGCATAGTACGCACTGTAAGTAGGCGAGCGGGAGACTGTATCAGACATCCACCCTAATGCGCTTCTTCGAGAGGCCGGGAGGATTTGTTGAGATTATTATACCACAATCCGTGCAAAAAGAAAACAGCGTAACCGTGATGGCTGGAACCAATCAGGATTACGCTGTAGACTGAGCCATATAGAACTAAACCTCTAAGTAAGATATAATTCTAAAGGCACTTAGCACGTTTATATTATATCACACATCCAGCATTTTATCAATAATTTTCAGCCTATTGCCGATTGATGTCCGACAATACGGCACACGCGCTGCAATATCAACTTGGCATAGCTGGTCAACGTACCGCAACCGGGCGATTTTCCGGTCATACCTCCCAAGCGGCGCACGTTTTATCACAGCTTTTATCTGTTCTGCATTAAGCCCTTGCAACGCTGGCGGAAAGACTACACGAGCCGCCGCCACAGGCAGCACCGAGCCAGAAAGGCTGCGGCAGCTGTCCAGCGTTGCGCACCATAGTGCCAAGCGCGGCAAACCGGTGACGTTTTGTCACCATTTTCGTGACGTGCCGAAATTGCTCTTGTGCGGCGTACATCTCGGTGACGTCACCGAGATGGTGGTATGTAGTGCTTGCCATGATATCCTCCTTACAGTGTAATTTCCTCAGCGTTCGCCTTGTCCTCAGCATCCAGCGCATCGTAGTACGCCTGCGCCAGAACCTCCACCTCTGCGATGTCGTCCTCCGTCAGCAGGCCGCTGTCCAGATGGACGTATGCTCTGTCCAGCCAGTATGCCACGTCGCGTCTTGCGGAAATCTCCCGTTTGATGGAGCGCAGGGTCAGATCATGCCGTGCTTTGGATTTAATTGCCATAAGTACCTCCTTATGTGGTAGTCATGGACGCAATGGCGTCCTCAATGCGTTTGATTGCGATGTTCACATCCCTCTGATACTCCAGCCGGATTCCAGCACCGTCACCCGCCTGCACCACCGTGTCAGGGCCGTACGCTGTGAGGGCTTTGTAGGCGGCAATTTCGTCAGGGGTGAGTGGGGTTTCGATGGGTGTGGCGAGTTGATACACAAAATCAACGTCAATAGCTAAGGCTTTCAGCTCTTCTGCAGTATAAAAACTGCCTTCAGATTTTGCTATATTTTTAAGATACAGCTTACTGCCCGCAACGCAGGAAGTCCACGATGTAAAAGGCGTTATGCTTATAAAGCACGGAGAAGAACCCTCTTTTCCTTCATTTCCCGGAACATCTAAAGCCAGTCGATACTGCTCATTTACATCACCATCGCTTGTGCTAACTCGCCCCTTGCCAATTTTTTGCACCTTCACCCCTCTCTCCAAGTCCACCTCGTCGCACACCCACTGCTGGCCGCTTTTGTCAGTGTAGTTGCCGCCAGAGGTGACAGGGATGCCGGGGAGACCAGTAGGAGTGGGCAGGGTGAGAGTTTGCGTTTTGCCGTTCCCATCGCTCAAGGTCAATACAACTGTCCCTCCGTCACCAGCGCTCACGATAGGCACAGGTGCATCCGGCGTGGGTGTGCCGTCTTGCGTGCTCTTACCGTACACGGTCAGGCCGCACAGGGGCGCAGGGAAAGCGTCGTCAACGGCGATAGGGTTGCCTGTTTCAGTGCCCACAAGCACATTCTGCCGGGCCTTTACTGCGCTGATTGCGTCACCTGTGGCTTTTGCATCAGCGGCTTCGCCCTCGTGGGTGAGGGTGGTGTCCAGTGCTACGGCAGGGCCGGTCTCTCCTTTAGGGCCTTGCGGGCCGGTATCACCTTTTTTCACCCTTTTCGCCTTTGAAGTCACCGTTTGCAATGCCGTCCTTCAGCTCCTGCAGACTGTCAGCGGCTTCCTGAGCGCTCTGGTCTGCATTGCCCGCGCTGGTGGCAGCTTGCTGCGCGGCGGTCTGTGCATCGGTCTTGGCTTGCTCTGCGGCGGTGGCGTCAGTGTGCACAGCATCCACCAGCTGCTGCCATGCAGGGGTGCCCGGTTCCGGCTCGGTGCCGTCCTCTGTGCCTGAGTTGGCACTCACCCGGTAGTGCAGGTCTGCACTGGTCACGGTCTTGGTGCCGTCGCTGCCCTCAAAGGTGATGCAGCCATTGCCGGGCTGTGCGGTCACGCTGGCGGGCACGGCCACATAGCCGTCTACCACCAGCGAGGATGCCGGGTCTTTGCCGTCCGGCGCGTGCCAGAACGTCCGGATGGTCAGGCCCTCCCACTCGCCAGTGGCACTGACGACAAGCCTGTACACGCCCCAGTTCTTGGTGTAGCCAAAGCGCACCAGCTGCTCATAGCCCGGCACTTTGACGACGCCATTGGATGCGAGAGATACGCTTTGCTCGATCATAAATTACTCCTTGTTGATGGTAGGCTTCTTTTCTGCCAGTGCCTTTTTCATCATGCTGACGGCCTTTTCAATCACGCTGTCCAGCACTTCATCGGTGATGAAAGGCTTCATCCAGTCCGGCAGTGCGCCGCGCAGCGCGGCAAAGACCTGTGCCTTTTTCTTTGCGCCCTGGCCGCTGCCCATGATGCTGTCCTCGGCGATGGTCACGAGCTCCAGTGCCCACTGCTTGACGTACTGCTTGTAGCCCAGCCGGATGGCACCAACGGCCAGCGCGGCAAAGCCGATGAGCATCAGTACCAGTGCGATGGGTGCGGGGATAAAGTTAAACATTGCTTCCATGATTTGTTACTCCTTTCAGTAGGTAGTTGTTAATATCGGATTTGCTTTTTTGCATACCTTCGCGGTTGTTGCTGGACAGCTGCGAATCCAAAAGATTTTGCACGCCAACGAGTACGAGACGCATTTCTTCATCGAGGCCGTCAAAGCGGCGCAGGTCTCTTGCAAGGGCCTGCGCGTGCTGAAGCTGTCCCTGTTCCAGCACGCCAAGTTTTTTTTCGAGCGTATCCATTCGCTTGTTCTGCGCATCGTCGGGGGCCTGTGCCTTTTTGATGTACTTGTGGATGATTTCCAACACCTTGTCGATGGTGATAACCGCGGCGCACAGGCTACCCAGGATGCCCAGCACCCACAGTAAAGCTTCTTTTTCGGTCATTTACCCTCCCGGAGACGGGTCAGACCCTTCTTGCTGATGATACCTGCATAGTCCTTGTATGCGTGGCTCATGTCCACATTGGTGCTCACGCCGGGCACGCGGGCAGTGCTGGTGTACTGCCACATGCCAAAGGCGAACGCCGTTTTGGGCTTATCCTCAGGCTTGGTCTTGCGCTGGTCTTTGGGGTATCTCGCCAGCCACACGTCGTAAGGCTTCAGGGCCGCACCGCCCATGTACAGGAAGGTGTTGCCGAACCAAAGGCCGGTGTAGAGCAGAGCGTACACGCCCCAGCTTTCCACCGTGCTCAGCATGTAGGCCGTCAGGTCGGTCAGCGCGGCCTTGCCAAGCGGCTTCTGCACTTCGTCCTCGATGTCCACGGCCACCGGCAGCTCAAAGCTCCGGCCGGTGAGCAGCTTCTTGAAGTACGCCAGCTCCCTGTCGGCCTGCTCCCGGTTGACTGCCTTGAAATAGCCATACACGCCGCAGGGGATGCCCAGCCGCTTGCACTCGCTGTAATTGCGGGCAAACTGCGGGTCAGTGTAGGGCGCACTGGGCCTGCCCGCTGCACTGTTGCCCATGGCGCGAATCATCACGCCGTCCACTTTTCCGCTCGCCTTGACCTTCTCCCAGTTGATTGTGCCCTGATATCGGGACACATCCATGATTTCAGCCATAGCGTCCTCCTTACTGCGTGATCTCTTCAAAGCCGCTCTTGATGAGCAGTGCCTTGACCTTCTCCTTCAGCAGGCGAGGGCAACGCTCATACAGCGCCTTTGCGTCCTCCATAGTCTCAGCAGACATGATTTCCTGTGCCCATAACATTGCCATCATAAATACCATCCTTTCGATTTTTTGTGTGATTTTATGCATAAACAATCTCGCTCATTTCAAGCAAGCATTGCCTGAGCATCTTGTTTTCTTCCTGCAGTGCCGCCACCGTCTCCGGCAGCTTCTCCCGGGCTTCGGCCTTTTTGCGCGCTTCTTCCTGCGCGGCCAGCTCTTCGGCGGTGTAGCGGATGTACTTCTGGATGGGCACCTGTTCCACCCATTCCTCCTGCGCCTGAACGCCGGGACGGTCAACGAACTTCTGCACGTCCTTTCCACCGTTCGGATACTCGGTCACGGTCTCCCAGTGCCACTGCTCCTCCACGCCCTCTACGGCAGGGTGGGTGATCTCTTCCGTGCTGGTGGTCAGATACCCAAGCGTCAGGTCCGGGTTTTCAATGGCTGCACCGTTCTCGTCAATGATCTTCATGGTTCAAAACCTCC
>OJOF01000189.1_pt1 | contig 55712 bp, 40 predicted proteins | sample 1598181 | NCBI WGS metagenome assembly OJOF01 (sample SAMN01915226, study PRJEB22387) | human gut metagenome | isolation source: stool | host: Homo sapiens | place: USA
TTGCTTTTTCTATACAAATATACTATTATAGAATTAAATATATTTTTAAGGAAATATTATGTTGTCAATTAACTATCTATCAGGATACCGAGTCATACACTATTAATGGCACTTTATCAGATACAATTTCTGATATCACGGATTTAATTTTGAGTTTTTCTGCTTAAACAAATGGTTCTATAAAGGATATACACCACAGAATTGGGAGAATGGAGATGATTGAAATGCACCGTATTCCACTTAAAATTGTGACAAGATTATCCGTTATATTTACGGTCATAGGTTTACTTCTTGTGATCATAGGTATTTGCACAGGAACTATGATAGGATTGATAATATTAGGAGCCGGGTTAGTGGAACTTGTTGGAACGATAATTTTTATTGCTGTGTTCAGAAGATGTCCTCATTGTGGTAGTTTTCTTAAAACAGGTTGTAATCGATATTGTCCACATTGTGGTAAATATGTGGACGAGAATGATTATATTTACTTCTAAGCAATGATCCTGTTTTTAAGTTGTACTTGAAAAGACTGCGCTGTGGTTTATGGTGTTGTCCGGGCAGATATGAATATCCGTACAAGACGCGATGTCAAGAAATTTTTAGAAGGACTCTCTACCGGAAGTTCCAGCCTTCTTAAGAATGTAACCGGTGGTTATCATTACCATACAATTGAAGCTGAATCCGAAGATATTTTAGATGATATTCAAAATGAACTCGCAGAAAAAGGTTTTCTGGCCAAACTGCAGGATTATGAACCTGTAGATTTCTGGGGCGAAGAAGAATCAAATACAAACGTTTAATGCAATCAAGGCGTCAGTCCGGTATTTCCGGAACTGACGCCTTTTAAGCATTGGAAATTGTCAATGCCACTGTTTTGTCTTACATATACTTCTTCACAATATTCTCCATTTCTTTCCACTTATGTTCCATATCAGAGACAAGTTTAAACTGTGTCCTTGCCCGGTCCAAATTCTGTCCCGGTCTGTGAATTTTAAAATAAATGTCTCCCTGAATATAATCCATAAGAAACCTCATTCCACATTCATAGGTCATAAGCTTAGCACCCATCGGAAGCAGCTTTATCTCTTCCTGTGAAAGTTTTCCACCACAGCCCTCAATAAAGCCCTTCGCACATGCTTCAAAAAGCTCTAAATCGCACCACACTTTATCCAGATTTTGTTCATCCTCTAATGCTGTACTTGCTCCAATCCGCACTGCATCCCCAAAATCATTCATGGCCGCCCCCGGCATGACAGTGTCCAGGTCAATCACACATATTCCTTTTTTGGTATCCTTATCCATGAGGACATTATTAATTTTTGTGTCATTATGAGTCACACGAAAACTGATTTTCCCACTTCTCAGCAAATCCTGAAAGCAGTCCACAATTTCTTCCCTGTCCAATACAAACTGAATTTCCTCCCGGACCAAATCCACTCTGCTGCACACATCCTCTTCCACTGCCTTTTTGAATGTCTCAAATCTTTCTCTGGTATCATGAAATCCCGGAATTGTCTCATGAAGTGTTTTCGCCGGATAATCCGCTAACATACTTTGAAATCTGCCAAATGCCAGACCGCCCTCATAAAGTATTTCAGGATTATCTATCAAATCATAGCTTACAGTATTTTCAATGAATACATAAGCTCTCCAATACTCACCTTCCGAGTCCACGTAATAGGGTTTCCCGTCTTTTGCAGGAATGACATTTAATGTCTCCCTCTCTGGATTTCCACCGTTAGCTGAAATTTTTCTTTTTAAAAATTCAGTGACTCCAACGATATTTTCCATTAATTCAACCGGGTTTTTAAAGATACTCTTGTTCATCTGCTGTAAAATATAATACTTTTTTACTCCCTGCTCGTTTTCAAATGTAACACGGTAAGTATCATTAATATGTCCATTTCCCCATGGAATTTCTTCTTTATATACACCTTCAAAACAGAAGTTTGCAGCCGCTTCTAATTTTCCGCAGAGCTGTTTTGGATAAAAATCATTCTCTTCCAGCTTTTTCACTGCTGCCATAACCATTGGTTTATCTTCCCTGTAGGTAACTCCATACCACTTTTCTGTTGTAAGAAGAACTTTTACTTCTGCTTTATTGCTATCTAACAGTCTGCTGACGACCGACGGAAGATAATATTCACATTTCAGTGGATTATGTTGCAGACCCTCCTGCAGAAAATCACGAAATCCATACGCAATCTCTGACAAAAATCCCTTGCTAAATCCCCATAAATTCATGGAAACAATCGTATCTCCTGCCAAATCCGTATAACTTTTTCCATCATCTTCCGTATATGCAGCATTCTCTCCACGTTTTACAATCGTTGTATGTTCTGTTACACTGACAAGTTTTCCATCACCATCAATATCACAGACACCTCTTGCCACACTTCCATTCTCCGTCAAAGTATTTTTCAACTGATATCCTACCATTGCATACTGATACTTTTCATTATCTTCATGCACACTCAGATAATCATAAATCTGCTTAAATGCTTCTCTTCCATAATAGTCGTCTGCATTAATCACTGCAAATGGTCCGTCAATCATATCTTTACAGCTTAAAATTGCATGCGCAGTTCCCCATGGCTTTACTCTTCCGGCCGGAACTTCAAATCCCTCCGGCAGATTTTCCAGCTCCTGAAATGCATATCTTACTTTCATAATCTTTTCTATACGATTCCCTATGACATTATGAAAATCTTCCGCATTCTCTCTTTTTATTACAAAAATAACCTCTTCAAATCCTGCAAGATAAGCATCATAAATAGAAAAATCAACAATAATATGTCCATATTCATCTACTGGATCAATCTGTTTCATTCCACCGTAACGGCTTCCCATTCCGGCTGCCATAATTACAAGTACAGGTTTCTTCATATTCTTTATACCTCCTGATTAAACAGCGTACCATTTAATCTCATTTGCCTCTATTTTCAACGCAAAACTGCTTCCATCTCCGCGATAGATAACCGTATTCTGTGACTCGTAGGTATTATTTACAACACAGAATTTGCCATTTTTTACATATGCATGTACTTCCACATTGAAATTTGTACTAAACCACTGATGTAATAAGTTTTCGCCATGTGTACTCCACAAAATGCTTCGATAAAGAATTCTGCTGTTCTCAAAGCTATATGGCAGTCCACTGATATAGACCGAACGGCCCTCACCAAATTCATGCACAGCCATCTGAACTTCTTTGTCCCTCTGTACCAGAATTTCTGTTCCCTCATACGCAAACATATTCTTCTTGCCCTCTCCGAAGTCAACAGGCTTTGTTGTATCTGCAAGAATAAAGTGATTTTTGTGTTCTTCCCAGTTATACTTATCGTAGTTTAAGGTAAATCCGGTTTCTTTTTCCACACCAATTAAATCAGCAAGCTGCAGATAATGTCCCTGATACTGGTGTCCTGCCGGTTCCCCGACACCGATAAATCCACCGCCCCGGTAGACAAATTCACGAATGGCTGCGGAAATAACTGCATTCTCCCAGACTGCCCCGCCGGTGTGTGCCGTATCCCCGTCCCCGACATTGATAATGACATCAATATCCTTTAATATATCCTTATCCTTTAAAATATCATCAAATGAAATAAATTTCACATCAAACGGTGCGCCGCTTAATGCCTCGATAATTCCCGCATAACTGTAATTCTGTTTCTGATATAAGGCATGGTGTACCATATGGCAGCCCCAGCTGCGGATTTTGCCCCAGCTGTTTAAAACAGCAACCTTCTTCACACAGTATGGTGTTGTTCCTTTTGCATTCTCATATAGTTCACGGAATTCATTGCACACGCTCTCCACATAGTCCAAAAACTCCGGGAAATCTAATGCAAGCTTTAAATATCCGCCATATCCGATACGGTCGATTGGTTTTCTTAAAATGGCACGGCGTGCTGTCACCCAGTTTTCCTTTGCTTCCTTGACAGGATCTCCGCCCTCATGGAAGGTATCCGGGAAAAAGTATGGAAGGAATCTTCCTTCTGTATATTTTACACCTTCAATATCAGAGATCAGACGAAGTGTACTTCCGTTTCCAACGCTTCCTACCACTGCGTCAAGACCGATCGTTGCAAACTCTTCCATGAATGGTTCTGTTCCGATCCAGTGATCCCCCAAAAACATCATTGCCTCTTTGCCGCATTCATGTGTGATGTCAACCATCTCTTTTGCAAGCTTTGCAACTTCCCTGCGCTGGAATGCCTGAAAATCCTTATATTCTTTACCAGGTACACGGTACTGATTGTTATAATATCCCTGGTCAATGATATATTCCGGGCGGAATTTATAACCCATTTCTTTTTCAAACTGCTCTAAAATATAAGGACTTACTGACGCGGAATAACCATACCAATCCACATATTTTTCCCGCTTTAACTCGTCAAACATCAATGTAAACTGATGGAAAAACGTCGTATAGCGAATGACATTGACATATGGATGCTCCTCGCAGAATTTACGCAGGCGCTCCATGGAATATTTATGTGTTTTCGGCTGCCGTACGTCAAACGTAATCTGATGTTCGAAATCTTTCCAGTCATTTGTCACCGCATTGTACATATGTACCGGATCCCAGATAATATATGCCAGAAAGCTTACTGTATATTCATGAAACGGTTCTGCCTCATGAATACAGACGCACCCTGACTCCTCATTATATTCCCACTGTTTGGTCGATACCACCTGACCTGTGGAACGGTCAACAACCTCCCACCATCGTTTAATATCATCTCTTGTATTGACCTGCATTAACTCATCCGAAATCCCCTTCATCAGAGGAATTTGCAGTTCGCTTTCAACAGCCGTATAAAATCCACTCATAATATAACACTGCTGCACCTCATCCGGGTTCGCCTTCGCCCACTCATTATCTTTTCTCGTGGTGTAGTAAGTTGCATAAATCTTTGCCCCGGTCTTTGTCAGCTCTTCCGGGAATTCTGTTCCGTCACAATCGCGGATTGCATCTGCACCCCAGCGTTTCATTAACTCAATTGTCTCTGGAACCACATCCAGATTTGTAGGAATTGTGACACGTCCTGTATTTTTCTCACTCATTTTTCTTCCTCACTCTATTTCATCCATATAATTACTTTCTTTTCTTCTTTTCTGCAAAAGGGCAATTATAAATCCACAATGCCATTAATAAACAGATAATTCCAATAAGCATAATTCCTAAACCTGTCATTTTTCCTGTCATACCCCATCCAAAAACAGACAGGCTTATTCCGGCAATAAAAAGAGCTGCCATTAAAATTATTCTGCATTTTGTGTGCTTTTTCCAAAATTCCATTTTAATCTCCCTTCTCATCAACCCTTTAAACCACCAACAGTCATTCCCTGTGTCAGTTTATTCTGAACACATATATATAAAATTAATGTAGGAAGCATTACTATTACAAGTCCTGCATACATAATTCCATACTGTGCTGCTGACTGCTGTGCCTGCATCAGATTTAATAATCCTACCGGTAACGTTTTCGGTCCCTTTGCCGAACTCATCAGTGTCATGGAAATGATATATTCATTCCAAAAAGAAAGAAAATTAAACAAGATTATCGTAATAATAGATGGTTTTGCCATTGGAAAAATAATTTTCCACATCGTTGTACTATAACCTGCTCCATCAATATATGCCGCCTCTTCATAATCATGTGCCAATGTTGAAAAATACCCCGACAACAGATAAATTGTAAACGGAAGTGCTGTTGCAGCATATACGATTGCAAGTATAACCAGATTATTTAACAGAAAACTTTTCCCAATTACTGATTTCAGCCAATTGTCCCCATCTCGCAGCATCAAAAAAATTGGAACAACAATGTAATTCACGTTAATAAAAAGACCACCCATAAAAGCCGCATTTAAAAATTTACTTCCTTTAAATTTAAAACGTGACAAACAGTAAGCTGCCGGCAGCGCAACAATTAAAAGAATTACAAGTGCCAAAGCTGTAACCAATACGGAGTTTAACATGTAATCTCCCATTTTTGCTGTATTCCAGGCATCAATAAAGTTCTGAAAATAAAAACCCTCCGGCAAAGTCCACGGATTTCCATAAAACTCTTTATTTTGCTTAATGGATGCCATAAACACCCATGCCACCGGAATAATAATACTGACTGCAAGCATTATTAAAACTAAATAGATAAAAAATTTATACAACCGTTCCGCAGAATTCGGATTTTTTTTCTCTCTCATATTTTCTCTCCTTAAAACTCCAGTGGTTCACGCTCTGTAACTTTATTTACAAGTGCAGACAATGCAAACGAGAAAATAAATATTACAACACCTATTGCCATACTGTATCCATATAATCCGGCATCCTTCTGTCCATACATATAGCTTAGTGACACTTCAGAAGCTCCGTTTGGGCCACCTGAAGTCATAGCTTTTACAAAAAGAAATGCCATATTAATAGTAGAAATAATAAAAAATGTTAATGTTGTACGAATATTAGTCCAGATCAACGGAATTGTAATCTGAAAAAACTGAACGAGCCTGCCTGCACCATCTAATCCGGCACTTTCATACAGGCTTTTCGGCACACTCGCCATAGATGCCATGTACATGACCATATAGTAACCAATCGCCTGCCAGATCATTGCAATAATAAGACTGACGATCACAAGCGATTCACCTTTCCACAAAATCGGGTTCTCCATTTTATGAAACAGTCCGATAATACTATTTAGCATTCCGTTCTCCGGCTTATAAATTGCAGAAAAAATACCTGCAATTACTACAACCGATAAAATATTGGGAATATAAAAAATAATACGGAAAAAATTCTGTCCCCTGATTTGTTCTCTTGACAGAATGCCTGCAAAAACAAGTGCAAATGCAAAGGTAACTATTGTAACAACAACAATAAGTAAAATCATGTTTTGCATGGACCTTATAAAATTAGTATCCGATATTAATGTTTTAAAATTTTTCAGGCCAACAAATGTTTCATTCGGTGAATATGCACCTTTTTCAAATAACGACATCCGGAATACATTTAAGGTAGGCAATATCATAAACACAAAAAATAAAATTACTGCTGGTGCTATGCATACCGCCAAAAAACCGCTTCGTCCTCTGGCTTTTTTCATACTTTCACGTTCCTTTCAAACAAACCGTACTATTTAAAATTCGGCGGACAAAAATTCTGTCCGCCGACTCATTTTTACCACTATAGCATTAAGGCAAACTAAAAACTCTTATTTCAAATTCGCCCGCATCTGGTCACTTGCCGAAATAATTCCGTCAATCCATGCCTGCTCATCCATATCGCCTGATACTAATGAGTTTACCGGGTCAAAGAATACTGTTCGCACTTCCACGCCCGGAATTGCTTCAAATGCTGCGAAATTACCCATAGCTGCCTTTGCTCCATTATCATAAATAGAGTAGAACATTACGTTATCACCACTTAATTTGTCTGCAATGCCTAATACTGGCTGGATAGCTCCTGCTTTTGCAAAAATTTCACATGCTTTGTCACTATATAAATAAGAGATAAATAATTTTGCTGCATCCTGATGCTCTGCACCAGAAGGAATCCATGCCTGCTCAAACCATGTATAACTGTATGCATCTCCGCCATCTTTTACTGCCGGAAGAGCTGTCATTCCCCACTTAAATCCATCTGCACGAGGTGCTTCTGCCATTTCTCCAACGATCCATGTTCCATTTGGCATAAAGATTGCTTTATTGTCAAGTACTAACTGCTGATTCTGTGTGAAGTCCTGATCATTTGCCTGCGCAGGTGTGACCGGATTTGTGTACTCAGCTAACTTTGCAACAATATCAAAGCATGTCTGTGCTTCCGGAGTTTCCCAGATGCCTTCCGCATAATTTGTTGCTTTATCAAAAAATTCCGGACCACCTGCTGAATACATCAGTGCGTAGAAGAATGCATCAAAATAACCTGTTGTAGGATATGTAAATAAGTAAATTCCCTCTTCTTTTGCTTTATCTCCTAATTCCCACATTTCATCCCATGTCTTTGGAACATCCCATCCTTTTTCTTCTAAAAGACCTGCATTATAAAACAGACCACATGGAGAATAAAACATTGGTGCAAGATATGTCTTTCCATCACCATAAGGATTGGTCAATGATGTGTCTGTAAATCCTCCTGCAATCTTCTCTGAAACAAGTTTGTCTTCTCCCGGAACTTTCATAGATAAAACATCTGTAATGTCAGTAATCATATGTCCCTTAATAAACTGTTCCGTCAACGCAGCTTCACGTCCCGTGGCAAGATGAATAACATCCGGGTATTCGCCTCCCTGCATGGATGGTCCAATTACATCCTCTAATTTTTTATCTGTTGTAAGTTCTACTTTAATTCCGGTTTCTTCTGTAAATGCATCTGCCACTTTCTGCCACATTTCAGAACCATAAGCTGTCTCAATAGCAGCTACACTGATTGTTGTTCCAGCTTCTTTTGTCTTGCTGGTATCTGACGCAGAATTCTCCTTTCCTGAATCTGTACCGCACCCTGCAAATAAAGATGCTACCATTACCATACTCATCATTGTACATAAAATTTTTTTCTTCATAGTAACCTCCCATTTTTGTTATTTTTTACTATAAATTCTTATGTTTCCTTCCTTACATTTGTTATTATAGAGTACGCCATCTCTTTTTCCTATCCATATATTGCTCTATATTTTATAATTCTTGCTTTATTTTAAAAATCTTGTTATTTTGTTTTTTTCATTGTATACTAAGTACAACATCGTTCCATTTTAACTAGGAAATCATTGCAATTATGACATGAAAGGAGTGTATTTTCCATGAGTAACCGCAAATTTAATCTGGATAATGAGGTACAGCCGGAAATCCATTTCCGCCTGCTTTCCATATCAGCATCCAAATTTGAAAATGACTGGACTTCGTTTCCCCACAGCCATCATTTTACGGAAATCTTCTTTATTAAAGACGGCACCGGACGCATGCTGATTGAAAATGAATCTCTTCCTGTCTCCTCAAACAGCCTTGTCGTGATCGGTGCACAGGTAACACACACAGAGTTTTCCGATCCGGAAAATCCACTGGATTATTATGTGCTCGGGGTGGAAGGATTAAAACTGAATACTGACAAAGAACCGGAATACATTCATGTCCCGGCTTCTGCAAACTCGCCTTTTATCCGCCAGTGTTTTGAAAATATCCTGCGGGAAATGCATAACAAACAGGACCGCTACGCAGAGATCTGCCAGCATTATCTGGATATTTTAATTTTATATTTCTGCCGGAAAGACCATGTATCCTATGAAGTGGTGGATGCGCAGAACAGCAGCCGCGAATGCCACAAGGTAAAACGCTTTATCGAGCACAATTACCAGAGCATGATCTCTCTGGATTCGCTTGCCGAAAACTGCAGTCTCTCAAAATATTACCTTTCACACCGTTTTGCAGAGCTGTACGGGAAATCTCCCATCGCTTACCTGAACGAAGTTCGGCTGGCGTCTGCGCGTGACCTGCTGCTCACAACCAATCACAGTATCGAAGAGATTGCCGGATGTATCGGGTTTTCCTCTACCAGCTATTTTTCGCAGTCCTTCCAGAAAAATTTTCATGAATCGCCACAGCAGTTCCGCAAATCCCACCGTGTCAGGACATGACCATGTTTCATTTTTTACATAAAAAAATAATTTTCTAAAAATTTCCCCGAAAGAATATCATATCTTTCGGGGAAAGGAAATGGATTTTTATTCTTCCGTTTCTGGAATCCTGGTGGTACATATATCAGATTATTCAGGGAAACTATGCCTATCAGCCGGATTGGAAAGAGAATTTACAATGTTTTGGACTAACCATCGTGCATATTCTGATCACATGTATTATCTATGGCATTATGGGTATGTTTTGTTGTGCAACATCCTTTTATTTCCGCAACCGAAAAACGGTATATTTTGTAAGTATATTTTTCTGGCTGATTGAAATTTTAAAACCTGGCTCCCTGCTTCGCACCAACTCTATTGCTTTTTTATGCAAATATGCTATTGTAAAATTAAATATATATTCTGGAAAATATTATGTTGCCAATTAACTATTTACACGAAAGGAAAACCATGATTAAGAGTAAAAAAAATACTATAGGAATTGTGAAAGATACAATTTGTAAAATCGCCCTGAAAAAAGCAAATACAAACTGTCTTAGCCTTATGTATGAACCCCCAAAACCAAAGTGCACTTGGTATCAACCTCAAGATCAACATTATTTACATTCAAATAAGAAAGGTGGAAATTGATTATAAAAAAATATTAAGTATAATTTTAGTTATGGTATTCATGATTACTTTCAATAACAACGTATATGCTGCAGAATTAGATAATATGCAACATAACGACCAAGCATATGTGTTAAATTCATTTTCAGGAAATAACTTGGAAAGTATTTCAGTGAGATTTTAAAATCACAGAAAATCAAATTGAATTTGAACAGTTTGGAAGAAATTTTTTATTTCCTATACACAAATTAAATATGGATACAAGTGACGGGAAAAACATTCCAGATGCCAATTTTTATACAGGTATATCTTCTGCTATCTTAAAAACAAATATTTTATTTGCCTACAAATACAATTTTATTGTCCTGCCAGAAATTAATATCGTATTCCAGTTCAATATGCTTGGAGCGCCGCATTCTCCTTTGAGGAAACACAAACGCTCTTAAAACAAACCGGATATCCCCACGGAATAAGAGATTTGCGATGTTCACTATGCTTCCATTCCTTTAAATAATCCATTATTTTTCTATACATCACTGCACCTCCATGAAATGTTTACTTTTGGCATATCAATTATTCATGTAAAAATCAACGTATTTTTCATTTGTTTTTACACTAAATTGCATGAATTATTTCTAAAATTATACATTATTTAACACGATTCCCCGTATTACGATCAAATAATTAAAAAAGAAACCGGGCATCCACGTTGTAAACATGAACTCCCGGTTCCACTTTTTTAGTTAAAATTTAAATACTGCTACTCCGTAAGGCGGCAGCTTATATCCGATCGAATAATCCTGTCCATCGCAAGGCTTCTTTTCCGCCTTGTAGGAAACCGGACGTTTTGTATCCTCTGTGTCGCTTCCGCCAAACTGCGGATCTGCACTATTCAATACCAGTTTATAGGTATGTCTGCCCGGCACACCTACCCGATAATCGTCACGCTCTACCGGTGTGAAACTGATCACGAAGAGCAGGTTATTCTTTCCATCCTTACTCTTTCGCACAAAGCTGAAAATACTGCGTTCATAGTCGTTGGCATTCATCCACTCAAATCCTGCCCAGGTCGTATCCTGCTCATACAGGCATGGATTCTTACGGTACAAATGAAGCAATGCCTTTACCCAATCCTGCATATGTTTGTGTTTCGGATCATCCAGCAGGAACCAGTCCAGTTCGCGCTTCTCGCTCCACTCACGCTCCTGCGCGAATTCCTGTCCCATAAACAACAGCTTCTTGCCGGAATGTCCCATCATGAATGCGTAACCCGCCATAAGGTTTTTAAACTTATCCCCTTCAAGTCCCGGCATCTTGTTGAGCATGGAGCATTTCAGATGTACGACCTCATCATGGGATAATACCAGAATGTACTTCTCACTCTCATTGTAACTCATGGCAAAGGTCATCTTGTTGTGATTGTCCTTGCGGAAATACGGGTCAAGCTTCATATAGTCAAGGAAATCATGCATCCAGCCCATGTTCCACTTGTAGCTGAAATTAAGTCCGTCATCCTCTACCGTACCCGTTACTTTCGGCCATGCCGTTGATTCCTCTGCAATCATCACAGAACCCGGATTTCTTCCGAGAATCAGCGTATTGATGTGCTTGAAAAACTCAATGGCTTCCAGATTTTTATTTCCACCATAAATATTCGGAACCCACTGTCCATCTTCCTTACCGTAATCCAGATACAGCATGGATGCAACTGCATCCACACGAAGTCCGTCTACGTGATAATTCTCAATCCACATCAGCGCACTTCCGATCAGAAAGTTCTTGACCTCATTCTTTCCGTAATCAAAGATTTTGGTTCCCCAGTCCGGATGCTCTCCTTTGCGCGGGTCTGCATATTCATAAGTTGCAGTACCATCGAACTCTGCCAATCCATGCGCATCTTTTGGAAAATGCGCCGGTACCCAGTCAAGAATCACGCCAATCTTGTTCTTATGGCATTCGTTGACCAGATGTGCAAAATCCTCCGGTGTTCCATAACGGGAAGTCGGTGCATAATATCCCGTTACCTGATATCCCCAGGAACCATCGTATGGATACTCGGAAATCCCCATCAGCTCAATGTGGGTATACCCCATCTCCCTGACATAAGGAATCAATGTCTTTGCCAGATCGCGGTAGGAATAAAATCCATCATCGTCCCGCCCCGGATGGCGCATCCAGGAACCCGGATGTACCTCATAAATTGCCAGCGGCTGCTCATATACTTCCTCTTTGGAAAGTTTTTTTCTGGCACTCATCCATTCGCTATCAGACCAGAGGAAATTGGAAATATCCGTGACAATGGAAGCTGTCTCCGGCCGCAGCTGTGCATAATTTGCATAAGGGTCTGCTTTGTACAGCTTTCTTCCGTCCTGCGCGATAATCAGGAACTTGTACATACAGCCAATCTGGACGCCCGGTACAAACAGTTCGTATACGCCCATCGTCTCCGGTGTCACACGTTTCATCTCGTGGGAAGTTTCATTCCATCCATTAAATTCCCCAATCACGTATACACGGTCCGCATGCGGTGCCCAGACATCGAAGCATACTCCCTCTTCTCCTTCAATTGTCATTTTGTGAGCACCCATTTTGCGATAAATATCATAATGTGTTGCCTGTCCAAACAGGTAACAATCCATCTCTGTAAAATTACTCATAAATACCCTCCCTGTCTTCTCTTATCTATCTTACTCGAAATCCTTTTCCGTTAGTACAATTCTGTCATCATCCGTATAACGACTAGCGGTCAGAATACTGATAGCTTTCTTTAACCCTCCATGTGCCTCCCGGTGAATTGCTTCATCCACAATGTCTTTCACCTCTGTCAGGGTTGTCGCCTGATCCAGTCTCTGAATATTGCTGATCCGGTTATACAATGCCAGAACCGCCATATCATCAATTTTGTATCCAAGTTCCCTGGAATAAGAACGTGCAAACGTGACCAGCTCATCATTTGTAAAAATCGGAACTGAGATCTGTTCACTGAATTTTTTGGCAAATGTTTCATTCTGCGCAAATAATCTCTTGATGCCCTTGGATGTGTCTTCGAGTATAACGAAAAGACCACTCTCATCTGCGTCCAGCAATCCGGATAACTCCGACACGGTCTTTTTCTCCATATCTCCTGCCTGTTCAATAATCAGGCATCCTCCTGCCACCTTATCCAGCAGCCCGCCGACATTTTTCTGGTTCAATGCTTCCGCATGGATCTTTCCAATCTTTCCATCCAAAACCCCGGTCTCCTGCTGCAGGACTTTGATCATGCTGGTGGCAAGTGTTGTTTTTCCACTTCCCTGTCCGCCTTTAATTACGAGATTCCCCCTCGATGCAGTTTCCTTATTTTTCAGATGGGACGAAGCAACTGTCAACGCTTTGCAGAGCTGATCCTCCATGCCCTTCACCGGCATAAAATAAGAAAAAATCGCTTTCTGTTCATCGGTCAGTTCTACAAGCGGAAGATTCTGTTTTTCCTCTTTTCCCAGATCCACCGGTGTGTCTACCTGTGGAATATGTACTGTTTTTCCTTTCCAGGAAGAGCGATCTGTTTTTCTTCTTACAAAAGCAAACTCTTCTTCCCTCTCCTGTGCAAGTGTTGGTTTCTGTGGCAGATCCTCGATCGGAACCTCCTCAAAATCCTTTTTCTTTGTTGCATCTGATTCTGTCTTTGTTTCCATTTCTTCTACACCACGATTCTCATTTAAGTTTTTGTCATCTTCTGTCACATCGGATGTCTCTTCTGCCGGTTTCTGTGCGGCAGCTTCAGTTTTCTTTTTCTGCTGGGAACGTACCATTTCTTCTAAAGATACTCCCTCTGGCCAAAGTTCTTCGGCATCTGTATCCCTGGCAGGCTGTTCCTCTTTTTTGTTCTCTTCCTCTTCTTCCTTTCGTTCTTCCGGCTCATTCGTTGCCGGCGGTGTTTCCCTTTCCGGCGTCTGTGGCGGTGTTTCCGTCGTTTCCTCCACAATATCCGCCTTCTCTGCCAGTACCGCATCCAGTTTTGGCAATACTCCTGTCAGGCGGTCCATAATATCGCCTGCCTCCTGCAGTGCACGCGCTTTGGCAGATTCGAGTTTCCGCTTTCTGGCATCTTCTAATGCAGCTTCCGCAGCCTTGCGCATTTTCTCCCACTCACTCAGCACTTCCTCAATTGTCATCTGGCCTGTGATCTGATGCTCAATCATGTTTTTCTCATTTGTCATCATGCTCATCTGACCATCGGAGTCTTCTCCCAACAACTCTTTGAAATTTGTCTTGAGTGAACCATCAATCTCCTCATCTGTCTCAATGTGCCGTGTATTCTGTTCCGGCTGTGCCTCAGGCTTTTCTTCCTCCATCTGCATTTTCAGATAAGGGACATCTTCCACCATACGATTGATATTGTCCAGCGTATCCGTGACCGTCTCTTTTTCGGTTGCATCCATGATCTGCTGCATACCCTTTGCAATTTCCGCCTGAAGATTGACGGTATTAAACCGTTCTGTGTTTACTTCTACTTTTGGAATTGCGACCGGATCATGCACGGTCTCCCCGGCACGCGCCATCTCCTCCACATCAATGTGTGTCAAACCTGCTCTGTCATCTTTTGCCTGACAAAACGACCGATACTTTTCTTCCTGTGTTTTCGTCAATGGCTGATACAGCATTTTCAGTTCCAATGCACGCTCTACATATGGCCCGTCTCCAAACCAGAGAACCAGCTCATCACATGCATCAATACACTTCTCACTCATCCCTGCTTTGTGATACAGATAAGCAAGCTCATATGCCCACTCTTCCGTATATTCCTGCTCCTTGAGTTCTTCAAGAATCGGTATCAGTTCTTCATAAGAAGCCCCCTGTGCCTTCTGTATATCATAGCGAAGTACATATTTAAGGGTGTCATGAGGCGCAATCTCCACAAACTCATCATAATAATCCTGTGCCGCCTGAAAATCTTTCATCTTGACCGCCACTTCCGCAAGACGGTAAATAATCATTCTTCCGATCGGCGAGCGGTCATATGCCATCAGCAAAACTTCCCGGCTGTCCTCATAACGCTGTACTTTTTCGTACACTTCCCCAGCTTTTACCAGACCATTTACATTTTTAACCTTATTCCAATTGATAGTATCTGCAATATCTGCTGCCTCATCGTATTTCTCTTCCGCATAGCGGGATTTCATCTGATCAAGCTTCAGATTATATTCGTATTTGTCCAATTGTTATCTCCTTAAAGTATCCCCAAACAGGTCTATCTGTCTATTTTCAAGTATACCATAGGCGGCAATTAGTGTCAAAAAATAATCCGAAAAAAAGAGCTGCACGCAAACGCGTACAGCCCTTGAAATTACTGGTTTTTCTTTGTTTCGTCTTTCTTTCCGGAATCTTTTAAAGTTCTCTTTTTCTTTTGTTTTTCCCCGTAATATATGATCGCACCGGTTGCCTCATTCACACCGGCCGCCTCCACATATGCCTCCGTTACGGTTGTAAGGTTTTTCTTCCGTATGCTGTGGTTTACCAGTCTGCGGATGATATAGTAAATCATTGCAAACACCGGAACCCCAAGCAGCATTCCCAGAAATCCAAACAGTCCGCCTCCGATCAGAATCGAAAACATTACCCAGAACGCGGATAATCCGGTGGAATCACCTAAAATCTTCGGTCCGATAATATTTCCATCCACCTGCTGCAGAACGATAATAAATATCAGCAGATACAACGCATGCAGCGGACTCTGGATCACCACCAGAAGAAGTGTCGGAATCGCACCGATAAACGGTCCAAACACCGGAATGACATTCGTCACACCAATGATAACCGCAACCAGTATCGTATCTGGGATATGCAGAATCAGACATCCAAAATAACAGATCACACCGATGATAGCAGAATCTATAATCTTTCCAATGATGAAACCACCAAATACTTCATCTGCCTTGTGGAAAACTTCGATAATAATGTTTCCATGTTTCGGTTTAAAGATCGCATACACAATCTTTTTGCTCTGTCCCACCAGGCTTTCTTTAATGGATAAGACATAAACAACGACAATGATCCCAATGATGAAGTTTAATATGGATTTGACCATCGTGATTACGCCGGAAGTAATCTGCAGCAGATATTGCTGCATCTGTGGAAGCAGATCCTTCGTTGCCCAGTTTTCCACCTGATCCGTCAGTTTTGTCAGCATATCACTGATGGTATCTGTCACTCCATAGGCTCCGAGTTTTCCACTTTTCACCATATGGATCAGGCTCTCCACATTACCAGGCAGTGCTTCCACCAGCCCGGTAACACTTGATACCACCGAAGGAACAATTGCCGCAATCAAAAGTACCAGAATCACCAGAAGAAACAGGATTGCCCCGGCAATGGACAATCCACGTGCCACTTTAGCCGCTGATTTTTCTGATTTCATTTTCTTTTTCAGAAACGGCAGCCAGTGCCGCTCCTGAAATTTCATAACCGGGTTAAGCAGATAAGCAAGTCCCAGTCCGATAATAATCGGCTGCAATGCACCTGTAATCAGATGCCAGGTATCTGCAACCCCCTTGTACCGGAGCACCAGGAAGAAAAATACGGTACAACAGGCAAAGGTGAGAAATACCATCAATCCGATTTTAATCAGAAGAACCGTCTGACGCATGCCATCCTCACTCTGTTTGATCTGTTCCATCTGTTTTTGTTTTTCCACGTCTGTCATACAAGATCTCCTATCCACGGTAATAATTGATCAGGCAGCCTTTGAGAATAATATCTTTCTCATCCGGTGTCAGTTCTCCCATACGCAGGGTAAATGGCTTTAAAGCACCATCCTTTACCACATATGCCTCAAATTCTGTTTTTCCGTCTGCGATCGCCTCACGGATCTTTGGAACAAACAGGTAATCCAGATTGTGGAACGGAAGCTCTCCCTGATCAATAACAAACGGGATCATACCCCAGTTAATCAGGTTGGAACGGTATCTCTTGGTCGCATATTCATTTGCAATGTTTGCCCATCCGCCAAGTACCTTCTGGCAGGAAGCCGCCTGCTCACGCGCAGAACCGTCTCCCGGTTTTACTGCAAAAATCGTACTTCCAAAACCAACGTTTGAGCGGTTGACATCGGAGAACGTTGCACGGATGGTATCCATAACCGGATGAATCTCCGGAAGTGCATCTCCCGGACAGGTATCTGCCTCGACAGCCTTCTGTGCCTTCTGTACTTCCTTGGCACGTCCAACATATTCCGGATCCTTTCTGGAAAGTGCAAACTCTGCCAGTCCCAGTGGGTTGGAACGGAAAGAGGATGTCTCTCCGGAAGGAATCAGCTCGTCCGTTGTGGTCACCGGATCGTGAATCTCGGAAACAACTTTCAGCACAAGATTCTCTGGAAGCGGGCTCATAGCCGGCCAGTCCTTGATATTTGGCCCAAACTGAATCTCTACGTCCGGATCTGCCACACCCTTGCTGTCAAATACACGATTTTCATAAATGGTCTTATCAAAGAAGTATTTCGGCTTGCTGTAGTTTACATCAATATCGGTAGCTGCGGTAAGGAATCCCTTATTTGCAGCGGTTGCAGCGATAGAACGCGCATCCATCAGTGCTACGGAAGCAACCTGTCCGTTCTGTACCTTAGATCCCTCACGATTCGGGAAGTTGCGTGTAGAATGACGGATAGAAAATGCATTATTTGCAGGTGTATCTCCGGCACCAAAGCACGGTCCGCAGAATGCAGTCTTGACAATGGCACCTGTCTCTAACAGATTGGCAACGGCACCGTTCTTAACAAGTTCCATATAAATCGGAGTGGAAGCCGGGTAAACACTCAGCGTAAACTCGTCCGCTCCAATGGAAGAACCCTTTAAGATATCTGCTGCATCGCAGATATTTTCAAATCCACCACCGGCACATCCGGCAATGATACCCTGATCTACATACAGTCTTCCGTTCTTTACTTTGCTCTTTAAGTCAAGGTCTACTTTTCCATCAAAGCTTACCTGTGCACGCTTCTCACAGTCATCAAGAATATCCATCAGGTTTGCATTTAATTCCTCGATCGTGTATGTATTGCTTGGATGGAACGGCATCGCGATCATTGGCTTAATCTCGCTCAAATCAAGTTCGATAAAACTGTCATAGTATGCAACTTCTCCCGGATTCAGTTCCTCGAAATCTCCGGTTCTTCCGTGGATCTCATAGAATTCCTTCACCTGGTCATCGGTTCTCCAGATAGAGGACAGACAGGTGGTCTCTGTTGTCATAACATCAACACCGATACGGTAATCAACACTCAGATTGGATACGCCCGGTCCGACAAACTCCATCACTTTATTCTTTACAAATCCGTTGGCAAATACTTCACCGATAATGGCAAGCGCGATATCCTGCGGTCCGACACCCTTCTGCGGGGTACCTGTCAGGTAAATGCCGACAACTCCCGGCATATCAATATCGTAGGTTTTATTCAAAAGCTGCTTTACAAGCTCCGGACCACCTTCTCCAATTGCCATGGTTCCCAGTGCCCCGTAACGGGTATGGGAGTCTGATCCAAGGATCATCTTTCCGCCGCCTGCAAGCATTTCCCTTGCGAACTGGTGAATAACTGCCTGATGAGGAGGAACATAGATTCCACCGTATTTCTTTGCACATGTCAGTCCAAACATATGGTCATCTTCGTTGATGGTTCCACCGACTGCACACAGACTGTTGTGACAGTTGGTGAGTACATAAGGAATCGGGAACTTCTCAAGACCTGATGCCCTGGCGGTCTGGATGATGCCGACAAATGTAATATCGTGGGAAGTCAGCTTATCAAATTTGATCTGCAGTTTTTCCATGTTGCCGGATGTATTGTGGTTCTTTAAAATTCCATATGCAATGGTTTGTTTCTTTGCATCTTCCGGTGTAACAGTCTTTCCTGTCTTTGCATTGACAGCAGATGCCGCTTCCGGTGAATTAATGACAACATCCCTGCCGTTGACCAGGTATGCGCCGTTCTCGTATAACTTCATAGTTTCCTCCTTGTTTTCGAAATCATGGTTAATGGTAATTATATAATAAAATGTATTTTTATGCAACGACTGCAAACGTAATGGATGCCGCAAACAGATCGCCATCTACCAGGATTGCAAACTCACCGCCCATCAGCTGTGTAAGATTCTTTGCAATGGACAGTCCAAGACCGCTTCCCTCTGTCGTGCGGGATTCCTCTCCCCTCACAAAACGCTCCGTCAGGTCTTTCCTCGCCGCTCCCTGTTCCGGCAGCGGATTTTTCGAAATATTTTTGATACGGAAAACCGCATTGTTCTCCTCTACTTCCAGATCTACATAAACCCGGGTATTTTCGAGTGCATATTTTGCCGCATTGGTATACAGATTTTCAATTGCACGGTAGAGCTGCCGTCCGTCTGCCCGGATCATCACCGAATTGTGCGGCAGTTTCGTCACAATGGTCAGCCCCCGTGCCTCAAAACGTTCATTGAACTCACCACCCGTCTGGTACAGCAGTTCTACCAGATCGATGGTCTGCATATCCAGCTGGATATTTCCGGAACTGATCTTTGATGCTTCGACCAGATCCTCCGTCAGCTGTTTCAGCCGCTGGGATTTTTCATCCAGAACCCGGATATAATTACGTGCATTTTCGTTTTCCAGGTTTTCACGTTTGAGCAGATCCACATAATTGACAATGGAAGTAAGCGGTGTTTTGATATCATGGGAAACATTCGTGATCAGGTCTGCCTTCATCCGTTCATTCCGGATCCGCTCCTGAATGGCTTCGCTCAGCCCTGCACGGATATTATTCACAGAAGCTGCAATGCCTCTTTCCTGTCCGTGAAACTGTTCCACATCCAGTGTCGTATCCAGTGCCCCTGCCGCAATTTTTTCAATTGCATGCTGGATCTCATATCTTTCGCGCGCCTTACGCGTACACAGTCTGGGATTCTGTCCGGAGATAAACACCCGTCTCAGGAAGCTTCCTGCCTGATAGATCAGACTGTATGTCAGAAGGGTATTGTTTTTGACCCGCCGGACAATGCTCAAATAAAACAGCAGGAATACAACATCGACCAGATACCCGACTGTTCCGACCGCTACCATCAGTCCGGACAGTTCAAACTGGATGTCATGGAGATTTCTCCCCAAAAAGAGCACAAGATAAATGAATGCCACAAAAAGCACCATCTGGATATCCGTATAAATTTTATCAATCCAGGTCAGGTAAATGGTTGCATCCTCCTCTGACCGGCGCCCTGCAACACCTGTCAGATAGGCAAGGAATACAAAGCTTCCGACCATGCCGATCACCATAAACAGGCTGAGAATACCCAGCCCTCCGATATGTCTGCGCAGATTGTATCCGATCCCATAGATTCCGCAAAGCATCATAATCAGGAACATCTGATGCATGACAATGGCTACGCCCTTTTTTCCGCTGGAGAATTCTTTCATAGACAGCTACGCCCCCGCTTCGATTTTATAGCCGACACCCCAGACCACTTTCAGATACCGCGGTTCTTTCGGATTGATTTCGATTTTTTCCCGGATATGCCGGATGTGGACAGCAACTGTATTGTCAGCGCCAATTGCTTCTTCATTCCAGATTTCCTCATAAATCTGACTGATGGAAAATACTTTTCCTTTATTTTTCATTAAAAGCAGAAGAATGTTGTATTCGATCGGAGTCAGTTTGACCTCTTCCCCATCTACCGTAACTTTTTTTAATTCATCGTTAATAACCAGGCCGCCGGCTTCATAAACGGCATCACCGGAAGGGGTGCTCGAAAGTGTGGTATAACGCCGCAGCTGTGACTTCACACGGGCAACCAGTTCCAGCGGATTAAACGGCTTGGTCACATAATCGTCCGCCCCCACGTTCAGCCCCAGAATCTTATCCGCATCTTCTGTCTTGGCAGACAGGATGATAATGGGAATGCTGCTTGTTTTACGTGCCTGGAATGTCGCACGGATTCCATCCAGTTTCGGCATCATCACGTCGATCACCATCAGATCAATTTTCTTTGTGCGAAGCATCTCCAGAGCCTGTTCCCCGTCATATGCTTTTACTACCTGGTATCCTTCCTGAATCAGGTAAATCTCAATTGCGTCTACAATTTCCTTGTCATCATCACACACCAGAATCGTCATGCGGATGTCCTCCTATCAGGTTCTTGATCTTGTTCTGAAAGCCGGCGGATTTTTCTTTTTCTTCTGCTGCTTCCTGTTCTTCCTGTTCATCTTTCCACTTAAAATAATCAGCATCCAGATTCACACGCAGTTGTTCTTCCAGCTGCTTTAACTCTTCATCGTCATCTTCTACCGTAACCGGTGCCGGAATCTCCGGCTTCAGCGACAGCTTCTTTGGTTTTTCCACCGGCTTTTCCACTGGCTTTTCTACTGGTTCTTCCGCAAGGTCTTCTACCGGTTCTTCCGGTACGGAAAGTCCCAGCTTATCCAGATATTCCTGGTTAATCTTAATATCGGTCTGCCGGTTTGCGTAAATTGCTTTTTCTTCCCGCTTCTCCTGCTCGTACTCCGGTCTTCCTTCCATCTTTTCCTTCTCAATCTCGCGGTTCCGTTCCTCGATGATCTTTAAGTACTTTTCGGTATCAACCAGATCCTGCAGCTGTCCTTTGAGTTCGGATTTGTTGGTTCTTAATTCCTGTTCTTCTTTTTCCATCTGTTCTTTAATTTCCTGATAGATGGCACCGACCTTTTTGTCCGCCTCCTGCATAATATCCTGCATACGGTTTAACGTTTCATCCATATACATGACAGATGCCGCATAAATGTCCTCTGCCTTACGGCTTGCATCCCAGATGATCTGATCTCCCTTTTTATGGAAATCGCGCTCTGCCTTGTCACGGCTTCGAATGGTCAGCTCGTATTCATCCATAATCTGATAAATACAGGTATTTAATTCTGCCAGCAGATCAATCACCTGCTGCTTATCTATGATAACTTTACTCGGCTCTTTCGGATACGGCTCACTCTTCGACAGCAAAACGTGAAGACTGCGCAGTACCTTTTCCGTATTGTCCTGTGCTCCCATGTGTCCTGATTCCTTCCATAATAGATAATTCCGTACTTTCTATTATAATCAATCCCCCTATAATACGCAATATTTTAGATTCTTAGGTTTTTCTAAAATTTTAGTACACAAAACTTTATTTTTTGCAGACACAAGGTTATAATATTTTTTTGAAAATGAACCTGTTTAATAAAGGATATATACTATGAATATCGTCAAAACTTACGGAAATTATATTAAAAAATATGCCGGCACCCACCCGGCAGTTTCCCGCAAAATGATTGACATCGGATTACATCTCGAACAGTTCCGGACGGAACATTTTGCAGAAAAAACAATGCCGAAAGCATATCAGAAGCTGAATACGCTCGGCGTAAAAAATACGCTTCATGCGCTGGAATACCCGGAATCCACGGTCTGGTGCAATCTGTTTGCACCCGTGGAAATTTTTCAGTGCTTCGGACTCAGTGCGCTTTCCATGGAATGTCTTTCCTCGTTTCTCTCAGGATTTACGTGTGAAGACTATTTTATCGACCGCGCAGAAAGCCGTGGAATTGCCTCCACGCTCTGTTCCTATCACAAAGATTTTATCGGTGCCGTAGACTCCGGAATTATTTCACCTGCCAGACTCGGTGTGACAACTTCCATGATTTGTGACGGCAATATTAACACATTCCGCTATGTCAGCCGGCACACGGATCTTGACACTTATGTGATCGATGTGCCGGACAGCTGTTCTCCGGAAGCCGTGGAATATGTGACCATGCAGCTGAAAGAACTGATTCAGAAACTGGAAGCACTGACCGGAAAACGTCTGTCCATGGATGACCTGTCGGAAACACTTGCCCGCGAAAACCAGTCGAAAGCTTATTACAAAGAGTTTTTAAAACTGCAGGCAGAGCGCTATTATCCATCGACACTGACTCTGCAGATGTACATGCTTTTTGCCACCCACTTAAACATCGGAACACCGGAAACCCTTGACCTGTTCCGCAGTTTTGCCGAGGATATCAAACAATATCCGAAATATGACGGCACCCGGATTGTGTGGGTACATCTGCTTCCTTTTTATCAGGAAACACTCAAACACTATTTTAACCTGAACAGAGATTACCAGATCCAGTGTACCGAAATGAACCTGGATTACATGGACGAACTGGATACCACCCACCCACTGGAAGCACTTGCCACTAAAATGCTAAACAATCTCTATAACGGTCCATACGAAAAAAAAGCAAACATGGTCGTAAAACTGGCAAAAGAAATGCATGCCGATGGCGTAATTAACTTCTGCCACTGGGGCTGTAAGCAATCTGCCGGCGGAGTATTCCAGCTTCGCGAAACACTCAAGGCCGCGGATATTCCACTGCTCGTTCTGGATGGCGATGCCATGGACCGCCGGAACAGCCATGACGGACAGATCAAAACCCGTCTGGAAGCTTTTCTGGAAATTCTGGATAAAGAGAGGAATTCATCATGTTAGGTTATGTATGTAAATATACCCCCATGGAATTATTTGAAGCCATGGACACGGAAATCACACGTCTGGAACCATCCGTTACGGATTTTAACCATGCGGATACCCTGATGCACGCCAACATCTGTTCCTATACCAAGGCCGTGCTGGAAGATGTGATGGAACATGACTATGAGGGTGTCATTCTGACTACCTGCTGCGACAGCATCCGGCGTCTGTATGACACATTAAAAAGCCAGTTCCCGGATAAATTTTTCTTTTTGCTGGATATTCCCCGCAAATTTAATGATTTTGCAGTAGCACTCTATGAGCGCCAGTTAAAACAAATGCTCACCGAGTACGAGGCTTTCTCCGGAAAAACACTGGATCTGAAACGTTTTGTTTCCATGATGCAGAACAAAGCAGCTCTGAAAAAACAGGAAAACACCCGCATGTCTTCCAGTGCAGTGTCCGAAAAAGGAAACGGACAGAAACTCAATATTGGTATCATGGGTGCTCGATGCAACAATGAGATCCGTCAGCTGCTTGTCGACCGCGGTGCCAATCTGCTGTTTGATTTAACATGCACCGGACTTGCACGTGATTTTTCCATTACAGAGGATCAGGTCCTGCATTCTTATGCTGCCGCGCTGCTAAACCAGATTCCATGCATGCGCATGTTAAAAGCAGCGAACCGTGAACATTTTCTTGACGGTTTTACCGACCGCCTGGATGGAATTATATATCATACCGTCAAATTCTGTGACTCTTATTCTTACGAGTATGCGGATTTCCGCCAGCGGCTGGATCTGCCGATTCTGCTGGTAGAAACCGATTCCACCAGACAATGTGCCGGACAAGTCCGGACCCGTGTGGAAGCCTTTATGGAAGAATTGAAAGTGAAAAAAGGATTGTCCCTGACCGGGGAAAAACAAATGATAAAAAGAAAGGGTGATACTGTGTATACATTAGGAATTGACAGCGGCTCTACCTCTACAAACGCCGTAATCTTAGACGAAAACAGACAGATCAAAGCATTTTCAGTTGTCCGCACCGGAGCCAAATCTTCCCAGAGTGCAGATGCCGCACTGGCAGACGTTCTGAAAAAGGCCGGACTTGACCGGGAAGATATTTCCCTGATTGTATCCACGGGTTATGGTCGTGTCAGCATTCCATTTGCGGACAAAAATGTAACCGAAATCAGCTGCCACGGAAAAGGTGCGCATCTTCTCTTCCCGGACGTTCACACGATCCTCGATATCGGCGGTCAGGATAGCAAAGCCATCCGGCTGAATGACAATGGAGAAGTTGCCGATTTTGTCATGAATGATAAATGTGCCGCCGGAACCGGCCGCTTTCTGGAAATGATGGCGCGCTCCCTGGAAATCAGTATCGACGAACTTGGCCCGGTATCCCTGCAGTCCAAAGAAAATATTGAAATCAGCAGCATGTGCAGTGTTTTTGCTGAATCGGAAGTTATCTCCCTGATCGCACAGAACAAAGAGATTGCTGATATTGCACATGGAATTCACAAGGCAATTGCCGGGAAAGCAGTGTCCCTCCTGAAACGTGTCGGTCTGAATCCGGGATATATGATGACTGGCGGTGTTGCCAAGAATCCGGGTGTCGTTGCCGTGCTGGAGGAGCAGCTTGGAGAAAAACTACATATCTATGAGGAACCAGAGATTGTCGGTGCACTGGGTGCGGCATTGTATGGGCTTGAGGAGATCCTATAAACCAGAAAATAATTTTACAACAACAATCGTGATACGATTTATTTTCCAATCGTATCGCAATTGTTGTTTTTCTGTTACGGTTATAAATCATTTGACTTCTGTCCGAAAATACGATATTCTGTTTTTACTGGGTTTATAAAATTATATACCACAATTACTTATGCGATACATCGCCATTGTACCGCAATCACCACTCATGGAGAGCATTTCGCTCATAAATTTCCATTAGAACCACAATTTCATAGAACTGGTCATAACAGCTCTGTTTTTTATACTTTCTATATTGTAAAAGCAGATGCTTATGATATATACTAAAGGAAAGGTAGGACACTACATGGGGAACACTGACATTTTGACAACTTCGTTGCCAGATGCCGACACAGAAAACACAACAGAACACAGCACGATTTTCGACGATGTATTCCGAACCATTGCGCAAAAAATGCCGCAGCTTCTCATCCCGCTGATCAACGAAGTTTTCCATACTTCTTACAGCGAAGAGGAACACTTTGAACAATTGCGAAATGAACATTACGAAAAGTACGGAACCGTGATCACGGACTCCATTATCCGGATTGGTGGACATATATACCATCTGGAATGCCAGTCCTCTAAGGACAGGACAATGGTTATCCGGATGTTCGAGTACGACATTTCGATTGCACTTGAACATGCTTCTTTGGGGGAACATGCAATTTGGGAGATTGCGTTTCCTCAATCGTGCGTGCTTTACATCCGCAATCACCGTTCGCTTCCGGATTATCATGAGGCAATCGTAACGTTTGCAGATGGTCAGAAAGTACGTTACCGCGTTCCGGTTTTGCAGGCGAAAAGATACACGGTGGATCGGATTTTTGAAAAACGACTGCTGATTCTGCTTCCGTATCATATCTTACGGTATGAACATTTTTTGAAGCACAATGGAACGAATTCGAAAAAAGTGAAGCATCTGCTGGACGATTTCCATGAGATCAACCGGAGGTTAGAGGACGCGTCCGAAAAAGAACAAAAGTCGCATTTTTATATGGATATGATTGTTTTAATTGAGAAAATCGCGGATTATATTATTCCAAAAGACAATGATATTAGGAAAGGATTGGGTGAGATTATGGGTGGTAAGATTTTGAAGTTACGGTCTGAAGAATTGCTGGAACAGGGCGAAGCCAGAGGAGAAGCCAGAGGCAGAATCGATGCAATTCAAAATATGATTGATCTTGGTTTAACCAAAGAACAAATTTTAAAAAAATATTCTCCAGAAGAATATGAAAAAGCATTAAATTCTATGCCAGTGAAAGCATAAACACACCAAAAGGGATTCCGAGGAATCCCTTTTGATGTGTAATGACCATATTTACTTTTACTGTAACAGAGAAAGTACACCCTGATTAGACTGATTAGCCTGTGCGAGCATAGACTGTCCAGCCTGTGCAAGAATGTTGTTCTTGCTGTAGTTTACCATCTCTTTTGCCATATCTGTATCACGGATACGAGACTCAGCAGAAGATGTATTCTCGGAAATGTTATCCAGGTTGTCGATGGTATGCTCTAATCTGTTCTGTACAGCACCGAGTGCGGATCTCTGGGAAGAAACCTTAGAAATTGCATCGGAAATAGCGTCGATTGCGTAGGTTGCTGCTGTACCGTTCTTGTCAGTTACGTTTAAGCCCTTGATTCCAAGGTTTGCAGAGTTCATAGTGTCGATGTCGACAGTGATCTTGTTTGTCATATCAGCATCTGCACCTACATGAAGGCTGAAACTTAATGTGTTGGCAACTTTTGCAGAACCTGTTGTAATTGTAAATACATTCTTGTTCGTAGTATCCTGAGCTACTGCTGCAGTATTTTCTGTATCACCAATATGGTTTGCTGCAACAAGCTCATCTTTTGCTAATGAATAAGCTTTCTCTGCACTGATGACACTATTATCATTATCATCAACACCATCTGCCTTAGCTGCACCTGTTGCATCTTTTTTATCAGTCATGGCCGTTAAAGTTGTTGTTCCATCAGACACTTTATCACCATCACCGATTACAATTTTTCCTGCAGCTGCACCAGTTCCAATCTGTACATCTGCACCAGCTGCATCTTTCCATTTTTTATCTGTATCATTATAAGTGTACTCTACACCATTAACGGTAACTTTTCCGCCAGCCTTTTCCTGTCCAGTTACAATTTTCTGTGCATCTGCTGCTGTACTTCCAATTGTATAGTTCTTTCCACCGATACTTACGCTGTCTCCTACTGAAAGTTCTTTCATAGTAAATGTTGCTTTTCCAGAACCATTATCAACTAATGTTCCCTTTAATCCAGCATCATGTGCGTTGAGGTTGATCGTTTTTTCTCCATCATCACCCTTTAACAGGTAAATTTCATTGAATTTGGTTGTCTCTGCAACACGGTCGATCTCTGTATTTAACTGGTCAATCTCATCCTGGATGGCCTTACGGTCTGTATCCTTGGAGTTTGTACCGTTAGAAGCCTGAACTGCAAGCTCGTTCATACGCTGTAACATGCTGTGAACTTCTGTCAAAGCACCTTCAGCAGTCTGTACAGATGAAACACCATCCTGTGCATTGGAAGAAGCCTTGTCCAGTCCACGAATCTGCTTTCTCATCTTCTCAGAAATGGTAAGTCCTGCTGCGTCATCTGCTGCACGGTTGATCTTGTAACCAGAAGATAACTTCTCTGTTGACTTAGACTGTGCGCTTGTTGTAACTCCAAGCATTCTGTTTGCGTTTGCTGCCTGCATGTTGTGTTGTACTACCATACTCATAATAGAATCCTCCTTGAACTCCCGCTTTGCGGGGTATTATGTCTTTTCCTCCGGAAATCCTTTTCCTGAGGTTGTTTCTTATTGCACCACGTCTGCGGTGCGTCACAAGCATCTGTGATGCTTTGCAACCTTGTATATTCTGCCGTACACCTTACGATATACCGCAATAAGCGAAGCGTCCCGGGTGTGCCCCGCTTATTACCAAATGTTTGTGTGATGCTAAGCGTTAAATTTATCTTTTAAACTCTCTGCATCTTTTTTTGCTTCTGCTTTCATCCGCTCATTCCACAGAATTCGTTTAATCTCCTGCTGTGCCTCTCTGGAAATGCCAGGCTCTGCGTAATAGGTTTCCTTCTTACGTGCCGGATTTTCTTCTGTCGTGCTTCTGGCAATGTTCAATTCCCGTGGCGCATCAATGAGCAGCCTTGCGTGATTTCCAGAACCACCGACATAGACCACGCGGATGTTTTCTCCGATATTTACGTATTGTCCCTGTTTTAATGAAAGTTTCAGCATTTTGTTACCTCCATGTATGTATTCCATACCCTGTTTCCTCGGGTATGTCCTGCGCATTTTCTTACGCATCTGCATTTTTATAAAATGCTTCTTTTCTTTTTATTTCAAAAATGCGACAATGTTTTATAGAATGTTGCATTTTATGTCACAAAAGCACTTTATTTTTGGCTTGAAAGGAGTAATTTTTATGGGAACAACACAACCGATCCGAAACCGACAGGAACTGCAGAATTTCAGCTCATACTACAAGCAGGTAAAACCGCATCTGCGAAATTATACTTTAGTTGTATTGGGATTAAACACTGCACTGAGAATCAGCGATCTATTAAATCTTCGCTGGAGAAGTGTCTATGATTTTAAAAAGAACTGTTTTCGGGATCATCTTTTGGTATGGGAACATAAAACAGGAAAAAGAAATTATATTGCGATAAACCAGAACGCGAAAAATGCCCTGTATCTATATTTTATGGAAAAGAATCCCGATCCGGAGGAATATGTTTTCTCCAAACGGACAAACCCTTATAAACCGCTCAGCCGTTCACAGGCTTACCGCATTATTAAAGAAGATGCCTCACATACAACCAGTGAAGAGGCGATCAGCTGTCATTCTCTCCGGAAAACCTTTGGCTACTACGCCTGGCAGGAAGGCGTCCAGCCAGCACTTTTAATGAATGTTTTTAACCATTCTTCGTTTCATATCACGAAACGTTACCTTGGAATTGAACAAGACGAAAAGGATCTTGTCTATCTGAATATTAATCTGTAAAACGTTCGGGGAATGCTTTGTTGCGATACCATGTACAAAGCGTTCTCTTTCATAAAATGTTTGACTTTAATCATAAAATGCGTTATTCTGTTTTCAATAAATATCTATATTCCAAATCTGATGCCAGGCCGTTGTTACCAAAAAAGGCAGCACGCAGCAATCATGGGGAGCATTTCGCTCATATATCACAATTGGAATTAAAATTTCATAAACGTGTCATAGCAGAACTGTTTCTTATTTTTTCATATTGTAAAAACAGACGTTTATGATATATACTAAAGGAAAGGCAGGATACCACATGGAGAAATCTGACATTCTGACAGCTTCACTGCCAGATGCCAACGATGAAACAACCGATCACAGCACCATTTTTGATGATGTTTTCCGAACAATTGCTCAGAAAATGCCACAGCTTCTGATTCCTCTGATCAATGAAGTATTCCACACTTCTTACAGTGAAGAAGAACATTTTGAACAGTTGCGGAACGAACATTATGAAAAATATGGCACTGTGATTACAGATTCTATTATCCGGATTGGCAATCACATTTATCATCTGGAATGCCAGTCCTCGAAAGACAAAACGATGGTTATACGAATGTTCGAGTATGATATTTCGATTGCGATTGAGCACGCTTCTTATGAAAATGACGAAATCTGGGAAATTGAATTTCCACAGTCCTGCGTTCTCTATATCCGTAACCACCGCGATTTCCCGGACTATCACGAAGCGGTCGTGAAGTTTGCGGATGGACAAAAAGTGCGCTACCGTGTTCCAATTTTACAGGCAAAAAAGTATACCGTTGACCGCATTTTTGAGAAACGGCTACTGATTTTGCTACCGTATCATATTTTACGGTATGAGCACTTTTTGAAGCACAACGGGACGGATACCAGAAAGTTACAACAATTGTTAGCTGATTTCCGTGAAATTAACCGAAGACTTGAAGAAACAGCTGAAAAAGAAAATAAATCACATCTTTATATGGATATGATTGTTCTGATTGAACAGATTGCAGATTATATCATTCCAAAAAACAATACCATTAGGAAAGGATTGGGTGATGTTATGGGTGGCAAGATTTTAAAATTACGGTCGGAGGAATTGCTGGAACTAGGCGAAGCTCGTGGCGAAGCCCGTGGGGAAGCTCGTGGAAAAGCAAAAGGCAGACTTGAAGGCAAACGCGAAGAAAGACTCGATGCAATTCAAAATATGATGGATCTTGGATTGACAAAAGAACAAATTTTAAGAAAATATTCTCTGGAGGAATATGAGGCAGCATTGCGTTCTATGCCAGCAAAAGTATAACCGAAAAGAAAATTTAAAATATTTTCTTTTCAGGGGTTAAGGAATGCTTCCATCGTCCGATATATTATGTGTAAATAAAAATGCAACATTCTATAAAAGAATGTTGCATTTTTATTTCTATATTTTACTCAAACACGATCCTATTTATACTACTTACTTTTTATGGTATCTTCAAACGCTTTCCGCACATCATCATTATGGCTTGTGATAATAAGGACTGCATACTGCCCTTTCGTAAAAACCAACCCATCCTGAATCCGGCTGACCTGCTTCGGTTCATAGGACTGCAGCAAATTATACCGATCCTGCTGATGCTTTGTCAGGCTTTCTTTTGCCTCATCTGCATCTGCCTTATCTTTCATGGCAATTACAACAATTTCATCTGCTTTGTGTCCATCCGAAGAATAGCTTACAAAATAACTGTCCACTTTTTTATAGTCCATGTCAGAAATATTGGAAAACTTATCTTCTGCATCTTTTTCTGCGCTGCTGGCATTGAGCATCTCCGGCAGATCCGGATCCGCTGCTTCCATCGCCGTGCGCAGGTCATACATACTGACAGAACCGGAAGTGTTTTTCTTCGCACCACATCCCACACACATTACCAGCATGGTCAGCACCAGCAGAAGTTTCCAACCCGTTTTTTGTTTTTTCATCTGTTATCTGGCCTCCACAGTTTCTTCTGTACTGAACGTTGCCCCATTTTGTGCCGCATCATCCATGGTCATATCCTTATTTCCGATATCAGCACTTGCGCCATCCATCATCATGCCATCTCCGTTTGCAGGTTCCAGTCCCTGAAATGCTTTCTGGACAGCCTTGTCGATTTTTTTCTGTTCTTTTTCGCTGATATTCTGGCTTGTATTGTCCGTGTTATATCCCGGCATGGTAACATTAAACAAATATCCTTTTCCATCCGGATCCTGAATCCAGTTGTAAGTTCCCAGACTGTATGGCATATCCTTATAGTTTCCGGACATCAGGAAATTGTCAATGGAAGAAGCTATGGCATTTGCCACCTGCGCTTTTTCCTCTGTAATATCCTCTTTAAACGCAACCATGACCCCGCCAAGCTTTTTGTCCATAGCAGCACGCAATGCTTTCGGCAGATCATATATACTGTCCACGGTTTTCTTATTCTGGTATGCCATATTGTACTTTAATGAGTTAGCTGCCGGGAAGTAATCGCGATCCCAGCTCTGGGACTGTCCATACATGGCATCCGTCACATTAAAGTTCGCATAATTTCCATTTCCTGCATCGGAATAAATATCGGTAATGTACCAGTCTCCGTCAATTTTTACCACATCCCAGCTATGGAATTTTTCTGTATTATGTTCCACTTTACATTCAATTCCCATCATCTGCATGAACATGCGGAATGTCGTTGCATAACCGACGCATACGGCATTGTGGTATTTTAACACACCGTATGGATTATCACAGTCTTCCTGTGTACTCGGAATAACGGTCAGTGCCCCGGAATCCTGCTGGAGCTTTTTGGTCATCCAGTCATACACCGCCTTTTCCTTTTCAAAATCAGACATGCTGTCCGTAATCTTCATATCTTTGATGGCTTTTTTTGCCATATCAAGGGTTTCTTTTTCTTTGTCTGTCAGCTTTGAAGTATCGCCGGATTTGTAGGCATCCGAAATATTTGTGGTAGGTTTGATCTCATAATTATCTGCGATCTTTACGTAATCCTCGGTAGTCTCAGGATTTTCTTCCTTTTTCTGCTCTGCAATATAGGATTTTAAAGTCACCAGATTAAACGCAGAAATCGTGGTACTTCCCACAACGCCTGCCGCAAGAATCACCGCTACAATCCCTTTCCATGCACCGCCTTTTTTCTTTTCTTTCTGCTCCGGCTGCACCGGATTACTTTTTACGCTTTCATAAGTTTCCATATGTATTTACCTCATATTTTAATTGATGTATTTTTTCTACTGCACCTTTATTATAGCAGTTTCATATCCAAAAAAGGCTATCTTTAAAGAAACTTAAATAAATATTAAGATCCGTCTGTACGAAAAAAAGGACATCCACCGCGAATGTCCTTTTCTCCCATATGGTATCATCCTTATATTGCATCTTCCTCAATATGCTCCCTGCCCTGTGCAATGATTGACCGGACGTGGTCATCTGCCAGGGAATAAAAAACAGATTTTCCCTCCCTGCGGCATTTGACTAACTTATTCTGTTTTAAAATCCGAAGCTGGTGAGAAATTGCAGACTGTGTCATTGACAATGCCGCTGCAAGATCACAGACACACACCTCTGCTTCAAACAGGACAAACAGGATGCGGATACGGGTGGAATCTCCAAACACTTTAAATAATTCTGCAAGATCATACAGTTCCGTTTCTTCCGGCATCGTGTCATTCACAATCTTTAGCAGATCCGGATGTACCTGATTTTCACTACAGCATTCAATCTTTTCTTTTTCCATGAAGTTCCTCCTCTCCACCGGAACATTTCCGGCAGAATTATACCCTATAATTTTTTTACAAAAAGTGCGCGGATTGCATTCAGCACAGCAATCACCATAACACCGACATCTGCAAAAATTCCCATCCACATATTTGCAATACCTATCGTTACCAAAAACAGGCAGAGCAGTTTAATCCCGATTGCAAAACAGATATTTTCATATACAATCCGCAGGCACTTTCTTGCGATACGGATTGCTTTCGCAATCTTAAGCGGATCATCATCCATCAGTACCACATCTGCTGCCTCAATCGCCGCATCCGATCCAAGTGCTCCCATAGCGATTCCAACATCAACACGGGAAAGCACAGGTGCATCATTGATGCCATCCCCGACAAAGGCAACGGTACTCTTTTCTTCCCTGGTCCGCAACAGTTTTTCCACTTCGGAAACTTTATCTGCCGGAAGCAGCTGGGAATGTACTTCCGTGATTCCAACCTCCCCTGCTACCTGCTGTGCTACACGGTCATCATCACCCGTCAGCATTACCAGCCGGTGCACACCGGAATTTTTTAGTGCCTGCATGGCAGCCGCCGCATTCGGCTTAATCATATCTGAAATCAGTATATGACCGGCATAGACACCATCGACTGCCAGATGTACGATTGTACCGGTACAGCTGCAGTTGCGGTACGCAATTTTTTCTTTTTTCATGAGTTTGTCATTTCCTGCTGCAACCCTGTGTCCGTCTACCGTTGCGATCACACCGTGTCCACCGATTTCCTGTACATCTGTGACCCGGTCCACATCCAGTTTCCTGCCATAAGCTTTCTGCAGGCTGACACTGATCGGATGTGTGCTGTGGCACTCTGCCAGTGCCGCGTATTCCAGCAGCTGTTCTTCCTCCTTCGTATATACCGGATGTCCAGACACAACCGGACAGCTGCCGGATGCACAGTTTGTTCCATGAATTCCGCAGACTTCAAATACCCCCTGCGTAATTGTTCCTGTCTTGTCAAAGACAACCGTGCGCGTTCCCGCAAGTGCTTCCAGATAGTTGGAACCCTTTACCAGAACACCCTCTGCACTGGCACCTCCGATTCCTGCAAAAAAGCTGAGTGGAATACTGATGACCAGCGCACACGGGCAGCTGATAACCAGAAATGTCAGTGCACGGTAAATCCAGATGCCCCAGTCTGCCGGAAGTCCCATAAACAGCATGCGGACAAGCGGTGGCAGTATTGCCAGTGCCAGCGCGCCGTAACAGACTGCCGGTGTATAATAATGTGCAAATCTGGAAATAAAATTCTCGGAACGTGATTTCTTGGAACTTGCATTCTCCACCAGATCAAGAATCTTAGAAACCGTAGACTCTCCAAACTCTTTTGTGGTGCGGATCTTTAACAGTCCGGAAATATTGATACATCCACTGATAATTTCCTCTCCCACAGCGACTTCCCGCGGAACACTCTCTCCCGTCAGTGCACTGGTATTCAGGGAAGAATGTCCTTCCACAACCACACCATCGATTGGAACTTTTTCGCCCGGCTGTACAATAATCACCGTGCCGATCTCCACCTCATCCGGGTCTACTTTTTCCATCTGACCGTCTGTTTCAATATTTGCATAATCCGGCCGGATATCCATCAGATCACTGATATTCCGGCGGCTCTTACCGACTGCATAACTCTGGAACAGCTCTCCGATCTGATAAAACAGCATAACTGCAACGCCTTCTTTGTAATCGCTGAGGGCAATCGCTCCGATGGTTGCCACTGCCATCAGAAAATTTTCATCAAACATCTGCCTGTTGCAGATTCCCTTCCAGGCTTTCCGCAGAATATCATAGCCGATCACAAAATACGGAACCAGATAGAAAAGAAACTCCAGCCACTTTGGTATGGAAACAATGCTTCCTGCAATCCCGATGATAACCAGAAGCACTGCCGCCACAATAATTCGTTTCAATACTTTTTTCTGCTTTTTATTCATGGTGCCCTCCAATCTGACTGATACCTATGGAAAAAGCCGGATTTAAAGAAAGATCTCACAATCATCTTCCACTTTCTTACAGTTCTTTAACACATCCTGCATAACCGCTTTCGCATCTGCACCCTCTTCAAATTCTACGTTCATCTTCAGTGTCATGAAATTTACAGTTGCATCCTTTACTCCGGTAGTAGCTTTTGCAGCTTCCTCCATTTTATTTGCACAGTTTGCACAATCCACATCAATTTTGTAAGTTTTCTTCATCGTCGGTTTCCTCCATACTTTCCTTTTTCATTTTATCATTCTTTCATATGAGCATTTGTTCATATGTTTGATTCTATTATAGCGTATAGTTCGTAAATGTCAATATATTTTTAATACGCTGGGATTGTTTTGGCATTGAATTTTCCAGACCATTTTTTTAATAAACAGATTTGCATGTGTTTTTTAAGAAAATCAAGTGTTCTATCACTTTCCAAATTGATAGTGGACATATAGAAAATAAAACTTTCTTTTAGGTTCGGGACATATCTCATAACTTTTTTCACATATGTCCCATTTAAACATCTTCCCCGTATTCACCGTCTGTTTCCGGTTCTTCATAATCATCTGAGCCATCATAAATGTCCTGCATCAATGGTTCTTTTACTATCTTTTTCTTTCCGATAAGCACTGCCGCTACAGCTGCGGTAATCGGTACGGTCAGCACAACCCCAAGAGTTCCCGAAAGTCCCTGCATGATTTCTGTTCCGATTACATAAGAATTGATCAGCTGATTATAACTCAGATTGTATGCATAATTGACAACGAGCGTAGACAACGAACCACCGACATAGGCAAAAATCAGTGTATTTGCCATGGTTCCCATCATATCGCGCCCCACACGGATTCCCGACACAAACAACTCTTTTGTCCCCAGCTGCGGACTGCGTTCGTGCAGTTCCTGAATCGTGGATGCAATTGACATGCCAACATCCATGGTTGCCCCAAGTGCGGCTATAATGATTCCCGAAAACAGAAGCTGTCCTATTTTTATCTGTGTATTCTGTGCCACATAATTCAACGTTTCGATATCAGACACATTATACCCGGTAATGCCTGCGGCTTTTCCAAACACAACTGCGGCTGCGGCTGCCACAACCACACCGCTGACCGTTCCCACCACTGCAGATACCGTCTTTTTAGAGACTCCGCCCAAAAGCCACAGGGTCAGCAATGTCGAGAGAATGACAACAACAATGGTAATACCGATCGGTGAAATGCCCCGGTACATCAGCGGAAACATCAGATAAACAATACACACACCGGTAAATGCCAGACTTGCAATGGCTTTGACTCCTTTTTTCCCACCTATCATACATATCACCAGACAGAAAAAAAGTACAAACAGATAAATTGCCATAGTACGGTCTTTGCTGTATACCGTAACGACAGCATTATCATCTGTGGAACTGACAATGACAATTACGCGCGAACCAACTTCACAGTTCTCCATGCCAAACAAGGAACCGCTTGGATTGACGGCATCAAGCTCTTCCCCTGCATATGCTCCGGATTTAACCTGTACGCGCACCTCCTGTGTCCCGTATCGGTTTCCATCTTCTGCCAGATTATCTTTCGTGATCTTTGTCACGACTGCTTTCTCATAGCTTTGCCCTTCCGTGGAAATCAGGGATACTTTTTCGAACTGGTTTCCTTTGACTAATAACAGTAGGAACCCCACCAGACAAAGGGTTCCCACTAAAACTTTTTTCCAGTTTTTCTTCATTATTATTTAGCTGCTTTCTTTACTGCTTTCTTTGTAACAGTAATCGTAATTGTTTTTCCTGCTGCCTGATACTGGCTGGTTGCTGCTGCCTTCACCGTAATTGTAACCTTTCCGGCCTTTTTTACGGTAACTTTTCCGTTCTTATCAATAGTTGCAATCTTTTTGTCGGAAGAGGTATAGGTAAGCGGTGTTTTTGCTTTTGCATTTAAGGAAAAGGCTTTGTCTCCTACGGTTTTTTTGTAAGAGTTCTTCGCCTGAATGGTCTGCTTTACCGCATCTTTTACGATCGTATATGTAGTAGATCCCTGTAACTGTTTTCTGGTCGTTGCATCATAAGTTGTTACAGAAAACTTTTTGTCCGTTACTTTTACGACGGAATAGGTTGGTGTCCAGGTCTGGCTTCTCTCAGAAATAAAGTCCTGTTTGGAAGCAATCAGGCTATAGAATTTTGAACCTGTTGCAGAGTTTGCCTCTAAATATACGGTTCCTTCCGGATTGGTAACGGTTCCGCCAACGGTCTTGTTTACGATTTCATAGCAGTTATTCTGTGCCTGATAATCACTGTCTTTTTCAGCTTCCTCTACAGATTTGTATCCATAAGTGCTGTAAGAAGTATGATCCTTTCCATCCCCCTCAAGCTGGAAGGTTCTGGAATAGGTATGATCATGTCCCTGCATCACCACATCAATCTTATACTTATCCATCAGTGGAGTAAGCTGTGTACGAAGCACCATACCATCGGAATCGGAATGGTCGTAACCACTGCCGTAAATATCCTGATGGAATACCACAATACGCCATTTGGCATCTTTATTCTCATTGATTGCTTTTTTCATGACATTCTCATGCGTTGCACAGTTATAGTTGTTTGTATCAAGAACAATGAACAGGACATTTCCATAACGATAATAGTAATCGGTTCCTGCCTTTGTCTTTCCCTGTACATAATTGGTATCGGTATCGGAAAAAGCATTTGGATTATTAAAATGCAGGCTGTACTGATTCGAAACACTGTCGTGGTTACCAATGGTCGTTGCTACCGGAAGGGAAGTCAGTGCCTCTGCCCCAAGATATCCTGCATATTCCCGCTCGTTGCTTCCGTAGTTCACCTGATCTCCTGCGGACACAAGAAAACTTACATCGGAATGATCCTCGAGTACTTCATTTAATACGTTGTTCCAGTTATAGCTGTCATTTCTTGCTGCAAGATTTTTTTCCGGTGCAGAAGTTACAACATTTCCTGCATTTTCCATCTTTTCACTCTCACTGCTGATCTGACCTTTCGAAGCACCGATCTGCGGATCCCCGACATACAGGAAAGAAAATTCATCAAACGCCTGTGTGGTATAGTTTTGTGTATCCTGCCACTTTCCATCCTGAAATACCTGATAATAATAGCTGGTATTTTCTTTGAGCCCGCTTACGGTTACTTTATTGGAAAAATATTTTGTGGTATCTATGGTCACAGCTTCGGTCTGCGCTCCGGTGAACTCTGTCGCACCATCCATATTCTGTCTGGTAGAGATTCTCACCTTTGGAGTCTCAGCCGTTTTGCTGTACCATGCATAATTTAATTTTGTCTCATCCGCACCCGGAGTCAGTGATACATGTTCATACTCACTGCTATAAGCAGCCCAGTTCTTTTTCCAGTTGCTCCAGTCTGTAGACTCCCGGGAAGCATCATTCCAGTGTTCCGTTGCTGCTGCAATCTTTGTCGGGATACCAGTGGCAAACATTCCTGCCAATACAGCGGTGGAGAGAACTCCTGCTGTAAGTTTCATCACATTTTTTCTCATAATTCTTTTGTTCTCCTTGTGAAATCTGTAAGATTTATTACAGGATTTATAATAAACGGGTTATGTAAGATGTACTATCCGGTTTCTGTAATCCTTTTGTAAAAACAAAAAGAGTGGATGCTTTGGGACATCCACTCCACATGACGGCCTATGCCATGCCGTTTACGGTTTTATATTTATAGAGCATCTCCGCGTGGTTTTGTTCTTCCACCTGGATATCTGCCAGAAGTTTGCGCACATCGGAATCCCCGAATGCAAACACATCGGTATTATACGTTCCGGACACCATTTTTTCAGAACCAATGCTGTCTGTAGCAAGGAAATTATCGTTTTTCTTATCTTCCGGATTGGTCATGGAATCATATGTTGCCTTTGGCTCATACATCTTTCCATCCCTGTCATTGACGTTGCAGGACGGGACACTGCCTTTCATGACCTGTTCCAGAGACTCCACATGCTTTTGCTCCTTTTTTTCCAGATCGGCAAACAAATCCCGAAGCACCGGGTCCTTTGCTTCCTGTCCGTAACGTTTGTACTTCTCCACGCAGGAAAGTTCCTGTGTGTGCAGATCCTCAATTGTAGCCATCTCTTTTTCTGTTAAAACCATGGTTTATACCTCTTTCTTTCCATAAGATAATCTTGTTGATTGCAGAACATGAACACTCCGCAACCTTCTCCTCTAGTATCTGTAAAAAAATACAACACATACCTGGTAAAATTTCGTCAAAAAGGGTTGAAACTTCTCACAACAGATTGTATAATTTCGTTTGTATTTTATACAATGTTTACAAAAAGGTGGATTATTTTATGGAAGAACGAGAAAAATTAAAATCCCGTCTGGGATTCATTCTCCTGTCAGCCGGATGTGCGATCGGAATCGGAAACGTATGGAAATTTCCATACACTGCCGGACAGGGCGGAGGCGGTGCCTTTGTGCTGTTTTATCTGTTGTTTCTGATTATTCTCGGACTCCCGATCATGACGATGGAATTTGCGGTTGGGCGTGCCAGCCAGAAAAGTCCGGTCAAAGCCTACCATGCACTGGAAAAACCCGGACAGAAATGGCATATCCACGGGATTATCACATTGATCGGCTGCTATCTTCTTATGATGTTTTATACAACGGTCACCGGCTGGATGCTTCATTATTTTTATATGACGGTCACCGGACAGTTTCAGGGACTGGATGCCGACGGTGTATCCGGACAGTTTACCACAATGCTGAGCAAACCTCTGACCATGGGCTTCTGGATGGTGGTAGTTGTTTGCGCCGGCGTATTTGTCTGCTCCCGTGGACTGCAGAACGGTCTGGAAAAAGTAACAAAGGTCATGATGACTTCTTTGCTTATCATCATGATCATTCTGGCGGTCAACAGCTTTTTTATGGATGGTGCAAAAGAAGGCCTTGCCTTTTATCTGATCCCGGACTTTGAACGGATGAAACAGATCGGTATTGCAAAAACCATTACGGGTGCCATGAACCAGGCATTTTTCACGTTAAGCCTTGGAATCGGCGCGATGGCAATTTTGGGAAGTTATATCGGAAAGGAACGCTCTCTGCTTGGTGAATCGGTAAATATTGCCATTCTGGATACGTTTGTTGCTATCACCTCCGGACTTATCATTTTTCCGGCATGCTTTACGTTCCATGTTGACCAGACTTCCGGACCAAGCCTGATTTTTATCACCCTGCCGAATATTTTTAACCATATTCCGCTTGGCAGACTCTGGGGAAGCCTGTTCTTTTTGTTTATGTTTTTTGCAGCGTTTTCCACAATCCTGGCAGTATTTGAGAACATCATCTCCTGCGGTATGGAACTGACCGGATGCAGCCGCCAGAAATCCTGTGCCGTTAATCTGGTACTGATCATTGTACTCTCCCTGCCATGTGTACTCGGATACAATGTATGGAACTGGAAAGGTTTTTCAATCTTTGGCGGGTCTGTGCTTGACCTGGAAGATTTTCTGGTAAGCAACCTGTTCCTGCCTCTCGGTTCCCTGGTATATCTGCTGTTTTGCACAAGCCGCTACGGCTGGGGCTGGAAAAACTACACAACCGAAGCCAATACCGGAAAAGGATTAAAAATTAAAAACTGGATGCGCGGCTACATTACCTATATTCTGCCGCTGATTGTGCTTTTTATCTTTGGATTTGGCATTTATGATAAATTTTTTACAAACTAAGGAGGATTTCTTATGTATCACGCAAATGAATCACGTTACGAAACCATGAAATACCACCGCTGCGGCGACAGCGGACTGATGCTGCCGGAAGTATCTTTGGGCTTCTGGCACAATTTCGGAGATACCGGTGTGTATGAAAATATGAGACAGATGTGCTTTACGGCATTTGACCACGGGATCACACATTTTGATCTGGCAAACAACTATGGACCGCAGCCGGGCAGTGCGGAGGAAAATCTCGGGAAGATCCTTCGGGAAGAGCTTTCTTCCTACCGCGATGAACTGATCATCAGTTCCAAAGCCGGTTTTGACATGTGGCCGGGACCTTATGGAAACTGGGGCAGCCGCAAGTACCTGATTGCCAGCCTTGACCAGAGCTTAAAACGGCTCGGTCTGGACTATGTGGATATTTTCTATCACCACCGCATGGATCCGGATACGCCGCTGGAAGAAACCATGGGTGCACTCGACCAGATCGTGCGAAGCGGAAAAGCACTGTATGTCGGTCTGTCCAACTACGACGGGGAAACCATGAAACGCGCAGCTGCCATCTTAGAAGATCTGCACTGCCCATTTATTATCAACCAGAATTCCTACAATATCTTTAACCGTACCATTGAAGAAAACGGTTTAAAACAGGCCGCAGCAGATGGGAAGAAAGGAATTATTTCTTTCAGCCCGCTCGCGCAGGGTATGCTGACCGACCGCTATCTAAACGGTATTCCAAAAGACAGCCGTGTCAACACGGACGGACGTTTCCTGCATGCGGATCAGTTTGATGAAAAACGGATGGCAAGTATCCGGAGCCTGAATGAGATTGCGGCTGCCCGTGGTGAAAGCCTCGCACAGATGGCACTCAAATGGGTGATCCGGGACGGTGTGGTTACTTCCGTTCTGATCGGAGCTTCCCGCCCGGCACAGATTCTTGAAAATCTGAAAGTGTTAAACTCTGCTCCGTTTACGGAGGAGGAACTGGAAAAAATTGATCAGTGTGCACTTTCTCTCTAGGTAAAACAAAAACCCCGGATATTTATTTCCGGGGTTTTGTCTTTTCCTGCATCTGCTATTTGACTTTGACTTTTAATTTTAAAACTTTGGTCTTTCCATTGTTTAAGGTTACTGTCACGCGAATGGACGCAGTTCCTTTTTTGTTCGATTTTATGGTACCCTTCTTGTTTACAGATGCAATTTTTTTGTTATTGCTCTGATAAGAAATGCTTTTTACATTGTCCATATTTAAGGTGGCTGCCAGAGAAACCTTCTTTTGTTTTCCCTTCTTCACCTGAACGGTTTTATTCTTCAATGTAACCGTTTTTAATATTTTCGTTGTGACCTGATCCATATCTTTCTGATCCATAAGGACGTAATCCTTATTGGAATCTGCTGAAAAATTCACATTTCCGTCTTTTGTAACCGTATAGCTCTTGTCGTTTACAAGGACATAGGCACCTGTCTTTTGATCTTTTGCGCACACATACAGCTTGTTTCCGGTCTGTATGTCTGCTGTATTTATGGTCAGTGTATAGCTTACGTTGCCAGCCGGATCGGTGACCCGGATCGTCACATCTGTGTGTTTTCCATTGTTTTTTTCCATGGTTTGTTTTATCAGATCAGCGGTCACCGTTGTTTTGATGGCTTTATTTTTCCGGGTTCCGGTAACGGTCACGGTTGGTGTATTTTGTCCGGCCGTGTTTCCATCGGACGGTGTTTCTGTATCGGCTGTATTTCCGTTAGACGGTGTTTCTGCATCGGTTTTGTTTCCGTTGGATGGTGTTTCCCCTCCGGCTGTATCACCACCCGAAGTATTTCCGCCACCGGAACTTCCTCCGGAAGATGAGCCACCTCCGGTTGCTCCACCGCCTCCGGAAGATGAACCGCCTCCGGTTGTTCCACCACCTCCGGAAGATGAACCGCCTCCAGTTGTTCCACCGCCTCCGGTGGAACTGTCCTCTTTGATTGTAACGGTCACGGCTTCACTTGTCACCGTTTCGTAATAAGTCTGTCCATCCTTATCATCCGGCTCATATACTGCCTTAAACTGATAAGAACCGCCACGTTTTAAGCCTGATACAACCGTATCGGCTTCCCCATATACGAGTTTTTCCTGTGCCTTTATTATGGTTCCGTCCTGATAAAAAGAAATCGAACCAAGCGGAATCCTGCCATTTCGGACTCCATCTACCTGTGCATACAGATGTACGGAATTACCGTTTTCTGTCTCTGCCGTAAGACGAATCGATGGTTTCGCCGCTGTAATGGTAAAGGTTCCGACTTTTTCCTCTATCACATCGTACTGGTTTCCATCCACTTTAAACCAGACATCATAACTGCCCGGCTGCACCGGAACAACATTTTTCCCATCCTGCCGATAGAAAACTTCAGGCTTTACCTGCGAATCTACCGTCTTTCCGTTGTCCGTTCGGACTACATTTACCGTGGAAACAAAGCAGCTCTGTTTCAGCCCTGTGTATGCAGCTGTCTGCTGGATGGTATCATACTGCATCTTTACGGCAATTGGATTTACCGTCACGGTTTCGTTTGCCTGGGAAGGAAGTGCCCTGTAGTTTCCATCGACTGCTCCTGCATAAGAAACTGTAATTGCATTTTCTCCCATATGAAATCCGTTTGCCTCTGAAACCGGAATCTTTATGGCTGCCTCTCCGTTTTGAAGCGTGTTACCGGATACTTCATAAGGGGTCTGGTTAATGTATACCGAAAAACCAGCAGACGGCACGTTCTGTCCCTGTAAGCCGCTATCTGTATAGACCGTCTTCACGGTAAGATTCAGTTCATCCTGCATGGACACGGCCGTTGATAATCCATTTATCGTAGTGGTTGTTTCCTTTTGGAAAACGGGTGAGCCGGAAGTATCCGGATCATTGTTTACAATCAGAGTTACGTTCTGTTCGATCTGTTCATCCGCTGAAAAAGGACGGATTTTGATATGGTAGGTTCCCGGTTTTACCGTAGAACTATTAGCCGTGCTATAGTACATTGGTGTGATCGCATTACTCTTTCCATCTTTTCCCGTTTCGAACATCAAATTAAAATCCGGAATACAAATAAAACTACCTTCCTCATTCGTAACCGTCTCTGAAGAAAGTGTTTTCCCATTAAATGTCACTTCATATTGTAACGGAACATAGACTAAATCTTTAACTGTCTCATCTGTTTCATCCGGCCAGCTCACGTCTGCCAGATATGACTTTCTACCTCCAGAAATCTCTGAAACCGTTGTAGTAATTACCGGATTTTTTATGGTCATATTTTTTACTGCAACCGGTTCCGGTTCATTCCCTGACAACTCACTGGTTTTCCAGATTTCTCCGTTTCCAGACGATGTCCGTTCCAGTGTCATTCCCGCCTGTCCGTCTGTCGGTGTAAAAGAAACCACCGTATCCGCAGCCCTTCCAAGTTCCAGATAGGTGTGATTATACTCCGCAATTCCGGATTTTCCATTTCTTCCATTTAAGGTTTCAAATGTAAGTGCACCCGTAATGGTATCTGTAACATTCAGCGTCTGTTCTTTTCCTAAGATCAGTCGGTTTCCTGCTGAATCCGCACTCACAATCGAATGTACCTGTGGAGTTTCCATCTGGGAAAGATCAATCGCACTTGCCCCTTCCAGCCTGACCGTACAGCTGTCCAACGCTGCCGGTGCAAATGTTCCACCGCCCTTTACTGTGAGGTTTCCTACTTTGCTTATACCTGGAATTCCGGTATAGGACTGGTCGGTATCTATGGTCAGAAATGTCTTCCCTGCGTGATTTTCAGATACTCCGTACACCTGTTTCGTGTCGGAACCGGTAAGTGAAATTTCCACATCGCCGGAAACCGTATATTGTCCATCCGCTGCCGGTGGATCCGGCTCCTGCGTGGAAAACCAGTCATCCTGATTTACATATGGTTCCCTGGCACCGGATGCATAGATTTCCCCATTTTGCGTACCGGAAACGTGCGCAAGCACGATCTGTGTCTTACCGTCATATGTTCCATTCATGGAACCGGCATAAATATTCCCCAGATTGGTACCACCACCCGTAATCAGAATCTGTGCCTCTGATCCCGGATGATTCCCCATATTCTTTCCATTCTCATAAAGGGATCCGCCAAAGATATCTACATAGCGGAATCCGCTGTCGCACGTAACATTCTCAAGAACAAGTTTATGCCCATTTGCAAAAATTGCATCGTGCAGACGATTGGAAAACCGCAGCGTAATGTTTTTAAATGTCACATCCGTATTCAGGATAAATCCCCCCTTACGGTTGGAAAAAGTATTTCCATTTCCGTTGACGGTCACGCTTTTATCAAAAATAAACGGTTCCGCAGCCTCGGCATTTAAAAAAGCACCACTTCCCAAAATTGAGATTTCATCCCCATTGCCGGCAGCCGCATAGGCATCCTCAAATAAATTGTAGGGATTTCCATAGCTTCCATCTCCGGAATGGGTAGAATTTCCATCTTTAAATTCCGTATAGATCGTTCTTGCCGCTGTCTGCACAGCCTCCTGCGCCTTTACCGGCACGACAGGCTGCACGGTAATACACATGGTGAGCACGATAAAAAATGCCCATAGACGTTTTGCTACATTGTCTGGTTTCATTTGCTTGTTCTTTTTCATCCATTTCTCCTGATAATCAGAACAGGGGGATGAGTCAAAAACTCATTCCCCTGTCACTTCATTGATAGTCTCTGCCATCATCCTAACATGGTTTCCTGTCAGCGTCAACAAATTTATGACCTGTTTTTATACCTATATCATCTGCTGATTTTATATTTTATTATTTCTATCTGTTCTATCTGTGTGATATCAATCTTCTGATTGAAAATATAACGAGCCCCACAATATTTCATTTCACTTGCAGATGCATAGCCATCTCCAAGCTCTTCAAGATCTGTACCATCCATGAAAGGATGTTTCTTTTTTTCAGTTCCTTTTCTGTCATCGGTAAGAGGTAACTCTCCTATGGAATATTGCTTTCCGTCTTTTGTTGTTGCAACTACATGATAAAAACACCCTTTTTCTCTCCAGTCATTGACGGGACAAATACTAACCGTATAAGGTGTAATTTCAACAGGGATTGTTTTTTTTGTTTTCTTAACATCCGCTTTTAACATCTTCTCCTTCATTGGAACAACTTTTCCCTTAACCAAAACATTTTTTAATGGCGTATTTGAATTATCCGGTGATTGAAATCCCTTATATACTTTCGGATTTTTCCACGCAGTATCATCGGAATAAAAGCCGCATACATTGATCTGAATACCATCACCTGTATCTATTACATCCACCTTACTGGTAGTATCTAACCCACCTAACCAATAATTTGTTCCTTCCAAATATTTTACGTTCGGAAGGAACACCTTTGCACGCATAACCTTCGTATTTGAAGCAACCTGAATTGATGATATGATTATCTTTTGTTCTTTTCTGCCATCATCTTCTCTACTGTTTGATTTTGCATCAGAATTTTTTCCACACGCACACAGACAATATAGCATTGTAAAAATTAATAAGTACAGACTGATTTTCTTCATTCATAATCCTCCAATTTCTTTTTCTTTAAAACACTAAGGATTAATATGCTTCCTATCACTATAATTCCAATGCCAGCCACATATTTCATCGAACTTCTGCTCTGTACTCCAGCTCCTGTACTTACCTCAGAATCTTCAATATAAGTATCTGAAATCTCCGCTACAGAATCAAATGAATAGACACCGCTTTCCACATTTTGAGTTTCCGGAATTTTCTCCATAACCGGATACTGATACCCCAACGAAATCCAGATACGTGCTGTTTCATCATCCATCCCAAGTGCAACCGGCTGTCTCATTCCCGGTTGACTTCCCACCAGTACTACTCTCGTACAGTCCGATAATGCCTCTCGTTTTTCCAGAAGTATATCATAGTAAGGTTCCACTGTATGTTCTGCTGTCTCTGTAATCATCCATTTTCCAGCATGATTTTTTACTTCTTCCTGTTCTGCTTTTGTCAATACAGACTTTGCTTCTTCACTCAAAGGAAGTCCTTTGGCTACGGTAAACATTCCATATGTCTTTTCCATTTTAAAAGGAATGACCCATACATAATTTGCACTTTCCAGAGCACTTGTGAGTTTTTTCGTATCTGCCGTCTGCAATTTTATAAGATTACAATCCACATATACTTTTAATGCCTTGTCATAATCGATGGTTGCATCCGGCTCTTCTTTTTTCATTTCATCCTGTAAATTACTGATTTCTGTCCAATCCCTGCTCGTTATTAACTGATCCTGATCTGAAACCGGTATTTCCGCGGCATAGACAGCAGAACCTGCTATCGTAAAAATTGTAATCATCATAAGCATTATTTTTAAAATATTTTTCATGGCTATTTCCCCTCTCTTGTGTATACTATACTTCATTTTCCCCATTATTCTTTCTGCATGTTAAAATTGGTTTGATTTTCGTCAAAATCTGCATTAAAAATCCCATAGCATACACCATGGGATTTTTTCAAAGATATAACACAATCTGAACCTCAAATATATTTTCATCGATATTTATAGATTTCCATCCCCCGTATTTGTCTACAACATCTGAAATATTCTGCATACCGATTCCATGCAATGCCTGTTGTTTCTTCCTTGTCAGTAAACGTTCTCCCTGTTTATTGACTTTTCCATCAAACGTATTTTTCACCTGTATCCCCAGAATTCCCCTGTCATATTGTATCCGAATCTCCAAAAAACGATCTTTTATCTGCTCCATTGCCTCAATTGCATTGTCCAACAGATTTCCAAACAAAACATTCCAGTCATATCCATCCACTGGCAACTGGCACGGAATCACGATCTGCGACTGAATCTGACAGGACATTGCCTCCGCTTTTGCCAGTTTATGATTCAAAATCATATCCAGTTCCAGATTCCCCGTATTCACATACTTATGCTCCGTCTGCAAATGCTCACTCATTTTATTTACATATTCCTGTGCCTTATCATACCTTCCTTCATTAAGATATGTCTGCAGAAGATACATATGGTTTTTCATGTCATGCCGCAAAAAATCCAGCTTTTTCTGATTCTGCTGCATGATATGCATCTGCTCCTGATAGGCCATCATATGTTCCTTTAAAAGCCGTTGCTGCATTTTATCCTGATAAGCTTCTCCCAAACGGTCATACAAATAGAACATTCCAAGATCTACAACGATCATAATAGCCAATGATAATACTGTTTTTGGCGAATTTTCGCCAGATACACTCTCAAGAGCATATATCCAGACAATATTTCCGACTAATACAAGAATCATAAAGTAATAGTTCTGTGTTTCCATAACCCTTCGCCGACATATCACCTGTCTTATTCCCATTGCTATGAGCAGATTGACCATTGCCCCTGTGATGGTTCCCATTGCCCGCCCTTCGGAAAACAAAGAAAAATCTCCCAGATAATAATACATGATAAATTCAATGGTAAGCCCCAGCAATACTGTAAAACAACCTGCCATTATTTTCTGCAGTATACTTCCTTCATACAATATACCTTCTGCCGCCCAGAGAAGCAGTACCATACTCACCGTAGTCCCCATGGCATTTCGAAAACCAAATGCAACAACTGTATTAATAAGCCATACGAGCACATAAACAATATTTGCCATCCGTGGCAGTTTTCTTTTCTTTTCCAGAAAAACATCCGTCACTTTAAAACTTACATACACACTTAATATGTTACATACCGCTTCAAATATTCTTTCTATGTTATTCACCCGCCACACCTCATCTTTTCCATAATTGCATGATCAAGGTTATTTTTCATAGACCGACTGACCGGAATGTCATCCCCATTGATCATGTGTACGCTGTCTTTCTGAAAAGATTCTGCATACCGCAGATTAATGACATAAGATTTATGTACCACGCAGAATAAATGCGGATTCAACGCAGGAATAACCTCCGAAAGTTTTCCATACACACATAATGTATCATTTGCTGTTACCACTTGAATTTTTCTGGCAAGGCTCTGCAAATAAAAAACAGAATGTTCTTCTATCCGTATCGCATTTCTTCCTTTCCCAATTTCTATAATATGTGGCTGAAACTGATACAGCCTTTCATATTCATCTAATATATAATCTACTCGTTCCTGTTGTATGGGTTTCACGAGGAAATTCATTGGACGCAGATCAAAAAGCTGCATGGCATACATTTCTTTTGCCGATACAAAAACAATCTGCATGGATTCATATTGGATCTGGGATCGAATCCAGTTTCCAACGATAATCCCCGAGCTGTCCCCTAATTCAATATCCAAAAATAACAAATCATACCTTTCGCTTTGCTGCAGTTTTTGAATAAATTCTGCTCCACTTGTATAACCGTCAACATCCACTTTTATTCTTTTCATTTCTGCAAACCGAAAAATACTTTGTTCCAATTTATAAATAAATTGTATATCATCATCACATATTGCTACTTTTATCATTGTATATCCTGTAATTTATTTTCCTCACTATTTCAGGATTTCCTGCAGCCGCGCATCTGTATGCAGGAGTTCCTTCGCGCGATCCCTATATTGCTGCTCATGCAGATACGTATAGCGGAACGGTTTGATCGACGGTGCCAGATCAACTGCTTTCTCAAAATCCTCCCGCCGAAGATCCAGTGTTTTTACATAATCCCAGAACCCCGTCTGCGTAAAAATCGTGTCTACCCTCCGGTAACGATGATCCTGCACAACACTCATCAGATAGGTTGCAATGCCAACCTGAATACCATGAAGCTGCGGATGCTCAAGCATCTTGTCCAGCGCATGGGAAATCAGATGTTCGCTGCCGCTCGTTGGCGCACTGCTGCCCGCAATCTCATTTGCAATTCCGCTCATTGCAAGAGAATCCAGAAGTTCCTTTAAAAACAGATCATCCTGTATCGAAGTAAACGGTGTGCGCACAAAACTGTTGACTGCTTTCTTAGCAATCATGACAGCAAAATCGTTGACTTTTCCGTACCCATGTTCTTCCTCAAAAATCCAGTCATACAGTGCCGTAATTTTTGATACCATATCGCCGATTCCGGAATATAAAAATTTCTCCGGTGCACTGCGGATAATCTTTGTATCCACCACAATCCCATATGCAAGTTTTGCCGGAACGGACTTGCGCCGTCCTTCCACCAGAAGGGAAGCACTGGCACTTGAAAAGCCATCGCTCGATGCCGATGTCGGGATGCTGATAAACGGCAGATTTCGCAGAAATCCACAATATTTCGCACCATCAATCACTTTTCCGCCACCGATGCCGATGACTGCCTGCGTCTTCGCCGGCATGGAAAATGCAAGACTGGTCAGATCTTCCAACCGCACGGTATCAAGTTCCTGATATTCTAAAATATCAATGTCCTCCTGCTGCAATGCTTCCATAACGGTAGAACCAAACATTTCTACAAGACCGTTTCCAAACAATACAACTACTTTCTGTAACTGTAACTCTTTTAAGTAAATCCCCAGATTGTCCAATGCACCCGCACCGATCTTTAAAAGTGCCGGAATGGAAATGTGTTTTCCTGCCATAATAAATGTTCTCCTTCTCATTCTCTTTTCTATTGATTTTAGTATAAACAAAGGTTCCTGAAATTACAATCAATTCCCCCGAAAAAACACACACGCTTCTCTTTACAATTATGGGTAAGAAAAAAGACGATTTCCTGCGAAACCGTCTTTTTCTTATTAAAATTTTGACGAAACTCCTGTAAATTTACTTTGTCACTTTGATCGTCATCTTTACAGTCTTTGTCTTTCCGTTCTTTAAAGTGACTTTTACTTTCACAACTGCTTTGCCAGCTTTCTTTGCGATAATTGTACCATTTTTATTCACTGTTACAACCGACTTTTTGGAAGATGTATAAGTGATCTTCTTTACATTTTCCATGTTCAGGTTCTTATCAAAAGTAACTTTTGCCTTCTTTCCGTTTGCAACCGTTTTCTTGGTATCCTTTAATGCAACACTCTTTAAGATTTTACTGCTCAGGGCTTTTGCATCCTTCTCATTCAGCAGTACATAATCACCGGCATCTTTGGTATCCGCTGTCACAGTTCCGTCTTTGGAAACCTTATAAGTCCTGCTGCTGATCAGGACTTTTTCTCCTGTCTTTTTATCAACTTTTACAAGTGTCAGCTTTTTGCCTGCCTGCAGATCCTTCGCATTGACAGATACGCTGTTCATCACTTTGCCGGAAGCGTTCTTTGTTGTCTGGGTAATCGTGATGTCGCTGGTTCCTGCCTCTTTGACTAATTTTGCAACCACATCTGCTGAAATTGTAGTCTTCTTTGTCTCGGAAGTATTCTTTACTGTTTTTTCCAGCTGTGCCCGGGCATCTGTCACTTCTCCCTTATCGTTCTTTTCAACGGTAAGTGTCGCATTTGTATCTTTTGCAATATTCTCAAATGTTTTGTCCGTTTTCCGGGTTTCTGATGGTTTTGTATCCGGTGTTGTTGTGCTGCCGGAATTTCCACCAGAGGTGCTGCTGCCGGAGGAAGAATTTCCGCCATTATTTCCACTCTGGCTGGTCTGTTTTACCGCAATCAGGCCATCGGCATCTGCTTTTGCAGCTTCTGCATCACTGATCGTTGTTCCTTTGAACGCATCAAAGTAAAGTACCGATTCCACATCTACCGCGGAACCTGCCGGGTTGGAATTACACCAGAGTCCGAATGCCTGCACATCTTTTAAAGCATCCCCACTAAGTTTTCCACCCGTCTTCCCTTTAAAAGCGGAGAATGGAACGGTTACTTCATAGGCATCTTCTGTCTTCGCAAGATTGGTCAGATATACTTCATACTCTTCTCCTCCTGCCTTGATCTGTACAACAACCTTCTGCCCTTTTCCATCAAGTTTTGTCCAGAATTTCAATGCATTATAGGCTGAAAAATCTGTATTGCCCAGACTTGCATTTACCAGACCCGTCCAGACTTCCGAACCGGTTGTTTTTAATTTGTAATGAAATGCAGCACCATATGTACCGTCTGCCTTATGCTCCTGATCCAGCGTAAAGGACGAACTGCATCCAGCGGCAGAATTTCCACCGTAAGCTGCATCCAGAAGTCCATTACTCCCGACATAGTAGTCAAAATTTTCCAGCACACCTGCCGGAGCTTTGTCCTTTTCTTTTCCGATACTCAGATTTGTGATCGTGGACAGTTCTTTTCCATCTGCAACAAGTGTAATGGATGCTACATCTGTTTTTCCAATCTGATCCATTTCCTCCTGTGTCAGCTGCGCCGTATAGCATCCATCGGAGCCTTTCGCAGCCGGCAATGTCAACTGTTTGCCCTTTGCCGTATCCTTTACAACAAACGATACCTCACCGGCATTGGAAACACTTGCCTTTAATGCAGTTGGCTTTAAAATCGTATCCATATCAAACGGTGCTACCATGTATCCGCTGACATCTTTGTATTTCTCGGTCTTTACTCCTGCATACTTATCGATATTGCCATAGAAATTAGTACCGTTTCCAAATACTGAATCCTCATTGTTATAGTAATCAATAAACTCATTGATCATTTCCTGACCCATGGTATCACTGTATTTATACGGCACATAGAAATTGGTATCGCTGAAATTTGCCCATACCATATAATATGGCATGTCGTTTTTCTTTGCGATATCATTCACTTTCTGATACCAGTTCACACCCGACTTTGCCTCACTGACCGGATTATTTTTTACAAGAAGCCCTTCGTTATCACTTCCATCCTTCTTCATCACACGTACACCGGTCTCCGAAATTGCAGCCAGCTTGTTATGCTGTTTTGCAAGTGATGATACAACCTGACAGGTCTGATCCAGATGATCAAAGAACGACGTATCTGCTTCAGCCGGATAGGTATTAAAATCGTTGTAATAGTCAAATGCCAGAATATCTACATAGGCATCTCCCGGATAACGCGACATATACTCTGCCTCGGTCTCCAGCGGTCCGTTTGGTGAATACACATAAAGCATATTATGTACCCCTTTGGATTCCAGATACTCTCTGGTATATGCATACAGACTCTTATAACTTTCCGCCGTGTTTCCAGTTCCCCACCAGAACCATCCGCCGGTATTCTCATGCAGTGGACGGAAGATGACCGGAATATTTGATTCCTGTAATTTATTCGCATAGGTTGCAATGGTATCCAGATAAGCCGTAAAGACCTTATTCTTTTCTCCTTCTGGCAGAATCTTCTTTAAGCTGTCCCCGGACAGATCTTTGGATTCGTTGAAATTACAGTCAAAGAAATCGTAGGTTCCATCCCCATTGTCTTTGATCTTCGCGCTTGTGAAGTTTGGCATATGTGCAGATAATGTGACGATTGCTCCATTCTCTGCTGCCTTTTTGCTGTAATTGATGGAATTTTCCAGTGCAGATTTTGCATCTGTTCCACCTGCCTCGCTTCCAAACAGTGCAAGGGAATCTATTCCAAAAATACCGCTGACAGAACCGGTCACATCATGGACATCTCCTAACTCATCCTTTGTTCCAACCGAACGGCTGACATCATTCTGATGACCAAACAGTACCTGATCGCTCTCGGTCAGTCCCTGTAAATATGCATACAATGCCTTTGCGCTATTGCTGGCATCCGGATCTGTCATGGTCAGGGTTTTATCTGTTGCTTCTGGTTTTGCCTGTGTTCCGTCTGTATTCGGTGTTGCGGTAATTGTCACAAAATCACCACTGGCATCCTTCTGGGAAAGTATCAGATTATCCAGATAAACATCCCCTGCAAAGGAACTGTTGGCTCCGATAAGTCCGATTGTCAGATCATCCATTGGTGTGGCAGATGGAGAAAATCCTAAAGTAACTGTAACTTTCTTATATCCGTTTCCTGCATCTGCTGCCTCGGACGAATCTATGCTGGTATCTTTATTGATCCCGCTATTGGAGAAAAATTTTATCTTGGAAATATTACTGCTTTCCGGATAAATCAAATCCACACTCACCTGATTATAATTGCTGATATCAGCCGGTGTCTTCGGTGTGAATTTCACTTTTGCCTCACTCCATGATTCGCCGGAGTTGGCTGTATAATTCAGGCTTACTTTTAATCTTCCGTCTCCGCCATTTGCGTCATAGGAAAGTTCCGGAGCAGCATTTTTTGTTCCACCGTGGAAATACTGATATCCGGTTTCACCTACCCACAGATTTACCTGGGATTCATCATTTAAATCAGAAAGAACGGTTGGCTCCTGTTTGGTCAGTTCCTGTTTATCGCTTGATAAATTTGTGAGAACTACATTTGAAAATGTCACAGTTCCCTTAAATCCGGTTCCCACAAGAACGAATTCAACATCCATCAATGTATCCGGTGTTATTCCTGAAAACTTTACTTTCAGATCAGCTGAATAATTCTCCCCAACTTTCATAAAAGAATCCTTCTGCAGCCACTGGCAATCCGTACTGTTGTTCCATCCCCATTTTGATCCCAGTTTTGTTACACCCTGGATATTCAGATGCGCTTTATCTGCATCCAGCGACTGATAGGATGTTTCATCCAGTGTTACCTTTGCAGTTAATTCATACTCTTCATTCACATTTCCCGACGAGCCATTGATGGAATTATCATATGCAAAAGTAATTTTTCCTGCACCATTCCAGTCTTCTTCTTGCAATCCTGAAAAATCAATGGTTTCTGTTGTTTTTGCGTTCTCATTTTTGTACAGTTCTGTACGTGTTACTGTTGGTGCTGACGCTTCATTTGTTTCCGCCGCATACACAATCTCATTCTGTAAAAATGTGCATGCCTCCGGTGTCAGTGACCCCATCATTGCCGCTGCCAGCGTGATGGCAACAATCTGTTTTCCTACCCTTCTCATGTTTTTGCTCTACCTTTCCTTTCTTCTCCATTTTAGTTGTAAAAACCTTCCAGCACCCTCCATCTATCCGGTTTCACTTAATAAAAAAGCAATTGCACGCTGCTTCCCATATTTCAGGGAGAGGGTACTGCATACTTGGGGAGTGCAGTAAAAATATGGGAACCAGTGTGCAATTGCTTTATTTATTTGATAAATTCAGTATATCATAAAGTAATTTTAAGTCAATATTTAGTTAATATAAAATTAAATGTTTGTGAAGTATTACTTAATTTAAAGTTTTTTAGTCTTTTTTTAGTCTTTTAATTAGACATTTTCACAAGAGGCGAAAGTACAAGTTCCTTATTAATTGAAAAAAGCACCTGTAAAACAGATTATGTTCTGCTCTACAGGTGCTAATATCGTGCAAGTTCTTTTAAGCTGCCTTCCAAAGAATAACCCCCTCTTTTTGTACATTCTTATAAAATGGAAGCACTTCCCCCCACTTTTTCATATTTTCTTCTTTAATATCAATGATAGAAAAAATCTTATCATAACGTATATCCATCTCTGCTGACCAGCAAATAAATTTATTTCTTATTTCTTCATTCATATCATTTTTAGTGATGATTGCTATATCTATATCACTTTCTGATGTAGCTTCATTTCTTGCAACAGATCCATACAAAATAATCATTGATAAATTTTCATGAAACAGATTAAGTAACCCTTTTACCAATTCGTCTTTCATCATATCCGTTAACATTTATTACACCCCTACAAAAACTCTTTTTTATAGTCTACCATTTTTTCTGCACCTATTCCATATTTTCTTTTTCATAAGATTCCACCAGTCAAAGAACAATTCAAAAATTAAGGGGACGATCAAAACCATCCCCTTAAAAATTTTAAATATAATTAATCAA
>OJOF01000220.1_pt1 | contig 52591 bp, 44 predicted proteins | sample 1598181 | NCBI WGS metagenome assembly OJOF01 (sample SAMN01915226, study PRJEB22387) | human gut metagenome | isolation source: stool | host: Homo sapiens | place: USA
CACCAAGGCCGCCGACGTGGGTGCCGACCTGGTGGGTAAGGTGGAGGCCGGTATCCCGGAGGACGACCCCCGGAACCCCGCCGTCATCGCTGACAACGTAGGCGACAACGTGGGCGACGTGGCCGGTATGGGCGCCGATCTGTACGAGTCCTATGTTGGCTCTATCATCTCTGCCTCTGCGCTGGGCGTGGCCGCTTTCTCCGATCAGGCCTTCAAGGCCATGGCCATCCCCATGGTCATGGCAGCCATCGGCATCATCTGCTCCATCATCGGCACCTTCTTCGTCCGCACCGACGAGCAGGCCGACCAGCGCACCCTGCTGAAGGCCCTGTCCCGTGGTACCAACCTGTCCGCTATCCTCATTGCCATCATCGCCTGCCCGCTGGTGATCCTCCTGCTGGGCAAGGAGCATCTGGGCCTGTACCTCGCCATTCTGGCGGGTCTGATCGCCGGTGTGCTCATCGGTAAGGCCACGGAGTACTACACCTCCGACACCTTCAAGCCCACGCAGGATCTGTCCTCCAAGTCTCAGACCGGTGCCGCCACCATCATCATCGGCGGTTTGGGTCTGGGTATGCTGAGCACCGCCGTCCCCATCATCATCGTGGCTATCTGCATTCTGGTGGCCTACCTCTGCTCCGGCGGCGCCGCCTCCACCGGCATGGGCCTGTACGGCATCGCTCTGGCCGCCGTGGGTATGCTGAGCACGCTGGGCATCACGCTGGCCACCGACGCCTACGGCCCCGTGGCCGACAACGCCGGCGGCATCGCTGAGATGGCCGGTCTGGCTCCCGAGGTTCGCCAGCGCACCGATGCTCTGGACTCTCTGGGCAACACCACCGCCGCCACCGGTAAGGGCTTCGCCATCGGCTCCGCCGCTCTGACCGCTCTGGCCCTGATGGCCTCCTATATCGAGAAGGTCAAGGAGGTAGGCGCTGACGTCACCTTCCAGGACTTCAGCCTCATGAACCCCGTGGTGCTGGTGGGTCTGTTCATCGGTGCCTGCCTGCCCTTCGTGTTCGCCGCCCTCACCATGAACTCCGTGGGCCGTGCCGCCCAGAGTGTGGTGCTGGAGGTGCGCCGTCAGTTCCGGGAGATCACCGGTCTGATGGACGGCAAGGCCGATCCCGACTATGCCCGCTGCGTGGACCTGTGCACCAAGGCATCTCTGCACGAGATGATCCTGCCCACCATCATCGCCGTGGTCTGCCCCATCGTGGTTGGTCTGATCCTGGGCTACATGGGCGTTGTGGGTATGCTGGCCGGCGCTACCGTCACCGGTTTCCTGATGGCCATCTACATGGCCAACGCCGGCGGTGCGTGGGATAACGCCAAGAAGTACATCGAGGCCGGCCACTTCGGCGGCAAGGGCTCCGACTGCCACAAGGCAGGCGTGGTGGGCGACACCGTGGGCGATCCCTTCAAGGATACCTCCGGCCCCGCCATCAACATCCTTATCAAGCTGCTGAGCATGGTCTCCATCGTGTTCGCCGGTCTGGTGGTGAACTTCCACCTGCTGTAAAGTTTTATAAAAAGAAGGCTGAGCATCCGCTCAGCCTTCTTTTTGATGCTTTTTTGAAAGCTTGCGGGCGTAGGCCAGCGTTTGCCGCAGGGCTGCCTCCCGGTCGAGCCCCGCCAGATGGAGCTTGCGGGCATAAGCCAGCAGTTGGGAGAAGTCCCGATCCGGGGTCAGTCCGGCGGAGATCAGGTCGTTGCCGGTGACCATGGGACGGGCCATGGCGGCCCGGTAGACCTCCAGCCGCTGCCGCAGGAAGGGCTCCGGGTCCGGACGGGGCGGGTCGCACCGGGAGCCACGGTGATCCGCCAGCGCCAGCAGGATCAGGTCCTCCGGCTCTATGGCGGCGTCCAGCAGACGGTTGGTGGACTTGACGGAGGCCCCGCTCAGTGCCATGGCGTTGGGCTTCATGTGCAGGGCCACCAGATTTTTCACGCACCGGTGGAGAGCTTTCTCCCCGATCACCCGGCGCAGGAAGTCCTCTGTCAGCGGCAGACCCGCCTCCTCGTGGCCATAAGCGTGGATGACGCCGCCGGACTCCGTGGTGGCGGTGACCTTGCCGAAGTCGTGGGCCAGTGCCGCCAGCATCAGGGCCATGGGCTGGGCTGCTTGGGGCCGCAGCTCGGCGGCGGTATCCAGCACCGCCATGGTGTGCTCCCACACATCCCCCTCCCCGTGGTAGCGGGGCGGCTGGGGGACGCCCTGTAAGCGCTGCACCTCCGTGAACCACGGGCGCAGCTGGTGCATGGTATCCAGTGTGCGGAAGAAGATGGAAGGGCGGGGCGCCTGCAGGAGGGCCTTTTGCAGCTCCCCCTCCACCCGTTCACGAGACAGGGCCGACAGATCCATGGTGCGGCACAAGGCCACCGTCTCCTCCGCCACGGTGAAGCCGAAGCGGGCGGCGAACTGCGCTCCCCGCAGCACCCGCAGGGGATCCTCCGGAAAGGAGTGGTCGTCCACATGGCGCAGGATGCCCCGGCGGAGGTCCTCCCGGCCGCCGAAGAAGTCCAGCACCTGACCGGTGAGCACGTCCTCCATCAGGGCGTTGACGGTGAAATCCCGGCGGCGGGCGGCTCTCTCCGGCCCCAGCCACGGGTCCACCTCCACGGTGAAGTCCCGGTGGCCCCGACCCACGGCAGTCTCCCGCCGGGGCATGGCGATGTCCAGTCCGCAGCCCGCCAGTCCGTAGACGCCAAAGCTGGCCCCCACCGTCCGGCGGCCGCCCATCCGGTCCAGCACGATCTCCAGCTGCTGGGGGGTGACGCCGTGAACCTCGATATCCAGATCCTTGCTCTCCCGGCCCAGCAGCCGGTCCCGGACGCAGCCGCCCACATAGTAGACGCTGCCGCCCAGCGGCTGCACCTCCTGTGCGATGCGGCGGGCCGTCTCACGGTCCTGTGTCATGCGTTCTCCCCTCCCTGTGAAAAAAGCCGTGGCCACGGGCCACGGCTTTTGCGTTTACGCCAGAATGTCCCCCAGATCGTCGAAGGTATGGGCATTGGTGACCACCACCACGTGGTCGCCCTCCTGAATGATGCTGGTGCCGCTGGGGATGATGATCTCGCTGCCCCGTGCAATGGCCGCCACCAGCACGTCGTCCTTCAGGGACAGCGCCCGCAGGGGCTTATTCAGCACCGCACGGCTCCGGGCCGTGGCGGTGAACTCCAGCGCTTCCACGGCGCCGCCCAGCATCTTATACAAGCTCTCCACGGCGCTGCCCTCGGAATTGGCCAACGCCCGGACGTAGCGGGTGATCTGGTTGGCCACGATATCCTTGGGACTGACGATGCTGCCCACCCGCATATCCCGGACCAGATCCATGTAGTTGGGGCGGGTCATCTTGGCCAGCACCTTGGGGACGCCCGCCCGCCGAGCCGTCAGCGCCATCAGCAGATTCTCCTCGTCCCGGCCCGTCAGAGAGACGAAGGCATCCGCCTCGAAGATATTCTCGCTGGTCAGCAGCTCCTCCTCCGTGCCGTCGCCCTCGATGATCATGGCCGTAGGCAGCTGGGCCGCCAGCTGAAGGCACTTATCGTGCTTCTGCTCCACGATGCAGACCTTGGTATTGCTCACCGCCAGCTCCCACGTGAGATACATGGCGATGCGGCTGCCCCCCAGCAGGGACACGGTTTTGACCCGCTGCTGGGTGCGGCCCATAGCTCGCAGCATCTTCTGGAGCTCGGACTTGGTCCCCACCATGTAGAGCTTGTCGCCCTCTCTCGGCACAAAGTTGCCGTTGGGGATGATGCACTCGTCCCCCCGCTGGGCAGCGCAGATCAGCACCTCCGCCGAGCGGATACGATGGAACTCGCTGAGGGCCACCCCGTAAAACCGGTCCCGCTCCGTCACCTGTATGCCGATCATGTCGATACGGCCGCCGGCGAAGGGCTCCACGGAGGAGGCGGAGGGGAAGCTGAGGATGCGGGCGATCTCCCGTGCCGCCGCCAGATCGGGGTTGATGACCATGTCCATCCCGATCTCCCGCTTCAGCAGGGCGGCGTCCCGGCGGTAGTCCGGATTCCGCACCCGTGCGATGGTGTGCTTGGCCCCCATGGTTTTGGCGATGAGGCAACACACCAGATTCGTCTCGTCCAGATTGCTGACAGCGATGACCAGATCCGCCGTCCGGGCGCCGGCCTCCTCCAGCACGCTGATGCTGGCGCCGTTGCCCTCCACGCACATAAGGTCCAGGGTGCTGTCAGCACGGGCCAGCGCCACCGGGGAGGAGTCCACCATGGTGATGTCGTGGCCCTCCACCGCCAGCTGGCGGGCGATAGCGTAGCCCACCTTTCCGTTTCCTACAATGATGATCTTCATGAGCCTGACTGTTCCTTTCCCGGTCGTTCCGGCTGCTCTTTTTCCGGAGGTATTGCTTCTTGCGGCGGCTGCCCCTGCGTCTGCTCAGGTGGCTCCGCCGGTTTGGGTGGATTCGCCTTTCCCGGCTGCTCTGCCGGTTTAGGCGGCTGTGGCTGTCGGGGCGGCTGCGTCGCCCCGGAAGGCTTCTGCGCCGCAGCTTCCTGCCGTGTCGGCCGGGCAGCCTCTTCCGCCGCCTTTTCCTCTGCCGCACGACGGCGCTGGGTGCGCCGGTGCAGCACCACCGCATTCAGCTCACCGCCTAAAATCAGCACCGTCCCGCTCATATACAGCCACAGCAGCACCACCACAATGGTGGCGATGGAGCCGTAGAGCTGGGTATAGTGTGCCAGATTTTCCACATAATAGGAGAAGGCCAGCGACAGCAGCATCCACGCCGCCAGCGACACGGCCACGCCCGGTGCCACCTCCCGCAACGGGCATCGGCGGCCCAGCGCCAGCATATACAGCACCGTCACCAGCACGAACATCAGCAGCGCCACCGCCACGAAGCGGAGCTTGCTCCAGAGGTTGATGAAGCCGTCCGGTACGGTGATGATCCCCGACACAAAGTACAGCGCCCGGCGGCCCACGGTGATCATCAGCAGCGTCAGGCCGATGGATACCATGAGCCAGATGGCGAAGAGAAAAATTTTCAGCTGATCCAGCAGGATGTTCTTGGGCTGGCCCTTACCGAAGGCCTTGCGCAGTGAGTGCAGCAGGCAGCCGGTGGCCCGCATGGGGAACCAGATGGAAAACACCAGACTGAACCACATGAGCTGGCGGCTGGCGTTGCCGGAAACGTATTCCAGATAGCCCCGCACCACCTCCGCCACGTCCCCCGGCACGATCTGCCGCAGGCCGGTGACGATGCTGTCCACATCCAGCTCCAGAATACCCAGCAGGGTGCTGACGAAGATCAGCAGCGGGAAAATAGCGAACAGCAGGTAGTAGGTCAGGGCTGCGCTGTCCCGTGCCACGTCATGGAGATAGTACCGGCGGATCATCTGCGCCGCCGTTTGCCCCAGCGCCGTGCGGGGGTGAGTGCCTTTACGCATAGTTCGCTCCTCCCTGTTTCAGCTTATTATTGTAGCACAGCTGTGAGCAAAATAAAAGGAGATTTTCCATTACACGGAAATCTCCCACCTGTTTTTTATCATAAATATTCCAAAAATGTTTCTTTTTTGTAAAATTTTGTTTTTTCCGCTGAAAATTTAGAAACTATTCACTATTTAGTATTGGCATTTGAAAAAAAGCGTGTTATAATACGTACAATCGGAGTTGTCTCCCGTGCATGGAAAAATTTGTAAAGAGGGTCTAAACTATGGATAACTTAACGAGAATCGTCAAAACTGAAATTTCCCGTCAGTACAAGAGCGTGCGGCAGTTTGCTTTTGCGGTCAATATCCCCCTATCTACCATCAACAGTGCGCTGCACAACGGCATCGGAGGTTCCTCCTTTGATACGGTGGTGCAGATCTGCCAGACGCTGGGGATCAAGGCCATCTCCAGCGATGCCTCCTTCTATCTGACGGAGGACACCCAGCAGCTGCTGGATCAGTATGCCCAGTTGGACGACTACGGCCGCCACACCATCGCCTCTGTGATGAAGGTGGAATACGACCGCTGCTCCACGCAGGGCGCCCGAAGCACAAGCGGCAGCGATTATGAGCTCCGCCCCAGTGTCAACGTCTCCTCCGACCTGGGCGGCTCCTCGGTGGAGCCGCTCCAGGTACTCAGCGACCATCACAGTCTGTAACCTACCAAACAGAGCTGTGACAAAATCTGCCGGAGATTTGCGGCTCCGGTTGGTTTTGTGTCGCCAACCACGGGCTCTCCCCCACTTGGGGGGAGGGCCCGTGGTTTTTTTATAGGGAGTTATGGTGCGTGATAGGGAGTTTACTGTTCCTTGCGCTTGCCGGTACGCAGCAGGGCTGCAAGGCTCATGCCGCACAGGGCCGCCAGCCCCATCCACAGGCCGGTGTCGCCGGTGTCTCCGGTGGGAACAGCGGGGGTGGTGGGCTCTGCGGGAGCGGGCAGCTTGGCCACGGACTCGGTCCGCAGCACCTGGCCGCACACGGTGCAGGCGTAGGTCTTGACGCCCTCACGCTCCGTGGTGGCGGGGGTGGTGATCTTGCCCTCGCCCTCCGTATGCTGGGCGTTCACAGTAAAGGTGACGGTAACGGTGTTGCCGAAGCGGTCGATGGCCGTCAGGGTCTGGACGCCCTCGGCAGCGGAAACGGTGAGCTTACCGTCCACCAGCTCCACGGGCTGGCCGTTGAGGGTCACGCTCTCCAGATTGGGGTCGGTAACGGTGATCTCTGCCGTCAGGCAGTAGGTGCCGCCGTCCGTGACGCCCTCCACCGTGGGAGCCGCCTCGTCGATGAGCTTAGAGCCCACCTTGGTGCGGGTATCCGTCAGGCCGCAGCCGTGGTCGCACTGAGCCGTCTCCGTGCCGTCGTCGTCATAGGTGGCGTTGTTGTCGTAGACATAGTGGGTAAAGCTGTGACCCATGGCCTCCTGATAGAAATCCTCCGGGCCGGTGTAGGTCTTGCTCTCGTCCAGCTTTCCGTCAACGTCAGCGAAATAGCTGCCGCAGTCCGGGCAATACCAGTAGGCGGCGCAGCCGTCCTGCGTGCAGGTGGCGGGGTCGCCTGCCGTGCGCTGGGCATTGGCGTGGTGGGTAGCCGGAATGACGGTATCGGTGATGGGCTGGGTAGCCCCTGCGTCAGCGAACAGCTTGTGGCAGTCGCTGCACTGCCAGTACTCCAGACTGCCCGGCTGGGTGCAGGTGGCGGCGGTTCCGTCGTGGTGGGTCAGGTCATGATGGTTGGGATCCGTGGTGCCATAGGTGGCGCCGCAGATGCTGCAGGTGGCCTCCTTGGTGCAAGTGGCAGTGCCGTCATGGCTGCCCAGAGAGTCCTTCACCTGGCAGCCGGGAACGGCGCAGGACCGCCAGTGCTGGGTGTCATCGTGCTGCCAATCGCCCCACTGGTGGTTGCCGGTGTGGGTGATGGTAAAGGTCCAGCTGGGATCGGTCAACTCACTGACGGCGTTGATGTCCTCGTTGCCGGGAACGGTGACGTAGACCTGATAGGTACCCATATCCGTGGGAGCGGCCACGACCTTGCCGTTTTGCTTATAGATGACGGTAAAGGTGTTGTCGGGCCAATAGCCCATGCCCATGGTCCGGTCGCCTCCGGTGCTCCAGCGAACGGTAGCCTCCTTGGCGGTGCCGTCATACTCCAGATTTTCCGGAGCGGTGAAGGTGAAGTCGCCTGCTGTGGGAGTGCGCTTCACGATCTCCCACTGGAGTTTCTTTTCGCCGGTGGTGCCGTCACTCCACTTGAAGCCCGCTGCGGGGCGGACGGTAACGGTATAGGTACCCACGCGGCAGGCTCTATAGCCGTTGCCCAAAAGCTCGTAGCCGTAGACTTCGCCGGGCAGCAGACCGTACTGCCAGTTGCCGTTATAGGTGAAGGGGCCGTAGACCGTGGGAACCGGGATGGCCTCCAGATACTGGTTCAGGGTGACAGTAGTGGACGGAGAGGGCTTCCGGGTCTCGGTAGCCGCATAGCGGACCTCATAGGTGCCGGCCAGAGCGGAGGTGAAGGCGCTGCCGCACTGGCTCCATCTGGTGCCGCCCACGGGGCGATACTCCATGCTGCTGTTGGTGCCGTTGATGCGGCCGTAGCCCGTCCGACTCTGGGGATGGGTCACGGTAAGGCCGGTGGGGGGCTGGGTCTGGGCCGTTTTTTCCGTGGGGGCGGTGAGTGTCATGGCGGTATCCGCCGTGGCCGTACCTGTGACACGGATGGTATAGCTGTCGACCTTGGCGGCGGTGATGCCGTTGAGAGTCACGCTGTACCCGTCGGGGATGTAGTAATTGTCGGGATCGGTAACGCTGATGGTGATGGGCGTCAGGTCCAGACAATCCTGCGTCAGCCGGCCGCCGTTCTTATAGGTGAGGCCGTTCGGCAGGGTGACGCTGACCTGATAGGTCTTGAGGCGGAGATAGATCAGGCCCTCAGAGTTCAGATAGGTCTCGTAGCCCACCCGGTCGGCGCTGACGTACTGGATGCTGCCTGTGCAGGCGTCGCTGCTGATCTGGACGGTCTGTCCGCTGGCCAGAGTTCTGCCGCTGCTGATGCCGATATCGGCACCGCTGCTGAGTCTTCTGGCGCTGACCTGCTGCGACGAGTTCTCCAGATACAGGTTGTTGTCCTGATTGTCCTTATCGACGTTGTTCTGGATGATGGAGCGGCCGGACAGGGTGATGGTATGGTCGTAACCACGGACAAACACGCCGCCACCACGGTCATCGACGGTATTGTCCTGAATGGAGCCGCCGCTCATGCTGAAGTCGCTCTTGGAATAGAGGTACACGCCGCCGCCATCGCCGCCACGGCGATCATCGTTCCCGTATTTGTTCTTATAGTTGGCCAGACCGGCGAAGTTGTCGCAGATCTCGCCGCCTCTCATGTCGAAGGCGCCCGCCACAAACACGCCGCCGCCGAAGCCGCCGCCGAAGGTGGCGCTCTCCTTATAGTCGGCCGCACAGGCATAGTTGCCGGCAATGCGGGCGGTGCCGGAGAGGTCCAGAGTCGCATACAGATCCACATAGACACCGCCGCCGCCGTCAAAGCCCAGGTCGTCATTGGTGCTGTTGACACGGTTGCCGCTGATCTCGCCGCCGGAGATGTTCAGCGTGCCGCTGCGGCTCTGGATGCCCTTGGCGTATACACCGCCGCCGAGGGTATTGGAGATGTTATCCTTGATGATGCCGCCGCTCATATTCAGGGTGGAGCCGGAAACCAGGACAACGGCAGCACCGGCGGAAGCATCGGTGTAGGTGGTATCATTGCCGCTGATCTCGCCGCCATACAGATTCATAGTGGCGTTCTCATTATACACGGCATGGGACTTATTGCCGGTGATCTTGCCGCCGCAGAGGTTAAAGGTACCCCTGTTGAACACAGCGGCGGGGTAAGGGGCGCTGTTTTCGGAGCTGTCCAAGCCGGTGATCTCGCCGCCGAACATATTAAATTTGCAGCCGGCGTCGATCTCTACGATGCAGGCACCCTTGGGATCCGCCGTGTCCTTGCGGGTGATCTGACCGGCCTCCTCGGCGCAGTCGGTGATGGTCAGGGTATGATAGTTCGTCACATGAATGTATGGGCGATAATACCCGTTTTCCAGAATGATATTATGCCCGTTGAGGCAGATCCGCACATCATCCAGGTTGCTGCCCCACCCCTCATCGGTGGTGGTTACATCATTGAGCAGATAGTAGCAGCCGTAGCTCTTGACGGACTTCAGGCTGCTGATGCCGACCCACTTGGTGTCCTTATCGTGGTCGTGGTAGGGGCCATAGTTCTGGTTCTGCAGGCACACGCAGTGAGTGTGCTCCTCATTGGCCAGCAGGTCCAGATTGAAGCTGACGGACCCGTTCTTCGTGACGGCGCAGTTGGCGCAGTCACTGGTAAACACATTGGTATCGGAGGAGCCCCGCACGATGCGATAGGCGGGGATCAGATCGGCGTTGAGTCCGATGCGGGAGTCGGAGGAAACATTGCCTGCAAGGACGGCCTGATCCTCCGCCGAGGCAGCCACGTGCAGATTGCTGGCGGCCTTGTCGTCCCCCTGCGTATTGCCGGTGATATTCACTGTACCGGCTACCTTGCAGGTGGTCATACCACCGAAGTACACACCGCCGCCGGCGATCCCGGCGGTGTTGCCGGTAATCGTGCCGCCGTTGAGGTTGATCTTGGCGGTGTCTTCGGAGCCATACTGCTTGTTGGCCTCGGAATATACGCCGCCGCCGTACTTCCGGGCGGTGTTATTGGCGATGGTGCCGCCATTCATGGTGAAGGCAGCCAGTATATTCGCCACATACACACCGCCGCCGTAATCGGCCTCGTTATCCTCCATGCGGGCGGTGCCGTTCATGACAAATTCCGACGTGCCGGCAAACAGGCCCACAGCGCCGCCGGCGTAATACTGGCTCTTGCAGTTGCGGAGCACGGCGCCGTCATCCAGCGTCAGCGTGCCGTACCGGCTCACATAGATGGCAGGATTTGTGGCAGTCGTCTTGTCGCCGCCGCCGTCCACGGTGATGTCCTTCAGGGTCAGGGCGGCATAGGCGGGATGATCCGAGCCGCCTGCGCCGCTATACCCCTGCTCACCCGTCAGATTGAACAGGCTGCCCTTGAAGCCCTCGGCACGCACCAGCTTGCTATTGGCATCGGCGCCGCTGATGACCACACGCTGGTTGTAATACTCATACCAAGCCATGCTGCCGTTGGTGGTGCGGGTGGGTCTGATGTTCAGAGTTTCGCTGATTTCGATGGTACCGCTTACAACGATTTCGATGGTATTGTTGTAAGAGAGCTCACTCATGGCGCTTTTGAGCTGCTCGAGGGTAGTCACCGTCGAGGTCCACGCCCATGACGTCTTGGGGACCAGACTCAGTACCATCACCAACGCTACCAGTACGCTGGCGATTCGCTTTTTCATAGATTTCCTCCCTGGCAGGTCTTTTGTATTTTGCAGTTACCACTTGCAATGACCTGCATCTTTCTGTATACTGAGCATATACCGTACACCAATGTACGATGCAAGTACTTTTTAAGAAAATATGGCAAAATATGGAGAGTTCGTCATGAGTGAGCACAACAGCCGTCTGATGTCCATCGGTGAGGTGGCCAAGTCCCTGCATATTACCCGACGCATGATCCTCAACTATGAGGACAAGGGCATTCTGCTGCCCGACGTAAAAACCGGCTCCGGCGGGAACCGCTACTATACCCCGGAGACCCTGACCCGCATCCGGGCCATCCGGCGCTTGCAGACGCTGGGTATCTCGCTGGATGAGATCAAGCTCTATTTCGAGGATGCCGCCGACCTGCGGGATATCATCGCCCGGCTGGAGACACTACGGGACGAGCTGAACCTGTGCATCGAGAAGCTGCAGCTGCGGGTCCGGGAGAACAGCAACGATACCCCCATCATCCGCACCATCCCCTCCCAGACGGTGTACGTCTACCGCTGCCCCTCCCCTACGGTGGAGGACCGCATGGAGATCTTCCGGGACGTGATCCCCGCCGCCATGCGCCAGTATGGCACGGACTCCGCCAAGCGGATGTACTTCATCGACTACCCTATCGACGAGCCCAACGACATCAACTTCTGTGTGGCGGTGCCGGATGGCAGCAAGGGCCCCTATGTGCAGGACTGGCCGGAGGAGAAGGCTCTGTGCATCTTCTTCCACGGGGACTATGACGAGATCCCGGAGGTTCGGGAGCGGCTGGTGGCCTACGCCAGGCAGCAGGGCCTGAAGCTGAAGGGTACCTGCCGCAACATCTATCTGGAGGGCCCGCCCCACCACAAGGACAAATCGAAGTTCGTCACGCAGGTGGCTCTGCCGCTGGTACAGGATGAGCTATGAGGAAGAAAACCGCCGCATCTCCTGCGGCGGTTTCGTCGTGTCGAAAAAGTCTTTTCGCCACGACGAGACATTTTTCAGAGCTTCAAAAAGCTCTGAAAAATGGGGATCATCATCGTGTAGGACACCCCTTCCGGGTTTCCCGCACACACCCTTCCGCCCCGTTGACGAAAGATTCCCGCTCTTTTGGCTGGCTCAGAAACCGCCGCATCTCCTGCGGCGGTTTCTTTCATATTTGGAGGGGTGGGGCGCATACACTGTCCGTGAAAGGACGGGATGCATTATGCGGGGAAAAGTCTTACTGCTGCGCCGTGGCACGCTGCTGCTGATCCTGACGGCGCTGGTGGCCGCCGGTATTTTCATGGTCGTGGGAGGCCCCGGCTTCGTCAGCGCCTCCGCCGCCAAGCGGCAGCTTCCCATCTACTCGGTGGAACGGGAGGAGAAGGTCTGCGCCATCAGCTTCGACGCCGCATGGGGCAACGAGGACACCCAGGCCCTCATCGACATTCTGGGCAAATACAACGTCAAGGCCACCTTCTTCGTGGTGGGCGACTGGGTGGATAAGTACCCGGAGTCCGTGAAGGCCCTCCACGATGCCGGGCATGAGGTCATGAACCACTCCCTCCACCACGACCACTACAACGCCCTCACCGCCGATCAGGTGGTGGCGGACGTCACCGCCTGCAACGAGAAGATCGCCGCCATCACCGGCGTGACCCCCTGCCTCATCCGCTGCCCTTACGGCGAGTACGACGACCACGTGATCTCCGCCATCCGCTCCATGGGCATGGAGCCCATCCAGTGGGACGTGGACAGCCTGGACTGGAAGGACTATGACGCCGACACCATCTGCCAGCGGGTCACCTCCAAGCTCTCTCCCGGCAGCATCGTGCTATTCCACAACGCCGCCCTCCACACGCCGGAGGCGCTGCCAGCCATTCTGGACCACATGGCCCGTGAGGGGTATTCCCTGCTGCCCATCAGCCAGCTGATCTATCGGGAGAACTATACCATCGACCACGCCGGGCGGCAGTTCTGTCAGGCCCAGAGCGAGCAGTGAAATTTTTGCCGGTTTTTCAAGAAATCGGTTGATTTTTGCAAAAATCTGATATACTTGATGAAGGGGCGTACGGTGTATTTTGTGCGTTCTGCAAAAAAACAAAAGGAGAGAGTATGGTATGATTTTGAGCCTGATTATCGGTATCCTGACGCTGGTGGCGGAGTGGATGATCTTCAAGAAGATGGGCCGTCAGGGCTGGGAGGGCATCGTCCCCTTCTACAACACCTACGTGCTGTGTCAGGAGCTGTACGGCAACGGCTGGAAGTTCCTTCTGCTGCTGATCCCCATCTACAACATCTATTTCGTCATCAAGATGAACATCGACTGGGCCAAGGCCTTCAATCAGGGCGTCGGCTTCGGTATCGGCCTTCTGCTGCTGCCCTTCATTTTCCAGCTGATCCTGGCCTTCGGCGGTGAGCAGTATCGGGATGGCAGCTATACCAATACCCAGCCCGACATGGTGGAGAATGTGGTCAACAAGGCCAAGGATGCCGTTTCCGGCAACCGGGACGACCACAAGGAGCAGTAACTGCACCAAACAAAATGGGACAGGAGAACATCCTGTCCCATTTTTTCACGTATTCAAAAGAAATGAGCGGAAAGAGCGTATGAAAAAGCTGATTGCGCTGCTTTTGGCGGCGGTAATGTGCCTGAGCCTTGCGGCTTGCGACAATGGCAAGACGGAAAATACAGATCATTCGCAGGGACAGAACACGGAAAATACATCGAAGGAGAACCAGCAGACAGAAACAGCGTCGCAGGGAAACGGAAACACCGAATGCTGAGGAGCTAATGGGGGACTATAAGAACTACCATGCGGAATCAGGTAAATAAACGATTTAAGAAAAAGAGGGGAAGCGGAAAAATCCGCTTCCCCTCTGAAATTCCCTGTAAAATTACTTGTTGAAGTACCGCTTCAGCAGGCCCTCGAATGCCTTGCCATGGCGGGCTTCGTCACGAGCCATCTCGTGGACGGTATCGTGGATGGCATCCAGGTTGTACTTCTTCGCCAGCTTGGCCAGCTCGAACTTGCCGGCGGTAGCGCCGTTCTCGGCGTCCACACGCATCTGCAGGTTCTTCTGGGTGGAATCGGTGACCACCTCGCCCAGCAGCTCAGCGAACTTGGCGGCGTGCTCGGCCTCCTCCAGACCGGCCTTCTCCCAGTACATACCGATCTCGGGATAGCCCTCACGATGAGCCACACGGGCCATGGCCAGATACATACCCACCTCGGAGCACTCGCCCTCGAAGTTGGCACGCAGACCGGCAATGATCTCCTCACGGACCTCGGCGGGAACATCCTCACCGAACACCTTGCCTACGCCCACCACGTGCTCGGCGGCCCAAGACTTCTCCTCTGCCTGCAGGGTGAACTTGTCACCGCTGACGTGGCACACCGGACACTCGGCCGGGGGATTCTCACCTTCGTGAACGTAACCGCAAACAGGACATACCCACTTCTTCATAATCATTACCTCCATATTTTTATCATTCGTTGATGGTTTTTTACTCTCCGGGGGCGTTCCCCCCCTTGGGATGGTCTAAGTATAGCACGGAATCCAGAGGATTATAAGTTGCAAATGCAACATTTAGAAAAACTTTCCATGAACTTTTTTGCGACAGCGAAAATACGCCGGAGGAGGGTCCTCCGGCGTATTTTTATAGCAGCTTTACTCGGCATCAGCCAGAGCCTTGGCCTCAGCAATGGCCTTCTCCTGGGCCGCAGCGGGGCAATCCTCGTAGCGGACGAAGTTGAAGGTGAAGGTACCACGGGACTGAGTCATGGACCGCAGATCGATGGCGTAGCTCATCATCTCGGCCATGGGAACCTCGGCCTCCAGCACGGTCTCGCCGTCGCCGGTGGGGTTCATGCCCATGACGCGGCCCCGGCGCTTGTTCAGGTCACCCATGACGTCGCCCACGTAGTTGTCAGGCACCGTGACCTTCAGCTCACCGATGGGCTCCATCAGCACGGGCTTGGCCTCCGGCAGAGCGGCCTTGAAGGCCAGATTGGCGGCCAGCTTGAAAGCGATTTCGGAGGAGTCCACCGGGTGATAGGAGCCGTCCACCAGCGTCGCCTTCAGGAACACCACGGGATAGCCCGCCAGCACGCCGTGCAGGCAGCTCTCACGCAGGCCCTTTTCCACGGCGGGGAAGTAGTTCTTTGGCACGGAGCCGCCGAACACGTTCTCAGCGAAGATCATCTCCTCCTGCTCGGTCTGAGGCTCGAAGATGATATGCACGTCACCGAACTGGCCGCTGCCGCCGGTCTGCTTCTTATAGCGGCCCTGCTTGCGGACGGTGGAGCGGATCTTCTCACGGTAAGCCACTCTGGGAGCGGACAGCTCGGCATCCACGCCGAAGCGGGTCTTGAGCTTGGAGCACAGCACGTCGATCTGGATATCGCCGGCGCCGGAGATCACGGTCTGGTGAGTCTCGGCGTTGTTGACCACGTGGAAGGTGGGATCCTCCTCGTTGAGCTTGTTGAGGCCGGTACCCAGCTTCTCCACCTCCTGCTTGGTCTTGGGGGAGATGGCACGGCTGTAGCAGGGCTGGGCATAGTCCATGCCGTGGAGACGCACGATGTGCTTGGGGTCGCACAGGGTGTTGCCGGTCTTGACCTTATCCATCTTGCCGATGGCGCCGATGTCGCCGCAGCAGATCTCCTTGACCTCCTCGCCCTTCTTGCCCTTCATGATATACAGGCGGCCCAGCTTCTCGGTGTTGCCGGTGGCAGGGTTATACAGGGCCATATCGCTGGTGATCCTGCCACGGAGCACCTTCACCATGGAGTACTTGCCGTACTGATCGGAGATGGTCTTAAAGACGATGGCAGCGGTGGGGCCGTTGGGATCGCAGGCCACCTCGACGTCGTTGCCGTCGTCATCCTGCGCCGTCTCGGCGGGCATATCCGTGGCCACGGGGACCAGATCCAGAATGGTCTGCATCAGCATCTCCACGCCCAGACCGGTGACGGCGGAGCCGCACAGCACCGGGCAAACGCTGCCGTCCCGGACACCCAGCTTCAGGCCGCGGGCCATGTCCTCGGCGGACAGCTCCATGGTGTCGAAGAACTTCTCCATCAGCTCCTCGTCAGAGCCGGCGGCGGCCTCCATCAGCTCGGAGCGCAGGGTCTCCACCTCGTCGGCCATATCGGCGGGAATGGCGCAGGCAGCGGCCTTGCCGCCCTTGACCTCGTAAGCGGTGTTATGCAGCAGGTCCACGATGCCCGTGACCTTCTTGTTGCCGTCAATGACCGGGGCCACAATGGGAACCACGGACTGGCCGAACTTGCCCTTCAGAGCATCCAGACAGGCCTGATAGTCGCTGTTGTCCTCGTCGGTGCGATTGACGAAGATCATGCGGGGCTTCTTGCCCAGCAGCTTCCAGCTGCGCTCCATACCCACGGACAGGCCGTCCTTGGCGGCGCCCACCAGCACGGCGCACTCGGCGGCACGGATGGCGGAAACAGCCTCACCGGAGAAATCAAAGTTGCCGGGAGCGTCCATGACGTTGATACGGACGCCCTTATATTTGACCGGGGCAAAGGCCAGGGAAATAGAGATCTGGCGCTTGATCTCCTCGGCGTCGTAGTCGCAGACGGTGTTGCCGTCGGCGGTACGGCCCAGACGATCAGTCCCCTTGGTCATGAAGAGCATCTGCTCGGCCAGCGTCGTCTTGCCGGAGCCACCGTGACCCAGCAGGCAGATGTTGCGAATGTCATTGGCAGTCATATACAGTATTCTCCCTTCGTTTGGTGCGAATGCGCCGTCCGGCGCAGCCAGTCAATACGAAAAGTATATACTATTTTTTTGCACTTGACAAATACAACTTTCAGCGTCTTTTTTGTGGAAAATGCCGGGAGGCTCAACGGCTCTCCCGGCATGGGTATGGAATGGTATCAGTAGTGGCGCACCAGTCCTGCCAGCAACAGCACCGTCAGCAGCCACAGCAGCAAAAAGCACAGGAAATTCAGAGCCGACAGAGCGGCAAAGGCCCCCACGGAGGTGAAATAATACGCCAGCAGCAGGCCCGACAGCCCGCCCAGCCACGACAGCACCGTTCCGTCCCGGACGGCACGCCGCATCCGGCGGCTGCCGATGACCGTTTCGGCAAAGGCCATCAGCCCGTCCCGGTAGATGATGGCGTGGGGCCGGCCACGGCCCTCCGTCAGCTCCGACAGGGCCAGACGGGTGGAGATATCCGGGTACAGGGGCCGGGCGTCCAGCCGGAATTTCCGCTTCAGCAGCGCCGGAGTGATGTTGGCGCTGCGGGTGGCCAGCACCGGAGTGATGCGGTTGCGGCGCATGGCCCGCAGCGCCCACTCCACGTTGCGGGAGGGCTGGTATTTAATGGCAAAGATGGCGATGAGCTGACCGTCCACCGCCAGAAAAACGCCGGTCTTGAGCTTCAGGTCACGGGGCAGGGACACATGGTGCTTTTTCATGAAATAGGCGCTGCCCATGGTGACAGATTCCCCACGGATGGTACCGCCGATGCCGCCGTCCTCGTAAAAACGCAGGTCCTCCAAATGCAGGTGGGTGCCGCCCTCGCTGGCCAGCAGCTGGTCAAACAGCGGCGTCAGCTGGCTTCCGGCGGCCTGTGCCGCCGTGGCGGCATAGGACACCACCTTGCCGATCTCCTCGCCGTACAGCTTCAGTCCGTTGAGGCTCACCGTTCCCGGTGGGAACAGGTCGTCATCCGTCACCACCATCCGCCGGGCGGCGGTGATGGCGGAGGCCCCGGCATAGCCCGCCACGGCGCTGCCGCTGCGGTTCAGACGCCGGTTCAGCGACGACAGGGGCAGCGTTCCCGCCACCGGCAGAGCCAGCGGCAGTCCGCCGGACAGCAATGCCGACCAGATCCACAGTGGCCGCACCGGCTGCCCCTCCCCGCCGAAGCACACCACTGCCGCCAGAATGGAGGCAGCGGCCAGCGCCAGCGGTGTCAGGATGATCTGCCAGCGATAGGAGACATCCGGCTGGTGGGAGAGCCGGTAGAAGCCCTCCGCCGTTCCCTGCTGCTTGCAGGCCCCGGCGGGGGTCACGGATACGTTGTAGGGCGGCTCACCCCCCAGATCGGCCAGCCGGAAGCCTGCGAGCCGGGCTTTGGCCGCCAGCAGCTGGCCCCACAGACACAGCAGCAGGGAGATGACCGGGACGGCCGCCAGCGGCAGCTGCTCCCCGTAGCCCAAGGCGGCGTAGACGCAGTCCCCCAAACACACCAGCGATGCCAGCAGCGCCGCCACCTCGCAGGTGATGCGGCGCTGGGACAGCTGCTTACGGGCGCTGCGCCAGACCCGGCCCGACAGGGCCAGTGCCAGCAGCAGCGATCCGCCGGGGATGATCCCCCGCAGCACGGGCAATGCCGCCCACAGCCGGGGGATATACAGTCCCAGCCCGTCCAGCACGGACAGCACCGTCAGCAGCACCGCCTCCGGCAGCACGCACCAGCACTGGCGTTTTAAGCGGGCGCAGCGGCGCTTCTCGGCCCGGACGGCCACGTCCATATCCGGCTCCGGATCGGGTTCCGGCTCCGGCTGAGGCTCCTGCGGCTGCTCCCACAGGGTCTCCGTATCCTGCGGGATGGGGGCGGCGCTGCGGGGCCTTGTCAGCTTCTCCCACCAGTGCCGCAGCACCTCCCGCAGGGGCGGACGCTCCTCCAGAATGCCGTCCTCCTGCTCCTCCAGCACGGAGGAGACGGTGTCGTTCATGATCTGCTCCAAGGAGACTTTAGGTGCCTCCTGCGGTTCCGGCGTTTCCTGCGGCTCCTCCGCCGGTTCCTCCTCCGGGGCGTTCTCCTCCGAAGATGCTTCCGTGGCAGTGGTCTCCGCCGCCGGTTTCCCCTCCTCCTCCGATACCGGTTGGTGCGGGAAGTGGATGATCTGTGTCTCGGGCGGCTGGTCCTCCTCCGGCAGCAGCGGGCCGCCGGAGGAAAATACCTCCTCCAGCACCTCCGCCGGGAAATCCATATCCACCGGGTCGGCGCCGGGTGTGAACCGCAGTCCCTCCGGCTTCCCGGGGAGCTCCGCCACAGCAGAGGTCTCCGGTTCAGCGTGGGGCTCCGGCTCTGCGGGAGCTTCCTGCTGAGCAGGGGCTTCTGCCGGAGCAGTCTCCGGGGAGTTTTCCTCCGCAGGCAGATCCTCCGTCCGGTACAGGTCGCTGCCGCTGCCGAACTCCGCCAGAATATCCTCCAGGGTAAACTCCGGTATTTCGTTGTGATCCTCTCGGTGTTCCATGGTACCTCTCTTTTAGATGCTCCGGGTCCTTACACGGTGCGCTGCCGCACCGCCTCATACAGCAAGATGGCAGCCGCCGCCGATGCGTTCAGGGAAGATATCCTCCCCCGCATGGGGATGCTCACCAGAAAATCGCAGTTTTCTGCCACCAAGCGGCTCATGCCGTCGCCCTCGGAGCCGATGACAATGGCCGCCGGGCCCTTGAGATCGGCGTCATAGAGCCGGGTCGTTCCCTCGGCGGCAGTGCCGAACACCCAGACGCCTTGCTTTTTCAGATCCTTCAGCAGGGACGGGATATTGGCCACCCGTGCCACCGGCATATAGCTGACGGCTCCGGCGGAGGTCTTGGCCACAATGGCCGTCAAACCGGCGCTGCGGCGTTTGGGGATGATGACCCCGTGGGCTCCGGCGCACTCGGCGGTGCGGAGGATGGCCCCCAGATTGTGGGGGTCGGAGATCTCATCGCAGACCACCAGCAGCGGCGGCTCCCCCTTGGCGGCGGCAGCGTCCAGCAGGCTCTGCACCGTCACATACTCCCGCACGGCGGCCAGCGCAATGACCCCCTGATGGGCGTGGGTGCGGCTCATGCCGTCCAGCTTCCGCCGGTCGGCCTCCACCACCACGATGCCCTGGGCCCGTGCCTTGGAGGCGATGTGGCCCAAGGTCTTGTCCGTCTCCCCCTTGGCCAGATAGATCTTATCCATGGTCGTTCCGGCCCGCAGGGCCTCGATCACGGCGTTGCGGCCCTCGATGATGCCGTCCGCCTCTGCCTCCGGCCGTCTCTGTTCGTTGTCTCTCATAGGAATTTTCCTCGCAATGCATACATAATTGGTTTCAGTATACCATACTCTGGCCGGGAGATAAAGCGCCATTCATAGAAATTTTACAGGAAAATTCCCGCCGTTCGCCTTGTGAAGATATCTGAATTGTGATATACTACACGGAAATTAAAGCACTTCTGCGCCCCGCCCGGCGGGGCTGCATGGAAGGAGACCGACATGGATCCCAACAACAAGAAAGACCAGAAAAATAACCAGAACCGCAACCGCAATATGCGGGGGGTGGTGACCCTCATCATCTGGGCGCTGGTGCTGACGGTGGTGTTCAACTATATCAACGCTTACAGCAACAATCTCACCAAGCGGGCCAGCAGCCATGAGATCCCGTACAGCCAGCTTATCGACCTCATTCAGGAGGATCAGGTGGCGGAGCTGAAGATCGAGAACGGCGTCCTGTATGCCACCCCCGTGGACGGCTACGTCTACACCGAGGAGGCCGCCGATAAGAACAAGGAACCCAAGAGCTATACCCAGAGCGAGAAAACGCCTCTGATCCTGTATACCACCGCTCTCAACGACGCCAGCCTCCTGCCTCTGCTGGAGGAACACAACGTCAAGTACACCAGCCCCGTCCAGACCCAGATGAGCCCCATTCTGGAGTTCATGATCGCCTATATCCTGCCGGTGATCGTCATTGTGGCCCTGTTCATGCTGGTGATGCGGATCATGGCAAAAAACGGCGGCGGTATCGGAGGCATCGGCAGCGTGGGCAAGTCCAACGCCAAGGTGTATATGGAGAAGTCCACCGGCGTCACCTTCAAGGACGTGGCCGGTCAGGACGAGGCCAAGGAGTCGCTGGAGGAGATCATCGACTTCCTCCACAACCCCCAGAAGTACACGGCCATCGGCGCAAGACTGCCCAAGGGCGCTCTGCTGGTGGGCTCTCCCGGTACCGGCAAGACTTTGCTTGCCAAGGCCGTGGCCGGTGAGGCCAACGTCCCCTTCTTCTCCATCTCCGGCTCGGACTTTGTGGAGATGTTCGTGGGCGTAGGCGCCTCCCGTGTCCGTGACCTGTTCAAGGAGGCCGCCAAGGTGGCGCCCTGCATCATCTTCATCGACGAGATCGACACCATCGGCAAATCCCGTGACGGCGGCCGCTTCGGCGGCGGCAACGACGAGCGGGAGCAGACCCTGAACCAGCTGCTGGCGGAGCTGGACGGCTTCGATCCCGGCAAGGGCATCATCGTTCTGGGCGCCACCAACCGCCCGGAGGTGCTGGACAAGGCCCTGCTGCGTCCCGGCCGCTTCGATCGGCGCATCACCGTGGATCGTCCCAATCTGGCAGGCCGTCTGGCCACCCTGCAGGTCCACACCCGGAGCATCCATCTGGCCGAGGACGTGAATCTGGAGAAGATCGCTCAGGCCACCGCCGGCTGCGTGGGCGCAGATCTGGCGAACCTTGTCAACGAGGCGGCCCTGCGGGCCGTGCGGCTGGGCCGCAGCGCCGTGAATCAGAATGACCTGCTGGCGGCCTTCGAGACCGTCATTGCCGGCTCCGAGAAGAAGGGTACCGTCATCACCGACGAGGAAAAGCGCATCATCGCCTATCATGAGGTGGGCCATGCGCTGGTGGCGGCCAAGCAGAAAAACGCCCAGCCCGTCAGCAAGATCACCATCGTCCCCCATACGCAGGGCGCTCTGGGCTATACCCTGCACCTGCCGGAGGAGGAGAAGTTCCTCATGTCCCGTGAGGACATTCTGGCGGAGATCCGCACGCTGCTGGCCGGCCGGTCCAGCGAGGAGGTGGTGTGCCACACCATGACCTCCGGCGCCGCCAACGACATCGAGCGGGCCACGGAGATGGCCCGGAATCTGGTGGCCCGGTTCGGTATGTGCGAGGAGTTCGACATGATGGCGCTGGGCAGCGTGCAGAACCAGTATCTGGACGGCACCTACTCCATGAGCTGCGCTCAGGAGACCTACGCCGCCGCAGACCGTGCCGTCATCGCCATCATCCGCCAGTGCCATGAGGACGCCAGACGGATGCTGGAGGAGAACCGGGAGCTGCTGGACAAGATCGCCGCCTATCTGCTGAAGAAGGAGACCATCACCGGTCAGGAGATGATGGCTATCATCGAGGGCCGTGACCCGGAGACGGTGGACAACTACGGCGCTACCCGTGAGGAGAAGCAGCCCCTGTTCCGTCCCTCCTCCCCGGAGGTCATCGAGGCCCCTGCCAAGCACATCCACATCGTATCCGAGCCGGTGCCGTCCCCGGAGGAGCAGACCCCGGAGGAGCAGACCCCGGAGGAGCAGACCCCGGAGGAAGCCCAGCCGGATCGTGACCCGGAGGAAAGTGAGCAGAAGTGACCCGTTCCCTGCGAAAGGAGGCAGGACCCATGAAATATAAACGACTACTGACGCTGGTGCTGGCCGCGGCCCTGTGCATCGTGGCAGCGGCTTGTGGTACAAAGAACAATGCGCCCGGCACCGATACCCCCACCAAGACGGACACCCCCACCGCCGCCCCCGGCGGCACCCAGACCGTGGGCGATACCGGCAACGGCACCGTCCGGGAGGACGGCTCCTACGTGCCGGGGCAGGTGGACCGGCTGCGGCTGACCTATAACGGCAACGTCAGCTCCGCCCTGTACGTCACCTCGGCGGCCCAGCTGCCGGACTACCCGGAGTTGTCCGCCTACGACGATGCGTTCTTCAAGGACCATGCGCTGGTACTGGTGCAGGAGTCGGTGAGCTCCGGCTCCGTGGAGGTGGGCATCGAGTCCGTGTCCCTGAAGGCGGACCACACCGCCGTGGTGGCACTGACCCATCAGGGCCCCGGCGAGGGGCAGGTTGGCACCGCCGACATGGCCACATGGCTGCTGTGGACGGAGGTGGACACCGGACTGGAGGATTACCAGTGGACGGTGGCCAATCCGGCGCTGGAGTCCCAACTGTCTCAGTATTGATAAAGCGATCCCCAACCCCCGTCTGCCACGCAGACGGGGGTTTTTCGGCGCACTTCCCTGCCGTACCCACTGGAAAATGCGGCGGAGATAGTGTATAATGGCGAAAGTGAGTAAAAAACAGGAGGGACCCTATGGACATCAGACAGCGCTTACACCTCTCCGGCATGGACAGCCACGCCCCGGAGCTGGCCCGGAAATGGGGGCTGGGGCTGGAGGTCACGGACTTCTGCTACGCCCCCATGCTGGACGACCCCGCCACCCTTCCGGCGGTTCGGGAGAAGATGGCAGGCATCGACCATTTCTGGCTCCACGCCCCGTTTGCGGAGCTGGCTCCCTGTGCCGTGGACCCGCTGGTGCGGGAGGTGACGGCCCGGCGCTATCGTCAGGCTTTGTCCGCCGCCCGGCAGCTGGGCATCCGCCGTCTGGTGATCCACAGCGGCTATATCCCGCTGGTGTACTTTCCGGAGTGGTTCACGGAGCAGTCCGTGGCCTTCTGGCGGGAGTTCCTGCCGGAGGTCCCGGAGGATATGGTGCTGGCGCTGGAAAACGTCATGGACGAGACGCCGCAGCTGATGACGGACATCGTCCGTCAGGTGGATGATCCCCGGCTGGGCCTGTGTCTGGATGTAGGCCACGCCAACACCTGCGCCAGCCGGACACCTCCCATGGAGTGGATCGCCCCCATGGCCCCCTACCTGCGGCACGTACATCTGCACAACAATTTAGGGGATTGGGATCTCCACAGCAGTCTGGGAGAAGGCAGCATCCCCATGCAGCAGGTGCTGACAGTACTGCTGGAGCAGTGTCCGGCGTCCACATGGACCATCGAAAATCAGGACTGCGCCCCTTCCCTTGCATGGCTGGCGCAGCAGGGCTATCTTAGTGAGGAGTAACCTATGACAGATCAGGAATTGAAGCAGTACTGCGAGGCCATCACCGTCCCGGATCGGGAGATCATGGACGCCGCCCGCCGCCGTCAGGCGGAGCTGGCCAAGCCCCCCGGCAGTCTGGGCAAGCTGGAGGACTACTCCATCCGGCTGGCGGGCATCACCGGGCAGGTGCGCCCCCATGTCGAGAAGTGCCGGGTGCTGGTGCTGGCAGCAGATAATGGCGTCACGGCGGAGGGTATCTCCTCCGCCCCCACCTCCGTGACTCTTTCGCAGGTCATCAACATGACCCGCCACAAGACGGGGATGTCGGCGCTGGCCCACTACTTCGGCAACGAGGTGGTGGTAGCGGACATGGGCATCGATACGGATCGCCCCATCCCCGGCGTGCTGGACCGGAAGGTGCGCCGCTCTACCGGCAACATTGCCAGAGAGCCCGCCATGACCCGGCAGCAGGCCCTTCATGCGCTGGAGACCGGCATGGAGCTGGCGGCGCAGGCCGCCGCTGACGGCGTGCAGGCGCTGGGCATCGGGGAAATGGGCATCGGCAATACCACCACCTCGGCGGCGGTGCTGGCAGCCCTGACCCACGCCCCGGCGCAGGCCGTCACCGGCCGGGGCGGCGGGCTGACGGATGCGGCCTTTGAAAAGAAAAAACAGGTCATCGACCGGGCGCTGGCCCTGCATCGCCCCGACCCCGCCGACCCGGTGGGGGTACTGGCCGCCGTGGGCGGGCTGGATCTGGCCGCCATGACGGGGGCCTTTCTGGGCTGCGCCCAGAACCATATCCCGGCGGTGGTGGACGGCTACATCTCCATCGTGGCGGCGCTGACGGCGGTGCGTCTCTGCCCCGCTGCGGGAGAGTATCTGTTCCTCTCCCACGCCTCCTATGAGATCGGCTACCGCATCGCCGCACAGGAACTGGGGCAGGAGCCCTGTCTGCTGCTGGGGATGCGGCTGGGCGAGGGCAGCGGCTGCCCGGTGATGTTTCAGATTTTGCGGGCCGCCTGCGCCGTCATGGACGGCATGGCCACCTTCCCGGAGGCGGCCATTGAGGACGACTACCTGGCCCCCATCCGGGCGCAGGACAGCTTTACGGTGACGCCATGAGGATCCTTCTGTTAGGCGGCAGCAAAAGCGGCAAAAGCATGATGGGCCAGCATATGGCCCGGCGGCTCTCCGCCGGGGCGCCCATGTACTACTGGGCCACGCTGGAGCCCAGAGACGGTGAGGACCGTGCTATCGTCCGGCGGCATCTGGCGGAGCGGGACGGCTGGGGCTTTGAGACCATTGAACAGGGACGGCAGCTCCCGCAGGCGCTGGAATGGGTATCCCCGGCGGGGACGGTGCTTTTTGACAGCATTACGGCGTGCCTGGCCTGCCAGATGTTCTCCGCCCCGGAGCCGGACGGAGAAGCCTCCCGACGCACGACGGAGGAGCTGCTGGTCATCAGCCGTCACCCGGCCCACTTTGTCTGCGTCTGCGACGAGCTGTGGCGGGACGGCGTGACCTATGAGACGTGGACGGAGACGTACCGCCGGGGCCTTGCGGAGATCTGCCGCACATTGGCGGCGGAATTTGACGTGGTGTGTGAGCTGACGGCGGGACTGCCCCGCCTGTGGAAAGGAGCGTGGCGCTTTGAGTGAGTGGCTGGACGGGTTTTCCATGGCCTGGGGGATGTTTTTGGCGATCCCCTGCCCCCTGCGGCGGTGGAACGAGAAGGCCCGGGAGAAAATGCTGGTGTGTCTGCCGCTGGTGGGACTGGCGGTGGGCGGCATCTGGCTGGGACTGTATCTGCTGCTGCGCCATGCCGCCATCGGCGGGCTGTACGCCTTCCTCATGGCGGCGCTCCCGTGGCTGGTGACGGGCTTCATGCACTTGGACGGCTACATGGACGTATGCGACGCCGTGCTGTCCCGCCGGGAGCTGGCCACCCGCCAGCGCATCCTGAAGGACTCCCACTGCGGAGCCTTCGCCGTCATCGGCATGGTGCTGCTGGCCCTGTGCCAGTGGAGCGTATTCCTCTCCGGCAGCGCCGACGAAAGCCTGTGGGGGCTGCTGCTGATCCCGGTGGCCACACGGGCCTGTGCGGGACTGGCGGTACTGAAGCTGCGGCCCATGGGTACCAGCCAATACGCCGCCATGGGCCGCCACGGCGGCTATGCCGCAGCGCTGGCGGTGCTGCTGGCGGCGGCGATCGCCGTACCGCTGGTCACGGACCGCAGCTTCGCCCCCTTGGCGGCAGCAGCGGGCTACGGGCTGGCGGTATGGTACGGCTTCCGGCAGCTGGACGGCATGAACGGTGACATCTCCGGCTTTGCCCTGACACTGGGAGAACTGGCGGGAGCCGCCGTATGGACTTTGGTGAGGTGAGGATATGGACTTGATCATCGGCGGAGCATATCAGGGAAAGCTGACACTGGCGGCACGGGAGTACGGCCTGACGCCGGGGGATATCTGCGATCTGGCGGCAGGTGAGCCGGCGCCGGGCGCCCGGTGCTATATCCATCTGGAGGAGCTGACCCGGCGGCAGGAGGACACCGAGTCCTATCTCCCCCTGCTGACGGCGGCGGAGGTGGTCATCGCACGGGAGATCGGCAGCGGCGTGGTCCCCATGGATGCCGGAGAGCGGGCCTGGCGGGAGCGCCATGGCCGCCTGCTGCGACAGCTGGCCCAGCAGGCCGGCAGCGTGCGCCGGGTATTTTGCGGACTGACGGAGGTGCTGAAATGAAGCTGACCCTGCTGCGCCATGCCCAGACGGAGGGCAGCCTGCGGAACCTGTATTACGGGGCGGCGGATATCCCCGCCCTGCCGGAGTCTCTGTCGGAGCTGCACCGCCGGGCCGGGGACTATCCCACGGCCCAGCGCTACTATACCAGCGGGATGCTGCGGACGGAACAGACGCTGGCGGCCATCTATGGCAACGTACCCCACACCCGGCTTCCGGGCCTGCGGGAGATGGACTTCGGCGACTTCGAGATGAAGAGCTACGAGGAGCTGAAGGACACCCCGGCCTATCAGGCGTGGATCACCGACGTAGAGCACAACCCCTGCCCCCACGGGGAGAGCGCCCCGCAGGTGCTGCGGCGCAGCCTTGCCGCCATCGCCCCGGTGGTGCAGAGGCCGGAGGACGCCGTCTGCGTCATCCACGGCGGCGTCACGGCGGGGCTGATGATGGCCTGGTTCGGCGGCGGGCGCTATGACTACTCCGTCTCCCCCGGTCAGGGCTTTCAGGTGACCTTCCGGGAGGGTCAGCCGGTGTCATATACCCGTATCCCAGCGGCGGAATAAGGCCCGCCGGACGGCGTTTTCCATCTGCAGGGGCAATTTTTTGCGACGCCGGAGAGAAAATGGTTGCATTTTATAAAGAAGTGTGTATAATATATGGAGCGGAGCATCCGCTCCATATATTATGGCTCTACAACTTCATATCCGGGCTTGTAGCTCAGCTGGGAGAGCGTTCGGTTCGCATCCGAGAGGTCGTGGGTTCGAATCCCATCAGGTCCACCATAAGATCCACCGTAATTCTGATAGAATTACGGTGGATCTTTCTGTTGCTTCGGCGCCAGTTATCTGCTAAGATGAAATATGCCTATGCGAGAATTATCAGAGCACCTGTACACCGTCGAAAACGCTTGGAGCAAATTGCGTTAGGAGGGAAGAAAGCTAATGTACTATCACGCATCATCTGTTAAGGGTATTACACAACTAACGCCGCAGAGCTCGAATCATGGTATCCCTTTGGTTTATTTTTCCACAAAAAGAGAAAACGTATTGGTCTATTTGAGCAATTCCATTGAAAAGTATTGCGTGGAAACCGGTTTTTCTTATAATGGAAAATGCCAAAAATGGGGGCCGTACGGTTTTGGTAAAGATGGGCGGCAACGGTTGGAAGAGTATTATCCCAATGCTCTGATAAGCACATACAAAGGCGTATCCGGTTATATTTATTCTGCCGAGACAATTTCAGATTCCGGTTTTTCGGTTCAAATACCGGATGTCGCTACCAGTAGCATACCGGTCGATATATCCGGTGTGGAGTTTATCCCTGATGCCTATGAAGCAATTTTGCAGGCGGAGCGAGAAGGCCTGCTTACTATTATCCGATATGAAGAAATGAATGACAAAACGAAAGCATGGAACAAAAAGACGATTTTGGAAGAATACGAGAACGCATCCAATCATCCGGAGTATCGGCATTTCTTAAAAGGAAACTTTTCCGAAATTCTTTGTGGTCGATGACTGTGTATATCCTTGCCTGTGCCATAAGCAAAGAGCAACGATAAAAATCACTACTTTCCCTTAAATTGAAAATGCACCCCCCAAGCGTCCGGGGGTTCATTCTATTAAAGTAAGGCTATTTACCAAACAGGTATTGGACGAACACCTATTTCTTCAGCGGCGGTTTCGCCGTGAAGTGTTCGCTCTGATCCGCAACAGAAAAGTGCCGTCTTGGAATCACTTCCAAGACGGCGCTTCTCTGTTAGACGCCCTTGTGTCGTGCTATAACCTTTACAAACCAGATTCTGCGGAGGTCTTTTCCGTATAGCAAACCTTATTCAGCAGCGTTCAGGCTGCTGTCCCACTTCCAGCTGCGAACCTCCGGCAGATCCACGCCGTTGTCCCGGATATACTGACGATGCTCCACCAACTTATCCTGCATCTTCTGCACCAGATACGCCCCCCGGTTGCCCAACTGGGGCAGCCGACGGACCGTATCGATGACCAGATCGAAGCGGTCAATGTCGTTGAGAACGCGCATATCGAAGGGGGTGGTGATGGTTCCCTCCTCCTTGTAGCCCCGCACATGGAGGTTCCGGTTGTGGCGGCGGTAGGTCAGCTCATGCACCAGCGTGGGGTAGCCGTGATAGGCGAAGATGATGGGCTTATCCTTGGTGAACAGGCCGTCGTACTCCTCATCCGTCAGGCCGTGGGGGTGCTCGGTGTGGGGCTGCAGCTTCATCAGATCCACCACGTTCACCACACGGATCTTCAGCTCCGGCAGCTCCTGACGCAGGATGCTCACGGCGGCCAGCGTCTCCAGCGTAGGCGTATCGCCGCAGCAGGCCATGACCACATCCGGCTCCTGCCCCTGATCGTTGGAGGCCCAGCTCCAGATGCCGATGCCCTGGGTGCAGTGCTTCACCGCCTGCTCCATGGTCAGCCACTGGGGCCGGGGGTGCTTGCTGGCCACAATGACATTGACGTAATTTCGGCTGCGGATACAGTGGTCGAAGCAGGACAGCAGGCAGTTGGCATCCGGCGGCAGATACATCCGCACCACGTCGGCCTTCTTGTTGGCCACGTGATCCAAAAAGCCGGGGTCCTGATGGGTAAAGCCGTTGTGATCCTGCTGCCAGACATTGGAGGCCAGAATATAGTTCAGCGAGGCGATATCCTGCCGCCACGGCAGCTCGCTGCACATCTTCAGCCACTTGGCGTGCTGGGCAAACATGGAGTCCACGATGCGGATGAAGGCCTCATAGCTGTCGAAGAAGCCGTGGCGTCCCGTCAGAAGATAGCCCTCCAAAAAGCCCTCACAGAAATGCTCGGAGAGCATGGAATCCATGACCCGGCCGTCCGGGTCCAGATGGTCGTCGATGCCGGGGATCTGCTGGTCTAAGAAGCGGCGTCCCGTCACCTCGAACACCGCCTGCAGGCGGTTGGAGGCCGTCTCATCGGGGGCGAAAATGCGGAAGTTGCGGGACTCCATGTTCAGCTTCATCACGTCCCGGACGTAGGTACCCAGCACATACATATCCTGCGCCTCCACGGCGCCGGGGGCCTTGACGTCCACGGCGTAGTCCCGGAAATCGGGGGTCCGCAGGTCACGCAGCAGCAGTCCGCCGTTGGCATGAGGGTTAGCGCCCATGCGGCGGCGGCCCGTGGGCGGGAAGGAGGCGATGAGCTCCACCGGCGTACCGTCGGGGTTAAAGAGCTCCTCCGGCTTATAAGAGCGCAGCCACGCCTCCAGCTGGGCAAGGTGCCGGTCGGTGTCTGTCCCCATGGAGATAGGCACCTGATGGGCCCGCCAGCAGTTCTCCACCGGCAGCCCGTCCACCTCCTTGGGGCCGGTCCAGCCCTTGGGAGTACGCAGCACGATCATGGGCCAGCGGGGCCGCTTGGCCTCGCCGGTCTTGCGGGCCTCCCGCTGGATGCGCTTGATCTCCCGGATCACCCGGTCCAGCACCGCCGCCATCTGCTGGTGCATGACCATGGGATCGTCGCCCTCCACAAAGTACGGCTCCCAGCCGCAGCCACGGAAGAAGCACTCCACCTCCTCATGGCTCATGCGGGAGAAGATGGTAGGATTGGCGATCTTGAAGCCGTTGAGGTGCAGAATGGGCAGCACAGCGCCGTCGGTGATGGGGTTGACGAATTTGTTGCCGTGCCACGACGTGGCCAGCGGGCCGGTCTCCGCCTCGCCGTCGCCCACCACACAGGCGGCGATCAGATCGGGGTTATCCGCCACGGCGCCGAAGGCGTGGGCCAACGAGTAGCCCAGCTCGCCGCCCTCATGGATGGAGCCGGGGGTCTCCGGCGCCACATGGCTGGGGATGCCGCCGGGGAAGGAGAAACGCTTGAAGAGCTTCTGCATCCCCTCCTTGTCTCGGGTGATGTTGGGATAGACCTCGGTATAGCTGCCGTCCAGCCAGTCCTGCGCCACCATGGCGTTGCCGCCGTGGCCGGGGCCGGAGAGATAGATCATATCCAGATCGTTGCGCTTGATGACCCGGTCCAAATGGGTATAGATGAAGTTCTGGCCGGGGCAGGTCCCCCAGTGTCCCACGATGGTCTGCTTGAGGTCGCTTTTGACCAGCGGGCGCTCCAGGAGGGGGTTATCCATCAGATACAGCTGGCAGGCCGTCAGATAGTTGGCGGCACGCCAGTAGGCGTGAAGCTGCCGCAGCTCCTGCTCGCTCAGCGGCTGCTTTTTGGAGAAGCGGATGCCGGTTTTGATGGTAGGCATGGAAAATCCTCCTTACTAAAAATATCCTTCACTGCTGAAATGTCCTCTGCTGCTGAAATGTCCTCTGCTGCTGAAATGTTCTCTGCTGTCGAAATGCTCTTGGCAGCAGGTGCGGTGAAACGGTCACAACAAAGTCTCCCCCGATCTGGCCGATTTCTGACACGAACCGGACACTTTTCTCACCCATCGCTGACACGAACTCTGTCCTGTAAACGTCCATTTTTGGTACCTCCATCGATATCGCCAATGGATAGGGGCAACCACGCCTGACAGCAATGGTAAGCCTACCATAATACAAAAGTCGCCCTGCGTCAAGTCGAAATCTTCCTCCTCTCGACCGAAAAAGCCTCCGGAAAAAACACTTGCCAGATGGATCATACTTCGGTTATAACAGAACATATATCCGGCGGATCTGGCCGGGTATCCCATAGAGAATGTGAGATCATAAATGTCACTCTGCCCATGTCGTGAGATCATAAATGTCACTCTGCCAATGTCGGACGGCGAAGGGGCATTTCTTTTTTGCGCTCCGGGATATGAGAGCAGCCCCAATGAACGCAGGAGGGCCGTTCTATGCCGAAAACAAAATGGGGATCCGTTATTTTTACCGCCTACAAATTCTTTGACTCCAAGGAGCTTCTCTTTTTCGTGGTGCCGAAGGATATCCACACCGAGGGCTTCGCCGCGGCTCAGCACTCCTTACAGGGAAACGCCGCCCTGCCCCCGGCAGAGCGTGCGGCGGCGGCCATTCCGGCGGCCTGCCGCTGGCTGTCGGAGACACGGGCGCTGGTGTTCATCGAAAACGACGCCGAGTCCCTGCTGCGCCGTCTGCCGCAGGACATCCTCTCCACCCACTACCATGACGATGAGGGACACATCCGGGCGCTGCCGGAGGAGAGCGGCCTGTGTCCCCGTGGCGGCACCGCTCTGGCCGCCGCCGCTGGCCGGGGCCTGATCCTGACGGTCTCCCATCAGGATCAGATGGGGCAGCTGTATCCGCAGGTCCTCTCCCTGCTGGTCCACGGGGCCTGCCGGGAGCTGTTTTAACAGGGGAAGGCTGCAGCGGTGTGGCTTTTCCAAGGGATATCGGTTCGCCCATTCTAACCAAGCATTTTACCCGGTGGTCAAATTCCCCTAACTGCCAAGTTACAGGAAGGAAGGTACGTTCATGGAATGTGATATTTCTGTTTTCTCATTGTCCGACACCTCCTGACGTTTTCATGATACGCAGAAAGCTGCCGAGGCACAAAGATGCGATATATGACAGGTAGAAAACAATAAGGCTCCGACCTTGTGAGCCAGAGTCTTATTGCTTGCCTTTGCGAATGTCACTTTCCGTATTTTGAAATTACCGCCTTATAGGGCTGTGACATGGCCTCTCCTTTTTCTGTTTTCAGAAGGTCATCGACTGCCGCAGCAGCCGAACCAACGGGCGTCAGATGACCTGATACTCCTTCAGCAGCTTCTCGATATCGGTGCCGTGGATCTTGCTGAGGGCCTTCTTCAGGGCCATCTTTTCCACCAGATTCAGCTCCATATCGATGGGTTTCTTGCCGTCCCGCAGCTTCACGGTGGCATCCAGCAGATCCCGGACATCATATACGCTGCCCCAGACCTCCGGCACGCCACGATCCACGTTCAGCAGGGTGTACACGGCCTCCATACCGGTCCGCATGGAGTACTCCGTGGTGAAGATGGTGTCACGGGGCGTCTCGGCAAACTGGCCCAGAAAAGCGAAGTTCACAGCGCCGTCGGGTACGACCTTGGGCCGATCGCCGTAGGCACGGGGCATGAAGAAGGCATCGATATAGGGCATCATCACAGGGACGGTGTTGGCGCTATTGGCGGCCATGTCCTCGATCTCGCTCTCCGGCACGCCGATGTGATACAGCCACTCCATGCAGATCTCCTTACCGGTACACTCCCGCATAGGCTTTTTCACATAGTCACCGGGCTTGTCGGTGAACAGGGCGTACACCCACACCAAGCAGTGATCCTTGGGCTGCTGGCGGAACTGGGGCTGGCGGTTGATGGTCCAGCTCATGAGCCAGCTGGAGTCCTTCACAGTGACGATACCGCCGGTGACCACTTTGCCGGTGAAGGGATCCCGCTTGCAGATGTTCTTGATATAGGGGATGATGCGCTGATCCAGCGTCTCCACCGTGGCGCTCATCCAGTTGGTCTGCTCCGGATCATAGCAGAACTTGTCCGGATGGCCGAAGGAGGGATCCTGAGCGGCGATCTTGCGCCACATATCCCAGCCGCCGCCCTCCTTGATCTCGGTGTTGTAGGGGGCGGGTGTGTTCTGGCTGCCCATGGAGGAGTTCTCTACGCAGCCGCCGTTGGTGATGAACACCAGATCGTTCTCCGTCAGGTCGATGGCCTCGCTTTTGCCGTCCCGGAGGACGTCGATGCGCTTGGCCACCTTCCGCTCGGCGGTGCAGTCAAACTCCACGTTGGTCACCTGCACGCCGAAGTGGAACTGGACGCCGAAGCCCTCCAGATACTTCACCATGGGCAGGATCATGGACTCATACTGGTTGTATTTGGTAAAGCGCAGGGCAGTGAAGTCGGGCAGGCCGCCGATGTGATGGATATAGCGCTGGATATACAGCTTCATCTCCAGAGCGCTGTGCCAGTTCTCGAAGGCGAACATGGTGCGCCAGTACAGCCAGAAGTTGCTGCCGAATACCTCGTCATCGAAGAAGTCGCTGATGCGCTTGTCCTGCAGCTCCTCGTTGGGGGTGAAGAACAGCTTCATGATCTCCATGGCGCCCTTGTCGGAGATGTCGAACTTGCCGTCGGTGTGCGCGTCCTGACCGCGGTTGACGGTCGCGCGGCAGAGGGAGTAGTTGGGGTCTTCCTTGTTGAGCCAGTAGTACTCATCGAGCACGCTCACACCCTCGGTCTCGATGGAGGGGATGGAGCGGAACAGGTCCCACATGACCTCGAAATGGTTGTCCATCTCGCGGCCGCCGCGCATCACGTAGCCGAGGTTTTCGAACTTGTAGCCGTCGCACGCGCCGCCGGGCAGATCACCCTTTTCGAGCACGTGCACGTGCTCACCCTTCATCTGGCCGTCACGCACGAGGTAGCAGGCGGCAGTCAGCGCAGCGAGGCCGCTGCCGACGATATAGGCGGACTTGTTGTCCACGCCTTCGGGTTTCTTGGGACGGGCGAACGCTTCATAGTTACCGCTGGAATAATACATAAATCATTTCTCCTTTCAAACTGTCTGTGAAACCGCTGATCCACGAAACACATTCAACCTTGGGAATCAACGGTATGTTTTCCTTTCGATGGTGAAAGCATACCGCGGTTTTGCGAAAAGAACAATCAGCAGAAATCGGGCGGTGATAAGTTTCTTATCACCGCCCGAAAAACTGTAAAAATTTTTATCATTCTGCCGCTTTTGATGAAAGCAGGGAAACCGTCACGCCTTATCGATGCGCAGCCGCTCGAGCGCGGCACGGACATTGCCGTGGATGACGAGTTCGAGCCGGTCGACAAGCAGCTGGGAGTCGCCCTTCATATCGTTTTTGATCCAGTCGAGCATCAAGCCGACGAAAGCGTACTTGTAGACCGTTGCGATGAAGGCCTTGTCCTCGTCACGCACGCTCATGCCCTGTGCCTGCTCCTCGACTACGCCCTCAAGCAGGTCGTAGGTGACCTTGTAGAGGTAGTTTTCCACCTGCTCGCGGCTGACGGAGTGGTAGACATTCATAATGAATGGCTTGTTGTCCTGCACGGCCTTAAAGAGCTGCAAAAAACCCTGCTGCCACGTCTCGTAGGTCTTGTTGCCTGCGAGCGCCTTGCTGGCGTCCTCCTGACACGACCATTCGACAAGGTCGTAAATGTCCTTGAAGTGGTAGTAAAACGTCATGCGGTTGATGCCGCAGTCCTCCGTGATATCGCTGATGGTGATCTTGCTCAGGGGCTTTTGCAGCAGCAGATTTTTGAGCGACGCCTCGAGCGCGCGTTTGGTCACCTGTGACATGGCGGTCTCCTCTTTCTATCAGGAATAATCGGTTATTTTCATCATACCATGGAAAGCGGCGGAAATGGGAGAAGTTTTTGTAAATTCTCCGCGAAATGAAAAAGGAGCGCTGTCATCAGCGCTCCTTTTTATGGCTTTACAGTATCGCTTGTATGGAATATACTACACTTAGAACCATTTTGCAGAAGCTCTCGGGACGTGATTGCAAGCCCAAATCGGCGATGAAGCGGAATGGTTCTCTTTATGTGTAGAAGCTAATAGGTATCGGCTTCAACAGCGTCTTCAAACCGCACGGTGAGATTCGGATTTTCCTCCGCGCTGTCATCGAGCACGCGGCGGAAGGCGTTGGCGCGGCGACCGAGCAGCTCGTCAAGCGCCGAAGTGCCGCGGACGATCAGCTCCGTCGGCTCATGCAAGTCCGTCAGGCAGTCGTGCAGAGCATCGAGATTGCCGCTGTACCACGCGGGAAAACGCAGCCCCTCCGCGAGCGCGCGGTGTAGGTCTTCGACACTTTCGCAGGCGGAGACGTCTAATACAAAACGCATGGTGCTCACTCCTCCCCGTACAGCAGTTCAAAGGACTTGTAGTGGTCTTCGGTGTAGTAAATGAGGGCGTCGTTTGAGAAGACGATGCGTTTGGCCCCGCGCGAATCCGCGCCCAGCGTGTCGATGTCGCATTCGGTGTAGGTGCGTCCGTCCGCCTCGGGCAAGAGACTTTCGTAGTTGCCGAACCGGCTGCCGCCAATGCATTTGCCCGGCGCGTAGGGCTCGAGCGACCCGCCCGGCCAGCCGAGGGCCTGGGCATCTTTCTTGGTGATGAAGTTGTCCGGTAAATGTCCGTAGGTGTGGATATAGAGCGCGACGTCGTCCTTGGTCGTGTAGGAGCCGTCCTCGTCGATCTGAGGGGCGGATGCATCGTCGTCGCTTAGCGTATCGGCGCCTTCGGACGGTGCGTTCTGCGCATCCTGCTGCTCCTGCTGCGGCAGGCTGGAATCGTCCTGCACCGGCGCATCCGCGCCACAGCCGACGAGCGAGAAGAGCATCACGAGCGCGAGCAGCCATGCGATCAGTTGTTTCTTCATTGGGAATCCTCATGTGGTGATTTTCTCCATCATAGCACGGCTGCGGGCAAAAATCCAGCACGCGCGGCGGTTGACTTTGCGCGCCGTTGTGCGTACGATAGGGGAAACGACCGGCAAGTCGGAATGGATCAAAAAGCAAAGGAGATAGAAACAATGACGATTGAAGAGCGCGCCGAGCTGGCGGCGGAAACATTTGCCGCGGGAAAGGGCAACTGCACCCAGTCGGTGCTGTGCGCGTGGGAGGATAAAATTCCAGTCGACCACGATACGTTGATGAAGCTCGGCGCGGGCTACGGCGCGGGCATGGGCTGCATGCAGGCCACCTGCGGCGCGCTGATCGGCGCGGTGATGGCCGCGGGCAGCGTGACGGACGGCAAGGGCACGCCGCGCACGGCCCGCAGCATCCTTACGAGCTTTCAGGAAAAGAGCGGCGCGACGATCTGCAAGGACTTAAAGGGCGTGGAGACCGGCAAGGTCCTCTGTCCCTGCGCGCAGTGCGTTCGCAACGCCGTCCTCGCCGCAGGAGAGATGCTGGGGGAGTAAAGGGAGAAAAGCTCAGTTCGCTGAGAGTGCTGAGTAAAAAATAAAACCACCATCGAAAGATGGTGGTTTTATTTGGCGCAGCAGGAGAGATTCACTCGCGGTGTTACCACACCGCGACACGGAAAGCGGCGAAACGCTGCCAGTGGCAGAGAAAGTGAGCCGCTTTCGAGGAAGTGGCACGATCGACGGGACTGGACAAGTCGCGTCGATCGTGATGCCACGACGGTGTAGGCGGGCACTAAACGCCCCACTGGGGCGTTTTTTCGCTTCGCTCATGCCCTGTTCGAATCTCTGGATACAAAAAAGAACACCACCCTGTTGGGTGGTGTTCTTTTTGGCGCAGCAGGAGAGATTCGAACTCTCGGTACGCTTTTGGCGTACACACGATTTCCAGTCGTGCTCGTTATGACCGCTTCGATACTGCTGCGTATCGGTGCGCTCGACAGCAAAAATGATTATACCAAAAATCACAGCAAAGTCAAGCACAAATTCGAAAAATGCGCGATTTTCTGAACGGCGCCTTCACTTGCAATTTTTGCCGCCATCTTTTATACTGACAAAAAGACCCTTTGGGGAGGGAGTATCATGAGCAGTAGCATCTATCGCGCCGTGAACACGACGCTCATTTATATCGAATGCGGCGGCGAATACCTGATGCTGCACCGCACGAAAAAGGAGAACGACTGCAATCGCGACAAGTGGATCGGCATCGGCGGCAAGTTTGAAGAGGGCGAGAGCCCGGAGGAGTGCGCTCTGCGCGAAACGAAGGAAGAGACCGGCCTCGCCCTGACCTCTTACCGCTATCGCGGCATCGTGACATTCGTGTCGGACAAGTGGGAGAGCGAGTACATGCACCTTTTCACTGCCGACGGCTTTGAGGGAACGCTCAAGGACTGCGATGAGGGCGAGCTTGCGTGGATCAAAAAGAAAGATCTGCTGGCGCTGCCCGCGTGGGAGGGCGACAAGATCTTTTTGCGCCTGCTCGACGAAAACGTACCGTTTTTCTCGCTCAAGCTGCGTTACGAGGGCGAAACGCTCGCGGAGGCGAAGCTCAACGGGAAAGCGTTGGAGGTGCGGCATGGATAAGCTGCTCGTGTCGGCCTGCCTTCTCGGCACGCCCTGCCGCTACGACGGAAAAAGTAAAGCGGACGCGCGCGTGCAGGCGTTGGTGGGGAAATATGAAATTGTTCCTGTCTGCCCCGAACAGCTCGGCGGTCTCCCGACGCCGCGTGTGCCCAGCGAACGGCGGGGCGAGCGTGTCGTCACAGCGGGTGGCCGCGATGTGACAGAAGCGTACCGCCGCGGTGCGGAGGCAGCTCTCGCGCTGTGCCAGCAAAACGGCTGCGAGGCTGCCGTGCTCAAGGAAAAGAGCCCGAGCTGCGGCTGCGGGCAGATTTACGACGGAACTTTTTCCCGCCGCCTGATCGCGGGCGACGGCGTGACGGTGGAGTTGTTCAAGGCGCACGGCATAGTCGTCTGCGGCGAGAGCGATGTGGAGAAGCTGTAAACGCTGACGATATGGCCTGATATTTTATGCAGTTTACCGACAAAATTTTAGTTGTCTTTGAAAAGTGCAGCCGTTATACTATATAACCAGCATTGGACTGATATCATACGTGTATTGAATATGACCGGCGGATGACCGGCGGTCATCATAATAAAAAAGGAGGAGCACAACATGAAATTTTCCAGCAAAGTTGAAAAATGCGGCCTGTCTCCGATGCGCAAGTTCCACCCGTACGCGGTGGCGGCAAAGGCACGCGGCGTCAACATCTATCACCTCAACATCGGCCAGCCCGACGTACAGACTCCTCCCGCGTTTTTCGAGGCAGTCCGTCACTTCGAGCAGCCGGTGCTGGCCTACGCGCCCTCGCCCGGTATCCCCGAGCTGATCGACGCGATCCAGAACTACTATGACAAGCTCGACATGCATTTCGACAAGAGCGAGATCTACGTCACCGCCGGCGGCAGTGAGGCGCTTCAGATCGCGCTGCAGTGCATTCTTGACGACGGCGACGAAATTTTGATTCCCGAGCCGTTCTACCCCAACTACAACACGATGACCCGCACCTGCGGTGCATCGATTCGCCCGATCCCGACCTGCCCAGAGGAGGGGTATCGCTACGCTGAGCGCGAGAAGATCGAATCTCTCATCAACGAGCACACGCGCGCCATCATGGTCACGAACCCCGGCAACCCGACCGGCGTTGTGCTGAGCCACGAGGAGATGGAGATGCTCGTCGATGTCGCACAGAAGCATGATCTGTTCCTCATCGGCGACGAGGCGTACCGCGAATTCGTCTACGGCGGGGAGAAGCTCCAGTCGTTTGGCGAGTTTGCCGACAGGGCGGGTGACAACATCATCGTCATCGACACGGTCTCCAAGCGCTTTTCCGCCTGCGGCGCGCGTATCGGCTGCCTGATCTCCAAGAACAGGGAACTGATGAACCACGCGATGAAATACTGCCAAGCAAGACTTTCGGTCGCGACGCTCGACCAGATCGCGTCTGCCGCGCTCTACACCGTCGGCCCCGAGTATTTTGCCGCTGTGCGCGACGAGTATAAAAAGCGCCGCGACACGCTCTGCCGCAAGCTCGGCGAGATCCCCGGCGTGGTGTTCGACGTGCCGGGTGGTGCGTTCTACGTGATGGCCGCGCTGCCGGTCGACGATGCCGACAAGTTCCAGCAATGGCTGCTCGAGGAATTCAGCGACAACGGCGAGACCGTGATGATGGCCCCGGGAGGCTCGATGTACGCGACGCCCGGGAAGGGCAAAAACGAAGTCCGCATGGCCTACGTCCTCGAAAGCGACAAGCTTGAGCGCGCCATGGAAATTCTCAAGAAGGCCATCGAGGCCTATAATGCCAGATAAAAAGGAGAAAATACCTATGATCCGTCATATCGTAATGTGGAAGTTCCGCGAGGGCACTGAGGAAAAAGCCAACGAGTTTCTGACGAAGCTCGCCGCGCTCGACGGCGTGATCCCGCAGCTCAAAAAGAGCGAGGTCGCGCGCAACATCGGCAAGGACAACTACGACGCCGTGCTCGTCTCCGAGTTTGAGACGATGGATGACCTGAACGCCTACAAGGTCGATCCCCGCCATGTCGCCGTGAGCGATATCTGCAAGTCCATCCGCGCCGACCGCGTGGCTGTAGACTATGAATTTTAATCAAAAACAAAGAGCGCCGAAAGGCGCTCTTTGTTTTTAAAAAGGAATGCGCTCCGCGGCAGCGCACGCACCGTAGGCGCGCACGTTTGCGGAGCGAGAGGAGTTTTTTCTGACGCGCATGTCGTCAGAAAAAACGATCTCAATTTTTTCGCGCCCGCGGGCGCAAAATGGTTTTGATTATTTTTTGTCGCGACCTGCGCGTGACAAAAATACTTTGCGCGAAGCGTGTGTCGCAGCCACCCTACGGGTGGCAAGGTACAAAGCGCAGCGAAACTTTTTCAAAAAAGAGGCCATTTATGGCCTCTTTTTTGAGCTGCAACTGCTGGTTGCTAACTTTTCAACCCTGCTTGGTGGACTTTTTGCGCGCCTTTTGGTAAGCTGAACGCAGAAAATCTGCAAAGGAGAACCCCATCACATGACACTTGGAGAGAACATCGTGCGCCTGCGCACACAGAAAAACTGGTCGCAGGGCGACCTTGCCGACGCGCTGGACATCTCGCGCCAGAGCGTATCCAAATGGGAGACCGACGCCTCCATCCCCGAGCTTGACAAGCTATTAAAGCTCTCCGAGCTCTTCGGTGTGACGCTTGACGAGCTGGTGCGCGGCGAGGACGCGCCGAAGGCGGAAACAGCCGCGCCCGCGGCACAGGCAGTACCCGCCTCTTTCACGCCGCAGACTTCGTCCGAGCAGGAAAAGCGTCACACCATTGCGGGTACGATTTTAATGTGTGTCGGCGCGGTTCTTCTGCTCACCTGCCTGATACTCGCCGGCGATCTGCTGGCGGGGCTGATTTACGGACTGCCGTTTTTCCTCTGCGGCATCATCTGCTTTACGGTGAAGTATCGCACGGGCCTGTGGTGCGGCTGGGCGGCCTATCTCTGTATTGATCTCTACCTCCGCTTTGCGACCGGCCTTTCGTGGACGACTGTCTTTATGACGCACCTCTGGACGGCGCAGATGAACTATGCGCGCCTTGCCATCTCGTGGGTGCAGCTCCTCGGCATGCTTGTGATGATCGTCTGCACGATGCGCTCCTACCGGACGCTCAAGCTGCCCACGACGAAAAAAGAGGGCACATGGCTCATTGCCGGTTGGCTCGCGGCGCTCGTTGTGCTGCCGCTTCTGATGAGCTACGGCGTTATGCCGCTGCTGCTCGACGATCTCGGCAATTACAGCAACATTTCGCCGTACTTCCTTCTGAATGTCGTCTACAGCTACGCGCGCCTTGCGCTCATCAATGTTCTTCTGGTGCGTTCACTCGCCGTATGGCGCTTGAAACGGGAAGAGAAGAAAGCAAAGATCTGAATCGAAATGAGAAAAAGCGGACCGCACTGCGGTCCGCTTTTTTGATGCAAATATGCCTTACTTCTTGCTCTTCTCCAGCGCGGCGAGCTTGAGGCAGCAGCAGAAGACGGCCATCGCCTGCTCAAGCTCCTCGACCGGCGGCAGCGACGGGGCGACGCGGATGTTGCTGTCAAGAGGGTCGTGTCCATACGGGTACGTCGCGCCCGCGCTCGTCATCACGACGCCCGCCTCCTTGGCGAGCGCCAGCGTACGCTTGGCAAGGCCAGGGGCCGTGTTCACGGAGACAAAGTAGCCGCCCTTGGGAGTGTGCCAGCTCGCAATGCCGAGCGGCTTGATCTCACGCTCGAGCGTTTCGACGACCATGTCGAACTTCGGCTTTAAGATCTTGGCGTGCTCCTTCATTAGCGCGAGCGTGTGCTCCTTGTTTTGCAGGAACTTCACGTGGCGCAGCTGGTTCATCTTGTCGAAGCTGATGGCCTGAATGCCGATGAGCTTGGTCATGTACTCCATGTTGGCTTCGCTGCACGCAAAGCACGCAATGCCAGCGCCGGGGAGCGTCACCTTGCTCGTGGAAGCGAACTCGAAGACCATGTCGGCGTTGCCGTACTTCTCGCACTCGCTCAGAATATCCTTGAACGGGACGAAGTCGCCGTCAAACTCGTGGATGCAGTAGGCGTTGTCCCACATGAGCAGGAAGTCGGGAGCCGCGGGCTTCATCTTCGCAATGCGCTCGATGGTCTCGTCGGAGTAGATGATGCCGTCGGGGTTCGAGTACTTCGGCACGTTCCACATGCCCTTGACGCTCGGGTCCTTGATGAGGTTTTCGACAATGTCCATGTCGGGGCCGTTTTCGGTCATCGGGATGGTGATGAGCTCGAAGCCGAAGCTCTCGGTCACCTTGAAGTGGCGGTCATAGCCCGGCGCGGGGCAGAGCCATTTGACGCTCTCTTCCTTGCACCACGGCTTTTCGCTGTGCAGCAGGCCGTGGGTGTAGGCCTTGGAGACCGTGTCGTACATGAGCTGGAGGCTCGAATTGCCGCCGGCGAAGACCTGAGAGGTCTTGCAGCCGAGGATATCGGCGAACAGCTTACGCGCGCTCTCAAGACCCTTGAGCTCGCCGTAGTTGCGGGCGTCCACGCCGCTGTCCACGCACTCCTCGGCGCTGGTCAGCGCGGTCAGGATGCCGCTGACAAGGTCGAGCTGCTGCTTGCTCGGCTTGCCGCGCGCCATGTTGAGCTTGAGGCCCTTGGCCTTCCAGCTCTCGTATTCGGCGGACACCTTGTCGTATTCCTGCTGCCACTCGGCAGCGGAAAGAGCCATATAATCCATGATGATTCTCCTTTACAGGTAATTTATCCGATTAAAGTAACTGCATTATAGCACAGGGAAAAATCAGGCGCAAGTGTCCACATATAACAATCATTTGTTTTGCCTGCGGCAACAAGTTGACTCATTGAACAGATTGTACCGCCCCTCGCCGCAAGAGAGAGGGGCGCTGCTTTTTGGCGAAAGCGGGAAAGAAAACGCGTCAGCACTAAACATAGTGCTGACAGTGCGTCCAAATCAGGCAAAAAGTAAGGCCGCGGAAAGCACATCGCTTCCCACGGCCTTGATCGTTTTTATAGAATTGGTCTTGTCACAGCTCGGTAAAGGTGCGAATTTCGTCGAGCTGGGCGTAACGCCGCACGTGTGTTGTGCTCACCTTTCCGGCGCAGACGGGGCAGCCGCACTGCTGCGCGCCGGTGCGCGGATAGATGACGGATTTCCACACGTGTCCCCTGGAGCACTGCCACCAGACCTTTTTGTTGCTGCCGGGCGTGACCATCTCCGGTGTCAGCGCGCCGTTGAGCGACGGGTGCCACTGCGAAGCAATGTCGGGGCAGAGCGTCTTGAGATCATTGAAGCCCTTGAGCACCTTGCGTCCCGCGCAATAGGGACATCCGGTCTTGCGTTGCGTGCGCGACGAGACCGTGGCGAGGTAGGAATGCCCCAGCTCGCAGCGCCACCAAGCGGGACGGTTGGAACTGACGGCGACATCGCTGGGCTTCAGGCACCCGTTTTTGCGCTTATCCTACTGTGCGGCGATCTCGGGCTGGAGGTGGGCAAGGCCTTTTTCGCCCGTGACGATCGTCTTGCCCGCGCACACGGGACATCCGTGCCCCCACGCCGTGCGCGAGGCGACGGGCGACTGCCACGAGTGCCCCTCCGGACAGCGCCACCAGATGCGGATCTTCGAGCCCGTGGAGACGTCGCGCGGCGAAAGCGGGCCGTTTTCACACGTCCACCAGACTTTTTTCTTGCTGCCGTAGGAAACGGTGTCCGGCGTGAGCGGAAAATTGCGCGATTCGTCCCATTCTTTCAGTAAGTTTGTCCTTTCATGCAGCATGCAGAACTCATAAAATGTTTGTCGCATGTTCATCCCCCTCTTTTCGGCAAAAAAGGTTTCCCGCCTGTACCTTGCTTTCAGAGAGGGCCGGGCGGTGCAGGAAGGGCGATGCCCTTCCGAATGATTTGCAACCGGCTGTCATAACCGCACACGGCGGCCTTAGACCCCTCTGGCTTTGCGTCCCTGCTTTTCAGCAGGTTTGCCAAACATTGCTTGATTTGCTTGTCAGATCAGTACAGGCGCTTTCACGCCGGAAACGGGGAAGAAAAAACTTCCGCTTTGACAGAATCAATGAAAAAAGATTCGCCGATCCTGCTATATCTGTATTCTATCACGAACTTTCCATAAAAACAGGGCGGGTGACAAGACAGAATTCGGAAAAGTGATATAAAATTTGGAAAAATCTGAAAGAAATTAACGAAATATTAGCGTTTTCATGCTGATTCTCTATGTTTTTGACGCGATGGAGAGGACTGAAACCGCGCGCGGCGATGCGACCGCAACCGCGTTTTCTTGACATCTTCCACCGTTTCGGTATGATAGAGCCATCCCGTTTTTTGGAGGCGACTATGCATTCAGTGACAACTAAGAAGGCCGCGCTCGCGACGCTTCTCGTTCTGGCGGCGCTCCTTTCCATCTTCGCGGTAGGGAAGAGAGCGTCCGACCCCGCGTACCATCAAGCGTCCATCGACGCGCTCGCGGAAAAGCAGGAGACGGTGCTTGAGCTGACGGCGGCGTCGACCGCCGCGTCCGCAGCCATCACGCTCCTGCCGGGCGACACCGCGACGCCCATCGCCGAAAAGCTCGCCGACCTGAGCGGCTATTTCCTCATCGTGCTCTGTGCCATCTTTCTGGAAAAGTATCTGCTGACGATCACATCCTACGTGTCGTTCACGATCCTGATCCCCGCAGCCTGCGCGCTTGGCATCGCTGCGCTCTTTTCCGAAAAGCTGCGCGCCGCGCTGGGGAAGCTCGCGTGGCATTTGCTGCTCTTCGCGCTCGCCATCGCGTTTGCCATTCCCGCGGGTGTCAAGGTTTCGAGCATGATCGAGGACACATACCGCGCCTCGATCGAAGAGACCATCGCAAACGCCGAGCAGACGACCGAGGATATCCAGTCCGCCACCTCGGGCGAGACGGACGAGAGCGAAAAAAGCGGCCTTTCCGGCCTCTTTTCCAAGGTGACTGAGGGCATCACCGGAGCGGCGACCGCCGCGGTCGAGCGGCTCAAAACGGTCCTGAACCGCTTTATCGAGGCTCTCGCCGTCATGCTCGTCACATCGTGCCTGATCCCAATTTTAGTGCTGCTGTTTTTTGCCTGGCTCGTCAAGCTGATGCTCGGCATCGACTTACCGCCGCTGCGCGCAAAGCTCGGCGTCGGTAAGGTGCACAGCACGAGCGGCGCACCGCGGACATGACCACATGGCCATCGTAAAAAATATACGATAACTTAAAAGTGCAGCGAGCGCAGCGATGCCGCTTTGGGGGGCAGCAAGGTTGGCAAAATCTAGCGACGGCAGGGGATTCTACCAAGACTGCATTCAGATCAGGGAGCGACAGCGAAGATAGAAAAAAGTCAAATCGTTTAGAACCATCACCCGTCAGGTACCCGATTCCGCAGGCTGAGCAGCTCTTCAAGCCTCAAAACCGCAATGTCGGGGGGCGAGAGGGTTCCCCCTCATCCTTCCCTTGGGATTCAAAAGGGGACATTCTCTTCGAGAAGAGAATGTCCCCTTTATTCGCTCTCCCCTGCGGGTTAGCAGGAGAAAACTCCGCAGCGCTGCGCGCGCTGCTGATTCACCTTACCTCCGCAAATCGCGTCGTCAGAACGACACGACTTCCTGCGCGGGCTTCGACGTGGTGGTGATGCGCTCGACATACAGCACGGGGCCCTCGCCCTCGTAGGCGTCGAGGTGCTCCTTTTTGACCGTGGCAGTGATATCGACCCAGTCGCGATTCTTGTAGGCCTTCAGGCTGTCGCCCTTGGCGACGATGCCGACGAACTGGATGTCGTTTTCGCAGCAGGTCATCACGAAGCGGCCGGGGCAGTGGATGCCCGGGAACTTCTTCGAGTGGCACATGATGAGCTTCATGTGGACCTTTTTGCCATCCCAGCGGTCGGGATGGTCCATCGCGTCGACGTACCACACGCCGTAGTCGTCATCGGGAATGTCGATGAGGTCGGGCGTCATGTCGAACGGGCACTCGTCGCCGGTCAGGTAGTCCTCGCTGTTGCCGTCGTTGTCCTCAAGGTAGATGTCCGCGCGGCGGTTGACCATGCGCAGATTGCGCGCGCGCAGGCTCGCTTTGAGCTTGTCGTCGCAGCGGTTGAAGACGATCATGTCCGCGTTTGTGATCTTTTCCATCATGAGCTGACCCATGTTCTTGACGAACAGCTCGAACGTCGGCGCCTGTACGAACGTCATGATCTGATAGAGTACCCAGTTGGCGGGCAGCACCTCGCGGTAGAGCTTTTCCATCTGCCACATGCCGTTGTACTCAATGAGCACCTGCTTGGGGCGGTGCTTCTTTTCAAGCTCCTTGCAGAAAGCGAGCGTCAGCTCCTCTTCGTCGTCTACCGTGACAACGGTGACGTTGTCGAGCGCCTTCTTCTCGTATTCTTCGTCGCCCTCTTCGCAGCAGATCAGAAGCGTCCTGTCTTCGCGGGCGAAGCCGTCTTCTAAAATGCCGTTGATAAAGCTCGTTTTGCCGGAATCGAGGAATCCGGCGACCAGATAAACAGGAATATCCATGAATTACACTCCAAACAGTTCTGCAAGGCCGTTTTCCTTGAGCTCCGCGCCGATAACGCACAGACGGCCCGTATAGTCGGGATGGCCCGCGCGGACCTCATGCTCTTCGGGCACGTAGTCGAATTCGAGCCAGCCGTCCTCGCCGTTCACGATGCCCTTGGCACGCAGGATGTGGCCGTAGTCGCCGCTGTCCAGCTTGTGGAGCATGTCCTCAAGAGCTTCCTTGCTGAACTTCTTCGGCGTCTCCTTGCCCCAGGAGGAGAAGACGTCGTCGGCGTGGTGATGATGGTGATGGTGGCACTCGCACTCGGGATCGTCGCACTCCTCACCGTCGTGGTGATGGTGGTGATGCTCGTGCTCGTCATGGTCATGGTCGTGATGATGCCCATGCTCGTGGTCATGCTCATCCTCATCGTGGTCATGGTGATGCTCGTGTTCGTGGTCGTGCTCGTCATGTTCATCGTGATCGTGATGATGGTGATGCTCATGCTCGTGCTCGGCCTCTTCGATCTCGTGCTCGCGGCGCATCTTTTCAAGAAGCTCGTCGCTCAGCGACACCTTTTCGATGGCGGAGAGGATGGTCTTGCCGTCCAGCTCGTCCCACGGAGTCGTCAGAATGGCGGCGTCGGGGTTCTTCTCGCGCAGCATCGCGGCGGCAGCCTCGAGCTTTTCCTGCGAGAGCTTCTGCGTGCGGGAAAGAATGATCGTGCCGGCGGCCTCGATCTGGTTGTTGTAGAACTCACCGAAGTTCTTCATATAGACCTTGACCTTGCTGGCGTCGGCCACGGTGACATAGCTGTTGAGCTTGAGCTCGGGGCACTCGTCCACCGTGCGCTGCACGGCAACGATGACGTCGGAAAGCTTGCCGACGCCGCTCGGCTCAATGAGGATGCGGTCGGGGTGGAACTGCGCCACGACCTCTTTGAGCGCCTTGTTGAAGTCACCGACGAGGGAGCAGCAGATGCAGCCCGCGGACATCTCGGAGATCTCGATGCCGGACTCCTTCAGAAAGCCGCCGTCGATGTTGATCTCGCCGAATTCGTTCTCGATCAGCACGAGCTTTTCGCCGCTGTAGGCTTCCGCGATCAGCTTTTTGATGAGCGTGGTCTTGCCGGCGCCCAGAAAGCCGGAGAAAATGTCAATTTTCGTCATAAGAAATACGCTTCCTTCTTTTTTATTGATTTCCAAACTTATATTATAAGCAGAATTTGTGAACGATTCAAGTCTTTTCCACGCAAAATGCGCCTTTTTCCCGCTCACAGGCCCATACCGGGCAGCGGCACACGATGATCTAAGATCACGTGTCCGAAGCAGATAAACCGCTTTCCGCTCTCAGGGCCGCAGACGACGTCCGCGCCGCGGTCCCGCCCCAGAGAAAAGAGGTACGAAACGCCGAGCGGGTCGCGGTAATACTGCTTGCAGAGCATGTCGCCCCCGACGCAGAAGATGCCCACGTCGCCCGCATGCAGCGGGTCGTGATTGAGGTAGGCGACGCTGCCGCTGTGCAGCACGGGTTCTAAACTGTCGTCGCGGATGCGCACGGCGAATTCCGCTCCCGGCGGCACATCGCCGTGGTCGACGATGTAGTCAAAATCCTCGCCTGGCACGGGGGCGGCGTAGCCCGCTGCCTCAATCGAGCGGTAGAGCGGGATGCGGCGCGGCGCGCTCGCTTCCTCCCGCCCTGTATGCATCGCGCACAGGGCGCTGACGAGGCTGCCTACCGTCTCGCGCTCAAGCGGCGAGAGCGAGCGGCACTTTTCGATCAAATCCTGCTCTGCGCGCGAGCAGACGAAGCTGCCTGAGCGGAACGAATCGCGGTAAAGGTAGTTCGGGTCGATCTCAAGCGCATCGAACAGCCGGAGCAGCACCTCCTCCTTCGGCGAGCTGAGGCCATTTTCATAGTTGCTGATGGCAGAGGGCGAAACGCCAAGCTCCTCCGCCAGCGCCGCGCGCGAGAGATGAAGCTCCTCACGCCGTAGACGCATTTGTTTGCCAAAACTCATCAAGATTCCCCCAGAAAACGCAGGCTGCGACAAGATTTGACTGTATTCTATCGCAGAAGCTTGTAACTGTCAATCAACTATAACAAGAATCTTGTAAATTTATTCTTGACATAGCAAGATTCTTGTGATATCTTGATTTTGCTGACAAGTTCTTTGTACTTGCCAGCATGCCGCGGCGAGCGTTCTCCTCAGTTTGCCCGCGGCGCACGCCGCCGATACCGGTACGGCGGCTGATCCCCGCAGCAGAAAAAGAAAACGCGCCGCCCTGAAAAGGACGGACGCGAAAAAATAGAGAGAAAGAAAATATCGAGCCAGCCTAAGGGCAGCTCGATATTTTTGCTTTTGTGGTAAAACGACGAAAGTGTGATCTCGACGCAGGCCGCAGAGCGGCTCTGATACGCCACTGGCGTATCGCTTACATTTTCCAAACCACTACAAAACAAAAAGAACGAGCTGACTTTCATCAACTCGTTCTTGGTGGGGGAAGGTGGATTCGAACCACCGAAGTCACTGACAACAGATTTACAGTCTGCCCCCTTTGGCCACTCGGGAATTCCCCCATCTGAAATTGTTTGCTTGTCGGTGGAGCTGGTAGACGGATTCGAACCCCCGACCTGCTGATTACAAATCAGCTGCTCTACCAGCTGAGCTATACCAGCATCTCAGCAACGAACAGGTTGTATATTACCAGACTTCGATTCGTTTGTCAACAGGGAATTTGAAAAAAGGAGGAATTTTGTTGTACGCAGGAAAAAGACACCATGATTCGGTGCACGCGGTCTGCTCACTCTGCGCGCAGGACATTTACGCGGGAGAAACGCTGTGGTACCGAAACGGCGTGACCGTCTGCGCGGACTGCTTTCCGCGCTTTGCGCGCGAAGCGCTCCGGTCGTTTGAATACATATCAGGGGAGGCGAGCACGCTATGACGCTGTATCAGATGTCGTTTGTCTACCGCGAGGACGCGCTGCGCTTCCGTATGCGCATCACGGTCCTGCGCGAGCAGGCCAAGGCCGCGCCGACGAAGGAGGAGCGCGAGCGACTCAAGCGGCGTATCTTAGAGCTCCAGCAGCTTCAGCGCCAGTCGCGCGAGCTGGCCGAGCTGACGCGGCACTATTACGAAAGGGGCTATTACCGCAATGAAAAGTACACCTTATAGTATGCGCAACAATGAAGTTTACGGCGATATGACCGCCTGGATCGCCGCGCACGCGGGCGACAACGAGAGCGACCTCATGCGCCTCAAGCGCAATCTGCGCCTTGCCCGCGAGGAGGAGCTTACCGCCCGCCAGCGCGAGCTGCTGCGCCTGCGGTACGAGGAAAACATGACCGTCACGGAGATCGCCGCGGCCATCGGGCGGGACAAGTCCACGGTGTCGCGCACGCTCTCCCGCGCGCGGAGAAGGCTTTACAAGTGCCTCCGCTATGGGCTATAATCAAAAGGTAACAAGCGAATAAGACCCGCACGGGTACATAGAATAATGGTCAGTGCGGAGAAAAGTGAGGGCAAGAGCTATGCTGCACAAAGCGCTGCAAAACAAATGGGCGCGCGTCCTGATCGCGGTTTTCGCAACATTCCTCTACGCGCTGGGCGTGAACCTTTTCGTCGTACCGATGGGCCTCTACTCCGGCGGCGTAGTCGGATTGAGCCAGATCATCCGAACACTGCTCGCGCAGGCCGTTGAGCTGCCCGCAGGGGTGGACATCGCCGGTATTTTGTACTTTCTCATCAATATTCCGGTGCTGTATCTCGCGTGGCGCGACCTCGGGCGCGCGTTTTTGATCCGCACGCTGATCTGCGTGGGCGCGTCGTCGCTCTTTTTGAGCGTGATCCAGTCGCCCGCTGTGCCGATCTTGGACGATCCTCTCGCCTCGTGCCTCGTCGGCGGCATTCTGTGCGGCTTTGCCCTCGGCTTGGCTCTGACCTGCGGCTGCTCGACCGGAGGGCTCGATGTCGTCGGCCTGTGCCTCACGAAGCGCGGCAGCCGCTTCACCGTCGGACGTTTTTCGCTGGGCTTCAACATCGTGCTCTACATCGCCTGCGCACTGCTCTTCGACATCCAGACGGCCATCTACTCCGTCATTTACACCGTGTTCTGCTCGCTCTTCATCGACCGCGGGCACCAGCAGAACATCAATGTGCAGGTGCTCATCTTCACAAGGGACGCAGACCCCGAGCTCCCGCGCAGCATCATGTCGCGCCTTGGCCGCGGCGTAACGTACTGGGAGGGCAAGGGCGCATATACGGAGAGCGACATGCGCGTGCTGTGCGTCTGCGTCTCGAAATTCGAGGTCGCGGAGCTGCAGGAGACCGTGCGTGAGCTCGATCCCCACGCCTTTTTCATCGTGCAGGAGGGCGTGCGCATCGGCGGCAATTTTCTCAGAAAGATCTCGTAAATCCTTTCGGTTTTCCCGCGAAGACGCTTTGCGCAGCAGAGCGTCTTCTTTTTGTTTATTTAACTATTTTGAAAAATCATCCATGTTTTCTAAAACATTCAAGGATGCTTTATTGCGTTTTTCTATCAATCGTGATAGCATTACCTCAATCTTTTATTATGCCGCAGCAGTGTTCTTCCCCCGAAGACACGCGGCATGAAAAAGTCCCGCAGCGAATAAACAATCATCAAACCCCAATGAGATGTGGAGGGATCTTTTCATGTTTGACCAGTATTTTGAAAAATTTGATTTAGCCCCCGAGATCACCGCGGCACTCAAAAAGTGCAAGTGCATCGCCTATGCCGAGACGAAGGAAGAGCTCGAGGAGATGGCCTACGGCCCCACGCACACCTCCCGCTATGACGTGGTCTACCCCATTGAGGGCAAGGGCACGGTCAAGGAAGCGGAGGTCGTGCGCTGCAAGAACGGCTGCGTCGTCAACTTCATGGAAGACTACATGCGCCGCCGCGACCCGAACAGCATGGCCATCGGCGACGATCTGCCCTCCGACAAGCCGCGCTTTAAGGACCGCTTTGGCTACGAGTTTTCGTCCCTTCGTCAGGAGACGCTCGACTGGCTCTCCACGCAGCAGGTCATCATGCTGCCGTTTTCCGCCGGTCCGCGCGGCCACGGCTATCCGAGCCTGATGATCTGCCCGCTCAATGCCGCGTTCTTCGCGCTGTCGCTGGCGAACATGCAGGGCTTTACGAGCATTGTCGATGTGCCTGAGCACTATAAGCCCCGCGCCATCATCTTTGTCGCGCCGCCGTTCCGCCACACGCACTTTGACGGCAAGCAGGTCGTCGTGCACAACCGCTCCAAGGAGATGCACGAGGTCTGGGCCTACAACCTCTATCCCGGCCCCAGCGCCAAGAAGGGCGTTTTCTCGCTGCTGCTCGACATCGGCGAGCAGGAGGGCTGGGTCTGCTGCCATACAAGCGCGGCCATGGTCGAGACGCCGTATGAGTGCGAGGTCGTGTTCATGCACGAGGGCGCGTCCGGCGGCGGCAAGAGCGAAATGCTCGAGGACTTCCACCGCGAAGAGGACGACCGCCTGCTCATCGGTACGCATACGGTCACGGGCGAAAAATATTACATGACGCTTGGCGAGAGCTGCAAGATCCACCCCATTGCCGATGATATGGCCTGCGCGCTCAAGAGCTTCCAGGATCCCGAGAGCGGCAAGCTGCGCATCCTCGATGCCGAGGACGGCTGGTTTCTGCGTATGGACGGCATGAATGCCTACGGTAACAGCCCGCTTTATGAGCGCATCTGTATCCATCCGAGCGAGCCGCTGGTCTTCTTCAATATGGACGGCGTCCCCGGTGCGACCTGCCTCATCTGGGAGCATGTGATCGAGTCGAACGGCAAGCCCTGCTCCAACCCGCGCGTCATCTTGCCGCGCAAGATGGTTGACAACATCGTGCCTGATACCGAGCCCGTCGAGGTCGACGTGCGCAGCTTCGGTGTGCGCATGCCGCCCTCTACTGCGAAAGACCCGAACTACGGCGTCATGGGCATGCTGCAGGTCGTGCCGCAGTCCATTGCCTGGCTGTGGAGACTCATCTCTCCACGCGGCTTCAAGAACCCGTCCATCGCCGATACGAACGCCGGCAGCGGCCTGAAGGCCGAGGGCGTCGGCTCCTACTGGCCGTTCGCCACGGGCCTCAAGGTCACGCAGGCGAATCTGCTGCTCGAGCAGATCATGTCTGCGCCTAAGACGACGAACGTGCTGATCCCGAACCAGCACATCGGCGCTTATCATGTTGGATTCATGGGCGAGTGGCTCTCGCGCGAATACCTCGCGCGCCACAACGGTTTTGTGCGCGAAAAGCATCTGGTCCCCGCGCGCTGCCCGCTGTTCGGCTACGCGCTCGATGAAATGAAGCTCGACGGCCAGTTTATCCGTCAGACGTTCCTGCGCCCCGAGACGCAGTCCAAGCTCGGCAACGCGGGCTACGACGCCGGCGCCAAGATCCTGACCGACTTCTTCAAAGAGCAGCTCCAGCAGTTCGTTTCCGACGATCTCGACCCGCTGGGCCGCGAGATCATCGATTGCTGCCTGCATGACGGCACGCTGGACGATTATCTCCAGCTCACGCCGATAAAGCTGAAGTAATTTCAGAAAATTGCAGCACACAGTGCTGCACGGATAATAAGGGGGATATTCTCTTTCTCGAAAGAGAATATCCCCCTTACAC
>OJOF01000222.1_pt1 | contig 52226 bp, 40 predicted proteins | sample 1598181 | NCBI WGS metagenome assembly OJOF01 (sample SAMN01915226, study PRJEB22387) | human gut metagenome | isolation source: stool | host: Homo sapiens | place: USA
CGACACGCATAAAAAGCCTCCCATTTCTCATGTCCAAGAAATGGGAGGCAGTTCATTCGTGCGGCGGGGGTTCTTTCGTCCTGCGGAATGCGCTGGGAAGTTACCCCCATGCGGACAGCTGCGGGATCTTGGCCGCGTTGGAACAAGCAACCCAACATATAAATCTGAATTTGGATTTGGATGGGAGGGGCTTGTTGCTGTTGGGGGGTTGAAGCGCGGGTGACACTTTGGGATGCGTGGCGCCCTGGGTTGGGGCGATGCTTTGGGATGAGCTTCTTACTTAGCTGAAGAGGGGCTTTATGGCCGAGAGGTAGTCTTTGGCTACGTCGGCTTTGTTTGCTTCGAAGTTGTGCCAGGCCCACCATTGGACCATTCCTACGAAGCTTGAGGCTATGTGGTGTAGTAGGAAGCTGCGGTCCATGGTGCCGGCGGGGCCGTTTGGGTCGGTAGGGACGGTTTCGGCTGCTCGTGACATGATGGTCTTGCGTAAGCAGTCGGCGAAGACGCGGGATCCGGCGCCGGCTACGAGGGCTCGAACGCCCTGACGGCGTTCCCAGAGGTTGTTGAGGATATGCTCGACTTGCACGAGTGGGTCGTCGAGCGGCGTACCATCGTCGTCGAGGGCGTGGGTGCAGATGTCGTTCACGAGCTCGGACAGTAGGTCGTCTTTGCTCTTGAAGAGGCCGTAGAATGTCGCGCGGCCTACGTGAGCGCGCGCGATGATGTCGCCGACGGTAATCTTGCCGTAATCCTCTTCGCGTAGCAGCTCGGAGAACGCCGCAACGATGGCAGCGCGGCTTTTTTCTTTGCGGGCATCCATGGCTATGCATCCACGTGAACGAGCAGGCAACGGAGCGTGCCGGAGCAGCCCTCGTAGGGGCGCTTACCGGCGCCGTAGCCGACGGCTTCGATACGATAGCGTGAGGGCAGTTGGTCGGACGTGCGCAGCGCGGTGACGATGGCGGCACCCGTGGGCGTCACGAGCTCGCCGGCGACCGGTGCAGGCGTGAGGGCGATATTTCCCGCCTGGCACAGGTTGACGACGGCGGGGACGGGAATGGGCATAAGGCCGTGGGCACAGTGGATGGTGCCGTGGCCCTCGGAGAGCGACTCGACCACGATGTCCTCAATACCCAGGTCATCGAGGCAGATGGCGACAGAGCAGACGTCGACGATGGAATCGACGGCGCCTACCTCGTGGAACATGACGGTCTCGGGCGTTTTGCCGTGAGCTTTGGCCTCGGCGGCGGCGAGCGCGGTAAAGATGGCGAGCGCGCGACGCTTGGCGCCATCGCTTAGCTGCGAGCCGTCGATGATGGCGGTGACGTCCGCCAAAGAACGGTGGTGATGGTGGTGGGCGTGATGATGGTCCTCGTGGCCATGGTCGTGGGCCTCATGTTCATGCGTGTGCTCGTGTTCGTGCTCGCCATGATCATGATGGTGGTGCTCGTGCGTGTGCTCGGTAGCTGCTTCGTTGCCGTAGAGCCAGGCCATATCGTGATCGTGGTTCTCGAGCTCCTCTGCAAGCTGGACGTCAAAATCACAGGCGTCGATGCCATGCTTGTTTGCACGCGTGACGGCGATCGTAAAGCCGTCGACCGGCAGCGTAGCGAGCTGTTCGCGCAGGTGCTCCTCGCTGGCGCCCAGGTCGAGCAGGGCCGCGACGGTCATATCGCCGCTGATGCCCGAGGTGCCGTCGATGATAAGCGTGTGCTGATGGTTGGACATGGAATGCTCCTTAACGGGCGCAGGGCGTGCCGGCGCTCAGATGATTGATAAGACTTGCCTGGTAGGCGGCACCAAAGCCGTTGTCGATATTGACGACCGAAACGCCGCTGGCGCAGGAGTTGAGCATGGCGAGTAGCGCGGCTACGCCACCAAAACTTGCACCGTAGCCCACGCTGGTGGGAACGGCAATGACCGGACAGCTCACCAGGCCGCCGATAACGCTCGCCAGCGCGCCCTCCATGCCGGCGATGGCGATGACCACCTGTGCCTGGGCAAGTTCCTCGGCATGCGCGAGCAGGCGGTGCAGGCCGGCGACACCTACGTCGTAGAGGCGATCGACCTCGTTGCCATAGAATTCGGCCGTCAACGCGGCTTCTTCGGCGACGGGTAAGTCGCTCGTGCCGGCGCAGGCGACGACAACGCGTCCGTTGCCGGTGGGGGAGGGCTTGCCGCCCACGAGGGCGAGCTGTGCGTCCGGGACATATCCCAGGTCGATGCCGGTGCCGAGGAGCTCCGAGGCGCGGGCTGCTTTTTCGCTGTCCAGGCGTGTGACCAGGATGCGCTCCTGGCCAGCATTACGCAGCGCTTTGATAATGGCGGCTATCTGCTCGGCGGTTTTACCGGCGCCGTAGACAACCTCGCCGGCTCCCTGGCGCACCCCGCGCGAAAGATCGAGCTGCGCAAAGCCCAAATCGGCGGTCGGAGCCGTCTGGATGCGCGTGAGGGCGTCGGCGGGGGTGACTGCTCCGCCGGCAACATCGCTCAGCAATTGCTCAAGATCCCGCTTATCCATATATGTTCCCTTCGACGGCGCAAAGTCTAGCACTCAAAGGGTGTGTTTCCGAACACTAAGACAAAATTGTTCGGAAACTATAGGACAGACTGATTCTGTTGTTAGACGGATCGACTAGTCGCGCAGGATGATGTCCATGGCGAGCATCAGGTTGCGCTCGTCGATGGCAAACGGGGCGGCCTCGCGCGTCTTGGGCTTGGCGCAAAACGCGATGCCCGTGCCCGCGGCCTGAATCATGGGGATATCGTTGGCGCCGTCGCCGATCGCGACGGTGTGGGCCATATCGACGCCGCACTCAACTGCCCAATCCAGCATCTGGATAAGTTTGGACTCCTTGGTCACAATGTCGGCCGCCAGCTTACCCGTGAGCTTGCCGTCTACGGCCTCCAGGCGGTTGGCCAGGCAAAAATCGATGCCCGCAGCGGCCACGATCTTATCGGCGACCTCGTGAAAGCCGCCGCTTACCACGCCGACCTTCCAGCCCTTGCTGTGTGCCGAGCGCACAAGCTCCAACGCGCCGGGGGTAAATGTCACGCGTTCAAAGGTGCGCTCGAACACGCTCTCGTCCAAGCCGGCAAGCAGCCCCACGCGCTCCTCGAGCGCCTGCTTAAAGTCCAGTTCGCCGCGCATGGCGCGTTCGGTGATCTGCGCTACCTGCTCGCCCACGCCGGCCTCTTCGCCCAACAGGTCGATGACCTCCTGGTTGATGAGCGTGGAGTCGATATCCATAACGATGAGGCGTGCGGTCATGGCGGGCCTTTCCGAGCGCAGTTGTATTGGGGCACATTGTCGCACGCGGCGCGCCTTGGCGACGGCCACGGTGCGTCAATTGTTTCGTCTCCGTCAAGTCTTTGGGCAGGAGCTACTTTTCCGCGGCACATCGACACAGGTGCGATAAGATAGAACGCCATGTCTGGCTGCGCGGTTTACGCAGGCTGGGCAAATCTGTACGACGCCGCCCGGAACGACACGGGGCGGCACAGATCCATAAAGGAGGATCACTGGTATGAGCCAGACCCGTCCCATCGACGAGCATTCCATGCACACCCGTACCTGCGGCGAGCTTCGCCGCGAGAACGTGGGCGAAGAGGTCACCCTCACCGGTTGGGTGAGCCGTCGCCGCGATCACGGCGGCCTTATTTTCTGCGACCTTCGCGATCGCGAGGGCATCACGCAGCTCACCTTCGACCCCGAGCACTCCGACGGCGATGCCTTTAAGATCGCCGAGACCATGCGTCCCGAGTGGCCCATCAAGATCCACGGCGTCGTGCGTTCCCGTGGCGAGGAGACCACCAACGCCAAGCTCGCGACCGGCGAGATCGAGGTCCTGACCGACCACGCCGAGGTGCTCAACACGTCCGTCACCCCGCCGTTCCAGATTGAGGACGGCATCGAGACCAGCGAGGACACCCGCCTGCGCTATCGCTATCTGGACCTCCGTCGTCCCGAGATGATGGCCAACCTCAAGCTGCGCTCCGACTTCACCTTTGCCATTCGCGAGGCGCTGCATAACCGTGAGTTCATGGAGGTCGAGACGCCCTCCCTGTTCAAGTCCACGCCCGAGGGCGCCCGCGACTTTATCGTTCCCAGCCGTATTCAGCCGGGCAACTTCTACGCCCTGCCGCAGTCCCCGCAGCTTCTGAAGCAGCTGCTTATGGTCGGCGGCGTCGAGCGCTACTACCAGGTTGCCAAGTGCTTCCGCGACGAGGACCTGCGTGCCGACCGTCAGCCCGAGTTCACCCAGGTCGATATCGAGATGTCCTTCGTGGACCAGAACGATGTCATGAGCGCGCTCGAAGAGGTTCTTGCCGATGCCTTCGGTCGCATGGGTGTCGAGATGCCCACGCCGCTGCGTCGCATGGACTACTGGGAGGCCATGGACACCTATGGCTCCGACAAGCCCGATACCCGCTATGGCATGCACCTGGTCGACCTGACCGACATCTTTGCCAACTCCAAGTTCAAGGTCTTTGCGACTGCCGCAAACGAGGAGGGCTCCGTCGTCAAGGCCATCAACGCCAAGGGCGCCGGTGCCTGGGCACGTGCCAAGATCGATAAGCTCGCCGGCGTGGCCTCCACGTTTGGCGCCAAGGGCCTGGCATGGATCGCCTTCCGCGAGGACGGCTCCATCAACAGCCCCATCGTCAAGTTCTTCTCGGACGAGGAGATGGCCGCTCTGCGCGAGCGCATGGACGTCGAGCCCGGCGACCTTGTGATGTTCGCCGCCGGCCCGCGCCTGCTCTCCGACGAGATCCTGGGCGGCATGCGTTCGCACATGGCCAACGCACTCGAGATCAAGCGCGAGGGCCACGACTTCCTGTGGGTCGTCAATTTCCCGCTGTTCCATTGGGACGAGGACCGCAAGGCCTATGCTGCCGAGCATCAGCCCTTTACCCTGCCGACCGAGACCGACATCGCCAAGATCGAGGCCGATCCGCTGGCGGCCGGTTCGTGCACCTACGACTTTGTCATGGACGGCTTTGAGGCCGGCGGTGGCGGTATGCGTATCCACAACGCCGAGATGCAGATGTCCATGCTCAAGCTCCTGGGCTTTACCGAGGAGCGCGCCGAGTCTCAGTTTGGCTTCCTCATGGAGGCCCTCAAGTTTGGTGCGCCCCCGATGGGCGGTTTCGCTCTGGGCCTGGACCGCGTGTGCATGCTGCTCACCGGTTCCGACTCCATCCGCGACGTCATGGCGTTCCCTAAGACGGCCAGCGGCTCCGACCTTATGTCGGGCGCTCCGAGTGCCGTTTCCGGCGCCCAGCTCAAGGACGTCAGCCTGCGCCTGATGTAGGCAAACGGCTACATATTGCCTGTAACGAGGGAAGGACGCGTGCCTTCCCTCGTTTTTTATGCGCGGGCGTTGCGAGGGCATAGGTTGACTGGGCGTCGCGGAAACTGCGTCCCAGAATTTGCGTCCAAAACGGGTCGCAGTTTCCCAAACAGGGTCCTTTTGGAAACTGCGACCCAGAATCCAGCCAAATAACGGGACGCGCTTTCCGGTCGAGCTGTCTAACGGAAACTGTGCCCCAGAATGAGCGCTCAAACGGGACAGGCTTTCCGCAACAACTGTTTGGCGGAAAGCCTGCCCCAGTTTCTTATAGCGAGTCTCTCTGAACGAGCTGCATGTGCATGACGGTGGTGGTGGGCTCGGCACCCTTGATCATGTCGAGCGCAATGTTGGCGGCCATGTGTCCTTCTTCGCGCAGGGGCTGGCGGACGGTCGTGAGCGCGGGGACGCAGCGCGCCGCAATCTCGTGATCGTCGAAGCCGACGACAGAAACGTCCGCAGGAACGGATAGGCCTGCCTCGTTGAGTGCGGTGATGACGCCAGCCGCGATACGGTCCGATCCGCAGAGCACGCCATCGAAAGCAATCTCGCGCGCGAGGATCTGGTGCATGGCCTGATAGCCGTCTCCGCTGTTCCAGCCGGTATAGATAACGTTTGCGTCTGGGAGGTCTTCGCCCAAGACGGCGCGGTAGCCGCGCAGGCGGTCGACAACAGCGGGGTTGTCTTGCGGTCCCAACACGGCGACGATATCTTTGCGCCCGCGATCCTTCATGGCGAGTGCCGCAAAATGTCCGCCCTCTTCGTCGTCAGAGTAGACCGTCGAGAACACATCGCGATAGGGGTGGCCCTCGAGCTGGCCGCACAACACGGTGGGTACGCCCAGCTCGCGCAGCACCTCGAGCAGCTCGCTGCCTTTGTAGGGAGAGACGTCGATCACGGCGTCGAACGAGCGGCGCTCAAAGTGCTCGCGTGCGCGGTTGCGCTCATGCGTAGAAGACGCCTGCAAGATAACGGGCAGATAGGACGACTCCGACAGTTCCTCGGTAATGCCGCTCAAAAACTCGCTATAGGTGGGGTCGCTGAAGAGTTCACTCAGAGGCTCGGTCACGAGCACGGCGATGATTTCCGTGCGCCCGACAGCGAGCGCTCGGCCACGAGCGTTGGGGACAAAATTGACTTCCTTGGCCGCCGCGCGGACGCGCTTTTTGGTTTCCTCGCTAATGCGGGGCGAATCGTTGAGGGCGCGCGATGCCGTGGAGCGCGACACGCCGGCAGCTGCGGCAACCTCGGCAAGCGTAGGTGCGGTGCGAACTGGTTGTGTCATGGCGTCTCCTGGAAAATGCGGTCGATGTTGTCACTGATACGGGCTAGTGCGGATACAGCTTACTATAGTGCGCCTGAACAGCGTTCATGATATCCGGTGACCGGTGTCGTTTTGCAACCAAGCCGAAATCGAATACGTCTCGTGTGGGTGAGATATCAGCGGGCGTGGAGGTTGCCTACGAGCTTAAGAACGATGTCTTGTGCTGAGTTTCGATATTCAGGGTGACATAAGTGTTGCGATTGTACAACCGGTTGCACCGTTAACCCTGCCAAATCGACCGTTCAGCGGACAACCGGTTGCACAGTTTTTTACATCGCCCGTAAGATAAGGACAACCGGTTGCACAAGAATCACTACGATGATGAAGGAGCATCACCATGGACGCCATTAACGATTGGGAAAACCAAGCGCTCACCCACAGGAACCGCCTGGCACCCCATGCGTACTTTATGGGTTACGAGACCGCCGATCTCGCTGCAACGTACAGCCGCGAGCTGTCGCGCGGGTTTGTCCAGCTGTCCGGCTCGTGGCAGTTCCGCCTCTTTGAGGGCCCCGCTGCCGTCTCCAACGAGGAACTCTCCACGTACAAGCCCGAGTGGGATCACGTGGAGGTTCCGCACCTGTGGCAGGTGGACGGCTATGGCAACCTTGCCTACACCGACGAGGGTTTCCCGTTCCCGGTTGATCAGCCGTTCGTTCCCTCCGACGACCCCACGGGCGTCTACCAGCGCATCGTCAACCTTCCCGCCGTTCCTGCCGGCGCTCGCGAGATCATTCGCTTCGACGGCATCGAGAGCTATGGCGAGCTGTACGTCAACGGTCAGTATATCGGCATGACCAAGGGTTCGCGCCTGTCTGCCGAGTTCGACGTGACCGACGCGCTCGTCGAGGGCGACAACCTGTTTGCGGTCAAGGTCCTGCAGTACAGCGATGGCAGCTACATCGAGGATCAGGACATGTGGTGGGCCTCGGGCATCTTCCGCGATGTGTACCTTATGCAGCGTCCCGCCGCGCACCTGGTCGACTTTAGGTTCCGCACGCACCGCGAGGGCGATGCCGCTCTGATCACGCTCGATACGGTTGCCGAGGGCGCTTCCCGCGTTGTGTTTACGCTCAGCGATGGCGAGAACGTGGTGGCTACGGGTGAGTGCGTCGACAGCCATGCCGAGTGCAGCGTGACCGATGCCCACTTCTGGAATCCCGAGGACCCCTTCCTCTACGATCTTACGTTTGAGGTCTACGACGGTGACCAGGTCAGCGAGTACGTCCCGCATCGCCAGGGTCTTGCCGAGGTGACGGTCGAGGGCAATCATATCTACCTCAACGGCACTTACTTTAAGATGCATGGCGTCAACCGCCACGATCACGACGATCACAAGGGCCGCGCCGTGGGCCTCGATCGCATGCGCCGCGACCTGGAGCTCATGAAGCAGCACAACATCAACGCGGTGCGCACGTCCCATTACGCCAACGACCCGCGCTTTTACGAGCTGTGCGACGAGTATGGCATCATGCTGGTCGCCGAGACCGATATGGAGAGCCACGGCTTCGAGAATATCGGCAACATCGCCTTGGTCACCGATGATCCGGCGTGGGAGCCTGCCTACGTCGACCGCATTGAGCGCCTGGTGATGCAGGAGCGCAATCACGCCTGCATCATTATGTGGTCGATGGGCAACGAGAGCGGCTATGGCTGCAACATCCGCGCGATGTACGCCAAGGCTCACGAGCTCGATGGTCGTCCGGTCCACTACGAGGAGGACCGCAACGCCGATACCGTCGACGTCATTTCCACGATGTACTCCCGTGTGTCGCAGATGAACGACTTTGGTGAGCATCCGTTCCCCAAGCCGCGCATCAACTGCGAGTATGGCCACTCCATGGGTAATGGCCCCGGAGGTCTGTCCGAGTACCAGGAGGTCTTCGATCGCTGGGATTGCATCCAAGGCCAGTTTATCTGGGAATGGTGCGACCACGGTTTGGCTGCTGTGACCGAGGACGGCGTTACCTACGATATGTATGGTGGCGACAACGGCGATTACCCCAATAACAGCAACTTCTGCATCGACGGCATGGTGTTCCCTTGGCAGCAGCCGAGCCCGGGCCTCACTGAGTATGGTCAGGTCATCTGCCCGGTTCGCATGGCCTACGATGCCGAGGCGGGCGAGCTGACCGTCACCAACAAGCGTTGGTTTACCACCCTCGAGGATGTTTGCCTGTCGGCGGAGACCCTGGTGGACGGCGACGTGGTCTGCCGCAAGACGCTCATGCCCGGTGCGGTTGCCCCCGGTGAGTCCGTCCAGCTTCCGCTGGTGATTCACGAGGCCGCGGTAGGCGAGACCCTGCTGACTGTGCGCGCCTACACCATGGCCGCTCACGTCTGGTGCGAGCCGATGTTCCAACTGGGCGCAAACCAGTTTGCCATCGCAAACCATCCGGCGCCGGCCATTGCGGCTCCCACTCGTCCTGAGCTTACGGTCGAGGAGACCGAGCAGGAGATTCGCATTCACTCCCTCAACGGCGAGCTGACCTTCAGCAAGGTAAACGGCACCGTGAGCGAGTGGAAGGCATCCGGCCGCGACGTCATGGCCTCTGGCCCCCAGGTTGGTTTTTGGCATCCGCTCGTCGACAACCACGCCCAGGAGTACGACTCCCTGTGGAAGGACAACTTCATCGATGTAATGCAGACGTCCACCCGCAAGGTTTCTTGGAAGCAGGACGGCAATGCGGTCGCCGTTACCGTGAGCCAACGCATTGCTCCTCCCGTCCGTGCGTTCGGCATGCGCGTCGAGCTTGTCTACACCGTGCTTCCGAGCGGTCGCGTCGACCTCAAGGTTTCCGGCGAGCCCTACGGCGATTACTCGGATATCATCCCGCGCATCGGCATCTCCTTTGAGGTCCCCGGTTGCGATCGTGCCGTCGAGTGGTATGGCCACGGCCCGGGCGAGAACTATCCGGACTCGCTGCGCGCCAACCCGGTCGGTCATTACCGCACTACGGTCGACGACATGTTCACGCCCTACGTTATGCCCCAGGACTGCGCCAACCGCGAGGGTACCCGCTGGGTCGCCCTGCGCTCCAGCCACGGTGACGGTCTGGTCGTGACGCGTCCGAGCGACGCCGCTTCCAATCCGTTCTCGTTCTCCGCATGGCCCTATAGCTGCGAGGCTATCGATAGCGCCAAGCATGTCTACGATCTTGTCCCGGGCGACACGGTTACGGTCAACATCAACGACCAGCTGCTCGGCCTTGGCTCGAACTCTTGGGGTTCCGAGGTGCTCGATTCCTATCGCACCCGTTTTGAGAGCTTCAGCTTTGAGGTGTCCCTGCGACCGCTGACGTCTGCCGATCTGGCTCAGGCGCTGGCACCCATTAAGGAGGCATAAGTCATGCATATCTTTAACTCGCGTGCCGATTTCGACGCCCAGATGAAGTCCGTCAAGAAGTGGATGCGTACCGGTCAGGCACTCGACGGCGTTTCTGAACTGCAGCACGATGTGGCGTACTCTATCGGCGACTCGCTGGTGTATTGGTGGGTGAACGCCCACGAGGCGGCTACTGCCGATCTGGTCGGTCACCGTCGCTACCATGCCGTGCTCGCCCCGCTCGACGGCAATCTGACCGTTGAGGTGGCTTCCAAGGCCGATCTTACCTGTACGCGCGCCTACAGCGATATCGATGATCGCGAGCGCTTTGAGGGTACGGGGGAGACCGTGACGATTCCCGCCGGCGGCGTTGCCGTCGTCGAAATTGACGAGGCCTACCGTGTCGTGGCCGATGCCGCGGATCCCCGCGTCGTGGTACTGCACGTGACAGTCGAAGGTTATTCCTTCCCCAACAAGTAGTATTCGTCCGCCTGGACGTTTGCTTCGCGCCGTTAAGGGGGATGGCTTTGTTGACTCCCTTTTCCCCATTCCCCTTAGCAGGTGCGCCATCCGTGTTTGCACTTGCAGCTCGGACGGTTTTAGATGACATTTAACAGATGATTGGGAGGGCTTATGAGCTCTGAAAAACGAGGAACGATTGGTTCGTTCGCTCTGCTGGGCATGACGGTCGCCGCCGTGTTCGGTATCAAGAACATCATCAACAACAACGCGGCCATCGGCTTGGCAGCTGCGCCGTCGTTCTTCTTCGCCACGCTTTTGTACTTTGTCCCCTATACCCTGGTTACCGCCGAGTTCGTTGGCCTCAACAAGGACTCCGAGTCTGGCGTGTACGCATGGGTTAAGACCTCGATGGGTGGTCGCTGGGCGTTCCTGACGGCATTTAGCTACTGGTTCGTTAACCTGTTCTTCTTTGCGTCCGTCCTGCCCAACGTCATCATCTACGCGAGCTACGTGTTCTTTGGTGCCAACGCCGAGCTTTCGCAGCTGTGGATCACCATTATCGAGATCGTCGTCTTTGCTATCGCCACGTGGGTTTCGACCAAGGGCGCTAAGTGGATCGGCTCCATTTCCTCCTTCGGTTCGACCGCGGCTCTCGGCCTGACCGCCGTGTTCATCCTGCTGTCCCTGGCTGCTGCCTTTGGCGGCGTTGAGTTCGCTACGGCTCCTACTCCCGCTAACATGGCTCCCGACATGAGCAACTTCGCAACTGCGTGGGGCTTCTTCGGTACGCTTGCCTGGATCATCCAGGGCGTTGGCGGCGCTGAGTCTGTCGGCGTGTTCCTTAACGACCTTAAGGGTGGCGTCAAGGCCTTCGTGCGCACCGTCGTTATCGCCGGCCTGACCATCGGCCTTCTGTATGCAGGCGCTTCGCTGCTGGTCAACCTATTCATCCCCGAGGGCGGCGTTGCCATCTCCACCGGTATCTTCGACGTATTCGGCGCTGTCTTTGCCCACTTTGGCATTCCCATGGAAGTGTCTACGCGCGCCATCGGCTTGATCCTTCTCGCCGCCACGCTGGGCTCCCTCATGATGTGGACCTCTGCTCCCATCAAGGTTTTCTTCACCGAGATCCCCAAGGGCGTCTTTGGTAGCAAGATCGTCGAGCTCAACGAGCATGGCATTCCTGCCCGCGCTGCTTGGCTGCAGTTCGCCATCGTCGTCCCCATCCTGATCATTCCGGCCCTGGGCTCCGGTAACCTCGACGACCTGCTCATGATCGTTACCAACATGACTGCTGCCACCGCTCTGCTCCCACCGCTGCTGATTTTGCTTGCCTACTTTATGCTGCGCAAGAACTTTGACGCCGCTCCCCGTGGCTTCCGCATGGGTTCGCGCAGCTTTGGCCTGGTCGTTGCCGCATTCCTGCTTGTGGTCTTCTGCTTCGTGCTTATCTGCGGCACCATTCCGCTCGATCAGCCGCTGTGGCTGACGCTGGTCTACAACGTTGGCGGCGTGGTTGTCTTCTTGGGCCTTGCCGTGACGTGGTACAACCGCTACATCAACCGCCTGCGCGAGACCGATCCCGAGGCCGCCGAGAACGAGCTTCGCCCTTCCGTCCTCGATATGATGGAGTAGCGGCTAGGATTAATCTACGGCTGTGGAATAAATCGATTCCCTTTCCTAAGGAGGGGCCTTACGAGGCCCCTCCTTTTGTGTTTTGGAGCATGGTTTTGGACCCTGTGGGCAAAAAATGCCAAATATGAGTACTGTTGCAAAAGAGGTGTCATATTTTTCGGCCTACTCTGAGCGAAAATGGGCTCAAAATCAATTTATCTAACCCCCTTCAAAGAGCGTTTGACGGCTTTCAACTTCTTCGAATCGCTCAAAGTAGGCGATATGCTCTCGATTTTGCTGCTACTAAATTGGTGACAGTACTCATATTTGTCACTTTTTGCCCACGGGGTATCCGAAAGGGTCCTCGACAAGCATCTAACGCTACAATAACTACCACGTGGCTGGGTTTTGCCGGCCGATGTGCGATGTCGCGGGAGGGGACATGGTCGAGTTTACAAAGACGATTAAAGATCCGTTGGGATTGCATGCCCGCCCTGTTGCGCTGCTCTATGACATCATTGCCAAGCATCGTAGCGACGTGTCAGTCAGCATTGGCGATCGCCACACGGATGGCCGCGATGTCATGGGACTCATGGCCCTCTATGGTGAGTGCGGCGAGAGCGTCGTCTTTCGTGTTTCGGGCGTGGATGAGGCCTCCTGTGTCACGTCGATCAGAAATCTCTCGCTTTAAGCATGACGGGGCGTGGTAAAGGATGGTCCTTTGCCGCGCCCTTTTGTTTCGTATAGGAAACTTTTTCGAAAAACTGAACAGGACCCTTTCCAAAAAGTTAACCACGTGCTAGTTTACTATAGCGAACATAGACGTGGCTAACTTTTAACGCGTCGATGTTGAGGACGAACTGACGTTAGGAGCCACTCATGTCTTGCGGACCGCAGATGCCGGCCATGCCGCTTTCGATGGTAAAAGCGGGCGAAACCGTGCGCGTGTCGCGTGTAAAGGGCAATGAGGACATGAAGCACCACCTCAAGGACCTCGGCTTTGTCGAGGGCAACGAAATCCACGTGGTGAGCTCGAGTGGCGCCAATATCATCGTCACCGTGCTGGGCGCACGCTTTGGTATCGATTCCAAGGTTGCCATGCACATCATGACCGTCGGTTAGTCAGCAGCATTTCATAAAAACCGAAAGGGGGACAAGAGGATGAAGACGTTAGGTGACGTTAAAGTGGGCGAGAGCTCTACCATCGTCAAGCTTCACGGTGAGGGTGCGCTTCGTCGCCACCTTATGGACCTGGGGCTCATCAAGGGCACTTCGTTCAAGGTCGTGAAGGTTGCGCCGCTCGGTGATCCGGTCGAGATCAACGTGCGCGGCTACGAGCTTTCCATCCGCAAGGAGGAGGCGGCCGTCGTCGAGGTCCAGTAAGGGCTCGCGACGTATATTTCTGCAGATAAAGTTAGGTATTTCTAACTTAATGCAGCATCTTTGAAGCACATTATCCAGCCTGCGCGGAGAAAGCAGCGCAGGCACACAAGGAAGAAGGATTGAATGGCGGATTCTCAGATCCATGTCGCGTTGGCGGGTAACCCCAACTGCGGCAAGACCACGCTTTTCAACCTGATCACCGGCGCCAACGGCTACGTTGGCAACTGGCCCGGCGTCACGGTTGAGAAAAAGGAGGCCAAGCTCCTAAGCGACAAGAACGTTACCATCACGGACCTCCCTGGCATCTACTCGCTTTCCCCCTACAGCCCCGAGGAGCAATGCTCGCGCGATTACCTCATGAGCGGCGAGCCCGATGTTGTCGTCCAAGTCGTCGATGCCACCAACCTCGAGCGTAACCTGTACCTGGCGCTTCAGGTTATCGAGACCGGCCTGCCCGTGGTCGTTGCCCTCAACATGGCCGACCTGGTCGAGAAGAACGGCGATAAGATCGACACGGACAAGCTCTCCAAGAAGCTCGGCTGCCCGGTCATGATGATCTCGGCTCTTAAGAACAAGGGCATCAAGGAGCTCTTCGAGCAGGTCAAGAAGTCCGCTGCTTCTAAGGGCCAGGTGCCGGAGCACAAGTTCGATTCCTCCATCGAGGACGTTCTGGACCACATCGAGAACAATCTGCCGGCAAGCGTTCCCGCCAAAAAGCGCCGCTATTACGCCGTCAAGCTGTTCGAGCGCGACGCGGACGCCTGCAAGCTCATCAACCTCACTAAGGAGAAGGCTGCTCGCGTGGAGGAGCTGGTCGCCCAGTGCGAGCAGGACTGCGACGACGATGCCGAGTCCATCATCACCGGTGAGCGCTATGGCGTCATCGCGCACATCATCGATGAGTGCATGACCAAGGCTCCGGCCAAGATGAGCACCTCCGAGAAGATCGACCGCGTGGTTACCAATCGTATCCTGGGCCTGCCGATCTTTGTGGTCATCATGTTCTGCGTGTACTACATCGCCGTTTCTACCTTGGGCGGCACGGTGACCGACTTCACCAACGACCAGCTCTTCGGCACCGACGGCTGGTATGTGCTCGGCCAGGGTCGCGACGCCTACGACGCAGCTGTCGAGGCTGCGGGCGACAATGCCGACTCGGTCGACCCGGCACAATACGGCCCCTATGTTCCGGGTATTACCACCGTGGTGCACGACGCCCTTGTGGCGGGTGGCACCGAGGACGGCGGCCTGGTCGATTCGCTCGTCTGTGACGGTATCGTCGGCGGCCTGGGCGCCATCTTCGGCTTCGTCCCGCAGATGTTCCTGCTGTTCGTCATGCTGTCCTTCCTGGAGGACTGCGGCTATATGGCCCGCGTCGCCTTCATCATGGACCGCGTGTTCCGCCGCTTTGGCCTGTCCGGTAAGTCCTTTATCCCCATGCTCGTGTCCTCGGGCTGCGGCGTCCCCGGCGTCATGGCCACCAAGACCATCGAGAACGAGAAGGACCGCCGCATGACGGTCATGACCACCACGTTCATTCCCTGTGGCGCCAAGCTGCCGATCATCGCCCTGCTCATGGGCTCCATCATCGGCGATTCTTCCACCACCGCCGCGTGGATCAGCCCGCTCTTCTACTTCTTGGGCGTCTTTGCCGTCATCGCCTCGGGCCTCATGCTCAAGAAGACCAAGCTCTTCGCCGGTCGCCCGACGCCGTTTGTTATGGAGCTTCCTGCCTACCACTTCCCGGCGATCCGCTCTTGGGCGCTGCACGTGTGGGAGCGCTGCTGGGCCTTTATCAAGAAGGCCGGCACGGTCATCTTCGCCTCTACCGTCGTGGTATGGTTCCTCTCCAACTTTGGTAGCTACAACGGCGCCTTTGGCTTCCTGCCTGCCATGGAGGGCATCTCCGAGGAGTTCATGGACTACTCCGTGCTCGCCATGCTGGGCAACCTGGTCGCTTGGATCTTCGCCCCGCTCGGCTTTAGCACCTGGCAGGCAACCGCGCTGACTGTCTCTGGCCTCGTCGCCAAGGAGAACGTCGTCGCCACCGCCGGCTCGCTGCTGTCCGTCGCCGACGCGGGCGAGACCGACCCGAGCCTGTGGACCGCGTTTGCCGGCATGTTCCCCACCATGGGCGCCTGCGTTGCCTTCGGCGCGTTCAACCTGCTGTGCGCTCCGTGCTTTGCCGCTATGGGTACCATCCGCAACCAGATGGATTCCGGCAAGTGGACCGCGATTGCCCTCGGCTACGAGTGCGCCTTCGCTTGGGTGATTGGCCTGTTCATCAACCAGTTCTATAACCTGCTTGTCCTTGGGCAGTTTGGCTTCTGGACGGTTGTGGCTATCGTGCTGCTGGTCGCGATGCTCTTCCAGATTTTCCGTCCTATGCCCAAGCACGCTTGGACCGACGAGGACGAGACCAACACTGCTTCCGCTGCAGTTTCCGCCTAAGTCCGAATAAGGATCAACCCCTTTCCACGAGCCCGGGTGTCCCAGCGACACTCGGGCTTTTGTTTTAACCGCTAGGCAATTTCGTTATAATCGACGTCCGCAAATCGATTCATTATGTTGGAGAATCCATTTGATCATGGCAGATATCGACAATAGGATAGCTTTGGTGATTCCCGCGTATGAGCCGAGTGGTCGGCTGGCCGCACTACTTGAGGAGCTCGTGCTCGGATGGCCGGGACCGATCGTTGTGGTGGATGACGGGAGCAGCGCGTCCTGTTCTGTGGTGTTTGACCGCGCCCGCGCGCTTGGTGCTACGGTTCTTGTCCACGGGCTCAACCGCGGCAAAGGTGCGGCTCTCAAGACTGCCTTTTCTTATCTCTTGGAACAGGTCCCGACTGTTGCGGGGGCCGTCACGGCAGATGCCGATGGTCAGCATTTGCCTGCCGATATCCGCGCCGTTGCGCGCGAACTCGGTCTGCACCAGGACTCGTTGGTGCTTGGCTGTCGCCGATTCGACGGTAATGGCGTTCCTGCGCGCAGTAAGCTCGGTAACAATTTTATGCTTGGGGCCATGCGCGTGCTCTGCGGTGTCGATGTGAGTGATACGCAGACGGGCTTACGTGGCCTTCCGGCGTCGCTTATGCGCCGTATGCTCGCTGTGGTGCGAGACGGATATGAGTTCGAGACAGAGATGCTTGTGCTGGCGCGGCGTGCGGGTGGCATCTTCGAGGTTCCCATTACCACGGTCTACGAGGGTGACAACGGGGCATCACATTTCCGTCCCGTTGTTGATTCGCTTCGCGTGCTCGGTGTCTTATTCTCTGCGTTTGCGCGCTACACGCTCTCTTCGCTCTGCACATCGTTGTTGGATTGGGCACTGTTCTCTGCGCTCGTACTCCTATGGTCGCATGGTGTCGCGACCAGCGCAGCCATCGTGTGGGCAACCGTCGTTGCGCGGGTCGTCTCGGCATTTGTCAACTATATGCTGAATCGAAATATCGTCTTCAAAGCGGATAATTCCAGCTGTTCTCGGAGCCTTTGCCGCTATATCGCCCTGTGCGCAGCTTGTATGTTGGCGAGCGCAGCTCTCGTCCTCTTGATTTCCGTTGCACTGCCCATACCGGTCTTTATCATCAAACCGTTTGTTGATACGGCATTGTTCTTTGCTAACTACCGTATCCAGCAGTCATGGGTCTTTGAATAGGGGGATGATTCCGTGAGCGTTCATGAGCTTAAGAAAGCCAAGAAAAGCGTGGTGGAAAAACAGGGGGCACGGAAGCGCGATGTGACGACCTTTATCGTCACTGCAGTCCTTATGGTCAACTATCTGCTATGGCGTCTTCTGTTCACCCTGCCGTTTGATCAGGGGATTCCCCAGATGATTTTTGCGATCTTGCTGCTCATCGCTGAGGCAGTAACCGCGTTTACGACCTTCGAACTTTACTACCGCAAGGTCAAGGCCGACAGCGGACATCTCGTTATGCCGAAAATCTTGCCCGAAGACTATCCCGACGTTGACGTGGTAATCGCTACGCACAACGAGCCGACTGACGTGTTGTTCAAGACGGCGAACGCCTGTACCTACATGGACTATCCCGATCGTTCTCGGGTGCACGTCTATTTTGCTGACGATGGCTGCCGCAAAGAGGTCGCTTCCCTTGCGGCTGAACTTGGGATTGGTTATATCCCCTGTGAGGATAACAAGTATGCCAAATCGGGTAACCTCAACAACGCGCTAAGGCACACGACTTCACCGCTGATTGCGACGTTCGATGCCGACATGATTCCGCGCAGCAGCTTTCTCGTAGATACCGTGCCCTATTTCTTGCTGCCTCGCTATATTCAGGATGGCGCGACCGGCGCATGGCGTTATCGTTCCGAGGACGAACTCAATGAGGACCTTAAAGTCGGTCTGATTCAGACGCCGCAAAGCTTCTATAATCTTGATCTTTTTCAGTTCAATCTGTACGCCGAGGACAAGATTCCTAATGAGCAAGATTTCTTCTCACGCGAGGTAAACCAGATGCGCAACTCGTCCAACGCCTGCGCATACACCGGTAGCAATGCCGTGATTTCGCGCGCCGGTATGGAGGAGATTGGCGGGTTTCCGTATCATACGATCACCGAAGATTTTGAGACGAGCTGTCGTCTGCAGATGGCGGGTTATATTACCTATGCCACTGATAAGGTCGAAGCTCACGGCCTCTCGACGACGGATGTGCGCTCGATGGTGCACCAACGCATCCGCTGGGCGCGCGGTGTGATTCAGAGCATCCAAAACACGGGTGTCATCTTTTCCCGCAAGATTTCTTTTCCCGCGCGCATTACCTATCTGTGCAGTTTTCTGTACTGGTGGTCATTCTTCAACCGCATCATCTTCATTCTTGCGCCCATTATGTTTGCCTTGTTTGACTTCCAAGTGGTTAACTGCACACTCTGGCAGTTACTAATTTTTTGGCTGCCGAGCTATTTCTTTTATAGCAGGTCTATGAAATTGCTTTCGAGCAATGTTCGCAGTCAGAAATGGAGTCAAATCATCGACACCACGCTGGCGCCATCACTTATTATTCCCGTATTTCTTGAGACGCTCGGTATCCGCGAGACAAAGTTCAAAGTTACGCGTAAAGACAAGACGACCAATCGCAGCGGTAGCCTGTGGAACATGCTCCCACACCTGTTGCTCGTGGTGCTCTCGGTTGCAGCTATTATCAGATTTACATGGGGAAAGTATGGCATGGCGCTCGTGTACAGTTCCGTGATCATCTATTGGTTGTGCTACAACTTGATTGCCCTTTTGTATGCTATTGCCTTTTCGGGTGGTCGGTCCATGCCGCGCAAGAGTACTCGCATCTCCGTAGACGAACCTGCGGTGCTGACGGCGCTGCCGGTTGAGGATGAGTGGTCGAAGCTAACCGAGGGCACCGGCGAAGCCGTGGCCGAAGGTGGCGTTTTCCCCGATTGCAGTTCGGACGAGACGGATGACGAAGGCCCTGTGGGTGTTTTCGCGGGGCGTGCCATCAACATGTCAGACGGTGGTGTACTCGTGCGCATCGATGATCCCTTTCCCGAGGAGCTGCGCAGCTTTGCGGTGCGCTTGGGAGATGGTCGCTATTGCACATGCGTTTCTGGTAGGCTTGTGCGCCTCTTTCAATCCAAATGTGGCGATGATGAGTCGTGGTACGCGGCGCTTCGAATCGAGCACCGCTCGCTCGAGGAGCGTCGCATCTATGATCAGCTGCTGTACGATCGCGAAACGGGCATCGCCGAGGAGCTTGATAGCTGGAACACCACCTATGACGATATCGTGCGTATTGTCCGCATGAGGATAAGGGCGCTTCTTTCGCGTTACCGCGTATGGAGATCCCGCCGCCGCTCCAGGCGTGATAGCGATCGATGCGGCGATTCACGGGATGCGGAGCGGACCAGTCACGATTCTGCTCATGTCGAAGGAGACGCTGCATGCTGATTATTGCTGCCTTCGGCCGTGCGGCGCTGTTCCTGCTAGCGCTCTTCGGTCTGTGCTATTGGATCCATCGTTTGACCGAGACGGATGTGCATTTCGCTCCCGTGTGTGCCTTGTGTGTCATGGGGGTCGTCACGTATGCCGGTGGAATCGTGGGCGCGCTTGCCCCTGCCACCTGGGGGGTGGTTGTGGTGGGCGCCATCGCCGGTGCAGCGGCAATGCCCTGTCTCCATGGTCGTGGTCTTGCTAGATTGCCCTTTGGTCTCCCTGACGCGTGTTTTCTCCTAGGTATGTTGATCTTTCTGTGGCCCCTGCTGTCGGCGCGTCTCGAGCATTACGATAACTTTACGCATTGGGCTATAGCGCTCAAGGTCATGCTGGAGACGGGGGCTTTCCCCACGGCGTCAAGTGGTCTCGTTGAGTTTTTCAACTATCCGCTCGGCACAACTTCACTGCTGTACTGCGCATGCACGTTTTTAGGCCATGCCGAGGGAACAATGCTCGTTGTTCAGGCAGCCTTTATCTTCTCATGTTTTTATGCTGTTCTTGGTATTGTGCGCAATCGCCGTTCGTTTCTGCCATATGCGGTGTTAGGGGCTGGCTGCTCGCTCCTTACGTTTTTCAATGTAACGATTCGCATTAATAACCTTTTGGTTGATTTCGTGCTCCCGGTCCTCACGATGGCGTGCTGGGCAGTCGTGGATCGTTATAACGGTGATGTTCGCCGCGAGCTCAAGTTGCTCGTGCCGTTGATGGCGGAGCTCATAGTGGTGAAGTCGACGGGCGTCGTATTCGTTGCATTTGTGCTCGCTTACCATTTAGCGCGCGGACACGTTGCTCTCAGGAATCGCGGCTGGAACGCTCGCCTGCGCTGGTTTGGTGCAACTGCCGTCGCAGGTGTTTTGGGTTTTTCCACTTATCTGATGTGGAGTTGCCACATGGCCACGGCGCTCGCGGGCGTCAAGAATAAGTTCGATGTGGGCGATGCTGCTCACGCGGCGGTGGTCGGCGGTAAGAATACTGCCCAGATCGCGCAGGTCGTCTCGACGTTTTTTGCGACCTCCATCGATTTAACTACCAGGCCTGCGCTCGGTTTCCTGCTCGGCAACTTGGCTGTTGTCGCATTGCTAGCGGCTGCTCGGTGGTGCTTTGGGCATCAGTTGACACATGTGCGCCGCGCACTGGTTGCGCTTGATTTCATGACAATTGTTTACTATGTGGGTATTCTCGCCATGTACATTTTCTCGATGCCAATGGACGAGGCCTTGAGGCTTGCTGGATTCGATCGTTATGCTTGCAGCATCATTGCATTGTTTGTCGGTGGCCTGGCGATGGCAGTTACCGTTGAGCTTGAGGGGCAGATGAAATTCCGGTCCGATGGTTCCCCCTGCCATGCAACGCCGTTACATAAGCGGCGATACCAACAGGTTGTAATGGGCTGCATCGCCTTGTCGCTTGGCCTTTTGACGAGTGAATACAACGGCATGCTATTCAATGCAAAGACATACGACACTTCGCTTCCGGCGACGGTCCGAGATGTCGTCGGTGATCGCTGGCCGGCATCGGGTAAAGAAGACGGTACTCGTTATTTGCTGTTCGGTTCCGATCGCGATGGGCTTATGACTTCGTACTACTTCACGTATGTGGCTCGATATTATTTGTTTGCCCCGCATTCCGATGCCATATGCGCGTTCTATGAGCCCAATATGGATAACCTTCTGTCGGGTTATGACAAGCTCATCGTAATCGAGTCCAATTCTGCGGAGATGGGTCTACTTAAAAAGCATTATGGTGTTACAGGCAAGGTCGGCGTCTATCGTATCGAGAAAAATAGCACCAGGGTAAACCTTATTGCTGAGTGAGGCAGCGAGATGAGCTCTATGATCATGATTTCACCCATTCCGGATAGGTTGCCTTGTACCAATGTGGTGGGGAGATGTGGCGTTTCCGCAGATAAAACCGACCAAAATAAACCTTTCCCCTTTTGGTAGGTGGAGAATAGGGTAAAGTAAGTGGTGGTTAACTAGAGGAGGCTTGCTATGGCACCTATCGATATTGTTGTACTGGCTGTTATCGGTATTGCGTTTGTTGCCGTGTGCGTGCGCATCTACCGCAAGGGCACCTGCGCCGACTGCGCTCAGGGTGGCGTTTGCACGGGGCATTGCTCCAACAAAAAGACCTGCGCCGCGCTTAAGGGCGTGGACAAAATCGCCGAAGACTTGGGTCGCGGTATTCATTAGCCGACCGGCGTTTGGGCATGTTTGACTGCGGATACGGCAGTTGCTGGTACGATAGGTACGTCAGCAACTGCCGCCTAGCGGCTCAAATGAAAGGAATCCCGCATGGAGTCCTCCGCCTATCCAATGCTCTTTAGCCCGATCAAGGTCGGTACAACCGAGGTCAAGAACCGCGTCTTTATGCCGCCGGTGTCCACCAACCTGGCCGATCATGGCTATGTGACCGACGACTTGGTCGATCATTACCGTGCCCGCGCCAAGGGCGGCGTGGGCCTCATCATTACCGAGGTCGTGACGGTCGAGCCTACCTATACCTATCTGCCGGGTGACATGTGCTGCTACGACGACACGTTTATCCCCGGTTGGGAAAAGCTCGCCGCGGCCGTCCACGAGTACGGCTGCAAGATCATGCCGCAGCTCTTCCACCCCGCCTACATGGCCTTTAACATTCCGGGCACGCCGCGCCTGATCGCTCCGTCCTTCGTGGGACCGTCCTATGCCCGCGAGGCACCGCGTCCTATCACGGTCGATGAGATCCACGAGCTCACGCATCAGTTTGGCGACGCTGCCGTGCGTATGCAGAAGGCCGGCGTCGATGGCGTCGAGGTCCATGCGGCGCACGCCCACGGCATGCTCGGCGGCTTTTTGACCCCGCTCTACAACAAGCGTACCGACGAGTACGGCGGCTCGCTCGACGCCCGCATGCGCTTCTTGCTCGAGGTCATCGCCGAGATTCGCGAGCGCTGCGGTAAGGACTTTATCATCGACGTCCGCATCTCGGGCGATGAGTACACCGATGGCGGCCTGACCCTCAACGACATGATCTACGTCTCGCGTCGCCTGGAGAAGGCCGGTGTCGACATGATTCACGTGTCGGGCGGCACCACCATCAAGCGCGGCTCCGCAATTCCCGCCGCCGGCACGCAGCAGGCCTCGCACGCCGCTTGCTCGCGTGAGATTAAGAAGCACGTGAACATTCCCGTTGCCACGGTCGGCCGCATTAACGAGGCCTGGATCGCCGAGGAGCTGATCGAGGACGGCGCTGCCGACATCTGCATGATGGGCCGCGCCAATCTGTGCGATGCCGAGTTCTGCAATAAGGCCGCTGCCGGCAACGCCGACGACATCCGCCCCTGCATTGGCTGCCTGCGCTGCCTGAACGGCATTATGTTTGGCAAGCGCATCTCCTGCACCGTCAACCCCGATGTTGAGCGCGACGAGGCCGGCTACGAGCCTGCCGCCGAGGCCAAGAACGTACTGGTTGTGGGCGCCGGTCCTGCGGGCATGGAGGCAGCCTACATTGCCGCCAAGCGCGGCCACAACGTGGTGCTCGTGGACAAGCAGGACGAACCGGGCGGCGAGATGCGCATCGCGGCCGTTCCGCCGGCAAAGCAGGAACTCACCCGCGTGATCAAGTATCAGTACCGTCGTCTGGCCGAGGCGGGCGTGAAGTGCATATTTGGCACCGAGCTTACTGCCGAGGACATTCAGCGTGACTACGCGGGCTACGAGGTTGTCCTGGCTTATGGCGCCGAGCCCATCGCTCCGGCTTTCATGCAGGGCTTTAAGCAGGTTATGACGGCTGACGACCTACTGGGTGGCAAGGCTTTCCCGGGCAAGAAGATCGTCATCGTGGGCGGCGGCACCGTCGGTTGCGAGACGGCAGATTACCTGGCCCCGCTGGTCAACGACCTGTCGCCGGCCAATCGCGATGTCACCGTTATCGAGATGACCAAGACGCTCGCCGCCAACGAGGGCGGCGCCGGTCGCGCGGTGCTCATCACGCGCATGCTCTCAAAGGGCGTCCACGTGCTGACCGAGGCCAAGGTGACTGAGATTACCGAGGACGCCATCAGCTACGAGAAGGATGGCGAGGTCCACACCATCGCCGATGCCGATACGCTGGTGCTTGCCATGGGCTATCGTCCCAATACCAAGTTGGCCGACGACCTTGCCGCTGCCGGTGTTGCCACCCACGTGTTGGGTGACGCCAACAAGTGCGGCAACATTCGCGACGCCATCGGCGACGGCTACAAGGTTGCCTGCGAACTCTAGTCAACCCCTTTGCACCAATCGATTGCAAAAAGCGGCGGCTGCCCTGTGTGTTGGGCAGCCGCCGCCTGCGTTCGACGGGAAGGCGCAGATAGTCCGATTAGGGCCCAGGAGCTCCTTGACCTTGGCGATGATGGCCTCGTCGGTGGCGTTGGCAAAGAAGTGCTCCTGGAGCGGTTTTCATCTTGCAGGGCAGTTGTCGTTTCTACAGTTCAGCTTCCAGTTCGGCTTTGTGCTCGTAGAGGTAGTCGCGCATGTAGGGGATGGCAAATGAGACCTTGCCGTACGAAGGAGCCTCGATAATCGATTCTCTTAACAGGCGGCTGCGGACGGAACTCACCTGTTGAGGCGTTTTGTTTAGGGCATCGGCAACCATGCTGGTCGAGCTCGTCTGCCCCAAAGACGCCATGCTCAGCAGATAAGCGATGCACGTGGGCGGAATGCGCTGCAGCGCGGGCTCAATCACCATGGCGCAGAAGCGTTCGCGTGCCGTTGCAATGCCGCGCTCGGCTTCTTCTTCTCCAATAATCGGTGTATGTGCGCGTCTTGCCAACTGCCATGCGTAGTATCCAACGAGTTGGATCATGAAAGGATAACCTTGCGTTGCCTCGGCAAGTTGGCCGGCAATACCTGGCTGCAACTCCATGCCAGACGCTTCAATGGTTTCCTCGAGGGAGTACGACACTTCGGTTACTGCCACAGCCTTCAGGTCAAAGGGGAGGGCACGGCGCAAAAACGTAAGTGTCTTTCCGTTGATGATGCTTTCAATCATCGAAGGCAGCCCCGCAAAAACAAAGGCGATATCAAGGTCTTCGCCGATAACCTGCTGAATCGCAATGGAGAGCGTTCGGACCTCATCGAGCTCTGCGTCTTGAACCTCGTCGAGAGTGATGAGCAGGCCATTTTCATTCTTGGATATTGTCTGTCTCATGGCGCCGCGTAGCGATGGACCGATTCGCTCAATGTCTATGCTGCCGATGGATATGCCAGCTACGGTGGGCTCAAATCTGGCGTGTTTGGCCTGGAATTTGGGCTGCAGCTGTTCGAGAATGCGTTGGCAAAGTCCCTCGGTTGCGACCTCTTTTATGACCGTCCAGCCACGGCTTTGCGCCAAACGTGAGCACTCGTCAAGGAGGACCGTCTTGCCCGTTCCACGGACGCCGGCTATGCGCATTAGGCGCCCCGGGGCACCAGGCCCGTTGACGAGGCCCTCATTGAATTCTTCGAGTACATCTTCGCGGCCGATAATCGTGGGGGGTGTTTTACCTGCTGTGGGCTTAAAAGGGTTTGTTTGCATGTGAACCACCTTTGCTCAAGATATAGCAAAGTATAGCAAGATATAGCAAAGTATAGTGAGATATAGCAACGTATAGCGCTGTTCGCGGGTTCTTACGGTGGTGCTATTTTCCGAATGCCGCGCGGATAAAGCGCTGGGCGAACAGCTTGTTGGCAACTCACGAGGGCTCGGGGTGCCAATTTGGGGTGCAGTAGTGCTGCGCCACGAAAAGGGCCTATCTACTACGTTTAAGCCGCAGGGGTCAACCATAGTCGGCTTTTTCGAAAATCGACAAGCTGTCTACCTGCAGTTTTGTTTTCACGGTTTTCGGTATGGCCGAGGCTATCCGTGTTAACGTAGTAGATGGGCCACTTTTGTGGCAAGGGGCCGACCTGCGGCTCAGGGTAGCCAAAAAGCCCCGTCCCAAAAAGACTGATTGGGAGCTGGGGCGTGTCGATGCGATAGTATTGCATGGTGGTATTCGACAAACCGTGGGCTTCATCCGAGGGCTTTATGGAACAACACCAGCATTATCAGAGTCTGCAAGACCAGGCATACAACGCATTACGCTCCAAGATCATCTATGCCGAGTTCAGGCCCGGCACGCGCCTTTCGGCGATTGGTCTGGAAAAGGAGACGGGAATCGGGCGCACGCCCATTCGCGAGTCCTTTGTGCGCCTGCGCGAGCAGGAGCTGGTGGAAACGCGTCCCAAGAGCGGCACCTACGTCTCTAAAATCAGCATGGAACACGCCGAGAATGCCTGTTTCTTGCGCGAGAAACTCGAGAGAAGCGTGCTTATTAAATGCTGTTCGGCCGCCTCGCCCGAGCAAAAGCATCGGCTTGAGCAGATTCTTGCCGAGTCCGAGTCGCTCGACCATAGCGAAACGCGTCGCTTCTTTGACCTGGACAACCTGTTCCATGAGACGTGTTTTGCGATTGCCGGCCGCCATATGTTGTGGGATTGGATGAAGAGCGTCAATACGCATTTTGAGCGATACAACTGGTTGCGTATGGTGTCGCAGGATTTGGATTGGGAGCCGATTCGTCGGCAGCACCGCCGGATTCTCGAGGCCATTAAGAGGGGCGATACCGACACGGCGAGCTATCTGGCCGAGACGCACTTGCACCTGATGCCCGAGGAGCAGGGCCCGGTTATAGCCTTACATCCCGATTATTTTGAGCTGTCCAAAGACACGGCCATCTAACTCGTCCCTCCCCCTTAATTAGTTGCGGTGAAATAGGGATTGTTTTGCGGCTCTGATGGCGTAAACAGTCCCTATTTCACCGCAACTGCCGAGGTATTTTCGGGGTATGAAAAAGCTGCGGCGCCACTTGGAGGAAAAGACCGGAAGCAAGGGTCCATTCCTCCAGGCGGCACCGCAGCTGTTTTGGTGGCTCGGTTTTTGTCGATGTGGCTTAGTTGAGCGCGACTGCCAGCCGATTATACAAAGCGGCTCGGGGGCGTGTCGCTTCCGTCACGTTCTATCAGCATACAAGACGGTTTTGGTTCTTGCTCGTGACGGAAACGGCGCGCTTCCGAGCCGCTTTAAAAGAAAGGGGGCGAGGTCTAGGACACGCCCCCTTTCACGATAGAGAGCTAAACCTAGCCGCGGACCTTCTTGACGACGTCCATGGCCTCGCGGGCGATCTGCTCGACCTTGGAGAAGTCGCCGTCGGCAAACAGGGCCGGCTTGACCATCCAGGTGCCACCGCAGGCGATGATGGCGGAGGAACTCAGGTACTCCTCGACGTTGGCGGTGCTCACGCCGCCGGTGGGCATAAAGCGGTGGCCGACAAACGGAGCGGCGAGGGCCTTGATGGTGTTCAGGCCGCCATACTGGGACGCGGGGAAGAACTTGGTGACCTTGAGGCCCAGGTTCTCGGCGGCGGTAACCTCGGAGGGGGTCACGGTGCCGGGCAGCACGGGCAGGTCGATGTCGATGCAGTGCTTCACGACGTCCTCGTTGTAACCCGGGGAGACGATGAACTTGGCACCGGCTGCGCGGGCCTGCTCAACCTGCTCGACGGTCAGGACAGTGCCGGCGCCAACGCACATTTCGGGCTCGGCCTCGGCCATAGCGGCGATGCACTCGGCGGCGCAGGCGGTGCGGAAGGTGACCTCGGCGGACTTCATGCCAGCTGCCATAAGGGCGTGGGCGAGCGGTGCGGCGTCCTCGACCTTGTCGAGTACGACGACCGGCACGATGCCCAGGGACTCAAGCGTGGTGTAGAACTGATCGAACATGATGTTCCTTTCGATGTGAGGCGCGCGGGTACGCGTAATTGCCAAAGAAGATTGGCCATGAGCCGGTTCCGGATTGGTTATCGGAGGCACTGCTTGGGTCACAAGCAATTTCGGAACCGGCTACGAGACCAGTCGTGAAGGAATGCCAGACAAAACCGGAATGGGACTAAGTGGTTCTACCTGGCCGGAGGAATCGGGGAGCGGGCTGCAGAGGTATGGGTATGGAAAACTGCAGTCCGCGGAATGGGGAACGAATTAACGGGCGACGCGGGTGCCACCGTCGGCGGCGTTTGCCACAGCGGCGATCTCGTCGGCGGTCACCAGATTGGAATCGCCCTTGATGGTGAGCTTGAGGATCGAGGCCGCAATCGCGTAGTTGACGGCGTCCTGTGGATCAAAGTCGTTGATGAGGGCGTGGACCAAGCCGGCGTTAAAAGCATCGCCGGCGGCAACGCCCTCGAGCACGTGCACGTCGTGGGCAGGGGAGAACCAGTGCGCGCCGCTCTCGGCGTCATAGAGCATGCCCATCCAGATGGAGCGCTCGACGCAGGAAATGTTGCGGACGACCGAGGCGACCTTCTTGCAGCCGTACTCGGCGCAGATCTGGCGGGCCATCTCGACGTAGGTGTCGCGCTCCTCGATGCCGTGGGCAAGGGAGCCGGAGACGCAGGTCATACCGAGGCCGGCAGGCGCGTCCTCGTCGTTGGCGATGCAGATGTCGACGAGCGGCAGGAGCTCCTTCATGGTTGCCTGCGACTTCTCGGGCGACCACATCTTGCCGCGATAGTTAACGTCGCACACGGTGGTGATGTCCTTGGTGCGGCAGGCGGTGAGGGCGTCTTTGCACGCAGCTGCCATCTCGTCGGAGACAGCGGGCGTCACGCCGGAGAAATAGAAGACGTCGATGCCCTTGAGGATCTCGTCCCAGTCAAAGACGTCGCGCTTGGCCATGTTGATGGCCGAGTACTTGCGGTCGTAGACGCAGCCGTTGCCGCGCTGCGAGGCACCGATCTCAAACACATAGGAGCCAAGACGGTCGCCCTGACGCACGACGCGCGTGGTGTCGACGTCGTAAACCTTGAGCGAACGCAGGGCGCACTCGCCCAGACGGTTGGCCGGGACAACGGAGACGTAAGCGGCCTTGTCACCTTGGTAAGCCAGAGAAAGCGCGGTGTTTGCCTCGGCGCCGCCGTAGCGGACATCAAACTCGGTCGCCTGCTCAATGCGCAGATGGTCTTTGGGCGAGAGCCTCATCATGATCTCGCCGAAGGTAAGAACCGTTTTACCCATGATCGCGCAGCTCCTTTTTGCTCGTGTGTACACCTTTGATATGGCGTTGGCACGGAGGTGCCAAGACGGTAGGGTGCGTCTTTGCACCTCCGTGCCAACGCTTGCCGAAATCGGTTTACGAAATCGGTTTCGTTTCGAGTTGTAGTATACTCACCTACAGCGTTTTGCAAGCGAGATTTTTAAAAAAATGCCTAAAATGGCTCAGACTGCCGACATTGGGAAACGGGGTGCGCTATGGCGCAGATGAGAATCAAGGACATTGCCGTCGAGGCGGGCGTGAGTCCGGCCACGGTCTCGCGCTATCTCAATAACCGCCCCGGGCAGATGACCGAGGAAACCCGCGCTCGCATCGCGGCGGTTATCGAGCGCACTGGCTATCGCCCACGTGCCGCCGCACGCAATCTGCGCAGCTCGCGCACCAACCTCATCGGCGTGATTCTGGCCGACATCGCCAACCCGTTCTCGAGCGCAATGCTCGAAGGGCTTTCCGCCAGTGCCGCCGCGCGCGGCTGCTCGCTCATGACGGCCATTAGCGGCAACGACCCCGCTAAGGAAGCGGAGTCGCTCACCAGGCTTATCGATGCCGGCGTGGACGGCCTGGTCGTCAACACCTGCGGAGGCAATGACGAGGCGATCGCCGCGGCAGCGGGACGTCTGCCCGTCGTGCTGCTCGACCGCGACGTTGCCGACGGCGGTGTCGATCTAGTGACATCTAACAACCGTGAGCTGGTCGCTGGCTTGGTAGACGAGCTCGCCGCCGCTGGCAGCGAGCGCCTGTGCCTGCTCACCGAGGCAAGCGACGACAGCCCCGTGCGTCGCGAGCGCGCCGAGGCCTTTACCGACGAGCTTTCGCGCCGCGGCCTTGCGGGCGAGGTCGTCACCCTGGCCGACGGTGGTGCCACGGGCGTTGGCCGTTTGGACAAGACCATCCGCGACTACGCGGGCAAAAGGCTCGGCCTCATTGCCGTCAACGGCCTGGTCTTCCTGCGCCTGACCGAGGCTCTGGCGCAGCTTGGTCCCTCGTTACCGGCTGGTCTTAAGATTGCGACGTTTGACGATTATCCTTGGAACCACGTGCTCTTTGGCGGTGTGACCACAGCAGCGCAAGACACCCTCACCATTGCCGAGCGCGTAGTCGAGCGTCTGTCCGAGCGCATCGACGTTGTTACCACCACCGTGGGCGAAGCCGCAAAGCTCGCCCCCAAGCGCATCGAGGTTCCTGGTCACATTGAACACCGCGCCTCAACCTCGCGCTAACCGCTCGTTCGCAACTGCCTGTTCGCGCACGTTTTTTGAGCGCTTGATACGCTTTAACCCTGCGGAAACATTTTTCTGCGATAGTATCTGCGATATAGACCAGTCGAAACCCGCCCGAAAGAAAGGGGAGCGACATGAACCAGCAGAACATCGATTACGTACTCCGCTCCGTAGAGCAGCGTGACATCCGCTTTGTTCGTCTGTGGTTTGTCGACATTCTCGGCCGCCTCAAGAACTTTGCCATTAGCCCCGAGGACCTCGAGGTCGCTTTTGAGGAGGGTATTGGCTTTGACGGCTCCGCCATCGAGGGCTTTGCCACGCCCGAGGAAGCCGACATGCTGGCGTTTCCCGATGCTTCGACCTTCCAGATTTTGCCGTGGCGCCCGAGCCACAACGGCGTCGCCCGCGTGTTCTGCGACGTGTGTACCCCCGACCGCAAGCCCTTCGCCGGCGACCCGCGCGATGCCCTGCGCCGCATGTTCTACAAGGCCGAAAAGGCCGGCTATCTGCTCAACGTGGGCGCCGAGCTGGAGTATTACTATTTCCCCGACGAGCACACCCCCGAGCCGCTCGACAACGTGGGCTACTTCGATCTTTCGGTGAGCGATGCCGCTCGCGACCTGCGTCGCAACACAGTCCTCACGCTCGAGAAGATGTCCGTGCCCGTGGAGTACACCTTCCACGCCGCCGGCCGCTCACAGCACGGCATGAGCCTGCGCCACGCCGAGGCCCTGAGCATGTCCGACGCCATCACCACGGCCAAGCTCATCATTAAGCAGCAGGCCTACGAGAGCGGTTGCCACGCCTCCTTTATGCCCAAGCCGTTGGCGGGCGAGGACGGCAGCGCTATGTTCCTGTGCCAGTCGCTATTCGACCACGACGGCAACAACGTCTTTTGGGGCGAGGACGACGAGAAGTACCATCTTTCCGACGTCGCCAAGCACTATATGGCCGGCATCCTGGCGCATGCCCGCGAGATTAGCGCCATCACCAACCCCACGGTCAACTCGTACAAGCGCATCACCACGGGTGGCGACTCCGTGCCACAGTACGCCACGTGGGGCCTGCGCAACCGCGCGAGTATGGTCCGCATTCCGGTCTACAAGCCCGGCAAGCAGCTGTCCACGCGCATCGAGCTTCGTAGCCCCGATCCCATGGCTAACCCGTATCTGGTCAACGCCGTCACGCTGGCGGCTGGTCTGGACGGCATCGAGCGCAAGCTGGAGCTCCCGCCCGAGGCAACGGCCGAGACGCTCAAGCTCACCGACCGCCAGATGGTCGAGGCCGGCTACACGCCGCTGCCGCGTTCGCTCAAAGAGGCGCTCGACGTGTTTGAGGACTCGCAGTTTATGAAGGATGCCCTCGGCGAGCATATCCATAGCTTCTTCCTCAAAAAGAAGCGCGACGAGTGGCATAAGTTTGAGTCTACGATCACCGAGTGGGAGATCAAGCACTACCTGGCGAACTCCTAATCGCGCTGGCTTGTTCCAGTACGATTGAGCTCATTTCTTTGGAGGCCGATATGTCCGAAAAGAGTGCCCTGTTCATGGCGCGCACGACGCGCTTCCACGAGTTTGCCCGCAGCTTGACGACCACCCTGGGTGTCGAGGTGAGCCTGGCAACCCCCGATTCGCCGACTGCGGCGCACGACTTTGACCTGCTGATCCTCGATTCCGACGGCATTCGCAGCGACCGCATCGATCAGATTGCCAAGTGGCTTGACGATCGCGGCGGCGTCCCCATGCTGGTGATCGTCGACGACGAGGCGCTCGGCACCCTGCGTCTGCCGAATCACGCGCATGCCGACTTTGTATGCCCCACGGCGACACCCAACGAGCTCAAGGCTCGCGCGCAGCGCCTGATGGGCGAGGAGGAGACCGTCACCGCCGACGATGTACTCAACATCGATAACCTCGAGATTAACCTGGCTACCTACCAGGTAACGCTCGATAACGAGCCTATCGACCTGACGCTGATGGAGTACTCGCTGCTGAGCTTTTTGGCGACGCATCCCAACCGCGCCTACAGCCGCGAAGTGCTGCTGCACCGCGTGTGGGGCTTTGAGTACTGCGGCGGCACGCGCACCGTCGACGTGCACATCCGACGCATCCGCTCCAAGGTGGGCCCGCAGATTGCGGCACATATCACCACCGTCCGCGGCGTGGGCTATCTGTTTAAGGACTAGCTTTCCACCACAAAGTTCACAGGCACCTTTGTGGTGGTTTCGACGCAGGTGCGGGTTCCTCTCGAATCTGCAACAGAACTTAAGCCTTCCTAAAAGATTGTATTCTCATACACGTACGCCCGCATATTGGGGTACAACTCAACGTGAACAATGATGGCCCGCCACATGTTTGGCGGGCCTTTGGTTATTTGACGAAAGGATCGCAGCTATGAGCGAGAACGATTCCCAGCGCCCCCAGGATGCGGACCACGCCGGCGAGACTCAGCAGCAGCCGCGCGTGCAGGTGGAGTCGACGCCTGCCGATGGCAACATTCCCTACGTGCAGGCCTTCGACACGCAGACCGGCAAGCCGCTGGGCGGCCAACAGGTCGTGAACAAGCACACGGTGGTCAAGACCAAGACCAAAAAGCTGCCGATCTTTATTACGGCGCTCGCCGGCTGCGCCTGCGGTGCCCTGCTGGTCATCGCGCTTATCATGAGCGGCACGCTCAACATTGGCGGCGGCAAGAACGCCGTGACGGCGGGTGCTTCGGGTTCATCGGCGCAAAAGATCACCATCGACTCCGAGGATACCACGCTGGCCGAGGCCGTCTCTGCCAAGGCGTTGCCCTCCGTCGTTTCCATCACCGCCACTTCGAGCGGTAGCCAGAATGGCTCGCTTTCGCAGTCTGCCGACGAGTCGGACAGCTCGGGCAGCGTCGGCTCGGGCGTGGTGCTCGATACCGAGGGCCACATCCTCACCAACAACCACGTGGTCGATGGCTATGACCAGTACGTGGTTACCATGGACGACGGAACCACGTACGAGGCCGAGTTCGTGGGCAACGATGCCTCGAGCGACCTGGCCGTCATCAAACTCAAGAATGCTGACGCCTCAAAGCTCACGCCGATCGAGATCGGTGACTCCTCCAAGCTCAACGTGGGCGAGTGGGTCATGGCGATCGGCTCGCCGTTCGGCAACGAGCAGTCTGTCTCCACGGGTATCGTCTCGGCGCTCTATCGCTCCACGGCCATGAGCTCTACCAGCGGCAATACCATCTATGCCAACATGATTCAGACCGATGCCGCCATCAACCCGGGCAACTCCGGTGGCGCGCTCGTCAACGACAACGGCGAACTCGTGGGCATCAACTCGCTCATCGAGAGCTACTCGGGCTCCAGCTCGGGCGTGGGCTTTGCCATTCCGGTCAACTATGCCAAGAACATTGCCGACCAGATCATCGGCGGCAAGACGCCGGTGCACCCGTACCTGGGCGCCACGCTTTCGAGCGTCAATGCGCTTAACGCCCGCACTAACAAGCTCAGCACCGATAGCGGCGCGTACGTGGCGAGTGTCGTCGAGGACGGTCCCGCCGCCAAGGCCGGCATCCAGGAGGGCGATGTCATTACCAAGCTGGGCGACGACGAGATTACGAGTGCCGATGGCCTGATCATCGCCCTGCGCAGCCACGAGGTGGGCGAGAAGGTCGAGATCACGCTCATGCGCGGCAAGGAAGAGAAGAAGGTCACCGTCGAGCTGGGCTCCGATGAGGAGCTGCAGAACCAGCAGCAGGATGACAGCGCGACCGACACCGGCAACGGCGGTATTACCGACGAGCAGCTGCGCCAGTATCTGGAGGAGCTGTTGGGCCAGCAGGGCCAGGGTCAAGGCTACGGTCAGGGCTACTAGCGAGCCGTATCGCGTATATCGAGGCCAGAGGGGGCTGTCCCATCAACGTGGGGCAGTCCCCTCTTTTCTTATTGATCCGTTGGGGACGGAGGAAAATGGATCACTTGGGGCTGACAAGAGGCCTGGTTCGGAATGGTCTGGACAGTTAGTTCAGATACGTATAAATCTGGGGCAGCTTGGGATGCGTTTTGAGCAATTTTTGATTGGGATGGGGCTCGAATGGGTGTTTGGAAGGGAGAGCGGGACGTTTACATGGTCTCGAGGAGCCCAAATTAGTTGAAACAGGGGTGTTCGTGCCTGATCCAGCTCTAGGATTTATACGTATCTGAACTAACTGTCCACCCCAGTCTGGCGGCTGCCGATTCGGTGCGGTTCGAAAGGGTTATTCGGCCCCATGGTGACCGGTGGTACTCTTGTATCCGTTTGAAATCGAGCGAAGGAGTGCCGCTATGGAGCAATCGAGCCTGTTTGGTGACGGTGTGGACATCGATACCGAAACGCTAGCGAGCACGGATACCGCTGCACCGGTCGATGCCCGTGCCCAGGTGGCAGCGCGCGCGGCCGAGCTGCGCCACGAGCTCGACTATCACGCCTATCGCTACTACATGCTCGACGCGCCCGAGATCACGGACGCCGCCTTTGACAAAATGCTCGTTGAGCTGCGGGAAATCGAGGCGACCTACCCCGACCTGGTGACGCCCGACAGCTATACCCAGCGCGTGGGCGGCTACGTGAGCGAGCAGTTTACGCCGGTCACGCATATGGCACGCATGTATTCCATGGACGATGCCATGGATCTGGACGAGCTCGACGCGTGGCTCCAGCGCGCCGAGGATGCGCTCGGTGCCGGCAGCGTCACCTATACCTGCGAGCTTAAGATCGACGGCCTGGGTGTGGCGCTTACCTACCAAAACGGCACCTTCGTACGTGCGGCCACACGTGGCGATGGCGCCACGGGCGAGGACGTGTCGCTCAACGTGCGCACCATCAAGGATGTTCCCATGCACCTGTCCGAGCTGGCGCTTGTCCACATGGGTGCCGACCGCGAGCGCACCATTGAGGTGCGCGGCGAGGTCTATATGCCTAAGGGCAGCTTTGTGCGTCTGAACGACGAGGCCGATGCCGAGGGGCGCGACCCCTTCGCCAACCCGCGCAACGCCGCCGCCGGCAGCCTGCGCCAAAAGGACCCCAAGGTCACGGCGCGCCGCGATCTTGCCACCTTTATCTATGCCATCGCCGATACTGACCCACTGCATGTCCACAGCCAGCGCGAATTTCTCGACTGGCTGCGCAGCGCCGGCTTTAGCGTCAACCCCAACGTGGCTCGTTGCGCCACGCCCGCCGAGGTTCACGAGTTCTGTGCCCAGGCGCTCGAGCACCGCGGCGACCTGGATTACGACATCGACGGCGTGGTCGTAAAGGTTGACAGCTTTCAGCAGCAGCTCGACCTGGGCTTTACCGCCCGCGCGCCGCGCTGGGCCATTGCCTTTAAGTTCCCGCCCGAGGAAAAGCAGACCATCCTGCGCGAAATTCGTATCCAGGTGGGCCGCACCGGTGTGCTCACGCCGGTCGCCGAGTTCGACCCGGTGACGGTCGCCGGCTCCACCATCGCGCGCGCCACACTGCACAACATCAACGAGATCCGTCGCAAAAACGTGCGCGAGGGTGACACCATCATTGTGCACAAGGCGGGTGACGTGATCCCCGAGGTCGTGGGCCCGGTGCTCGACAAGCGCCCGGCCGATTCGGTCGACTGGCACATGCCCGAGGTCTGCCCCGTGTGCGGCAGCCCCGTGGTCCACGAGGATGGCGAGGTCGCTTACCGTTGCGTCTCCATCGATTGCCCCGCGCAGCTCAAGGAGCGCCTGCTTCACTGGGTGAGCCGCGGCTGCATGGACGTCGACGGCCTGGGCGACGAGATCGTCGACAAGATGATCGCCGCCGGCCTGATTCACGACGTCGCGGACTTCTATCAGCTCACGGTCGACGACATCGCCGGCCTGGACACGGGGCGCACTTATGCCAGCTCCAACAGCAAAAAGGGCGTCAAGAAGGGCGATCCCATTCCGGTGGGCCTCAAGACGGCCGAGAAAATCATCGCCGAGCTCAACAAGTCCAAGAGCCAGCCGCTCGGTCGCGTGCTGTTTGCCCTGGGCATCCGCCACGTGGGCAAGAGCGTGGGCGAGGCCATCGCCGAGCGATTCCTGTCGATTGACAAGCTCATCTTGGCGAGCGAAGAGGACATCGCCGAGTGCGAGGGCATCGGTCCCAAGATTGCGGCGAGCGTCAAGCAGTTCCTGGCCGTGCCCGAGAACCTTGCCGTGCTGGAGCGCCTGCGCCAGGCGGGCCTGTCGCTCGAGGTCGACTTGGGCGCCGCGCACGCGCAAGCCGCAGCCGACGCTGGCGTGGCGGGCGAGCTCGCCGACGCACAACCACTCGCAGGCCTGACCTTCGTGCTCACCGGCACGCTTGTCAACCGCACGCGCGACGAGGCGGGCACGGCGCTCAAGGTGCTTGGCGCCAAGGTTTCGGGCAGCGTGTCGAAGAAGACGAGCTATCTGGTCGCCGGCCCCAAAGCGGGCTCCAAGCTCACCAAGGCCGAGCAGCTGGGTGTGCCAGTGCTGGACGAGGATGCGCTCGAGCAGATCCTGGCGACTGGTGAGGTGCCGGAGGCGTAATGGATATAGAGAATCGCAATTGCTTGCAGGTGGAAGGGCGCGCGAGGCATTCCCAAGTGCAGGCAAAAGAGCGCTTAATGATGCGAATTTGCATTGCCGAGCGTGAGTGCGCGGCGGGTGCATCTCGCGATGCCTTTGAGGCGTTGACCGAGCTAGAGGCGAGGCTCGGTCTAGCCTAGAGAGACCGGCACCGTGATCTGTGCTACGTAGGTCGCCGGGTCGTCGCTGATGATGTCGTCGATAAGGGCGATTTCGCGTTGCCCCGCTACGCTGCCAACTTGTCAAAAGCCCCGCGCCGGTTGAGCACGGTAAACGCGACAACACAGATGACTGCCGACAAAATCGATCCGCACGGCGAAGCGATGCCCATGGGAAACAACGTATCGGAATAGGCGTTCGACAGTAGCCACGCGCCCGGCACGCGAATGAGCGCCACGGCCAGCACGTTGTGCGCAAAGCCGATGTAGCTCTTGCCGTATGCAGCGAAAAAGCCGCTAAAGCAAATGTGGATGCCGGCAAAAATCGCGTCGAAAATATAGCTGCGCATATAGCCGGTACCGGCCGCGACCACCGCGGCGTCCTTGGCAAAAAAGCCGATAAACGCCGGTGCCACCAGCCACATCAGTATCGTGATCAGGCAGCCGTACACCACCGAGATCGTCATGGCGTCCTTGAGCACCTGACGCGCGCGATCGCCCTTGCCCGCGCCGGCGTTTTGCGCCGTGAGCGCGCTGACGGTGGCGCCCATGGAGCTCGGCACAATGAACAAGAAGCTGATCATCTTCTCGACCAGGCCCACGGCGGCGGCGTCGACGAGCCCTCGGTGGTTGGCGATGACGGTGATAAACATAAACGCCACCTGGATGCAGCCGTCCTGCACGGCCACAGGCACGCCGATCTTAAGAATGCTGCCGAGCACCTCGGGCTGGGGGCGCAGGTCGCTACGCTTAACGTGGATGTTCGTGCGATGGCTCTTAAGCCACACGAGCGCGAGGGCAACGCTGGCCGTCTGCGCGGTCACCGTGCCGAGCGCCGCGCCCACGGGGCCGAGCCCCATGTGGCCGATAAACAGAAAATCGAGCGCGATGTTGATGATGCATGCCACGCCGATCACGTACATAGGCGAGCGCGAATCGCCCAGCCCGCGAAAGATGGCCGAAAGAATGTTGTACGCGGCGATAAACGGAATGCCCATAAAGCAGATGCGCAGGTAGGCGGCGGTTCCTTCGACCGCCTCGGCCGGCGTGCCAATGAGCGCCACGATTTGCGGGCACAGTGCGAGCAGGACAGCGGCCAGCACCACCGAGACGCCCATAAAGAGCGTAATGGTGTTGCCGATGGCGGTCTCGGCGCGGTCGAAGCGGCGCGAACCCACGGCGTGGCCGACGATGACCGTCGTTCCCATGGCTAGACCCACGAGCGTCACGGTAATGATATAGAGCGTCTGCGCACCATTGCCCACGGCGGTGATGCCGGCGGCGCCGCTAAACTGCCCCATCATGTACAGGTCGGCCATGCCGTAGAGCATCTGTAAAAAGTACGAGAGCATATAGGGCAGGGCAAAGACCGCGATGGTCTTAAGCACATTGCCGCGTGTGAGGTCGTGTTCCATGGGCGGGGCTTTCTGGCTGGGTTCGTTTATCTACCAGTGTAGTGAAAACCCTATAACGATTGTAGAGTCAAGGTTTGTGATGACGCCGGAGCGAAAAAGTCGCGCGCACTATTATTCCGAGTGAATATGGACACACGTCACGAGAACTCGCCGCCGGCGCTAACCTTGCAGAAAACGATTTCGGAATACTTGACACCATTATTCGGCGCGCAATAATACGTGCGTTTGCGAACAACGTTTGATGGGGGTTGAACCTGCGTGCGCAATCTCAAAATACTGTTTTCCTATCTAGGGGCATACCGTCGCGATGCCATCCTCGGCGTGTTCTTTGTGTCGGTCGAGACGGTGCTCGAGCTGTTTATCCCGGTCATCATGGCCAACATCATCGATGTGGGCGTGCCTGCGTGTGATATCAACTACATGCTGCTACAGGGTGCGTACATGTTGGTGTGCGCTGCGCTTTCGCTGGTACTGGGCTTGGGTTATGCCCGCACGTCCGCCCGCGTTGCCTCGGGCCTAGGCGCCAACCTGCGCGAGGCCGAGTACAAAAAGATTCAAACGCTCGCCTTTGGCAACCTGGACAACTACGACGCCAGCTCGCTCGTCACCCGCATGACCACGGACATCACCGTTATCCAAAATGCTGTGGGCAACGGCTTTCGCCCTATGGTGCGCGGCCCGGTGACGCTTATCGTCGGCCTTATCTACGCGCTGATGCTGTCGCGCCCGCTCGCCACCGTCTTTGCGATCATCTTGCCCGTGCTGGCAATCGTACTGGGCGTCATCACCTATCGCGTGAGCCCGCTCTACCGCCAACTCCAGACCTCGATGGACCACCTCAACGGCGTGGTACAGGAGGACCTCACCGCCGTGCGTGCCGTCAAGGCCTACGTTCGTACCGAGCACGAGGAGGCCAAGTTCGACACCGTCAATACCGAGCTCGCCGGCACGGCGACAAAGACCTTTGGCAGCGCGGTACTCAACCTGCCGGTGTTTCAGCTGTCGATGTACGTGGCTGCGCTCTCTATCCTGTGGATTGGCGGCCGCATGATTCTCGCCGGTAAGCTGGGCGTGGGCTCGCTCACGGGCTTTATGAGCTACGTGCTGCTGATCATGAACTCGCTCATGATGATTTCCAACGTGTTTTTGCTGCTCACGCGCGCTCTTACGAGTGTGGGCCGTATCGCCGAGGTGCTCGATGAGGAACCCTTTATCGCCAACCCCGCGGGAGACCTCGCGATTGCGGCACCAGCGGACGGCAGTATCGAGTTTCGCGACGTTTCCTTTAAATACCGCGCGGATGCAGCCGAGGATGTGCTCGAGCATATCGACCTTCGCATCGAGAGCGGCTCGACGGTGGGCATCCTCGGCGGCACGGGATCGGGCAAGAGCTCGCTTGTGCAGCTGATTGCGCGCCTGTACGACGCTACCGAGGGCGCCGTGCTTGTGGGCGGACGTGACGTGCGTGACTACGACCTCGCGACCCTACGCGACGCCGTGGGCATTGTGCTGCAAAAGAACGTGCTGTTTACGGGTACCGTGCGCGAGAACCTGCAGTGGGGCAATCCGCAGGCGTCGGACGATGAACTCCTCGCGGCTTGCCGCGCGGCGTGCGTGGACGAGTTCCTTGATCGCATCGGCGGGCTGGACGGCGAGTTGGGCCAAGGCGGCGCTGGTGTTTCGGGTGGCCAGAAGCAACGCCTGTGCATCGCGCGCACGCTGCTCAAGCATCCGCGCGTGCTCATTTTTGATGACTCCACCAGCGCGGTCGATATGGCGACCGACGCTAAGATTCGCGAGCACATCGCTCGGATTTCCGATACGACCGTGCTCATCATCGCCCAGCGTATCGCGAGCGTCATGGATGCCGATCGCATTGTGGTGTTGGACGACGGTCGTGTCCACGGCGTGGGCACGCACGAGGAGCTGCTGGCGGGCGACAACATCTACCAGGAGATTTACGCCTCGCAGATGGAGTTTGCGGGGAACGCGGACGCCGGCGACGGCTGCGACGATGGCTGCGCGAATGATTCGTTCTCCTCCGTCCCCAGCAGATCACCCTTGGAAGGGGGTGAGCGCCGTGCCTAAGACCGCAGCCCAAGCACGCCCGGCCGACCTCAAGCGCACTGTGCGCCGCTTGCTCTCCTACATGGGGCATGCCAAGTTCTCGTTGCTCGCGGTGGGCGTGCTCGCCTCCGTCGCCGCCATCGCGAGCCTCGTCGGCACCTACATGGTGCGCCCCATCGTTAACGGTTTGGCCACGGGCGGGGATGAACTGCTCGCCAAGCAGGTCATCCTGACGGCGATCATCTACGCCGCGGGCGTGCTTTCGGCCCTGGGCTACTCGCAGATTATGGTGCGCGCGGCCCAGCGCGTGGTGTCCGATATTCGCCGCGACCTGTTCGCGCACATCCAGACGCTGCCGCTCAGTTATTTTGACAGCACGCGCTCGGGCGACATCATGAGCTTTTTCACCAACGACGTCGACACCGTCTCCGAGGCACTCAACAACAGCTTTGCCAACGTGATTCAGGCCGCCATTCAGGTTGTGGGCACCACGGCCATGCTCATCATCCTTAACTGGCAGCTCACGATTATCACGCTCGTGTGCGATGCGGCCATTGTGCTGTATGCGCGCTACTCGGGCGCGCGCTCTAAGCGCTTCTTTGCCGCCCAGCAGGCATCGCTTGGCGACCTGGACGGATATATCGAAGAGATGGTCTCGGGCCAAAAGGTCATCAAGGTCTTTAATCACGAGGCAGCGAATGTCGCCGGCTTTGCCTGCCGCAACGACGAGCTTCGCCGCACCGGTACCGCCGCCGTGAGCTATGCCAACTCCATGGTGCCCATGACCGTCGTGATTGGCTACGTCAACTATGCCATCGTCGCCGTGGCGGGCGGCATGCTCTGCATCAAGGGGCTCGCCGATGTGGGCGCACTTGCAAGCTACCTGGTCTTTGTGCGCCAGGCCGCCATGCCCATCAACCAGTTTACGCAGCTCGGCAACTTCTTGCTCAACGCGTTGGCCGGTGCCGAGCGCCTGTTTGCGGCTATGGACCTTGAGCCCGAGGTGGACGAGGGCTACGTGGAGCTGGTGCAGACGGGCGATGCCGCGTGGGCGTGGAAAATTCCCGAGGGCCAGGGCGTGGGCGTCTACGGGCACCTGCATGACGTGGCAGCCGTTGATGAGTCGGGCCGCGCGGTGGCCGCCGACGGCACCGAGCTCACGTGCGGCTTGGTCCCGCTTGCCGGCGACGTGCGCTTCCATGCCGTGGATTTTTCCTACGTGCCGGGCACCCGTGTGCTCACGGATCTCAACCTGTTTGCCAAGCCGGGGCAAAAGATCGCGTTTGTGGGCTCGACGGGCGCCGGAAAGACGACCATCACCAACCTCATCAACCGCTTCTACGAGGTCGATGACGGCGAGATCACGTACGACGGCATCGACGTCAAGCACATTGCCAAGGCCAGCCTGCGCGGGTCGCTCGGCATTGTGCTGCAGGACACGCACCTGTTTAGCGGCACCATTGCGCAGAACATCCGCTTTGGCAAGCTCGACGCGACCGACGAGGAGGTGCGCGCCGCTGCCGAGGCCGCCTGCGCCGACTCGTTTATCCGCCGCCTGCCGCGGGGCTACGACACACCGGTCACGGCCGACGGCGCCAACCTGTCGCAGGGTCAGCGTCAGCTGCTCGCCATCGCGCGCGTGGCCGTCGCCGATCCGCCGGTGCTCATCCTGGACGAGGCCACGAGCTCCATTGACACGCGTACCGAAAAGCTCATCGAGCGCGGTATGGACCGCATCATGCGCGGACGCACCACGTTTATGATTGCGCACCGCCTGTCCACCGTCCGCGATGCCGACGCCATCATGGTCCTCGAACACGGCCGCATCATCGAGCGCGGCACGCACGAAGAGCTGCTCGCCCAGCACGGCGAGTACTGGCAGCTGGCACATGGCTTAAAAGAGCTGGATTAACCCGTTCGAGCACGATGCTTTGATCCCTCTGTGCCCCTCACCTCGCCTCAAACCATCACAACATTCGACGTTTTTTGCCAAAAACGGGAAAAGCATCGAATGTTGTGATGGTTTTTCTGCCACTCGACCGGGTGGAATCGCTTTCTTGCGCACGAAGGTGTGCGGACCCGTGGGCAAGGGGAATAAGGTTGGTTATCCGACTCCATTGGAGGGCTCATGGACTTGCCAATCGTCCTGTCCCATAAGACTGCCTGGCTGTACCACAACGTGGTGCGCCCGTCCGAGCCGCTCTCGCGAGCAAGCAGCCTATACGATGAGGACTCGCTTGCTAACGAGGCGGAGCCGACTGCGAGCCTGCCCAAATTGGGACTCGATGCCAAGGGGCTGAGGGCTTCAACGGCAGTTGGGATCGTTACCGACTATCTGGTTTCGCTCGGTATTCCACGAGAAGAGCTCGATCATATCGACACGCTCGTCAACTTCGATTTTGAGCGCTCGACGCCGGCTGGATTTAGGTGCCACGTGTTTGGAGCGCCGGTACCTCCAGACCATCTTATCGAGGTGGCCGAGGGCCTTCTGGTGGTTGATGAGGCCATGTGCTTTGTCCAAGCGGGTTCGTGGATGAGCGAGCCCGAGCAGCTGGAATATGGCTACGAAATCTGCGCCCGATACCATTTGAATCATCTGTCGACAGGCGATTATATCGAGATGGGGCAGAGGTATACCGTTGCCGACTTGATTGCTTATTGCAATGAGAACCGATCTCGTCAGGGGGCTATACGCGCGGCCGCCGTGCTCAGGCGCGTGCACGATGGCGCGCGGTCGCCCATGGAGACGGCCACCGCAATCATGGTCGTAGCAAAGCGTTCCCAGGGAGGGCTTGGATACGCCAAGGTCGAGCTCAACCATCGGGTCGATGTTCCCAGCGAGTTCAAATATCTCGCTAAGTCCGGGTATTTCGAGATCGACGTATATGCGCCTGCGAGCGGTACGGGGATTGAATACAACGGCTCGGACCATCTTGATAAACAGCGCAGCGCGTCGGATGCGGAGCGTATGACCGTGCTGAGCGCGCTGGGCTTTAGGATGATCGTCCTCACCGGGACTCAGTTTGCCCACCAGCTGCAATTGCACCGGGCGATGAATGCCATCGCGCTCGCTATGGGCCTTAAGTGCGACCGAAGCGAAGCGTTCCAGAAGCGGCAGAACGACTTGCGAGAATTCGTGATTCGGCACTGGGACGGCGGCCTTTAGGGGCGTTTTGGTCCTTCTACGGGGTGCTGTGGGCAGGCAAACCATCACAACATCCGACGTTTTTCGCTAAAAACGGGAAAAGCATCGAATGTTGTGATGGTTTGTATGCTGAGGATGGGCTTGGAAAGTCCGTTTTGCTCGAAGCGACCTGTCCTGTCGTACGGGTGTCGGCGTGATTCTCTCGTGGGGTATTATGTTTTCCGAAGAATAAAACGCCGCGTGAGGGGAGGGCTGCGTGGACGAGCGCACGCAACATGACGGCTTTGGCCGCGATATCAACTACCTGCGCATTGCCGTTACCGACAAGTGCAATTTCCGCTGCATTTACTGCATGCCTGCCGACGGCGTGGCGCCGCGCGCGCATGATGAGCTGCTCAGCGCCGAGGAAATCGCCCGCTTTGTGCGTCTGGTGGCGGGGGAGGGCATTCGCCGCGTGCGCCTGACGGGTGGCGAGCCGCTGGTCAGCCGCCGCATTATCCCGCTCATCCGCGATATCCGCGCGATCCCGCAGGTCGAGGACATCTCGCTCACCACCAACGGCGCGCTGCTGCCCAAGTTGGCGCCGCAGCTTAAAGATGCCGGGCTCGACCGCGTCAACATTTCACTCGACACGCTCGACCCTACGCTCTTTGGAAAGATCACGCGTCTGGGCCGGCTCGAGCAGACCATGGCCGGTATCGATGCGGCGCTAACCTGGGGCTTTGAGCCGGTTAAGGTCAACTGCGTGGTCGTCCGCCGCCTCAACCAAGACGTGGCGGCCCTCGCGCGTCTGACCGTCGACCGCCCCATTCACCTGCGCTTTATCGAATACATGCCCATCGGCGATGAGCACACGAGCTCGCATTGCGCCGTGGATCCTCACGCGCCCGCGCTCAATCCCGAGCTGTGGGACGCAAGCGATACCGTGCCGAGCGACGAGCTGCGGGCGCGCATCAATGCCGGGGCCGCCGCGGCGGGACTGGGCGAGCTCGAGCCGCTCGACATCAACGACGCTCCTGCCGGCGCGGGCCCTGCGCGCTATTGGCACTTTCCGGGCGCGACGGGAACGGTTGGCTTTATTAGCGCCATGTCCAACCATTTTTGTGCGAATTGCAACCGTCTGCGCCTGACGGCCGATGGCAACGTGCGTCCGTGCCTGTTCAGTGATGCCGAGTATTCGGTGCGCGACGCCCTGCGCCGTGGTGATGATATGCAGGTACTTTCGATTTGGCGCGATGCCGTGGCCCACAAACCGCAGGAACACGCGATAATTGAGGGCACGCAACGATTTATGTCCCAAATCGGAGGATGATCATATGGCCAAGAGCAGGTACGCCGATGCCACCAAGGCCGCTCGCAGGGCCGCGATGTCTGCCCACAAAGCCACGTCTGCCAACAAAGACGCCGTGTCCGCGGCCGTGCAGCCGTCCGTGAGCGACAACGACACCGACTCCACCCGCGACGCACGCCGCGACGAGCTGACGCACGTGGACGCCAAGGGCGAGGTGCGCATGGTCGACGTGTCTGACAAGGCCGAGACGCACCGCATCGCCATCGCCGAGGGCACCATCCTCATGCATCCCGAGACGCAAGCCATGGTGCTGCAGGACCGCGCCAAAAAGGGCGACGTGCTTGCCTGCGCACGCGTGGCGGGCATTATGGCCATCAAACGCACGAGCGACATCATCCCCATGTGCCATCCATTGCTCATTACCAAGAGCAAGTGCGACATTGCGCCCATCGCTGCGGCAGGAATGCCGGCCGAGGACGCGCCCGAGGGCTGGGCGCCGGCGCGTCCGGACGGACAGGTCGGCTTCCATGTGCTGGTCACGGCCGGTGTGACGGGCAAGACCGGCATTGAGATGGAGGCACTGACCGGTGCGAGTGCCGCATGCCTGACCATCTACGACATGTGCAAGGCCGTTGATCGTGGTATGGAGATCGTCGATGTGCGCCTGCTGCACAAGGAGGGCGGACGCTCGGGCGTGTGGGATCGCGCGGAACGTCAAGCTGCTGCTGCCGAGGCCGCCGCTGCCGACGGTGCCGCGCCCGCGAGCGTGCCCGTCGCTGCTGCCGCGCCCGTAGCTCCCACCCCGGCCGTTCCTGCAATCGCGTTTATCGGTTACCAGAACTCGGGCAAGACCACACTTGTCGAGAAGGTCATTGCTGAGCTTACCCGCCGTGGCCTGCGCGTGGGCTCGCTCAAGCATCATGGACATCACGGCTTTGATATCGACGTGCCCGCCAAGGATACCTGGCGCCATCACCAGGCGGGATCCAAGCACGTGGGTCTCATTTGCGCCACGCGCTGGGCGGAGTACGCCGACACGCGCGAGGAGGACGAGATGCCCGCGCGCGAGCTGCTGTCGCGCTACAGCGATGTCGACGTGGTAATCATCGAGGGCTACAAGACCGAGGGCTTCGACAATATCGTGGTTGCGCGCTCCGGTGTCGACCGTCTTCGCGGTAAGAGCTCGCTCGATCTGGTCGACGGCCGCACGCTGGCCTTAGCCTGCAACGAGGCCCTGGCGCGCCAGGCCTTCGACGCCGGCTTCGCGACCCGAGCCATCAACATCAACGACGCCCGAGCCATCTGCGACCTGATCCAAGACCACCTTCAGGCTTGACGCTGCGCCGGCCCCAAGCACCCCATCTCGCCCCTCAAGCCGTCGCTCGCGTACCAAAGTACGCGTCGCTCCTCTTTCGGGGCGACCTGGGGCACTTGGAACCGGCTCGCTACGCTGCCATATCATTGGGCCACCACAGGCAGACACCTTTGTGGTGGTTTTTGCTTTGGTGGATTTTTGGGACATGCCTTAAAATCTACCAAGTAGTTCATCCGGGCGAAGACGGAGAGAAGGGGCCCGATGCGTCCTTAACGTGGCATACAGAAAGATTGAGTCGATGGTCGGCGGTCAATGCCCGCGGCCCGCATTCGTATGCAACAAGGAGCGCCCATGTCCCTATCTCTAATCTCAAAATCCCGGCCGTCGCTGTCCGCACAGGCCAAGCGCCTGGTGGCGATGCGATTTCTTATCTACACCGGCTTCCAATCCAGCTACTTTATCGGCGTCATCGGAACGCTTACCTACGCGGATGGCGCTTCGGTCGTCGCGACGTCGCTGGCCGTCCTGTTTATGAACGTCTTCGTGATCCTGGGGTCCTTTGCGGGTGGCGCGGCGCTCGACGCCTGGGGCCCGCGCCGCCATTTTATGCTGAGCATCGTCGGCACGCTGGCAACCGGCGCGGCGATCATTGCCTTTGGGGATGCGACCGAGACGGTCCTTGCCGGCGCGGTACTCTTGGGCTTTGTAATGGGGTTCGCCCAGCCCATCGCCACGTCCTACCCGGCCTACCTCACCGACGATCCCGTCGAGCTCAAAGACATCAACTCCACCATCACCATGTTCTCTAACGTGAGCATTATCGTCGGCCCCACGCTGGGTGGCTTTATCGCGGCGGCAGCATCGTCGCGCGCGGTGTTCGTGCTCATGATGCTGTTCACCCTGCTTGCGCTCATCGCCGGCTGGGGGTTCAAGCCGCAGGCGGTTTCCACCGCTGGACATGCAGATGCCGATTCGGCGGAGGAGGGGAAGCGTGCTGGCCAAAGCCCCAACCCCAACACGTCCGCCCGCGCCACCTTCGCGACCAGCATCAAGACGGTCTTCACCAACAGCGTCCTCGCCCTGCTCTTCTGCATCATCTTCCTTTCGAACTTTGGCTACGGCGCCTTCGATCCGCTGGAGTCGTTCTTCTATCGCGACGTTCTGCACGTCGGCGTCGAATGGATGGGCTGGCTTTCGTCGGCCTGCGGCGTGGGCGCGGTGCTGGGCGCCGTGGTCGCGCTTCGCATGCCGCCGCGGTTCGTCAGCCTTAAAACGTTGCTCGTGGCGCTTATGACCGTAGGCCTGGGAAGCCTGCTCTACGTGGGCACGCCGTACGTGGGAGTGGCCCTTATCGGCCAGATCGCCCTGGGCGTGGCCTGGGGCGTCGTCAACCCGCTCCACAACACCATTGTGCAAACGACGGCCCCGCTCGAGCAGCTCGGCCGCGTCAACTCGGTCATGGGCTTTGGAAACATGTTCGCCGGCGTGGCTCCGCTGGCGATTGCCCCGTGGCTGGCGGCGACATTTGGCGTGCAGCAGACGCTCGTAGGAGCGGGCATAGTCGTAACGGCGGTCCCCGCGGCGCTGCTGCTGTTTGGACGTAGGCATTTGGATCGCTAACCTGCCAAAAAGGGACAGGTTTATTTTGGCAGGTTTTATCTGGGCAAACGTCATTTCCACCACAAAGGGTACAGACACCTTTGTGGTGGTTTTTGCTTTAGCTGGCTTTGGCATACCATGTTGCACGCGCGAATGCGCATCCAACATCGCCACACTACCCAGAAAGGCCCCCATGGACGCCACATTCAGCAACATCAAAGCCGTGTTCTGCGATATCGACGGCACGCTGCTCACGAGCGAGCACACGGTGTCCCCGCGCACTGCGGCGGCGATCCGCGCTCTGCGCGAGCGTGGCGTGCTCTTTGGCCTGTGCACCGGGCGCGACGCCCACGCGACCGAGGCCATGTATGAGCTCTGGGGCATCGACGGTCTGGTAGACGTGATGGTGGGCTGTGGCGGCGCCGAGGTCATCGACCGCGCGCACGGCATCAACGAGCTGAGCTACCCGCTGCCGGGCGAAACCATCGCGCGCATCTGCAAACACATGGCGGACCTTCCGGCAACGCCCGTTTGCCCCCGAGACGGCGTGTTCTACGTTCCCGAGACCAACGCGTGCGTGGAGCACCTGTCGCAGGTCGACGGTGTGCCCTATATGGTGGTCGATTTTGCCGAGTTCTTGCGCGAACCGCAGCCCAAGGTGATGTTTACCATGGCGCCCGAGGTGATGCCGCAGGTCATCGAGCGAGCATCGACGTTCGTCGACGACACCGTTAAGGCAGCCGCCCTGCAAACCACGCAGCGCCTCTACGAGTTCATGGACCCGCGCGTGTCCAAGACGCGCGGCCTTGTGCGCGTGGCGGAGCTCAATGACATGGAGCTCCAGAACATCTGCGTGTTTGGCGATGCCGATAACGACACCTGCATGGTGGCCGACGCCGGCGTGGGCGTGGCCATGGCAAACGGCAGCGACGCCACCCGTGCCGCCGCCGACTTTGTAACCGCGAGTAACGACGAAGACGGTATCGCGATCTTTATCGAGGAGCATCTGCTGTAGCGATCGAGCGAGAGCCATCGCAAGGGGGACAGACACCTTTGTGGCGGTCGGGCTTCCAAACCATCACAACATTCAACGAAAATCGCGATTTTGGCGAAAAGCATCGAATGTTGTGATGGTTTTCGTTGTGGGCGGGACGGTTTTTGCTGCAGGTCCGCCGGGTCGCGCCCTTCCAACCGCCGCCCTCGTTACGTTTTCGCTGCATTTGGGTAAAGTGCCTGCTCCAAGCCGGCGTTGCCCTGTATACTAGAGCGGTTTAACTGTTATGCGGAAGGGAGCGCCTATGGCACTCAGCGAGAAAGACGTGCGCGGCATCGCCGAGTACGCAAAGATCGCACTGACCGATGACGAGCTCACCCAGATGACGTCCTACCTGAACGACGCCGTCCAGATGCTCGAGCCCGTCCTGCAATATGACTTACCCGACGTGGAGCCCACGTTCCATCCCATCGGAAGCCTGTCCAACGTGATGGGCGATGACCTACGCGAGCCCGAGCGCGATCTGCCGCTCGACGTCGCGCTCGAGAACGCCGGCAGCGCGCGCGACCGCTACTTCCGCGTGCCGTCCATTTTGGGAGAGGGGGAGAGCGAGTAATGGCGCAGAGCTTCGATTCCCTTACCGCCGCTCAGATCGCCGCGGGCGTTGCCGCCGGCGACTTTACCGCTACCGAGGTGGCCCATGCCTCCCTTGCCGCTATCGAGGCGCGCGAGGGCGGGGTCCAGGCATTCCTGCAGGTGTCGTCCGAGCTTGCGCTCGAGGCCGCCGCGCGCGTGGATGCCGACCGTGCCGCCGGAAAGCCGCTGCCCCCGCTCGCGGGCGTGCCGCTGGCCATCAAGGACAACATGAACCTCGTGGGCACGCGCACCACCTGCGCTTCCCGCATGCTCGAGAACTACCAGAGCGTCTACACTGCCACCTGCGTTCAGCGCATGCTCGACGCCGGCTGCCTGCCTATGGGCAAGGTCAACATGGACGAGTTCGCCTTCGGTAGCTCTACCGAGAGCTCGGCCTTCCACCGCACCAACAACCCCTGGGATACCGAGCGCGTGCCCGGCGGCTCCTCGGGCGGCTCTGCTGCCGCCGTCGCTGCGGGCGAGGTCGCGCTCTCGCTGGGATCGGACACCGGCGGCTCCATCCGCCAGCCGGCGTCGCTGTGCGGCGTGGTGGGCTTTAAGCCCACGTACGGCGCCGTGAGCCGCTACGGCGTGGTGGCCTTTGGCTCGTCGCTCGACCAGGTGGGCCCCTTCGGCCGCACGGTCGAGGACGTTGCGCTGGCTATGAACGCGCTTACCGGCGCGGGCCACGACCCGTACGACTGCACCAGCCAGGATTGCGCCGTCGACTTTACCGAGCACCTCAACGACAGCATCGAGGGCAAGCGCGTGGGCATCATCCCCGCGTTTATGGAGGCCGAGGGCCTGACGCCCGAGGTCAAGGCCGCCGTTCAGCGCGCCGCCCAGGAGCTGCAGAACCAGGGTGCCGAGCTGGTCGAGGTCGACCTTCCGCACCTGGATGCCGCCATCGCCGCCTACTACGTCATCGGCCCGGCCGAGGCGTTCTCCAACCTTGCCCGCTTCGACGGCATTCGCTATGGCTACCAGGAGGAGGGCTGCGCCAACCTGTCCGACCAGAGCTCGCTGTCGCGCGCCCACGGCTTTGGTGCCGAGGCCAAGCGCCGTCAGATGCTCGGCGCCTACCTGCTGAGCTCGGGCGTGTACGACAAGTATTACTACGCCGCGCAAAAGGCCCGTACGCTCATCACGCAGGATTACGACGCCGCGTATGCCAAGGTGGACACGATCCTCATGCCCGCCTCGCCGCGCACGGCCTTTAAGTTTGGCGAGATCAGCGACCCCACGCAGATGTACCTGTCCGACCTGTACACCATTTCGCTCAACATTTGCGGCAACGGCGGCATCTCGGTGCCGCTGGGCCTGGGCGAGGACAGCAAGCTGCCCGTTTCTGCCCAGCTGGTGGGTCCGGCCTTTAAGGACCGTCCGCTGCTCACGTTTGCCCGCGCCCTGGAGCGCGGCTTTGCCGATGCCGCCACGGGCGCGCCCGCGCTTTCCGTCGCGCCCGATTTTGCCGGGAAGGGAGGCGAGCTGTAATGAAGGAGCTTTCCGAGGTCCTGCAGGATTGGGAGGCCGTGATCGGTCTGGAGATCCACACCGAGCTCACCGCACTCGACACCAAGATGTTCTGCAACTGCAAGCTCAGCCACGATGACGAGCCCAATGCCAACGTGTGCCCGGTGTGCCTGGGCCTGCCCGGCGCCCTGCCGGTGCCCAACAAGCGCGCCATCGAGAGTATCGTCAAGGCCGGTCTCGCCACCAATTGCGAGATCCAGCGCCACTCGATGTTCTACCGCAAGCACTACTTCTATCCCGACATGGCCAAGAACTTCCAGACCACGCAGGGTCCGGTCGCCTTTGCCATGTACGGCCATCTGGATCTTGACGTGACTGGCCGCGGTGCCGCTGAGCGTCCCGACTGTGCGTTTGGCGAGGCCGAGGCTCAGAGCCTGGCGAGCGCCTCTGCCAACGCCGAGGGCCTGTCCACGTCCATGTCATCGACCATGCGCGAGGGTAACCAGCGCGCCGGCCACCTGGCCAGCTACGATGCATCCAACCTGCAGATGCCCGAGCGCCGCGAGGACGGTTCCTACACGGTGCCCATCCGCATCCTGCGCATCCATATGGAGGAAGACGCCGCCAAGATGGTGCACGTGGGCGGTGCCGAGGGCCGCATTACCGCCGCGGCCGAGTCGCTCGTCGACTACAACCGCTGCGGCACGCCGTTGATTGAGCTCGTGACTGAGCCCGACCTGCGCACGCCCGAGGAGGCCCGCCTGTTTATGGAGAAGCTCCGTCGCATCTTTGTGACGCTGGGCATTTCCGACTGCTCCATGGAGAAGGGCTCCATGCGTTGCGACGGCAACGTGTCGCTGCGTCGCCGCGGCGAGACCAAGCTGGGCACCAAGACCGAGCTCAAGAACCTCAACTCGTTTAAGAGCCTGCATGACGGCCTTGCCTACGAGATCTGCCGCCAGGCCGAGGTGCTCGAGGAGGGCGGCATCATCTATCAGGAGACCCGCCACTGGGAGCCCAGCCGCAAGCGCACCGTGGTCATGCGTGTGAAGGAGACGGCCGACGACTATCGCCTGTTCCCTGATCCCGACCTGGCGCCGTTCGATCTGGACGACGAGTTCATCGACCGCTGCCGAGGCGAGATCCCCGAGCTGCCCGATGCCAAGCGCGTCCGTTTTGAGGCCGACTTTGGCATTAAGGCGGCCGATGCCGAGCAGATCGCCGGCGACCCCGAGTTTGCCGAGTTCTTTGAGGCGGCCGCTGCCGGTATGGCTGGCAAGGAGGCCCAGACGGTCGCAAACCTGCTGGTGAACGAGATGATCGCCTACCTTAAGGGCGCAGGTGTGTCGCTCACCGAGTCCGGCATTGCGCCGGCTCAGGTGGCAGCGCTGGCTAAGCTGCTGGCGACCGATGCCATCAGCTCCAACCAGGCTCATGAGGTCTTTGAGGCCATGGCCCAGACCGGCGACGACCCCAATAAGATCGTCGACGAGCGCGGTATGCGTCAGGTGAGCGATGCCGGCGCGCTGCAGCCGATCGTGGACGAGGTGTTGGCTAACTGTGCCGATCAGGCGCAGCAGTATCGTGACGGCAACCAGAAGGTCATCGGCTTTTTGGTGGGCCAGTGCATGAAGGCGAGCCGCGGCAAGGGCAATCCGAAGCTCTTCAACGAGTTGCTGAGAACGTCGCTCTCGTAAACGGGAACCGAGGGGCCGGGCGCAGGGCCTTGCCTCTCAATTTCGGACAGTCCTGGCTCACGACGGAGGCGCCACTGGCGCCTCCTGTTCGTGCGGAACTCATTGAGAGGCAAGGCCCTGCGCCCGGCCCCTCG
>OJOF01000251.1_pt1 | contig 49799 bp, 35 predicted proteins | sample 1598181 | NCBI WGS metagenome assembly OJOF01 (sample SAMN01915226, study PRJEB22387) | human gut metagenome | isolation source: stool | host: Homo sapiens | place: USA
AGTCCCTTGCGGCGTAGCTTTTATTTAAGCCGTCCAAGTTTTGGGGTGCAGTTCATTGCTCGCGGGGCAAAGAAGAGGGGCTTAATTTGTGGCGGACCGAGGGACTCGGCATGGGGTTTCTGCCGCGGTCGCTTTTAAGGCATTACAGCTCGACGAGCCGGCCGGTCTCGGCGGCCTCCTTGATGGCGTTGAGAAGCGTGAGCGTCTTGACGTTATCGGCGGGAGTCACGACGGGCTCGACCTCGCGGCGAACGACCTTCACAAAGTGCTTGAGCTGCATCTTGTGCGGCAGCGCCGGGTCCACGGCCGGGATCTCCATCTGCAGCGGCTTGTGCCAGTTGGAGGCGCCGTCGTAGGAGAACCGGTGCAGGCGGGGCAGCGAAAGGGCGCCCTTAGTGCCGCCGATAAAGTAGGCGTCGGCGTCGAAGGGGCGGTACTGCGGATCCTCGCGAGCGGTGGCCTCCCAGTTCCAGGGGCTGGCGGTGGCGTCAGAGATGGTCATGCTTGCGAGCGCGCCATCGGCAAAACGGACGTTGACCACGGCGGAGTCCTCGGTCTCAAAACCGCGGGCGGCGCTGGACTGCATGCCCTGGACGGCAACGGGCTCGCCCAGCAGGTAGCGGAGCAGGTCGACGTCGTGCACCAGGTTGACCAGGATCGGGCCGGCACCCTTCTTGCGGCGCCACTCGACATCGAAGTACTCGTCATTCTTATAGATCATGTAGTGGAAGCTCGACACGGTGAGCTTGCCCAGCTCGCCGGACTCGATGATCTCCTTGGCCTTGTTGACGAAGGGATTGTGGCGACGGTGCTGACCCACGAGTACGGGCACGCCGGCGGTCTCGGCCTCGGCGGCAAAGGCCTGGGCATCCTCGAGGTCGTTGGAGATCGGCTTTTCGACCAGCGGCACGATGTTGCGCTTCACAGCCTCGCGGGCAACGCCCAGGTGTAGGTCGTTGGGCGTGGCGATGATGACGGCCTCGGGCTTGACCTCGTCCATCATCTGGGCGGGATCGGTATAAAACGGCACGCCGGCGGCCTCGGCCGTGGCGCGGGCGCCCTCAAAGGCGTCGGCGATGGCGACGAGCTCGGCCTCGGGCTCCTCGGTGACAAAGCGGATGTGGTTGCGGCCCATGGCGCCGGCGCCGATAACGGCAATGCGGACGGGGTTGAGCTCAGACATTTCGACTCCTTAATACTGGTGGCGGTGGAATGCGGCAAGGGGGCGGTCCTTGCCGCATCAAGCAAAACTAGGCGGACTTCTTCTTGCTGTCGGAGACCATCATGTAGACGGTGAGCACGACGGCGATTGCGGCGATTACGATGGCACCGTAGAAGGACTGCTGGTAGGCGGCGCTGCCGGCCTCGGCGTGATACAGCACGGCGGTGATGGGCTGGCTGATCCAGGTGGAGGCGGCGTAACCCAAAAACATGATGCCGTAGTTGACGCCGATGTTGCTGGTGCCGAAGGCGCCACCAGTGAGCGGCGGGTAGATGACGAGCAGGGCGCCAAAGCTAAAGCCGAGCAGGGCGAGCGCCACAAAGAACATGCTCTGCGTAAAGCTCATCGACATGATGACGAGCGCGACGATGGTGACGACAAGGCTGATGAGCAGCGACTTATAGGCGCCGAGCTTGTCGATGATCTGGCCAAAGGACAGACGACCGACCAGGTTGGCGCAGGTGTTGACGGAGACGACCACACCGCCGAGGGCGACGGCCGCGGCACTCGTGGGGTCGGCGAAGAGCTGGACGGCGGCGATGGAGGCAACCTTGCCCACGAGCAGGGTGCCCGCGGTGGCGGCAAAGGCGAAGGTGACGATGAGGACCCAGAAGCGCGGGGTCTTGACCATCTCGCCCGGGGTGAGGTCACCGAAGGTGCCGGCATGCGCGCCGCCCTTGGGGGCCTCGAAGCCCTCGGGCAGCCAACCGGCCTCGGGGGCCTTCAGGAACAGGGCGGAGGCGGCGATCGTCACAAAGAAGATGACGCCGAGTGCCTTGAGGGCGTCAAAGATGCCCAGGCTCGGGATGAGCAGCGAAGCGAGCACCGGGGACAGCACGGCGGGGCCGGCGGTCGAAGCGGCCAGGGTGATGCCGGAGGCGAGACCCTTCTTGTCGATGAACCACTTTTGGCCGGTGGTGAGCGCCGGGTTGTAGCCCAGGCCGTTGCCGACGGCGGCGACGAGCGAGAACCACAGGTAGAACTGCCACGGCTCGGTGACGGTGCCGGACATGAACCAGCCCACGCCGTAGCACACGGCGGCGGCGATCACGACGTTGCGCGGGCCGATCTTATCGGAGATACGGCCGGCGAAGATGCCCGTCACGGCCATGATGGTCTGAAAGACCGGGAAAGCCCAGGTAAGGGCGCTCGACCACTCGGGGTAGACGGCGAGCAGGTTCTTGCTCACGACGGAATACAGCGCGATGGAGCTGATGAAGAACATGGTGACGCACGCGGCGGAAAGCACGACGGCGCGACCCTTGTTGGAGTTGGTGGAAGCCATTGGACTCTTTCTAATCGATACGGGGGAGGAGCGGGCGTGTCCGCGGGGCCTCCCTGTCAGGTTGGTTTACTGGTCAGTCGGCTTGGCGACGCCGGACTCATCGGACCAGAGCTCGGCACCCTTGTTCTTAAGGTAGTTGTCGGCATAGGCGCGACGGCCGCCGGGCTTGGCGGTGAGGTCGCCCATCATGTTGGAGAAACCGCCGTCGACCTTGATGGCATCGCCGGTGGTAAAGTCCGAGCGCTTGGACGCCAGGAACATGACGGCGTTGGCGATATCGCTGACCTCGCCGATGCGGCGCGTGGCGATCAGACGGCTGCGGCTCTTTTCGACCTCGGGGTCGGCGTAGAAGTTGGCCGACATCGGGGTCTTAACGAAGCAGGGCTCGACGCAGTTGGAGCGGACGCCGTAGGGGCCCCACTCGGCGGCGAGCATCTTGGACATCATGTTGACGCCGGCCTTGGTGGAGCTGTACACGCCCGAGAACGTCTCGGGGGAGTGGCTGGCGACGGTCGAGATGTGCACCAGGCGACCCTGGCCGGCCTTGATCATCTCGCGACCAAAGCGCTGCGAGGTGATGAAGTAACCGGTGAGGTTGACGTTGAGCACCTGCTCCCAGTCGCTCAGCGGCAGGTCCTCCATGGCGGCGAAGCGCAGGATACCGGCGGTGTTGACGAGGACGTCGACGCGGCCGAAGTTGGCGATGGTTGCGTCGACGGCAGCCTGAACCTCGGCCTCGTCGGTGGCGTTCATCTTGTAGCCCTCGGCGTGGATGCCAAATTCGGCAGCGAGGTCGGCGGCAGCGGCCTTGACCTTCTCCTCGTCCAGGTCGAGCATGACGACGTTGGCGCCATTGCGGGCGAACTCGCGGCAGATCTCGGCGCCCATACCGCCGAGCGCGCCAGTCACGGCGCAGACATCGCCCTCGAGCTTAAGCCAGTCGCTCATAGGAACTTCCCTTCTTGTGCCTCCCGGTGGGTCGTTTCCATTAATCGACCCACGTGGTTTTCGCTGGTTATCGTATGCTCTGCATTTGCGCAGGTGAATTGCATATTTGTTAGAATAGTGTTAACCGTAGGTTTACACTGTGTGATGCAGTTTATTCTCAATTGAGCGCGTGACCTGCGAAAACAACCCCCTGTGGCCCCATGCGGTCACGGGCGCGAAAACGGGAGATTGACGTGTACGATCGACGACTCGAGGCCATATCGGCCGCCGCGGAGCTGGGAAGCTTCTCGCGTGCGGCGGCAAAATTGTGTGTGTCGACTCCGGCGCTCGTCAAGCAGGTGTCGGGCTTCGAGGCCGAGTTTGGCGTCACGTTGTTCGAGCGCTCGCACTCGGGCGTCAAGGTGACGCCGGCGGGCGCTCTGCTGGTGGACGACGCACGCTCGATCATGCGGCAGTCCGAGGACGCGCTGCGCCGTGCCCGACGCGCGGCGGGCGATGGCGGTGCCGTGCGCCTGGGCGTGTCGATGATGTGCCCGGGGCGCCAAACGCTGTCGATGTGGACGGGCATCCACGATCTGGAGCCGTCGCTGCGATTTGAGATCGTGCCGGTAAGCGACCTCTACGACGAGCGCGAGACAGTCATGCGCAGCTTGGGCCGCGAGGTCGATGTGGTGCAGTCGAGTTTTTCTACTCCACGCTGGGGTGATGCCTGCCAAAAGCTCCGCATTGTCAACGTGCCGTTTTATATCGACCTACCGCGCACGAGTCCGCTGGCGCGCAAGACGCGCATCACGGTTGCCGACTTGGAGGGCATGCGTCTGCGCGTGCTGCGTCACGGCAACGATGCCATGGACAGCCTGCGCATCGACCTGTTGGCCGACGGCGGCGTGGACGTGATCGATGTGGATAGCTTTGACTTCGCGCTCTTTAACGAGGCGGAGGAAAAGGGCGACGCGGTGCTCACCTGCGGAGCGTGGTCGGGGGTACACCCGGCCTTTGTGGGCGTGCCGTTCCTGTGCGGCCGCGAGGTACCGGTCTTTCTGCACTACCCGCTCGAGCCCACCCTCCAAGTCCAAAAATTCGTGAACGCCATGGCCCAACTCCTCAAGTAGCTCACCTGGAACGGGACTTTTTTGACTCCTTACAAAATGAGGCCCTGGCCAAACGGCCAGGGCCTCACCACTTCTTTTTAGGCTGCGAGAAAAGGCTGCGCGTAGGAGTTCCCCGAGGGAGACGGGGTGTTTGCTCCGCGCGCAGTTTCGCAGCGAAGCGAGAATGTTTGAGCACGGAGTAAACACCCCGTCTCCCTCGGGGAACTCCGTTGGGAGCGTTGGGGCTGTTTTGAGCTACTCCAGCTCAAACGCTCCGGTGTAGAGCTGGTAGTAATACCCGCGCTTGGCGATCAGCTCGTCGTGGTTACCGCGCTCGATAATGCGGCCATGGTCCAGACAGATGATCGCGTCGGAGTTGCGCACGGTGGACAGGCGGTGCGCGATGACAAACGTCGTGCGACCCTCCATGAGCTTGTCCATGCCCGCTTGCACGATGGCCTCGGTGCGGGTGTCGATGGAGCTCGTGGCCTCGTCCAGAATCATCGCCGGCGGATCGGCGACGGCAGCGCGTGCGATCGAAATCAGCTGGCGCTGGCCCTGCGACAGCTGCGCGCCGTTGCCGGTGAGCATCGTGTCGTAGCCGTCGGGCAGGCGGGTGATAAAGTCGTCCGCGCCCGCGAGCTTGGCCGCCGCGATGCACTCCTCGTCGGTGGCGTCCAGGTTGCCGTAGCGGATGTTATCCATCACGGTGCCGGTGAACAGGTTCACGTCCTGCAGCACCACACCCAGCGAGCGGCGCAGATCGGCCTTGCGGATCTTGTTGACGTTGATGCCGTCGTAGCGGATCTTGCCATCGGCGATGTCATAGAAACGGTTGATGAGGTTGGTGATGGTCGTCTTGCCGGCACCGGTGGCACCGACAAACGCGACCTTCTGGCCCGGCTTAGCAAACACGGACACGCCGTGCAGCACCTCGTGGTCGGGCGTGTAGCCAAAGTCGACGTTGTCCATGACCAGGTCGCCGCGCAGCGGTACGTACTCGATCTCGCCGGTCGCGCGGTGCGGATGCTTCCACGCCCACATGCCGGTGTGGTGGTCGGCCTCCTCGAGCTGCCAGGTATCGGGGTTCACCTGCGCGTTGACGAGCGTCACGTAGCCTTCGTCGGTCTCGGGCTTCTCGTCGATGAGCTCAAAGATGCGGTCGGCGCCGGCGAGGCCCATGACCACGGCGTTGATCTGCTGCGAGATCTGACCGATCTGTCCGCAGAACTGCTTGGTCATGTTGAGGAACGGCACCACGACGGCGATGGACAGCGTCATGCCCGAGATGCTCAGGTTGGGCACGCCCAGCGCCAGGAAAATGCCGCCGGCAAGGGCCACCAACACGTAGAGCAGGTTGCCCAGGTTCATAAGGATAGGCATGAGGATGTTGGCGTACATGTTGGCCTTCTGCGAGACCTCGAAGAGCTTTTCGTTGCGCTCGTCAAAATCGGCCTCGGCGGCAGACTCGTGGCAGAATGCCTTGACGACCTTCTGGCCGTTCATGACTTCCTCGATATGACCCTCGACCACGCCGAGCTCGGACTGCTGCGCAATAAAGAAACGCGCGGAGTTGGAGCCGAGCAGCTTGGTCATAAAGGTCATAAAGACGACGCCGGCCACAATGACCAGGCACATCCACACGCTGTAGTACAGCATGATAAAGAATACCGTGACGATGACGATGGTCGTCATGAGCAGGTTGGGCAGCGACTGGCTGATCATCTGGCGCAGCGTGTCGATGTCGTTGGTGTAGTGGCTCATGATGTCGCCGCGCTGGTGCGTGTCGAAGTAGCGAATCGGCAGGTCCTGCATGCGGTTGAACATCTTCTCGCGCAGCTTCTCGAGCGAGCCCTGCGTGACGATGGCCATGGCGCGGTTCCAGAAGAGCGAAGACAGGATGCCGACGCCGTAGATGCAGGCGAGGGTAGTCACGAGCTGTGCGATCTTGGGCTGTGCGGCTTCCCAATCGCCCGACTGCCACGATTCGCTAATAATCTGCAGGGCGCTCTGAAGGAAGGTCGCGCCGATGGAGTTGATGATGGCGCAGAGCACCACGCCGACGACGACGAGGGGCAAAAGCACGGGGTAGAAGCCAAAGAGCGTCTTGATGAGGCGCGACATGGTGCCGCCCTTGCGGTTGAGCGCGCGCTCGGCGGTCGTTGCCTTACTCATGTGCCTCGCCTCCTTCCTGGGTCTGAGCCTGCGTTGCGGATGCCTCGGTGTCGGCCTCGACGGCCCCTTCGCCCTCGGCAGACATCTTGTTTTGCGAGGTAAAGGTCTCGCGGTAGATCTCGCTCGTCTTAAGCAGCTCGTCATGGTTGCCGATCTGCGCGATACGGCCACCCTCCATGACGATGATGCGGTCTGCGTCCTGCACGGAGCTGATGCGCTGGGCGATGATGAGCTTGGTCGTGTTGGGCAGATAGCTTGTCAACCCTGCGCGGATCTTGGCGTCGGTCTTGGTGTCGACGGCGCTGGTGGAGTCGTCCAGGATCAAGATCTTGGGGCGACGCAGCAGGGCACGCGCAATGCACAGGCGCTGCTTCTGACCGCCGGAAACATTGGAGCCACCCTGCTCGATCCAGGTGTCGTAACCCTTGGGGAAGCCGTCGACAAACTCATCGGCGCAGGCCAGATGCGCTGCCTCGCGGACTTCCTCGTCGGTGGCGTTCGGGTCGCCCCAGCGCAGATTCTCGGCGATGGTGCCGCTAAACAGCACGTTTTTCTGCAGCACCATGGCGACCTGGTGGCGCAGTGCGTCCAGGTCGTAGTCGCGCACGTCCATGCCGCCCACGCGCACGGTGCCTTCGGTGGCGTCGTACAGGCGGGCGATGAGGTTTACGAGCGTGGACTTGGCCGAGCCGGTGCCGCCGATGATGCCGATGGTCTCGCCGCTCTTAATGTGCAGGTCGATATCGTCGAGCGCCTGGCGCTTCGCATGCGCGGAATACTTAAAGCTCACGTGGTCAAAGTCGATGGAGCCGTCGGCAACCTCGAGCACGGGCTCGGCGGGATCGGCGATCGTGGGCTCGGCGGCCAGCACCTCGGTAATGCGGTGCGCCGATTCGTCGGCCATGGTCACCATGACAAAGATCATCGACAGCTGCATCAGGCTCATGAGGATCTGAAAACCGTAGGTAAAGATCGAGGAGAGCTGGCCCACGTCGAACAGCGTGCCCTGGCTCGTGATGATGAGCTTGGAGCCCAGGTAGATGATGACGACAAACGCGCCGTTGACGCAGATGTTCATCATGGGGTTGTTAAAGGCGAGCAGCTTCTCGGCGCGGGTGAAGTCCATCTGGACGTCGCGCGCGGCGGTGGCGAACTTCTCCTTCTCAAAGTCTTCGCGCACGTAGCTCTTGACCACGCGCATGCCGGTGACGTTTTCCTCGACGGACTCGTTAAGGGCGTCGTACTTGTGGAACACGCGCGAGAAGATGGGGCGTACCTTAAAGATGATAAAGAACAGTCCAAAGCCCAGCAGCGGAATGATGACCAGGTAGACTATGGCGACGCTGCCGCCCATGATAAATGCCATGGTAAAGGCGAAGATCAAGACCAGCGGCGCGCGCACGGCGATACGGATGATCATCATAAAGGCCTGCTGCACGTTGTTGATGTCAGTGGTCAGACGCGTGACGAGCGAGGAGCTCGAGAACTCATCGATGTTGGCAAAGCTGAACGTCTGGATCTTGTAGAACAGGTCGTGACGCAGGTTCTTGGCGAAGCCGCAACTCGCATGGCTGCAGGTGACGCCGGCAGCGGCACCAAAAGCAAGCGACGTCAGCGCGATGAGCACCAAAAAGCCTGCGGTGGGAAGCATCTCGGCTACGGTGGTACCGTCTTTGATGGCGTCGATCAGGTTGGCGGTGATAAATGGAATCAGCATCTCGCAGAGCACCTCGCCAAGCACGAGCAATGGCGTGGCAACGGTGACTTTCATATAGTCGCGGATGCTGCCCATGAGGGTTTTAATCATCCAGTTCCTCCCAGGTTACACGGATTTTATCGAGCATTTCGGCGAGCTGCTCGCGCTCGTCGTGGGTGAGGGCACTAAAGGCCTGTTCTCTAAAGCGGATGCGGGCCGCCTGGTCGATGCGGGCGTTTTCCCGGCCGGTTTCGGTCAGGCGAATGGTGAGCTGCCGTCGATCCTTGGGGTTACGGCTGCGCTCGATGAGGCCGTTGAGCTCGAGCTTGGACAGGATCTCGGAAAGTGACCCCGGCTTGAGGTCAAAGTGCATGCCGAGTTCCTGCTGCGACATCTCGCCGCCGGGTTGCTTGGCCAGCAGGCAGATGATGGGCGCCTTGCCGGACACGCCTCCGCCATGAAAATGCATGTAATGGCCGCAAAAGCCCAGGCCATTGAGGATGCGCTTGGCAAGCTTGTCTTCTGAGCTAACCGCTTCGGGTGCATCCGCCGGCTGTGACGGGTCGCCGTCGGGCTCGTGCGAACAAAGGTTAAGAGGTTCATCGCACATGAATTAGTGTTGCTCCTTTCTTTAGTTAGGTAGTGGAATTGTTTTGTGCCTAACCAATCTAGGAGCATGAGAAATGAATGTCAAGGTACCAAACTTATTAAGTTACGGCGCTTTACCAAACGCCGTAACCGCTCGACGCTGCAAGCGTTCCTAAGCGGCAATCTGACGTTCAATCGTCGGGCATGGCCACAAGGCCTATGCCCCCCCATTTCCGAAACCTTTCCGCAACAATGCGCTCTTCGCGACCCTGGCGACCGCCCACAACGCCTCCTGCGCTACACTTAGTCGCACGGTGGCGCTGCCGCGCCGTGCCGGAACAAAGGGAGACCCTCATGAAGAATACTCAGCTGCTGCTGATCAACGATATGTGCGGCTACGGCAAGGTCGCGCTCTCCGCCATGCTGCCGGTGCTGTCGCACATGGGCTACCGTATCCATAACCTGCCGACGGCGCTGGTGTCCGATACGCTCAACTATCCCAAGTTCTACATCCATGACACCACCGAGTACGTGCGCCAGAGCCTCGCCATTTGGGAGGAGCTCGGCTTTGAGTTCGACGCCATCTCCACCGGCTTTATCGTGACCGAGGAAGAGACGCGCATCATTTCGGATTTCTGCCACCGTCGCGCGCAAAAGGGCACCAAGGTGTTCGTCGACCCCATCATGGGCGACAACGGCAAGCTCTATGCCGGCGTGCCCGAGTCCACGATCGGTCTCATGCGCAGCCTGCTCGAGTGCGCCGACTATGCGGTGCCAAACTACACCGAGGCCTGCCTGCTCACCGATACGCCCATTGCCGAGCAAATCACGCCCGATGAGGGCCGCGCTCTTGTGGATGCCGTGCGTGTCCTGGGCGCCAAGTCGGTGGTCATTACGAGCGCTGTGGTCGACGGTGCGAATGTCGTCATCGGTTACGACCATGTGGCGGGGGAGTACTTCACGATTCCCTTCGAGCTGATTCCGGTCTACTTTCCGGGCACGGGCGACACGTTCTCGGCGGTGCTTGTCGGCCGCGTTATGGCCGGTTGGAGCCTGCAGCGCGCGACGAGCGATGCCATGCGTGTGGTAGCGGAGCTCATCGAGCGCAATGCCGACCAGGAGGATAAGTCCGCCGGCCTTCCCATCGAGGCCTGCCTGGATGTGATTGACCATGAGTAACGCCGACGAGAGCAGCACCGAGGCGGCGGGCGAGAACAAGCCGCTCGGTGCCCCGCGCGGCAGGCGCCCACGTATTCGCATTAGCTGCGTGGACCAGCTGGGCACATGCCGCTGCCATCACGGGCACAAGCCGGGTGACGTCTTCGACTTCGACCGAGACCGCGGCAAGATGTGTGCCATGGCCTGCCATGTGGGCTTTCCCTATATCGATATCCTGCGCTATGGCGGAACCGTGCCTGGCAACGAGCCCGGTACGGCAAAGTTCTGCTGCCCCGAGGTCGATACGCTGAACGTCTGGCTTGCCGAGATCGTCGACGAGTAGTCGAGCGCAATGTGACAAAGGGACAGTCCCTTTGTCACATTCGCCGGGGCTGCCCCTTCTTTCTGCTTATAATCCTAAATCTCTGCATTTCATCCGATTTTAGGTTCTAAAAATCCTACATTTCATCGATAATCAAGCGCATAAAACTTTGCATTTCATTTGATGACACTGAGGGGAGAGCCTATGCTGCGCAGGAAAATAGCGGCAGAGCTGGAGCGTTGGCTGAAGTCTGCCGAGCAAAAGGCCTTATTCATCACGGGTTCTCGCCAGATCGGCAAAAGCTATTCGATTCGCGCGTTTGGCAAAGCCAACCACGCAACCTACATCGAACTCAACCTCATGGAAAATCGCCAGGCAAAAGATGCTCTTCTCGAGGCGCGAGATGCCGATGATTTCATCAGCAGGGTGACGCTTCTTTCGGGAAAGCCGATAGCGCCAGGCAAAACGCTCGTGTTTATCGATGAGGTCCAAGAGGCCCCCGACATCATGACGATGGCAAAGTTCCTTGTTGAGGACGGGAGGTGCCGCTGGGCGTTTTCGGGGTCAATGCTTGGGACCCAGTTCAAGGGTGTCAGGTCCTATCCCGTGGGGTATGTCCACGAGCTTAGGATGTTCCCGCTCGATTTTGAGGAGTTTTGCTGGGCAACCGGGGTGAGCGAGGGGGCTCGCCAAACGATACGCGACGCGTGTATCAGCGAGAAGCCCATTCCTGGTTACATTCATGACGCGATGATGGCAAACTTCAGGACCTATACCGTTGTCGGCGGAATGCCGGAGGTCGTGCAGCGTTTCCTTGACACGCAGGGCGACCTTGCCTCTGTTCGTCAGCTACAGTCCGAGCTCAACGAACAGTACCGACGGGATATTTCCAAGTATGCAAGCGGGCATGCCCTTCAGGTGCAGAGCATCTACGATCAGCTCCCCATTATGCTTGAGGGCGAACACAAGCGTTTCGTGCTCAATTCCATTGACCCCAAGGCGCATTATGAGAAGTACCAGCGAGATTTTGTATGGCTTGTCGATGCCGGCGTTGCTCTCAAAGCCGATATCGTAACCGAGCCAAAAACGCCCCTGCTCAAGACGGCGCGGCCATCGCAGTTCAAGCTATATCAATCGGATACGGGCATGTTGATGGCGCGCTACCCCGTTGGAGTCGCCCAAGCGGCGTATCTTGATAGCAAGGAGCCCAACCTGGGCGGCATTTACGAAAACGTGGTGGCCCAGCAGCTGGCTGCCCAAAATCGCCAGCTTTACTACTATCAGACAAAAAAGCGCGGTGAAGTGGACTTTGTGGTCGATGGGCCGGATGGGACGGCTGTTCCGATCGAGGTTAAATCGGGCTCCTATTACCACGCGCACGCTGCGCTCGGTCATGTGCTTGATACGGCTGAATATGGCGTAAGGCTCGGGATTGTTTTCTCGAGAGGCAACGTTGAGCGCAACGGAGCGGTTCTCTATTTGCCGCTATATGCGACCTGGGCCCTTTCGGATGTTTTGGGCGACTCCTGCGCCGAGGGGATAAAGCTGGAGATCAATCCGGTCTAGGGCCAGTCCCGGATGTGACAAAGGGGCAGTCCCTTTGTCACATCCGGGAGCGTGGATTTTCTTCCGTATAGAGCGCACTTGAACGCTCAAAGTGGGAGAAAATCTACGCTCGATTTATGCCGTGGGCGCGGTTCGTGCGCCCACGAACCTACAGCTGCTCGAGCATAGCGGTGCAACCGGCGAGTACATCGCGGTAGGTGGCGTCGAAATTGCCGGTGTACCAGGGGTCGGCCACGTCGCCGGGGCACTCGGTCCAATCGAGCAAGCGCGTAATCTTGCCGTCGGGGTCGTCGCCAAAGATGCGACGCAGGCCACGCGCGTTCTCAGCATCCATATAGACAATATGATCCCAGTCGCCATACTCCGCGCGACGCACCTGACGTGCACGATGTGCGACGACGGGAATCCCGACCTCGCGCAGCTTGGCAACGGTACCGTGGTGTGGCGGGTTGCCGATCTCCTCGGTCGACGTTGCAGCGGAATCAATGACAAACTCCGCCTCGCGTCCAGCGCGGCGCACCAGCTCGGTAAACACCGACTCGGCCATCGTCGAGCGGCAGATGTTTCCATAGCAGATGAACAGTACACGTTGCATATGCGGTTTCCTTTCGATCGCCATCATCGAGCTCGAGTATCGCATCTACGCCTGCGCCATCGCCCTCTTGCGTTCCCAGCGAGCCAACTTAATCGTCACCAGCGTAAGCACCCAGGCCACAAGCGAGAACGCGGCACCCACTGCGCCTACATATGCAATGCCAACGCTGCTTACCACGGCGCCGCCCACTGCGGTGCCAAACGAGATGCCGACGTTAAACGCCATGGGCTCAACCGAACTTGCGAGTACCATCGACTTGGGATGGCGGCTGCGTGCCACGTCCATAAAGTGCGTGATGCACGACACCGAGAACAGGTACATGAGCAGCGCCAGGCTAAAGACAAAGACCAGCGCGAGCGGCATGGTGCCGCCCACAGCAAACAGTCCGAGTAACGCTGCAGCCTGCAGCACAAACGTCACGAGTAGCGCCTTCATGCCAAAGCGCGCATCGATCCATCCGCCCAGGATGTTCGAGATCAGGCAGAACACGCCGTAGGCCATGAGCGTGGTACTGGCTTCGACCGTGCCCATGCCCAGCACCTGCTCAAGATAAGGCGTCACGTAGCCGTAGAAAACGTAGACCGACCCCACGCCAAACAAAAAGATGAGCATGCCGGTGATGATGCTCGGCTCGCGTAGCAGACCCGCCTGCTCGCGAAAAGTGGCGGGCTCGTCGGTTTGCCCAGCGCGCGGCATAAACGCCACGAGCGCTCCGCAGATCAGAACGGCAAAGGCCAGCGTGCCGTACATGGCCACGTGCCAATCGAGCGTGTCGGCCACAAACTTGCCGATCGAAGTGACAAAGACCATTGCCACGGAAAACGCACCATATACCACCGAGATGGCAAGCGAAGTTTGCTGCGGAGACAGAAGCTCGGGGATGTACGTCACGCCCACGGCGAGCAGTGCGCCCGAGACGGAGCCCAGGATGATGCGCGAGATGAACAGCACCTGGAAGTTGGGCGCCAACGCCATGACCAGGTTGCCGAGCACAAAGACGATGCTGTAGCACACGAGCAGCTGGTAGCGGCGAAAACGCCCCGTACTGAGCGCAAGCACCGGCGTAGCGATAGCGTAGACGAGCGCGAACACGCTGATGAGTTGACCGGCGGTGGCGAGCGATACGCCGAGCTCTGTCGCCAGGTCGCTCTCGATGCCGATGACCACGAACTCCGAGCAGCCGAGCGAAAATCCCAACAGCACGAGCAGCGCCAGGCAGAGCTTGGTGCGCGCGGGGGAGAGCGCGGCGGCGGTTGACTTACTTTTAGGCGTGGTTGCGGCGGTCAAGGTTGTCACTCCAATGTCGCATGAATAAGCGGGATTCAATCCCTGCAACTCTAACAGAATGTGACAAAGAGACAGTTCCTTTGCCGCATTGCGCTGCCAGCCAGTCGCCCAAACCGTCACAACATTTGATGAAAATCTCAAAAACGAGGAAAAGCGTCGAATGTTGTGACGGTTTTCCTGTCTGTGCCGGCGAGCTCCAGCGCTATCTGGGGGTATAAGGCTAGCAAGTGTTTATTTGCGAGGCCTAAGGGGCGCCCCGTATGGATATCGATAACTTTGAATGGTGGTATAGCGAGGGCGAGGCTCCGGACGAGGAGTGGGACGAGCCCGCGCCGTGTGACGTGTCGAGCGACGAGGACGAGACCGGCAACGATGCCGCTGTCGAGCCTGCCGCCGCCTCCGATGCCGCCGAACCCCTAACCTTTGAACAGGCCTGGGCCCAGGCCGAGGCCGACGAGGCTAAGGCCGATGCCACGGCCACACTCGGTGAGCCGGCGGACATGTCCATCTCGCCGGCCAAGACCCCGCAGCCGCGCCATAACATCGACCCCGGCAGCACGGCATCCTTTAGCATACTCGACGTGCCCGCGCAGGGTGCTCAGGCGCCTGCGCCCACGCATCGCCCCGACTTGGCTCGCGAGGAAGATGCTGGCCGCCGCTCACCACTCGGTCCCATCCTCATCGCCTTCATGGCCGGCGTCATCGCTTGCTCGGCGATCGGAAATGTCTGGAGCCATGTGGAGCAACAGCGCAAAGATGCCGCCAAGGTCGAGATGTCTGTCGAACAATCGCTCAGCCGCACGCGCTCGGTGCATGTGTCGGTCGAGGTCAAGGACGGTGCGACATGGGACACCGCCCGCGGCGACAGCCAGATGCTCATCCACATCGTGGGCCGCACACTCAGGGGGCAGGCGATCGACGAGTATCAATATGTCAACTCCGCTGGCGACGGCATCGAGCTCAAGCCCGGCGACTACGAGCTCACGGTCGACGAGCCGCCCGTCGCCACCGATGGCACACGCTTCCGCGCCTCAAAGCGCATGGTTCCCGTGAGCTTTAACTCGCAGGCGCCCGATACGGTCGACAGCACACCGCAGGGCGGGTTCGACCTTTACGCAATCGCTCAATAACTGCGCCTGCCGCTTCTCCTTGCCGCCAAGAGTGGGACAATAGCCCTCGACACTGTTGTTTACTTTTGGAGGAAGTAGCATGTCCACCGTCACTACCATCAAGCGCGGCGGCCTCACCGCGGCCATCGATTCCATGGGAGCCCAGCTCACGAGCCTTGCCCTCGACGGCAACGAGTATCTGTGGCAGGGCGACCCCGCCTTTTGGGGCAAGCATGCACCCATCCTGTTCCCCATCGTGGGCTCGCTGCGCAACAACGCGGCGACGTCTGCGGCCGGCACCTGCGAGATGCCGCGCCACGGACTCGCGCGCATCGTCGAGCACAAGCTGGTCGAGGTTTCGGAGGACGGCTCCTCGGTAACTTACGAGATCACCGACACGCCTGAGTCGCTCAAGGCTTTCCCCTTCCACTTTAAGCTCAACATGACCTATGCCCTAACCGGCGACGCCACGCTCACGCAGACCTTTACCGTCACCAACACCGGCGACGTGGACCTGCCGTTCTCGGTGGGCGGCCACCCTGCATTTAACGTGCCCGCCCCCGGTGCCGAGGACGAGACGTTCGAGGATTACGAGCTGGCATTTACCGAGGCTTGGACTAACGAGGCCCCCATCATCACGCCCGACGGTCTTATGACGTTCGAGGGCAGCTACAAAGCTCCCGATAACTCGGACGTGCTGCCCATCACGCACCGCAGCTTCGATAACGACGCCATCATGTTCACCGATACCCCGGACTCCACGCTCACGCTGCGCGGCCGCAAGTCGGGCCACGGCGTCAAGATCGACTTTGAGGGCTTTAAGTACATCGGCGTGTGGTCTGCCGCCAACGACGCCCCGTTTGTGGCGCTCGAGCCCTGGACCGGTCATACCACCACGGACACCGAGGACGACGTCTTTGAGCACAAGGTCAACACCATCACCTTGGCTCCCGGCGCTACCGATAAACGTAGCTTTAGCGTCACCCTGCTCTAGAGGTTCCGCCGTTCTAATGAACGGCGGGCCGGTCGATGCTGCGCGCCGCCCAGGGCGACAATTTGTCATTCAAAAGGCAGGGCATGACCAGAAGGTCTATGCCTTGCCTTTTTCATGCCTAGTCGTTGGGGACGTTCTTGTTTGACCAGTCGTTTAAGAACGTCCCCAACGACTACCAATCGTTTTCAGTTCGTAAACTTGTATATATGCATTTATATATGCATTTGCTGGAGGTAGCGCTGAGCGGTATCCTGTTAAGTCGTCAGCATACGATTCAACAGGGAAGGCAGATTATGCATTCTCCCCATCAACGCGACGCGCATCCGCAGCCGATATGCAGCCGTCGCATCTTTTTGGGTAGCGCTCTCGCTGCGAGCGCTTCTGTCGTCGCCGGCGCACTTGCCGGTTGCCAGCGCCCCTCCACGCTGGAAGTAGTTCAGCCCACGACGGGCGGCGGTCGCGACGACCTGTCCGATTCCGTTATCGGCAAGGACAAGATCCGCATTGGCATGGAGGCGGCCTACGCCCCGTACAACTGGCAGGTCTCCGAAGCCAGCGAGTACACCATCCCCATCGACAACGTGCAGGGCGCCTATGCCGATGGCTACGACGTGCAGATCGCCAAGATCGTCTGCAAGGCCCTCGGCGGCGAGCCCGTTGCCGTCAAGCAGAGCTTCTCGGGTCTTATCGATTCGCTCAACAACGGCCAAATCGACCTCATCATCGCCGGTATGAGCGCCACGCCCGAGCGCGAGGAGTCCGTCGGCTTTTCCGATCCGTACTTCATTGGCTACTTTGGCCTGTTCGTAAAAGAGGGCTCGCCCTACCAAAACGCGACCAAGCTCAGCGACTTTAGCGGCGCTACGGTGCTCGGCCAAAAAGACACCATGCTCGATACCGTCATCGACGAGATCCCGGGCGTCGTGCACAAAAACCCGGTCGATTCCGTTCCTACGGTGTTCTCGAACCTGCTGCAGGGCACCTGCGACGCCGTGACGTACAACACCGAGAACGAGAAGGGCTATATGGCCCAAAATCCCGGTATCGTCCCCATTCATTTTGCCGAAGGCGAGGGCTTTAAGCAGGAGGTCACGGCAAACGTCGGCTGCCGCAAGGGCTCAAAGAAGCTCCTCAAGCTTATCGACAAGGCCCTCGAGGGCATTAGCCAGGAGGAACGCGACCAGATGTGGGACGCGTGCCTCGACCGTCAGCCGGCATAGGGAGGCAGCATGAAGACCATCAATCGCCTGGCCTCCTTTATCAAGGCCGACCATCGTTATGTCTACCTGGGCACGAGCGTTATCGCGGCGCTCGGCCTGGCCGCGAGCCAGCGCAATCCCACACCGCTGAGCTTTTTGGCGCCCGCGGGCGTGTTCCAGGATTGCCTCTGGGCGATCCTGTGGGCTTGGATCGTCGTGTCGGCGGCGGCACTCGTCACCAAGCTCATGCATTGGAACGACTATCGCGAGAAGTCACCGTTCGCGTCCGATCGCTTCCGCCGCGGCGCGCGTATGGGCAGCTATGTCGTGGTTGCCATCGCGGCGATCTTCTTTATCGACCGCTGCGTCATGTCGTTTATCGACCTGGTGCGGGTGAGCATTGTCTCGGACTCCAATCCCAGCGACTTTCTGTCGAGCCTGGTCTACATGACCTACAGGAGTGGCGACTTCTTTATCCGCGGCATTAAGATCACCATCGCGCTCGCGTTCTTTGGCACTATCATCGCCTTCTTCCTGGCGCTGTTGCTGGTGTTCCTGCGTATCCAGACGTTCGACCGCGTGGACAATGACCTCACGCGTTTCTTTAAGAGTATCGGCCGCGGCTTCGCGACCGTCTACTCCACCATTGTGCGCGGCACGCCCATGATGGTCCAGGGCCTGCTTATCTATTACGCGGGCTTTACCGTTCTGCGCGGCATGGGCTTCGAGACCGCCCAGGCCAACCAGATCTGGAGCACCTTTACCGCCGGCCTCGTCACCATCTCGCTTAACTCCACCGCCTACATGATGGAGGTCCTGCGCGGCGGCATCGAGTCCATCGACGCCGGCCAGGCCGAGGCGGCGCGTTCGTTGGGTCTGTCGCAGTGGCAGGCCATGCGCAAGGTCGTGTTCCCCCAGGGCATTAAAAACGCGATCCCCGCACTCACCAACGAGCTCATCATCAATATCAAGGATTCGTCGGTGCTTTCGGTCATCGGCGTGTTCGACCTCATGTACGCCACCACCACCGTCGCCGGCGTGTACTACCGCCAGATGGAGGTCTACTGCGTGGCACTCGTGGTCTACCTGATCCTGACGCTTGTGGCGAGCCGCCTGCTCGAGGCCTTTGGCAAAAAGCTGGGCGCCGAGGCCCCGGCCACGCTGCCCAGCTCCAACTAGGCTCAAGACGAGGAGAATCATCATGGTAGATACCGCCACTACCGGCGCTGCGGCCGCCGCGCAAAACCAAGAGCCGCTCATCCGCGTCGAGGGCCTGCGCAAGAGCTTCGGCTCGCTCGAGGTACTCAAGGGCATCGACCTCGCTGTCAATCCCGGCGAGGTCGTCACCATCATCGGCGCCTCGGGCTCGGGCAAGTCGACCTTCTTGCGCTGCCTCAACCTGCTCGAGACCCCGGACGCGGGCCATATCTGGTTCCACGGCCAGGACCTCACGGCCGAGCGCTGCAACATCAATAAACTCCGCGAGGACATCGGTATGGTGTTCCAGGGCTTTAACCTGTTCAACAACATGGATGTGCTCGACAACTGTACCCTCGCGCCCGTCACGCTCAAAAAGATGAGCAAGGCCGAGGCCGAAAAGGTCGCGCTAGAGCATCTGGCAAGCGTGGGACTCGAAAAGTTCGCACACGCCGCCGTGGGTCGCCTGTCCGGCGGCCAAAAGCAGCGCGTGGCCATCGCCCGCGCCTTGTGCATGAACCCGCAAATCATGCTGTTCGACGAGCCGACCTCTGCGCTCGACCCCGAGATCGTGGGCGAGGTGCTCGAGGTCATGCGCAAGCTCGCCGCCGACGGCATGACCATGGTCGTCGTCACGCACGAGATGGCTTTTGCCCGCACGGTGTCCGACCGCGTGGTCTTTATGGACAAGGGCGTGGTGCTCGAGGACGCCGCGCCGGCCGAACTCTTCGGCAACCCCAAACACCAGCGCACCCGCGAGTTCCTCTCGCGCTATCTCGAGGACAAATAACCGACTGCAAATGTGTGAACGATGGGGCCGCTCCGGTGGGGCGGCCTTTGTCGTCACAATCGAAAGGATGTCATGGCCGAGGTTTGGCGCTTTTTTGCGCATGAGGACGATTTTGCCGATTTGGATGAGGCTGGCGCATGCGAGCGCCTGGGCCGTGTGCTGTCGTTTCCGACGATTTCGAGCATGGATGCCGAGGCGGTGGACTGGCAGCCGTTTGTCGATCTGCGCGCCTATATGCAGCAGGCCTGGCCGCGCGTGTTCGCGGCGGGCGAGGTCGAGCTCATCGACCATTCGCTGCTCGTGACGCTTGCCGGTTCCGACCCTGCTCGCAAGCCCGTTATGCTCATGGGCCACATGGACGTGGTCCCTGTGGTGCCGGGCACCGAGGAGGATTGGACGCACGCTCCCTTTAGCGGGCACGTGGACGACACCTACATCTGGGGTCGCGGCGCGATCGATATGAAAGACCAGGTCGCAGGCATTCTCGAGGCGGTCGAATATGCGCTGGCGCACGGTTGGCAGCACGAGCGCACGCTGCTGCTCGCCTTTGGCCAGGACGAGGAGACCACGCAGTACGGCGCGGGTTCCATCGGCCGCGCGCTCAAGGAGCGCGGCGTTGAGCTTGAGTACCTGATCGACGAGGGCGACTACCGCATCGTCTCTGCTGCCGAGTATGCCGCGGGCGAGGGCTGGCTCATGCACGCCGACCTGGCCGAGAAGGGCTATGCCGACATTGTGCTCAAGACGAAGAGCGCGGGCGGGCATTCTTCCAACCCCTACGGCGGCACGTCGCTTGAAGTGCTCAGCCGTGCCATCGCGGCAATTTGCGATATCGAATGGCCGACGCGTGTGACCGACCTGCTTGCCGCGCAGCTCGTCGAGCTGGGGCTCTATACGGCCGATGAAATTGCTGCCAACAAGGACGCCATCGTGCGCGATTGCCTTGTCAGCAAAAAGCTGTATCCGCTTGTGACCACCACCTGTGCGCCCACCCAGATCGAGGGCGGCAGCGCCGGCGCCAACGTAATGCCGCAGGACATGTGGGCCAACATCAACTTCCGCATGCTCGAGGGCACGAGCGTGGCCGACGTCATGGCACGCTGCCGTGAGGCCGTTGCCGTAGCGGGGCTTGACGGGCGCGTTGAGGTTAAGCTGGGCCCCGGCAGCTCCGAACCCTCGCCGTCCCCGCGCATCGGTGGTCCCGGCCTCGAGGCGGTTCGCTCCATCGCCGCCCGCTATTTCCGTGATCCCAAGGGGACGGAGGAAAACGGATCGTCTGCGGTGGGCCAAGAGCCGATAAGCATCGTGCCCTCGACCGTGATTGGCGCAACCGATGCCGCCAACTACCAGCGCATTTGCCGCGAGTGCATCCGCTTCTCCGCCTTTGTGGTCGACGATGACGAATGCGACCGCGGCGTCCACGGCACCAACGAGCGCATCACCCGTCGCGCCTACCTCCAAGGCACCCGCTTCCTCATCGCCCTGCTCCGCACGCTCTAGAATGTGACAAAGGGACTGAGCCGATTTCATCGGTAATGAGACAAAAACTGTAATAGAAAAAGGCTAAGATAGCTTAAGAGACATATGCTGGGGTTGGTATTCCTTGAACGACTGCGGGCATGTGCCAGACTGCCTCCGCCCCCCGGGGAGCGCCCGGGCAGGTCGCCGTGTGACTGGGGAGGAAATTATGCAGGAGCTCAGAGAGACGACGTCTCGACTCGTGAATATTGCTACCGGGGGGGGGTGTCTAAGCAGGGAACTTCCTGGTGAACACCGGCCACGCGAGCGGTGGTCCGTCATGTCTTATGGCCGTCGTCGCGGGCTGCGCCCGGTCTCGCCATATGCGATTGTTCTGGCCCTCGCCGTCGCGCTGACGGCAAGTTTCTTCCTGCCGCTTCGTGCCGAGGCGGCGATCTCCGACCACACGGTTCCGACGACCTCGCCCTCGGGGACGACGATCAACCTGTTTGATTACTGGGTGAATCCCGATGACCATCTGTCGGTTTCCGGCAGCGGCGGCGTCAACGCAGGCCACAAGTTCCAGTTTAACAATGGCCAGGGTGATGGGTCGCTCAACAATTGGACGGGCGGCACGAACCCGCGGTCCGGCATCGTCAACAACACGCTTTCAGACGGCTACCCGGAGCTTTCCGAAACCTGGGACGGCGAGTCCCTCCGCTACCTGTTCGATTCCTCTGCCCAGACCGGCAAGACGTCCCATTTTGGCGTGACGGGCCTCCTCCAGGCTCAGGGCGGCTACTACGTCTATGACAGCACCCAAAACTACGCAGCCTACAACGCTGACAAGAATGCCTTCGACATCTATAACACCTGGGGCATTGGCGATTCGTCCCACCAGGGTCAGTTCTTCCCGTTCGACGCGGCAGACGAGGTGTTCAATGAGGAAAACGGCCGGCTCGTCCAAAACGGCATCACGGCAGACAACACCGGTAATTCGAGCTACAACGGCGGCAAGCCCGTCAACCATCACTTCGGCCTCTCAATGTCCACGCGATTCGTGCAGCCCGACGGCGGCAAGAAGAACAAAGATGAGGACATGACCTTCGAGTTCGCCGGCGATGATGACGTCTGGGTGTTCATCGACGATGTCCTCGTGGGTGATATCGGCGGTATTCATGACCGCGCGAGCCTGAACATCAACTTTCATACGGGCGAAATTAAGGTAAACGACAATTACAACGACACGCTGAAGGGCAAGTACCTAAAGGCGAATAAGGACACTTCGGGCTTCGCCGGCAACACCTTCGCCAGCGGCACCAACCACACCCTCAAGTTCTTCTACCTGGAGCGCGGCGCCCTCTACTCCAACATGGAGCTCAAGTTCAACCTCGTGACGGTGCCCGAGTCCGACATTATCAAGTTCGACCAGGATGGCGGTCTGGTGGAGGGCGCTCAGTTCGCGCTGTACAAGACAGGCAAGAGCTTCGCTGATACGACTGCTAATTCGGAAAATCTACTTGGCTCCGGCACCACGGACGCGAATGGACAACTGACGCTCACGAATAAAGTGGACAACGGCGTTATCAACTTCGATGACCTTTATAAAGATTATGGTTACCAGTACTACCTCCTGAAGGAAACGGGGGTGCCCAAGGGATACCGCTCGAGTCTCACGGCGACGGATGGCAGCAGCATGCAGTTCGAGTATGTGCCCGCGAGCGACGAGAACGTCGCGGGCGGCGTCATCATCAACCGCGGCGGTATGGACGCGGGCAGCGTCGTGTGGAAGACCGGTGCGTTCGCCGCCGCGAAGGAGACCATCACCGCGCCGTCGACCGTGTACAAGGCAAAAAATGACCTGACGAAGTCCGACGAGACCGTCAAGCTGGACTCCGGCATACTGTTCGCTGTGGTGCTCAAGCGCGATAAAAGCGCAGGCACGGGTATCAAAGATCAGAACAATTGGTACGCCGTGTCGGGCGATCCATCGACGGGAGCGGGATACACCCTCGCCAAGGAGCCGAGCAAAGCCGGCGCTATCGAGGCGGCGAAGAAGGACCTGCACGCCTTCACGCTCAACACGAGCGGCCAGTACCAGGTAGAGATTCAAAATCTGCCCGGCGACATCTCCAAGTACTACTACCTGCTGAGCGGTAATGACCGCAAGGATGCCGAGTACACGGTGGCCATCTACCACACAACGGCGAGCTCGATCGGCGACGCGACGCCCGAGAACACCGTCCACGTGTACAGCGATGACATCGCAGACGGCACGAACTTCAAGCGGCAGTTCGCCACGCGCCTGCTCGTCACGAACATCCAGAATCGCCTGTTCGTGCAGAAGACCGATACCGAGGGCAAGCCCGTTGACGGGGCGACGTTCGGCCTGTACACCTCCGACCAGGTGACGGACGCGAACGGCAAGGTCGTGCTCAAGGGCGACCAGACCCCCTACGACACCCTGAAGACGAGGTCGGTCGCCAACCCGGTTCCGCTCGAAGGTGCGGGCATATTCCCGAATACGAGCGACGGTAAAAAGCCGCTCGAGAAGGGCACCTACTACCTAAAGGAGGTCTCGGCGCCCGAGGGCTTCCTGCTTAACGACACGCTCACCAAGGTGATTGTGGACGATTACGGCGTCCATGCCGATGCTGGTACGGCCGATGACGGTGTTTCGACGTTCGTGGGCCCGGGCGCCCTCATGAAGAGCCTGGGCCAGTTTGGCGCAGAGGGCGACATCGACAACACGCTCACGTGGGTCAAGGGCCAGCGCCAGACGTCCGACGGGACGCTCGACGGCAACGGCAACCTTTCCTGGAACAATGACGCCAAGGGCGGCGAGGATGAGGTACATCTCAAGAACGGCGCCAACGGACGTGTCTACCAGTATGGGCCCACCAAGGAGGGCGAACCCTACCGCCTGGAGACCGAGACGGGCTGGATACGTATGGGCATCACGCAGGACGTGCTTGGTGACACTAATGCGAAGGGCACCCGCGCCGATCTGCGCGGCATGGATCTGAACGCGCTGTTCACCGGCGCCACCTGTGTGCGCGTAGCGAACAAGCGCGAGGCGAGCCTCGAGGTGACGAAGAAGGTCGTGGTGCCGGCGGGCCTGACGGGAAAACCGGACGCGGGGTTCACCTTCAAGTTCACCGTGCCCACGACGGCGGGGAAGACGTACAAGGCCGCGGTGTTTGAGAACACGGGGACCGCAAGCGAGAAGCAGGTCGGCAAAATGTTCGACCTCGAGAACGGCCGCGAGCAGACCATCACGGCCGACCAGACGATCCGCGTGTACGGTCTCGCCGTGGGTGACAAGTACGAGGTGCAGGAGCTGACCGACGCGGGCAAGATGCCGGGTGGCTTCACGCTGACCGGTCGCGAGAAGGGCGGTAACGCCCTGAGCGGTGAGGGCGACAGCATCTCCGGCACGATCGCGAAGAAGAACGCCGACGGCGCGGTGGCCGATGCCAACAAGCTGGCATTCACGAACACCTACAGCGTAAAGCCGCCGGTGACGCTCACCAATGCGTTCTGGGCGCAGAAGGTGCTCCAGGGCCGTGACTGGAAGGATGACGATAGCTTCAAGATTTACCTGCGCGCGGACAAGGGCACGCCGATGCCCGACGGTGCCGAGGATGCGCCCGTGAGTGGTATGACGCAGGTTGTGAAGACCGTCAAGAACGGGGACAAGTTCGACTTCGGCAATATTGAGTACGCCAAGCCCGGCACCTACACCTATCTCATTGCCGAGGCCACGCCGTCTCAAAACGACGCTGACTGGCTGCCCGGGTTCGGGTATTCGAGCGCTTCCTACCGCGTCACGGTGACGGTGAGGGATAACGGCGACGGCACGCTGTCGCAGCCGGCAGTCAAGATGGAGCAGACCTACACCGACGACGGCACGAGCCATGAGAACAACCCGATCGAGGTTGCTGACAAAATCGCCAAGATAACGAACACCTATAACGCCGATGAGGAGACCATCTCCTTCCACGTGCAGAAGACGTATGTCGACCAGTCCGGTGCAAATCCGCTTGTGAAGGATAAGTTCACGTTCCAGCTCGAGGCACTCGGCGGGATGAAGAATGACGCCGTGCCGAGTGGCACCCTTAAGTTCGACGATCTTACCTACAGCGTCGATGCCAGCAAGGTTCCCATGCCTAAGGGGTGCACGTCCACCACGACCACGGCGAAGAACGATGACGACGGTATCGCTGCGTCCCCGCAGATCACCTATACGATGGAGAGCGAGAACCTCACCTACGTGTACAAGGTGACCGAGGTCACGAATTCCGATACATCGACGTCCAGTGGCATGGGCTACGATGACGCGGTGTACTACGTGCTGGTGAAGAACCAGCAGGTTGATAACGAGTCTGGGACGGGTAGGTGCCTGTCCTCCACGGTCACGTATTGGAAGGCCGACGGCACGCAGCTGACGGACGCCAACGGATACATTCCGTTCAAGAACACCTACACGGTGACCCAGGCGACGTCGGCGCCAATCAAGGTGCAGAAGACGTTCACCGGGCGCGCGTGGGAGACGAGCGATACGTTTGATTTCACACTGACGCCGGCGGATGACGCCACGACGAAAGCGGTTGAAAACAAGGTCGTTATCCAAAAGACGGGCACGGGCGAGGACGTTGGGGATATTGCTGCTAAGATTTCGATCTCCGGCGATGGTTCTTCTGTGACCCGTACCGCAGCCTTTGGTGTGGGCGACCTGGTGTTTACCAAGCCTGGCACGTACAAATTCAAGGTGAACGAGAAGGCGTCGGAGAACGTGGACAAGACCGGCATCAGCTATGACGGCCATACGTCCACGGTGACCTACACAGTGACCGATATCGAGAACGGCACGCATACCGGTAAGCTGACCGCGACGGTTGCGTACGACAACAAGCAGGCGACGACGGATGTCGACCGACAGGTGACGGGCGCTGCCGCGTTTACCAACACCTATACGGCCTCCGGTACCTATGCGGGCATCGATGTGACCAAGACTCTGGTTGGTACCCCGCTGAAGAATGGCATGTTCCCGTTCACCATCGAGGCGATGACGTATAACGGTACGACGGCCCCGGAGCCGGCTGATACCGATAAGTCGTTCAAGAACACCGTGGGCAAGGATGACGGTGACGATACGCAGACCGCCACGATGTCCGGCAAGCTGAAGATGAACTTCACGCAGCTGAGCTACAACAAGGTGTATGTGTACAAGGTGTCTGAGGCGCATGGCGCCAACGCTGGTGGATACACGTATGACACCGAGTACCCCGGTGACGCCTACGTGCTCATTGCGGTGAAGCCGAATCCGGACAACAAAGGCCAGCTCTACACCGAGACGGCCATCGTGAAGGGCCCGGACGTGACGGCGCTCGTTGGCGAGAACGACAACGTTGATGCGCTGACGGCCGAGGCGATTAAGGGCCTCGATACCACGACCAACTACGTGCAGACGGTCTCGAGTCGCGGCGCGAAGCCCGCTACACCTATCGTCCCGTTCAAGAACGAGTACAAGGTCGAGACGGCTGAGTACGGTGCGAAGGCCGGTCTACAGATTGAGAAGAAATTCACCGGCGCCGGTGATGTGAGCAGCACATTCAGCTTTACGGTGACGCCCGAGGACTATCAGGCCGAGGGTCAGGATGGTACGAAGTTCATCCTGACCTCCGCCGACGCCGCGGCGAAGAAGCTCAACATCACGGGTAGGGCGGAGACCTTCAAGATTCCCGAGATGAAGCTCGGGGACACCAAGACCGTGAGCTTGCTGCCGAAGGGCTTGCAGTTCACACACGACGACGTGAGCAATGAATGCCGCGCCAACGTCTACCAATACAGGGTAGAAGAGAACGTGCCGAAGCCCGTTCCCGCCGGCTACACCTACGACAAGACGGTCTATACCGTCAAGATCGCAGTGTCCGACAACGGCGACGGCACACTGAAAGTCGAGACGACGGTTCTGAACAGTGATGGCAAGAGGGTCGATTACCGTGAGTTTGACCCCGGCGTCTCGCTCGAGGACAACACGGCGACTATCCCGTTCGAGAACAGCTACAAGACGGACGCCAGTGATGAGCTGACCCCGCGGGTAACGAAGAAAGTCTCCGGCACCGAGAGCACGGACAAGGAGTTCTCGTTCACGCTGGCTGCCACGTCGGACATGCAGGCGAAGATCGCTGCCGGCGACCTGACGGTGTCGGATGACCTGGCGGGCGACGCGCATGCGGAGTCCCGGGCCACGAAGGGCGCGATCACAGGTAAGGACGGTCAGACCCTCAACTTCTCCGGCATGAAGTTCAACAAGGCCGGTACGTACACGTTCACGCTTTCCGAGGCGCACGACGCCGATGACGACGCGGCGGCGGACGGCGTGCAGAACGCCGGCTGGACGATGGACGCCTCCGCTTACATCGCCACGGTGACGGTGGAGGACGTGGACGCCAAGCTGACCGTCACGGGCGTGACGGTGAAGAAGGATGGTGACGCTGAGGCCAAGCCCATCAAGGCTGAGGTCAAGGACGGCAAGGTGAACCTCGCCACCTTTATCAACAACTACGCCGCGAAGGCAACGTCGGCGACGCTCAGCGCGAAGAAGACGTACGTGAAGTCCGACAACACGCAGGCCGCGCTCAAGGATGGCGAGTTCACCTTCGGCCTTTACAAGGGCGATCTGACCGCTGACCAGCTGCAGAGCAAGCGACCTATCCAGACCGCGACCAACGCCGCGGACGGCACCGTTACCTTCTCGGCCATCAACTACACCAAGGCCGGCGAGTACAAATACACTATCGCGGAGCAGAAGGGCGACCTGTCCCACGTGGCCTACGACGATGCGGTGCACCACGCCGTGGTGAAGGTCGTGGACAACGCCGGCCAGCTGGAGGCGAGCGTCACCTACGACGACGGCAAGACGGTCGCCCCCACCTTCAAGAACACCTACACCGCAAAGGGGTCCGTGGAGCTGACGGCGAGCAAGGTCGTTGCGGTCGCGCCGGGCTTCACGCACGACACTAAGCTGAAGGGCGACGAGTACACGTTCGAGCTGAAGGACGCCGACGGCAAGGTGCTCGACACCACGACGAACAAGGCCGACGGCAAGGTCAGCTTCACGCGCGACTTCACGCTTGCCGACTTGGACGGCGCCGCGAGCAAGGACTTCACCTACACCATCGTGGAGCAGCCGGGCGCGGAGGCCGGCATGGACTATGACAGCCACGCCCTCACCTACACGGTGACGGTCGCGGACGATGGCGCCGGCGCGCTGACGGCCACACCGCAGGTCGCGAGTGGAGACAACTCGCAGACCTTCACGAACACGTACCACCCGAAGGAGACCTCGGTAACGCTCAAGGCGACGAAGCGCTTCACAGGCGGCGCGCTCGCAGGGAACGACTTCACGTTCCAGCTGCTCGACAAGGACAGCAACGTGATCCAGACCGTCCAGAATGACAAAGACGGCAAGGTCACCTTCCAAGCAATCAGCTACGACACGCCGGGCGATCACGACTACACCATCAAGGAGGCGAAGGGAGCCGACCCGACTGTCGTTTACGACGCGAAGGACGTGAAGGCCCACGTCAAGGTCACCGACGAGAAGGGCGAGCTGAAGGCGACCGTCACATACGACGGCGAGAAGGCCGTGCCGACCTTCACCAACACGAAGCCGACGACGGACGTTACCGTCGAGGCCACGAAGACCCTCACGGGCAAGGACCTGACGGCCGACGCGTTCACCTTCGGCCTGTACGACCAGGCCGGCAACGAGGTCGCCAAGGGCACCAACGACCGGGGCGGCAAGGTCGAGCTGGCCGTCAAGAACCTGAACCTGGGCGAGTACGACTACACGCTCAAGGAGGAGAAAGCCGGCCAGACCGTCGACGGCGTGGCCTACGACGCCAAGGAAGTCAAGGTCCACGTCAAGGTAGAGCAGAACCAGGGCGACAACAACAAGACGAAGGTGACCGTCACCTATGACGGTGCCGCTACGGCTCCCACCTTCAACAACACCTACGACGCAAAGGGTTCCGTAATCCTGACGGCGACCAAGACCATCAAGGTTGCGGACGGCTTCGACCACACGACGAAGCCCGCGGACGGCGAGTTCACCTTCGACCTGAAGGACGCTGCCGGCAACGTGCTCGACACCGCGAAGAACGATGCAAACGGCAAGGTCAGCTTCACGCGCGAGTTCCAGCTCTCCGACTTGGACGGCGCCGCGAGCAAGGACTTCACCTACACCATCGTGGAGCAGCCGGGCACGGAGCCGGGCATGGACTATGACAGCCATCCCCTCACCTATACGGTGACGGTCACGGACGGCGGGAACGGAGCACTGAATGCGAAGGCGATCGTGACGAGCGCATCCGGCTCGGATACCTTCACCAACACCTACCAGCCGGCCGCGACCGGCCTGGCCCTCGGTGCGCAGAAGAGCTATGTGAAGAAGGACGACAACACGCCGATCGTCCCCAAGTGCGGCGAGTTCACCTTCGATGTGTACGAGGGCAACATGACGGCTGAGCAGCTTGCCGGGGCCAAGCCCGTCCGGACCGCGACCAACGGCGCGGACGGAAGTGTTAACTTCGACGCCTTCTCCTACGCGAAGCCGGGCACGCACGAGTACACCATCGTGGAGCGGAAGGGTGATCTGGCCTACGTGACCTACGACGACGCGGTGCACCATGCCGTGGTGAAGGTCGTGGACAACGCCGGCACGCTGCAAGCGAGCGTTGCCTACGACGGTACGGACGCCGCGAAGCCCAGCTTCACCAACACCTACGAGGCGCAGGCGACGGACTCCGGCGCGATCGCCCTCACCAAGAGCGTTGACGTGCACGACGGCAGCTATCAGCTAAAGGCGGGAGACTTCGCCTTCGAGCTGGTGGGGTCTGACGGCTCGGTGATCCAGACCCAGAAGAACGATGCGCACGGCAAGGTTGCCTTCGACAAGCTGACCTTCGACCATGCGGGCACCTTTACCTACACGGTCCGCGAGGTGCAGCCGACGGGGGACGCGCCGGGCGTGCCGGGCGTGACCTACACCGGCAAGACGTACACCCTGACCTACGTGGTGAAGGACAACAACGACGGCAAGCTGGTGGTAGAGAGCTCCACGGTGAAGCCGAGCGAGGGTGCCGAGAACGGCGTATCGCCCGAAACCATGGCGTTTGCGAACAGCTACCAGCCGGGTCAGACCTCCTACCAGATTTCTGGCACCAAGGTGCTTGAGAATGCCGACCCGGCCACCACGCGGACGCCCGCCGATGGCGAGTTCACGTTCGCGCTGATTGACGTGGCCACCGGGCAGGAGATCGACCGGACCACGAACGTGGGTAACGCGTTTACCTTCAAGGCCATCTCGTACACCGCGACTGGTTCGCATGCGTACCAGGTGAAGGAGGTTGCGGGCCAAGATGGCACCATCACTTACAGCGATGCGGTGTTGGATGTGACGGTGAGCGTGACCGACGACGGCAGCGGCCAGCTGACCGCGACGGCGAACAAGACGGCTGCGGATCTGACCTTCACCAACACCTACACGCCGACGGCAACGACGGCGACGATTACCGGAACGAAGGCTCTGACCGGCCGCGACCTGGCCGAGGGTGAGTTCTCCTTCGACCTGAAGGACGCTGACGGTAACGTGGTGCAGACGGTGCAGAACGGCGCCGACGGCACGTTCGGCTTCGCGCCGCTGCAGCTGGACAAGGTGGGGACGTACGTCTACACCGTGTCCGAGCGGGCAGGGGCGACGGCGAACGGCGTCACCTACGACACGACGGTCTTTACCGCGACGGTGACGGTGGCGGAGAATGCGGAGACGCACGCGCTGGAGGCGCAGGTTGCCTACAGCAAGGGCGGCAAGGCTGCGGATGCGGTGGCGTTCTGCAACAGCTACGCGCCGGCCGCGACTGAGGTGAAGCTGGGGGCCTTCAAGGTGCTGAGCGGCAAGGACCTAAAGGAAGGGCAGTTCTCCTTCCAGCTGAAGGATGCCGATGGCAAAGTGCTGCAGACCGCCAAGAACGCGGCAGGCGGCACGGTGGGCTTCGAGGCGATCTCGTACGACAAGCCCGGGACATACACCTACAGCATCTCCGAGGTGGACGACGGTCAGAAGAACGTGACGTACGACGCGGCCGAGCACCAGGTAACGGTGACGGTGACGGACGACGGCGCGGGCCATCTGGTGGCGACGGTAACCTATGACGGTGACGTGGCGCCGGTGTTCAAGAACACGTACACGCCGCCGACCACCCCGCCGGTCAACCCGCCGACGGAGCCGCCCACCAACCCACCGGTGTCGAAGGAGGAGAAGCCGGGTCTGCCGAACATGGGCGATACCAGCTTGTCGCCGATGGCCCTGGGTGGCATCGCGGGCGGCGCAGTGGTGCTGATCGCCACAGGTGTGATCCTGCGGCGCCGGAACCGGTAGCTGCGGCGGCCGAGAAGGGCTTTGATTGAGGGCGGGTGGTCGCAGGGCGCGGCCGCCCGCCCCTTTTCGGTGAAAGGCTATGTTAGCCCGCCGTTTGCACGCGATTATGATTCTGCAGCTCCTAAGCGCGCCGCGCCCTCTAGAAGTCCGGAAAAGCTGCACGAAGCGGCTATCTGGACCCGGAAAAGCTGCAAATCTAGGCCAAATACACCCGGAAAAGCTGCAAAAGTTGGTAAAATCCATCCTGAAAAGCTGCAAACAGCAGGTGAAGGATGGTGCGTAGTGTGCTGAAGCGAAAGATGCTCGACACCCTCCGTTCGTGGCGGGCGGAAAAGGGCGCCGAATGCCTTCTCATCAAGGGCGCGCGACAGGTTGGCAAGTCGTACATCGTCGCCGAGTTCGGGCGGCAGGACTACGAAAGCTTCATCTCCATAGACTTCATTGGGTCCCCGGACCTTAAGCGGGTGTTCGATGGCCCAATCGATGCCGACTCGATCTACCGGCAGATATCGCTCGTCGTGCCCGGCGTGCGCTTTGTTCCAGGACGAACGCTTCTTTTCCTCGACGAGATTCAGGAGTGCCCGCGTGCTCGCGCTGCGCTTAAGTATCTCGCTCTCGACGGCAGGTGCGATGTCGTTGCGTCGGGCTCGCTTCTGGGCATTCGGTTCAAGGAGGAGGCTGCGCTCGCCTCCATTCCCGTTGGGTACGAGCGAGAGGTCGAAATGGGCCCCCTCGATTTCGAGGAGTACCTTTGGGCGCGCGGGTATGGGGAGGACGATATCGTCAATTTGCGGGAATACTATGAGTCGTTGATACCCGTGCCGGTTGCGGTGAATCAGAAGATGATGCAGATGCTGCGCGAGTACCTCGCGGTCGGCGGTATGCCTGCGGTGGTGGACGCCTTTGCGCGGACGGGCAACTTCGCCGTTGCTTTCGACGAGCAAAGCAGGCTGCTCGCCTCGTATCTCGACGACGTGGCTCGATACGCGCAAGCCCCCGAGCGCGTGCGTGCGCGGGCGTGCTTTGAATCGTTGCCGCGCCAGCTCGCAAAGGAGAATACGAAGTTCCAGTATTCCGTGGTCGAGAACAGGGGAACGGCGCGCAAATTTGGCTCGTCCGTGGATTGGCTCGTGGGAGCAGGTATGGTGCGACGGTGCCAGTCGGTGAGCGCCGCCCAATTCCCTCTTGCCGCCTATGAAGACGGGACGAAGTTTCGCCTCTATGCTGCCGATACGGGCGTGCTCATGGCCATGTACGGCTTCGAAATGCTGGAAGCGGTGGTGAACAACAAGCTCGCGGGTCCCATGAAGGGCGGCCTCTACGAAAACCTGATCGCATGCATGCTTGCGGCGCGGGGTGTGGCCCTGCGTTATTGGCGGTCGCAGAAGGGCGATAGGGAAATAGAGTTTCTCGTCGACTCGCCCGACGCGAGCGTTGTGCCCATTGAGGTGAAGGCCTCGCGCGGATCTACGGTATCGCTCAACGACATGCTCGAGCGGCAGGACGTGAACCTTGGGTACAAGCTGATAGACGGTAACGTCGGCCGAGACGGCAAAAAGGTGACGCTTCCGTTATATATGGCCATGTTCTTAAAGTAGAGCCTTACGTTGGCGGACTGACCCTGTGTCACATTCCGTGCGGGTTATATGCAGGTTTGCCTGCGCACGCTATCATGTATGGGTTAGACCGCAACTATGTACCCCACACGCGAAGGGATGCGCATGTATCTGAAGATCGACATGTTCTAGCCGGGCTTACCCCCGCAGTGGCGCCGCGCGCCCCATCAACTCTGCCGATTTTCACCTTCACGCATATAAAGGAGTCCCGCCATGCGCGATAAGCTCGAAAAGATTATCAAGGCCTACGAGGAGCTCGAGAAGAAGCTTTCCGACCCGGCCGTCGCCTCCGATATCAAGGAGTTCACGCGTCTCAACAAGGAGTACGCGCACCAGTCCGACCTCATCGCCGCCTCGCGCGAGTACATCGGCGCGCTTGATGACATCGAGGCTGCCAAGGAAATGCTCCACGATACTACCGATGCCGATGAGAAGGAGATGCTCCAGATGGACATCTCCGAAAACGAGGCCAAGCTTCCCCAGCTCGAGGAAGACATTAAGTACATGCTCATCCCGAGCGACCCCAACGACGACAAGAACACCATCGTCGAGATTCGCTCCGCCGCCGGTGGCGACGAGGCGGCTATCTTTGCCGGCGATCTGTACAAGATGTATCAGCGCTTCTGCGAGTCGCGCGGCTGGAAGACCACCGTGCTCGACTCCAGCCCCAGCGAGGCCGGCGGCTTTAAGTCCATCGAGTTCAAGGTCGAGGGCGACCGCGTCTACTCCGTCATGAAGTTCGAGTCCGGCGTGCACCGCGTCCAGCGTGTCCCCAAGACCGAGTCCCAGGGCCGCATTCAGACCTCCACGGCTACCGTCGCCGTACTTCCCGAGGCCGAGGAAATCGACGTTCAGATCAACCAGTCCGACCTGCGCATCGACACCTACTGCGCCTCCGGCCCTGGCGGTCAGTGCGTTAACACCACTTATTCTGCCGTGCGCATCACCCACCTGCCCACCAACACCGTGGTGCAGTCGCAGGAACAGCGCTCCCAGATCCAGAACCGCGAAGTTTGCATGCAGATGCTGCGCGCCCGTCTGTACGAGATGGAGCTCGAGAAGCAGCAGGCGGAGCTCGGTGCCGAGCGCCAGAGCCAGATCGGCCACGGCAACCGTTCCGAGAAGATCCGCACCTACAACCAGCCCCAGGACCGCGTGACCGACCACCGTATCGGTTTCAGCTCCACCTACAACGGCGTCCTCCTGGGTGACCAGCTCGGCACCGTGATCGAGGCGCTCGCCGCCGCCGAGCGAGCCGAGAAGCTGGCGCAGGCCGTGTAGGTTACGCGGTTTTACAAACCGCGTAACGACTCGATGCTGCAAACGCCCCTAAGCGGCAATCTGACGTTCAATCGTCGGTCGCGTACCAAAGTACGCTTCCCTCCTCTTTCACGTCACCTTGCTCGCTTAGGGGCGTTTTCGCTGACTTATGCTCAACCTGCGGCGTCTTAGAGGTAGCCATTGGGGACGTTCTTAAATGACTAGTCAACTTGTTCGCCCTGGGCGGCGCTCGCTGTTCGTCCTCTACCTGCGGCGTTGCCATGCTCCTGATGCGGTATGCTCAACCTGCGGCGCGTTAGATGTAGTCATTGGGGACGTTCTTAAACGACTAGGTTGGGCTTATTGCTTTGAGGTGTTATTCAATCGGCTTTGATGGACATTAAGCCGGCTACCTGCTCAAAGAAATTAGCGGCGTGCATCTGCAATTGAAAATATTGCTCAAAAAATTGTCCAAGAAGTCGCGGGTCCCTTTTTGGTGCGTCGCGCGTCAAGTGATTTGGCAAGTTCTTGGTTAGATATTGGTCAGTTTTGGGTCAACCTTGCCAAAAGCTTGACGAATGCAGATTTAGACGTCGACGAATGAACACTTCAGGTGGGCTCCAAGCAAAATTCTGGGCTGATTCTCGATAATCGCCTTCAATCGTCCTTTGCCAAGCGCTGGCCTCGCTTACAATCTGCTCCGACATTCGCGCGCCGCCCGGCGCTTAAGAGGGGAGGGCCCCATGGCAAACGAGATCTGGACCATCAAGCGTTGTCTCGAGTGGACCAAGGAGTACCTAGCCGAGCGCGGCGAGGAGCACCCCCGTCTTTCTGCCGAGTGGCTGCTGTGCGCGGCCACGGGCTTGGCGCGTATCGACTTATATATGCGCATGGACGAGACGCTTAACGCGGCCCAGCTCGAGACCATGCACGCGGCCGTCGTTCGTCGCGCCAAAGGCGAGCCACTGCAGTACATCACCGGCAGCACGCAGTTCCGCATGATCGACGTCGCGTGCGCCCCCGGTGTGCTCATTCCGCGCCCCGAGACCGAGATGCTCGTCGAGGAAGTCCTGAACTATCTGGATGCCGAGGTGCTGAGCCCTGAGGCCGCTGCCCGTCAGCGTGTTGAGCTGCCTTGGAACGATGAGGTCGAGCAGGCCCGCAAAGCCGAGGCGGCGCTGGCCGACGAACGCGCGACCGCCGAGCGCCGTGCCGCTAACCTGACGGCTGCCGACGAGGCGGCGTTAGGCGGCGACGTACTGGGCAGCCGTGCCTATGCCGAGGAACTGGCCGACCGCGAGGCCGAGGAAGCCGCCGCGCAGGCAGCAGAAGCCGAAGCCGCGGAAGCCGCCGAGTCCGAGCTCGACGAATACGGCATCGCCATCGAGGGTGCCGGCCAGGAGACGGCTTCAGCTCAGGATGCCGCTGCGCCTGCCCCAGCCGAGCCCCGCACTGCCCGCGTTCTCGAGGTCGGCTGCGGCACGGGCTGCATCTCGCTCTCGCTTGCCTGGGAGCGTCGCGGCCACGTTACCTGCACCGCTACCGATATCGAGCCGCGCGCCATCGATCTGGCCACCAAAAACCGCGATGCCCTCGGCCTCACGGCAGATGAGGTTGCCTTCAGCCTCACCAACCTGGTGAGCTCCATTCCCCACGACGAGTGGGGCGCCTTTGATGTGCTCGTCTCCAACCCGCCTTACATCCCGACCGGTGTCATGCGCTCGCTGCCGCACGAGGTCAAGGACTTTGAGCCCGACCTGGCGCTCGAGGGCGGCGCCGACGGCCTCGATATTTTCCGCCGCCTGCTCAATGCGGCGCCTTACATGCTGCGCGCCGGCGGCCTGTTTGCCTGCGAGCTCTACGAGGGTGCCCTCGATGCCGCGGCCGAGCTCTGTCGCCAGGCAGGCCTTTCGGACGTGCGTATCGTCCATGACCTCACCGATCGCCCCCGCATCGTCCGAGCCATCGTCACCGAGCCCAAGCAGCGCCAGTAATATTTATTAACTGGTTAACAAAAATTATAAAGTAGTTTATAATTAGGACGGCTGAAAGAGGTCGGCCCATGCAACCTCCTACCTTTCGGGAAATCATTGCCCTACTCAAGCACGATGGATTCGTGAAGGTCGCGCAAGTCGGTAGTCATGCTAAGTATGTTTCTGGCGATCGTGTTGTCACCGTGAACGGCTCTGGTGGTGATCGACCAAAGAAGGGCACGTGGGCAAGTATTCGTCGCCAAGCTGGATGGTAGTTGGAGGCAAAATGAGGCAGCGATTTACCTATGACTGCGTTCTCATAAAAGAAGACGACGGTTACTGCGCCAGCTTCCCGCAGCTTCCCGGCGCCTTTGCCGATGGCGATACGCGCGAAGAAGCGATTACCCATGCCACCGAGGCGCTGATGGCGTTTTTGGCCGACGACCTCAACAACGGTTTGACTCCGGCAGGGTACGAACGCTCGGCCGAGGTCGTGGCCCTTTCAGTCGAAATCGACCACGAGGACGCTCGGGAAGCGGCGTGCCGAACATTTAAAGATGCAGCGCTGGACCTCAAAGTCTCCGCTCCGCGGATTACCGCGCTGGTCAAAGCCGGAAAACTCGATGTTGAACTCGTCGACGGCCGTCGGATGATAACGATAGACAGCATCGAGCGCTACGCCGCCCAAAGACGCCACGCCGGCAGGCCAAAGAAGTTCGTCGCAGTCCAATAACCCCCTCACTTTCACCGACTACTAGAGCCGCTCACCAAACCAACATGCGCTCTGGGCAAATAGGCTGAATGTTTCGTGCGAGAATGCCCCTCAGTAAACAAACTTTCACCAGAGCGTAAGGGGCTGGCATACACATGCAGACGGTCTATCGGGTATACGAGGGAACGCGCGAGCCGCATCGGCTCGCCGTCGAGCGCACGGCCGAGGTGCTCGGCTGCGGAGGCCTGGCCTTGATCCCGACCGAGACCGTCTACGGTGTCGCCGTGGCAGTCAACGCCTTCTCGGACGCCGTACCCCAAGATACAAGCGAATTCCCATCGTGGCCGCGCGATCCGCAGGCTGTCGTCAATGGCGCCGCGGTCCCTGCGCTCGGTACCGGCTACCGCCGTATCTTTACCCTCAAGCAGCGCGAGCTCACCCAAACGGTTGCCTGGCTGGTCGATGATGCCGAGGCGCTCGATCGCTATGGCGTGGATATCCCTCATGAGGCCCGCGTGCTCGCCCGACGATGCTGGCCGGGAGCCCTGACTATCGTGGTCAAGGCGGCCCCCTGCGTGCCGACCTTTATGCGCGCCGCCGACGACACGGTGGCACTTCGCGCTTCGGCCTCGCCCGTGGTGCAAGCGCTCATCCGCGCCTGCGGCAGCCCTCTTGCCTGCACCAGCGCCAACACGCATGGCGCGCCCGCGCCGGCAAGTTTTGTCACGGTGGAGGAGCGCATCCTGGAGGGGGTCGATGTTGCCGTCGACGCCGGCGAGACCCCGTGTCGCGACGCCTCGACCATCGTGTCGTTCCAGCACGGCGGGCTCCAGATCCTGCGCCAAGGCGCACTTCCCGCATCAGAGATCGAACGGGTCCTGTCCGACCCGATGCAATAGAAAGGTGTAAGCGATGTCGTTGAATCTGGGCAGCCTGGGCATGGAAGATGCCTCGTTTAACTTTGGCGGTTCCTACATCATGGCGCTCGACTGCGGCACCACCTCGGTACTTGCGACCATCGTCGACGAGTACGGCTGCATCGTCGCGCAGGCACGTCGTAGCGTCAAAACCAGCTTCCCGCGTCCCGGTTGGATAGAGCAAGACCCCATGGAGGTGCTTGCCAGCCAGATCGGCGTGATGATGGAGGTCCAGTTTAAGAGCGGCATCCATTCTGACCGCATCGCCGCCATCGGTATCTCCAACCAGCGCGAGACCACGGTGGTGTGGGACCGCATAAGCGGCCAACCCATCTATAACGCCATCGTGTGGCAATGCCGTCGCACCGCACCTCTGATCGACGAGCTGGTCGAGCGGGGCGCAGAAGAGCTGGTGCGCTCCCGCACGGGACTCACGCTCGATCCGTATTTCTCGGCTTCCAAGGTGCAGTGGATCCTCGACAACGTCGACGGTGCGCGTGAGAGCGCGGCGGCGGGCGACCTCATGTTCGGCACCATCGATACCTGGCTCATCTACAACCTCACCGGCAGTCAGGTCTTTGCCACCGACTACACCAATGCCAGCCGCACGGCGCTCTTTAATATCCATACGCTCGATTGGGACGACGACCTGCTGGCGCTCTTTGACGTTCCACGTTCCATGATGCCCGAGGTTCGTTGGAGCTCGGGCGACTACGGCCGCGTCGCGAGCGACATCATGACCAACATGCCGCCCATCATGGGCGTGGCGGGCGATCAGCAGGCGTCGCTGTTCGGCCACTGCTGCTTCCATCCCGGCCAGACCAAAAACACCTATGGCACGGGTTGCTTTATGCTCATGAACACCGGCGACGAGGTCGTCGAATCCAAGAACGGTCTGGTCTCCACGATCGGTATCGCCGCGGACGGCAAGATCAGCTATGCACTCGAGGGCTCCATCTTTGCTGCCGGCTCAACCATGAACTGGCTGCGCAACAACATGGGCATCATCTCGAGTGTGAGCGAGTCCGCGCAACTCGCCGCTTCGATCAACGACAACGAGGGCTGCTACTTCGTCCCCGCCTTCGCTGGCCTGGGCGCTCCCTGGTGGGACCCGCGTGCCCGCGGTATCGTGTGCGGCCTGACCGGTGCCTCGAGTCGCGCGACCATTGTGCGTGCGGCCTGCGAGTCCATGGCCTACCAGAGTTATGACGTGCTGCGCGCCATGGAGCAGGACGTGGGACTTTCGATTGAGCGCCTGTCCGTCGATGGCGGCGCCTCACGCAATGAGTTCATCATGCAATTCCAGGCCGACCTGCTGGATATCCCCGTGCTGCAATGCGAGACGGTGGAGACCACGGCAATCGGTGCCGCGTACTTGGCGGGTCTTGCCGTCGGCTATTGGGAAGACCTTGAAGAGCTGGAGCAAAATGCCCAGATCGTTAGGACCTTCCTTCCCCATATGTCCGCCGAGCGTCGCGAGCAAAACCTTGCGGGCTGGCGTGATGCAGTCAAGCGCTCGCTCAGTACCGCACAGTAGGGCTGCGATGGGCTGCTCGATACAACAAACCGCTAAACTTATGCACGGCGCGCGGCAACAACATCGCCATGCGCCTTGTCAGCAAGGCCATCTTCCGGCCGCAACGAAAGGGGCAATCAACCCATGACCGTCACCTACGATACGTCCCGTGTGACCCTTGTCGATCACCCGCTCGTCCAGCATAAGCTGTCGATTCTGCGCGACAAAAACACCGGCACCAACCAGTTCCGCCAGCTCGTGCGCGAACTCGCACTTTTTGACGGCTACGAGGCCATGCGCGACCTGCCCATGGAAGACGTCGAAGTCGAGACCCCCATCACCACCGCAACGTTTAAGCAGCTCGCCGGCAAAAAGCTCGCCATCGTTCCCATTCTGCGTGCAGGCCTTGGCATGGTCGATGGCATCCTCGACTTGGTACCCTCCGCTCGCGTGGGCCACATCGGTATGGAGCGCGACGAGGTTACCCACGAGCCGCATGAGTATTACTGCAAGATGCCCAAGGATATCGACCAGCGCATCTGCCTGGTCGTCGACCCCATGCTCGCCACGGGCGGTTCGGCCGAGATGGCCATCAGCTACCTGCGCGAGCGCGGTGTCAAGGACATCCGCATGCTGTGCATCGTCGCGGCCCCCGAGGGCCTCAAGTCGCTGACTGAGAAGGACCCCGATGTGCATATCTATACCTGCGCCATCGACGACCATCTCAACGAGGCTGCCTACATCGTTCCCGGCCTGGGCGACGCCGGCGACCGCATCTACGGCACGCTGTAATCTCTGGGCCATACCGGCTAACGTCGAAAATACGAAGAAATGGTGCGCGCGGTCGAACAAAAGACGACCGCGCGCACTCCTGTTAACGGACGTTTTGCCCTGCAGGGTTCGAGAAAAACGTATTACCGTACCTGCGGCATAAAGAAGGTCTTAAGAAAACGAACAGGTGCGTATTAACCGATGCTTTTTCGGTTGTACTTTAGCGATTGGCTCGTACAATAGTCACCAATGTTTGGCGGGAACTGTCCTGTGAGGCGATAAAAAAGGAAAGTGAGGACGCCAGTGTTTCAGATAGCCGATCTGCTCGCTATCGTTGCAGGTGCCATCGCGGGCGCGATTGCCTTCCTTCCCTTTGTCTTTACGCTCAAGCCGGTTCTTGACGATAAGCAGAATGCGGACATGCTCAAGGGTATGGTGAGTCTGGCGGTCTCGGCAATCGCTCTGCTCGTCTTTACCTTGGTTGTGTTTGTGTTGTTCGGAGAGGCATTTCGCATGTTCCTCCTGGGCGAGGCGATCGGCTTCGTGGCCTTTATGGCCGCTTGCGCGGTTCGCGTCGCCAAGGCGCTACGAGATCCTCATGAGGTCGAAAGGTAAGTCGTGGAAATTTTTGAAAAGCTGCCTGATGAGATTAATCATCTGGTCAGCGAGTTCAGCTCCACCCCTGTCGTGGGCGATCTGAGCTGCGGCATCACGCAGTACTCGTTTTGGCTGATCGTCTCCACGATCGTGCTCCTGATCGTCCTGGCCGTGTTCAAGAAGAAGCAGACCCTGGTCCCCAAGGGCTTCTTCGTCAACGGTTTCGAGTACATCATCGAGTACGTCGAGAACGATATCGGCAAGGGCGTCGTGGGTGAGAACTGGAAGAAGCACTTCCCGTTCCTGTGCTCGCTTTTCCTGTTCATTCTGATCAACAACATGATCGGCCTGATCCCGGGAATGAAGCCCGGCACCGGCGCAATCGGCTCCACCGCCGCGCTCGCCATCTTCGCCTTCGTGTACTTCATCTACTACGGATGCAAGGCTCACGGCGTGATCGGCTACATCAAGAGCCTCGCCCCGCAGGGCGTGAGCTTCCCGATGAACGTGCTCGTGTGGGTCGTCGAGCTTTTCTCGACCTTCCTGCGCCTCATCACGCTTGCCGTCCGTCTGTTCTGCAACATGTTCGCAGGACACGTGGTCATGGGCTCGTTCGCCATCATGGCGAGCATGTTCATGCAGCCGCTGCTTCAGCAGGTTTCCGCGGCCCACGCCGTCGGCGCCCTGCCTTCGCTGGCCTGGCTTGCCATCCTCATCCTGATCTATGCGATCGAGCTTGTGGTCGGCGCCATCCAGGCTTACGTCTTCACGGTCCTTACCGCCGTGTATGTCTCCGAGGCAGAGGAGGTCGCGGAGGAGGAGTAGTCTTCCGTTCGTGCCTTAAAGGTAAGGCAATTCGTTAAACCGCCGGTGCCCGTACCCATGGAGCCCGGCAGTTATAAAAAGGTTATCCTGCGTGAAATAAGACACGCACGACAAAGGAGGAATCGTGGGAGTTATCGGTTACGGTCTCGGTGTTATCGGCGCTGGTCTTGCTATCGGCCTGTCTGCTCTGGGTGCTACGGGTGCTATGGCCCGTCAGCCTGAGGTCCAGGGCCGCGTGTTCACCGTCTTCATCATGGGCTCCGCTTTCGGCGAGGCTCTGGCTCTGATCGGCTTCGTTGTCGCGCTGATCGTTAAATAGCACGGAGCGTCAAGTATGAATCTTTCATCCCAGAAGAGCGCGATCGCACTCTCCGCGTCCGCGGCCGCGCTGCTCATGCCGGTTTCCGCGTTCGCCGAGGACGGCGCCGCCGGTGCGGACATCCTCATCCCTAAGATGGCGGAGTTCATCCCGGCGCTTATCGCCTTCCTGATTATCTGGATCGTGCTGGCCAAGGTCGCCCTGCCGGGCATCATGAAAACCATGGAGGAGCGCGGCAAGAAGATCGAGGAGAGCCTCGACGAGGCCGAGAAGACCAAGCAGGAGGCTATCGCCAAGCGCGCTGAGTCCGACTCGATCGTCACCGACGCCCGTCGTCAGGCTGCCGACATCGTTCTCGAGGCCCGTAAGGACGCCGAGTCCGAGCGTGCCCGTATCATCGAGGCTGCTCACAAGGAGGCCGAGGAGATCATCGCCAAGGCCCATACGACCGTCGAGGACGAGCGCAAGTCCATCTATGCCGGTGCCGCGAGCTCCATCGCCGACCTGTCCGTTGCCGTCGCCACCAAGATCGTGGGCGAGGCACTCGAGGACGATGCCGAGCAGAAGAAGCTCATCGAGCGCTACATCCAGGAAGCAGGTAGCCTGAATGCCGACTAGCCGCTATCAGGACAAGGTGCTCGAGACCTACGCGCGTTCCCTTTTGGAAGCCGCCAAGGCCGAGAACCATGTGTTCGAGGACCTCGAGATGGTCGAGCGCCTGGCTTCTGCCAGCCCCGAGATCATCGCCGTGCTCGACACCATGTCCAAGCGCGACCAGCTCGACCTTCTTCCCAAGGTGGCAGCTGCCTTTAAGTATGTTGCCGAGGAAGACGAGGATGTAGTGGGCGTGACCGTCACCACGGCGATCCCGCTCGACGACGAGCTGCGTCAAACCATCACTAAGAAATGCGAGCAGGACTTCGGCCGCAAGGTATTCCTTATCGAGCAGGTCGACCCGTCTATCGTGGGCGGCCTGGTGCTCGAGGCCCGCGGCGAGCGTCGTGACATTTCCGTCAAGACGCAGCTGCGCATCGCGCAGGAGACCCTCGCAAACTCTGCTAATTCGTACGGAGGTGAAGCCTAATGTCCGAAACCCTCAATGCCCAGGATATCGCCAAGAAACTGCAGGAGCAGCTCACGAGCCTCTCCGCGACGGTCGATACGCATGAGGTTTCAACGGTCGACGAGGTAGGCGACGGCATCGCGCGCGTCTCCGGCCTCAAGAGCGCCATGGCAGGCGAGCTTCTGGAGTTCAAGAGCTCCGATACCGGTAAGACCGTCTTCGGCCTTGCCCAGAACCTTGACCGTGACGAGGTCGGCGCCGTTCTGTTTGGTGCCGTCGACTCCATCAAGGAAGGCGACGAGTGCCGCACCACTGGCCGCATTATGGATATCCCCGTGAGCCGCGCCATGCTCGGCCGCGTCGTCAATCCGCTCGGCCAGCCCATCGACGGCCTGGGCGACATCGTCGCCACGCACCGTCGTCCCATCGAGTTCAAGGCCCCCGGCGTCATCGACCGTACCCCGGTGTGCGAGCCGGTTCAGACCGGCCTGTTGGCCATCGACTCCATGGTGCCTATTGGTCGCGGTCAGCGAGAGCTCATCATCGGCGACCGTAAGACCGGTAAGACCGCCATCGCCATCGACGCTATCCTCAACCAGCGCGGCAAGGGCATGGTCTGCATCTATGTCGCCATCGGCCAGAAGGCCTCCACGGTTGCCAACATCCGCGAGACCCTCGCTCAGCACGGTGCGCTCGACTACACCATCATCGTTTCGGCCACCGCTGCCGATTCCGCCCCTATGCAGTACATCGCGCCTATGGCCGGTGCCGCTATCGGCGAGTTCTTCATGTACAACGGCGAGGACGGCAAGCCCGCCAGCGAGACCAACCCCGGCGGCCACGTGCTCGTCATCTACGATGACCTGTCCAAGCAGGCTGTGGCCTACCGTCAGATGTCGCTGACGCTGCATCGTCCGCCCGGACGCGAGGCCTATCCTGGTGACATCTTCTACCTGCACTCTCGTCTGCTCGAGCGTGCCGTCAAGATGTCCAAGAAGAACGGTTATGGCTCCATGACGGCTCTGCCGATCATCGAGACCCAGGACGGCGACGTCTCGGCCTACATTCCGACCAACGTCATTTCCATTACGGATGGTCAGATCTACCTGCAGTCCGAGCTCTTCTTCCAGGGCCAGCGCCCGGCAGTCGACGTGGGCATTTCCGTGTCCCGCGTCGGTGGCGACGCGCAGACCAAGGCTATGAAGCAGGTCGCCGGCAACCTCCGTCTGGACCTCGCTTCGTACCAGGAGCTCGCCGGCTTTACGCAGTTCGGCTCCGACCTCGACGAGGCTACTCAGAAGCAGCTGACCCATGGTGCCCGCATGACCGAGCTCCTGAAGCAGCCGCGCTACAAGCCGTTTGAGGTTGGCGAGCAGATCGTTACGCTGTTCGCTGGCAACGAGGGCTTCCTGGATGACCTGGAGATCGCCGACGTGCTGCCTTTCCGTGCCGAGCTCATCGAGTACATGGACAATGGCTTTGGCTCGCTGCTCGACAAGGTTCGCGCCAAGAAGATCGATGATGACACCAAGGCTGAGCTCTTGCGCGTCATCGGCGACTTCAAGCAGCAGTTCATGGCCAAGCACCATTCGGATGTTTCTGGATCAGAGGAGAACTAAGCCCCATGGCCAACCTTCGCGACATTAAGAAGCGAATCTCCTCGGTTACCACGACCAAGCAGATCACGCGCACGATGGAGATGGTCTCTACGGCCAAGATCCGTCGTGCCCTCGATCGCTCCAAGCAGGCCGAGCCCTATAAGGAGGCGCTGACCGACGTCATGTTGACGGTCGCCGGCGACGCTTCCTGTTCGGGCACCGATCCCATGCTGCAGAAGCATGAGAACGTCAAGCATGGCCTGATTGTCGTTATTGCCTCGGACCGCGGCCTTGCCGGCGGTTTCAATACGACGGTGGAGCGCACGGCCGAAAAGCTCGCCGCTTCTTGGGCGAACGACGGCATCGAGTGCGAGATCATCGCGTGCGGGCGTAAGCCGGCCACGTATTTCCGTGACCGCGCAAACGTCGTCATGCACTTTGAGGGCAACTCCTCTGAGCCCGATTTCAATCAGGCCCGCATGATCTCCTCTCATATCTGCGATGCGTATCGTGCCGGTGAGCTTGACCGTGTCGAGCTTGTCTACCACCACGCCAAGAACCGCGTGGATCAGGAGCTTCGCGTCGAGCATCTGTTGCCGCTCGACCCCGAGATGATCGCTATGGCCCACGGTCCGCGTAAGAACGAGACCGACGCCCCTAAGCGCATCTCGTCCACGTTCGAGTTCGTGCCCTCTCCCGAGCATGTTCTCGGCAAGCTTGTGCCGTCTTATATCCTGACGGTCATCTACCAGGCCCTGATCGATTCGGCGGCTGCCGAGCAGGGTGCACGCCGCAAGGCCATGCACTCCGCGACGGAAAACGCCACCGCGATCATCTCGACCCTTACCCGCACGTATAGTCGCGTGCGCCAGGCTTCGATCACGACCGAGATTAACGAGATCGTCGGCGGAGCCTCAGCATTGGAGGAACAGTAATGGCTAATAACACCGTAAAGCTTGCGGTCGAGGAAGCCACCAAGAAGACGACTGCCGGTGATGGTCGCATCGTGCGAATCATCGGCCCTGTCGTCGACGTCAAGTTTGACGGCGCGGTGCCCCCGATCTACAACGCGCTCACGGTCGAGGCCGAGACCCCGATCGGTCATCTGAGCACGATCCTCGAGGTCGAGAGCCAGCTTCCGGGCGGCGTCGTCCGCACGGTCGCCATGTCCTCGACCGACGGCCTGCAGCGCGGCCTCATCGCCACCGATACCGGTGAGCCCATGAAGATGCCCGTTGGTCCCAAGACGCTCGGCCGCATTTGGAACGTCATGGGCAAGCCCGTCGACGGCAAGCCCATGCCCGAGGTGGAGGAGTTCTACCCCATCCACCATGCAGCGCCCCGTTTCGACGAGCTCACCACCAAGACCGAGATCTTCGAGACCGGCATCAAGGCCGTCGACCTGCTCGAGCCCTACATCCGTGGCGGCAAAACGGGTCTGTTCGGCGGCGCCGGCGTCGGCAAGACCGTTCTGATTCAGGAGCTCATCAACAACCTCGCCCAGGAGCACGGCGGCACCTCGGTGTTCACCGGTGTCGGCGAGCGTACTCGTGAGGGCACCGACCTGTTCCTCGAGATGAGCGAGTCTGGCGTTATCGACAAGACCTGCTTGGTCTATGGTCAGATGAACGAGCCGCCCGGAGCGCGTCTGCGCATCGGTCTGGCTGGCCTTACTACCGCTGAGTACTTCCGCGATCGCGGCCAGGACGTTCTGCTGTTCATCGACAACATCTTCCGCTTCTCCCAGGCCGGTTCCGAGGTTTCCGCATTGCTGGGTCGTATGCCGTCCGCCGTCGGTTACCAGCCTACGCTGGCTACCGAGATGGGCGACCTCCAGGAGCGCATTACCTCGACCAAGACGGGTTCCATTACCTCCGTCCAGGCTGTCTACGTCCCCGCAGACGACCTGACCGACCCGGCGCCCGCCACGACGTTTACGCACCTCGACGCCACCACAGTTCTTTCGCGTAGCATTTCGTCGCTCGGTCTGTTCCCGGCTATCGACCCGCTCGCGTCTTCCTCCGACGCTCTCGATCCCTCGATCGTCGGCGAGGAGCACTACCGTGTCGCCGTCAAGGTCCAGGAGCTCCTGCAGGAGTACTCCGACCTTCAGGACATCATCGCCATTCTGGGTATGGACGAGCTGTCCGAGGAGCAGCGCCTTACGGTCAACCGTGCTCGTAAGATCCAGCAGTTCCTCTCGCAGTCCTTCCACGTCGCCGAGAAGTTCACCGGCAACCCCGGTGTCTACGTCCGCGTCGAGGATACCGTCCGCTCCTTCGCCGAGATTGTCGACGGCAAGGCCGATGACCTGCCTGAGCAGGCATTCCGCTATGCCTCCACGATTGAGGACGTGCGTGAGCGCGCCCGCAAGATGGAGGAGAAGTAGGTTATGCGTATCCGCATCGTGTGCCCCGTGAGCCTCGCCTATGAGGGTGACGCTGCGTTTGTGTCGATTCCGTCTACGGATGGCGAGTTTGGCGTTTTACCTGCTCACTCCAGCGAAATCTGCACGATCGACCGCGGTTACGTTCGTGTTTCCGATAAGGCCATGGGCACTGTCGACCACACGTTTGCCGTGGCCGGCGGCTATGCCCAGGTTGCGGACGATGTCGTGACCGTCCTCGCCGAGCGCGCTTGCGATTTGGCGACTGTCGACGCCGACAAGGTTAAAGCTGATATTCAAGGTTTTGAAGAGAAGCTGGGTAATTTGTCGGAGGATGATGCACGCCGCGCCTACCTCTATAATGAAATCGCATGGTGTAAGCTCAAGCTTGCCCAATAGTCAAACGTTTTAGCGTTCGACCATTTGCGAACACATCATGCCCGGGATGGCCCAGCCACCCCGGGCATGCTTTTTGAAAGGGTAGACCTTGGATATTATCCGCGTTGAGGGTGGCCACTCCATCGGAGGCTCCGTGCCCGTCTCGGGTGCAAAGAATTCCGCACTCAAACTCATGGCTGCAACGCTTCTGGCGCCGGGCAAGACAACGCTTCAGAACGTGCCCGATATTTCCGATGTCCACGTTATGGGCAAGGTACTCAAGGGCATGGGCGCCACGATCGAAGTTCTCGATGAGCACACGCTCGAAATCGATACCTCCCAGGTTGATTCCTGGGAGGCTCCCTACGAGCTTGTCGCCAAGATGCGCGCCTCCACGGCTGTGATGGGCCCCCTGCTGGGTCGTTTCCATCGCGCCAAGATTGCCATGCCGGGCGGCTGCAACCTGGGTGCCCGCAAGATTGATATGCACATTCTTGGTCTTGAGGCCCTGGGCGTTGAGTTCGATACCGCCCACGGCTACATCAACGCTAATGCGCCCCAAGGTCTGCGCGGTACCACCGTCACGCTCGAGTTCGCCAGCGTCGGTGCGACCGAGAACCTCATCATGGCATCCGTGCGCGCGCAGGGCACCACGGTTATCGACAATGCCGCCCGCGAGCCCGAGATCGTCGATCTCGCCAACATGCTCAACGAGATGGGCGCCAAGATTGTCGGCGCGGGTACGCCCGTCGTGACCATCGAGGGCGTGGAAGAGCTGCATCCCGTTACCCATCGCGTGGTGGGCGACCGCATCGAGGCCGGTACCTTTATCGTTGCCGGTGCGTTGATGGCCGACGATCGCGGTGTCGATGTCACGGGCTTTTGCCCCATTCACTTGGGCATGGTGCTCAAGAAGATGGAGCTCATGGGTATCGACTGCGAGCGCGTCGAGGATGGCGTCCATGTAAACCGTGCCGAGCGTATCAAGCCGGTCGACATCCAGACGCTTCCGTTCCCCGGCTTCCCGACGGACATGCAGGCGCAGATTATGGTGCTCTCCGCCCTTGCCGACGGCAGTTCCGTTATTACCGAGAACATCTTCGAGAATCGCTTTATGTTTGCCTCTGAGCTGGTGCGCATGGGTGCCGACATTCGTATCGAGAGCCATCATGCCATGATTCATGGCGTCAAGGGCTTCTCGGGTGCACAGGTTACCTCGCCCGATCTGCGTGGCGGAGCGGCCCTCGTCGTAGCGGGCTTGATCGCCGACGGGACGACCGAGGTTTCGGCCATCCATCACATCAAGCGCGGCTACGAGCAGTTTGTCGAAAAGCTGCAGGCGCTCGGCGCGCATGTCGAGCATGCTTCCGTCCCCGATCCCGTCATCTACTAATACAGGTTGCCTATGTTTAATAAAAAGCCCCTCGCGGATACCACCGCCCGAAGACCCTCAACTGGTGCGCAGGCCAAGATCTACAGTCGCGATAACGTGGCTCGCTATTCCGAGCGCGCTCGTCAACGTCGTCGTAGCCACACGATTCGTCACGTCGCGCTCATTGTCGTGCTTGGCGTGCTGCTGAGTGCCACTACCGCTGCCGGCCTGTGGTTTGCTACCATTATGGGCAAGCTCGGCGATTCTAATGTCATTACCGATAATCTGCGTCGGGTTCTGGTTGACACCGATGAGGCAAAGGATCCGTTCTACGTGCTGCTTCTTGGCACCGACGGCCGTCCGGGCGAGGATACGTATCGTGCCGACTCGATTATCCTGGCACGCATCGACCCCACGCAAAAGCAGGCGACGCTCATTTCCGTTCCGCGCGACACCAAGGTCGAGTACAAGGGCGAGACCATGAAGATCAACGCCTGCCATACCGTTGGCGGCGCCGAGGCCATGGTCGAGGCGGCCAACGAGCTGTGCGGTGTTCAGATTTCCCACTATGCCGAGGTCAGCTTCGACGGTATGCAGGCGCTGATTGATTCGGTTGGCGGTATCGACATTAACGCAACCGATGATGTTGACGACCCCGAGCACCTGGATATTAAGATTACCGCTGGCCAGCAGCATATGGACGGTGCCACCGCCCTTACCTATGCCCGCTGCCGCTACACCTATGCCGACGGCGATTACACGCGCATGCGCCACCAGCGTCAGGTGCTTGGCGCCCTTGCCAACCAGATTCTCAATAACTTCGATGCCACGAAGATTTTTGGCCTGGTTAATTCGCTGTCCGATATGCTCGTAACCGATATGAGCGTTCAGGATATCGTGGCTACGGTCAACGCCATGCGCGGTATGGATGTCGACGGTATCTACTCGGCCAACCTGCCCTCGTACGCCGACGACAGCACCATGATCGACGGTGTGAGCTACGTCTTTGTCTACGAGGACGAGCTCAAGGAAATGATGGAGCGCGTCGATGCCGGCAAGGATCCCAAGGGTCCCAACACCATGGGTCTTTCCGACGGTTCCAGTTCTACGATCGGCGACCTGAACAACAACACGTCTGACGACTACGCAAACGGTACCGCAACTTCATCGGTCAGCTCTGACGATTCCGATGACTCAGGCGATTCGAGCGATTCGGACTACTACGAAGAGCCCACCGGCGACGGTAACGGCTACGAAGCTAACTACTAGAGTTACGCGGTTTTACCAAACCGCGTAACCAGTTGACGCTGCAAACCCGCCAGAGCGGCAATCTGCCTTTCAACTTCGGCGGCATGACCAGAAGGTCAAT
>OJOF01000303.1_pt1 | contig 45333 bp, 39 predicted proteins | sample 1598181 | NCBI WGS metagenome assembly OJOF01 (sample SAMN01915226, study PRJEB22387) | human gut metagenome | isolation source: stool | host: Homo sapiens | place: USA
GCTTGGCCAGACTGGTCTTGAAGTCCACATCGTAGCCCAGCTCCTGAATGTACTGAAGCAGCAGCTCGTTCCGGGCGGCACCACTGGAGCGATCATAGGTATACTCGATCTCGGGGTACATATAATCGGTGTTGTGCTCGGCGTTTTCTGCAGGCCATTTGGCCTCGTCGCCGTAGGTGTAGATCATCTTCACGCCGTACTTGTCCTCCATAATGGAGCGGACAAATTCGATCATCTCGGCAGACTCGTTGATCCAGGTCTTGACCACGCGCTGATCACACTTGCCGGAGGCGTAACGGGAGACCTCGCTCAGCAGCTTGGCACGATCCATCTTGATGCCCTGTTCCTGAGCGCCAAAGCCGTCCACGGCACCCACCCAGTGACGGGTATCCTGCACATTGCCGTTCTGCTCGATGACACGGAAGTTCAGGCCCTTGGCAGCGGCATAAGCAGCAGCGAACATACCGCCGTTGCCGGCACCCACGATGAGGATGTCGGTGTCCACGGTCTCGGTGATGGCAGCCTCGTCGATGTCAGGCTCCTTGCCCAGCCAATCGTTTTCGTCACCGGTGGGCAGCTGGACGGAGGTCACAGTAGCCTCGCCCTTGGCCTGAGCGTAACAGCTCTTGGCAGCCTTCATGACAGCGTCGGAAGTGATGGTGGAACCGGAAACGCCGTCGATCTCAGCAGAGCCTGCAGCCATCAGCTGCTCACGCAGCTGGTCGGCAGCAGCAGCGCCGTAAGAAGCGGTCTCGCCGGAGGTATCGACCACAACGTCGGTCACAGCGCTGTCGGAGAAGGTCATGGTGACCTTGACGGTAGAAGAGATGCCCTCAGCAGTACCCTCATAGGTGCCGGGAATATAGGTGCCGGCTGCACCGGAAGCAGCGGTGGAAGAGCTGGCAGCATTGCAGGCAGCCAGAGCACCGGCAGTCACACCAGACATGGCAGCTGCGGCAGCGATCTTCAGAAAACCTTTACGGGAGATCTTGTTCATTTTGCGTGGTTCCTTTCTTCGTGTCTTTTTCTTCTTCTCTATTCTTTCTCATAGCTCCGTGCAGCGGCAGACCTTCTTGCACTGCCGCCCACATCGTTCGATAATAATTTAACACAAATTCAAGGGTCTGTCTTTTAAGAATCCTTAAACATCCTAGCCATTTCTTAGTTCAATTCTGGACATTCTCGTTAATTATTTGCTTAACAAGTCCAAAAAGAGCGCCGACCGCTTAAGTTTCCTTAAGAAGTCGGCGCTCTCATCAAAACGATTCTTAAACCTTGCCGCCGTCCGGCTGAAACACATAGCCCTTGCCCCAGACATTTTTTAAGTAGACAGGCTTTGCCGGGTCGGGTTCTATCTTACTGCGGAGGTTGTGGATATGTACCTGCACCGTCCGCACATCGCCGAGGCTTTCCTTGCCCCATATCTTCTGGTAGAGCTCGTTGGCTGTGAAGAAGGTGTTCGGGTAGCGGACGAAGAGGGTGAGGATGCGATATTCCATGTCGGCCAGATGGACGCTGCGGCCATCCTTCTCCACGCTGTGGCTGTTGGCATCCAGCGTGAAGGCCGCGCAGTGGTAGCCGTTGACGCTGGGCTCTGCGCCGTCCATCTGCACCCGGCGGATGTTGGCCATGATGCGGGCCAGCAGGATCTTGTTATTATAGGGCTTTGCCAGAAAGTCGTCGCCGCCCATTTCCAGCGCGCGGACGATGGTATCGGTATCGTCCAGACAGGATGTGAAGATGATAGGGCAGTGGTGCCAGCTGCGCAGACGCTGGCAGAGGTCCACGCCGTTGGTGTCCGGGAGAAGGATGTCCATCAGGATGACATCGAACTTTTCCCGCGCATGGCTCAAAGCGTCGCCGCCCGTCTCTGCACAGACCACCTCAAAATTCTGCTGACTTTTCAGAAAATAGCATGTGGTGTCGCGGATCACGGGGTCATCTTCCACCAACAATACGCGGATCATCCTGTCAGCCCTCCCCTTTTTTCGCACGATTTGATATACTATAGTATACCTTATTTTTTGCACATCTACAAGGGGAGGCATCGCCATGAAGCAAAAATGGCCCATTCTGATTTTCTCTGCCCTGCTCACGGCCTTTATCGTGCTGGCCGGTATCTGGGGCAACGCACAGTTCGAGCATCTGCACAGCGGCAGTGTGCTCACAGCCCAGCACGCCGTCCAGGGTATCGCGCTGGACGGCTGGCGGCAGGAAGCCCCCGGCCAATGGCACTTTACTTTCACTGTGGGTGAAGACATTCCGTCCCTCACCCTCTGCGTCACCAACACAGCGGCGCCGCTGGCCCCTGAGAGCCTCACCAGCCTCGAACGCTCGGGGGAGCTGTATGCACTGGACGTCACGCCCGGCGAGACGGTGGAGCTGGTGTTCACCTGCGGCCGCAGCCCCCAGACATGGCTGATGACTTCCGCCTTCGCCTCCCGGGCATTCCGCTTCCGCACCATGACTCAGCTCATCGCTCTGACGGCCTTTGTGACCATGGGGATGGTGCTGCTGGCGCTCTACCACTATAAGCACCTGCCGGAGCTGGGGTACTTCCTGCTCTACCTCGTCATTATGAGCGTCTGGGCGCTGATGGTCTTCTTCTTTCCAGCCATCCGGAACCGTCTGCTCCAGCGCATCCTCCGCTCCTTCTTCTCCCTCACTGTGCTGGCCTCGGCACTGCTGGCGGCAGGGCTGCTGGGGGTAAAACTGCCCCGCTCCGGGCGGGGGCTCCTTGCGCTTGCCACCGGATGCGTCGTCTTCTTTGCGCTGTCCATGAGCAGCTATCCCCCGCTGCGGGTCGGGATGCTGGTAGCGGGCATGTGCCTCTGCCTTTATTACTTAATGGCCGCCGTGAACGCAGACTATGAGGGTGCCGCTCTGATGCTCCTGCCCGGTGCTGTCACCACCGGCTTCCGGGTCTGGGCGCTGATGCCCGGGCTGGACAGCGTGCTTTTTGTGGAGTCTGTTCCCTTCTACCTGCTGCGCTGCGCCCGCCTCTACGACCTTCCCTTTGCCATCGGCTGCATGGTGTTCGTCTGCCGGAGGTTTGCTCTCCTCTTCGACCGCACCGAACAGCTGGCTCGGGAGCTGGACGCCCGGGTGGCAGAGCGGACAAAAGAGCTGACCGCCGAGACCGAGGCCCGCAAGAGCATGATGCTCAACATTTTTCACGACCTGCGCAGCCCTCTCTTTGCCGTCAGCGGCGGGCTGGAAACACTGGAATCGGCCCCCGAGGCCCTTCCGGCCTTGCTTCCGGCTCTGCGTCAGCGCATTGAATTCCTGCGGCGGCTGACGGAAGACCTCTTCCTCGCGGCAAAGCTCGAGCAGAAGCAGATCCTGCTCAACGAAGACCGCGCCGCCCTCAACGAAGAAGCCGCCGCCGTCTGCGCCGCCTGCCGGAGCGAGGCCGACCAGAAGGGCGTCGAACTCCATGTCAGCGCCGACACTCCTCTGCCTGTCTGGGGCGACAGCGTGCGGTTACAGCAAATTATCCAGAACCTTGTCACCAACGCCATCCACTATACTCCCGCCGGGGGCAGCATCCATGTGGACTGCCGCGCCGAGGACGAAACGGCCTGTGTCAGCGTACAGGACACCGGCTGCGGCATCGCGCCGGAAGACCAGAGCGCCGTCTTTGACCGATACTTCCATACCACCGCCGACAAAAAGCACGACTCCACCGGCCTCGGCCTGACCATCGCGCAGGAGCTGGCCCACCTCCACCACGGCGAGATCACATTGCAAAGTGAAGTCGGCAAGGGCAGCATTTTCACGCTGCGGCTCCCCTTACTTACAGACTGAGAGGGCAAGGCCGCTGATAAGATTCATCGCTTTATAGCCAAAGAGGACATCACGCAAAAAATCGCATGATGTCCTCTTTCTTATCGCAATTTTCAAAAATAGTGCCGGTCAAAACTGCATCTTTGCGATATGCAGTTTGCGGCTGTTGCTTGTGCATTAAAAACGCAAACTGCTATATTTCAGCAGCTCCGTCAGCTTTGCCAGACGATGCACCGCCTCGTCCAGCACGTCGGTGCCGCGGGCAAAATGCATCCGGATGAGGTGGTTGACCGGCTCTTTGAAGAAGCTCGAACCGGGGACAGCCGCCACACCGATGTTCTTTATCATTCACTCACAGAATTCCAGGTCGGTCCAGCCCTTGAACTGGGGCAGGGCGAGGAAATCCGAAATGTCTATCATGACAAAATAAGTACCCTGTGGGACGTTGTGCTTGAGGCCGATGGCATCCAGCCCGGCAAGGAAGTGGTCGCGCTTCTCGGTGTAAAGAGCGCGCAGACCTTCATAGTAGCTTGCGGGCATGGTCAGACCGGCGACGGCGGCCTCCTGCAGGGGTGCGGCTGCACCGACAGTCAGGAAATCATGCACCTTGCGGGCGCCCTCGATGACGTAGGCCGGGCCGATGAGGTAGCCCAGACGCCAGCCGGTGATGGAGTAGGTCTTGGAGAGGGAGTTGCAGGTGATGGTGTGCTCGAACATACCGGGCAGGCTGGCCATGCAGATGTGCTCTGCCGGGGCGTAGACGATGTGCTCATACACCTCATCCGTCACCACAAAAGCGTCGTACTTGATGGCAAGCCTGGCGATGGCTTCCAGCTCGTCGCGGCGGAAGACCTTGCCGCAGGGGTTGGAGGGGTTGCAGAGGATAAGCGCCTTGGCACCCTCGGCAAAGCCCTTCTCGATGAGGCTCAAATCGAACTCATACTCCGGCGGCACTAACGGGATGTAGATGGGTTCAGCCCCCGAGAGGATGGCGTCTGCGCCGTAGTTCTCGTAAAACGGCGAGAAGACCATCACCTTGTCGCCGGGGTTGCAGATGGTCATCATAGCGGCCATCATGGCCTCGGTGCCGCCGCAGGTGACGCAGATTTCCGTGTTGGGGTCCACCTCGTGGTGGAGCGCCGGGCTGGTCTTTTTCGCCAGCGCCTCCCGGAAGTTCTGCGCACCGAAGGTCACGGCGTACTGATGGGGGCCGTCGTGGGCGGCTTTGGCCAGCGCGTCGGTCAGCTCCTTCGGTGGGTCGAAATCAGGGAAGCCCTGCGACAGGTTGATGGAATCGTATTGGTTGTTGATGCGGGTCATCCGGCGGATGACAGAGTCGGTAAAGGTGCCGACGCGGTCGCTTAATCGTGGCATTTTTTGATCCTTTTCATCTTAGACTCCCTTCGAGAGGGGAGCTGGCACCGAAGGTAACTGAGAGGTTCAGTCCTTAAAATACGCATTCTGCACAGCCAGCAGGACGCCTGCGCGGCTGGCGGCGAAGTTCAGGCCGCCCTGCAGGTAGCAGGTATACGGCTCACGCAGCGGGCCGTCGCAGGAAAGCTCGATGGTGCTGCCCTGGGTAAAGCTGCCGCTGGCCATGATGACCTCATCGGTGTAGCCCGGTTCCGGAGAAGGTTCCGGGGCGGCATAGCTGTCCACGGGGCTTGCGGCCTGAACTCCCCGGCAGAAGCCGATGAGGGCGTCCGCCGTACCAGCATCAAAGCAGGTGACGATGTCGTTGTGGGCCTCGCAATAGCGAGGGATGGGCTTTTTGCCCACCAGTTCCAGCAGGCACTGGGCGTAGATGGCCGTCTTGATGGCCTCGCAGACCACGCCGGGGGCGTAGTAGAAGCCCAGATACATATCGCGGGGCGTCTCGAGGGTGCAGCCCAGCTCCTTGCCGAGGCCGGGAGCGTTCAGGCGGTAGGCGCAGAGCTCCACGAGGTCTTTCCGGCCTACGATATAGCCGCCGGTGGGGGCAATGCCGCCGCCGGGGTTCTTGATGAGGCTGCCCACCACGAGGTCTGCACCTGCCTGGCAGGGTTCTTCCTTCTGGGTGAACTCGCCGTAGCAGTTGTCCACAAAGATGATGATGTCGGGGTTGGCGGCACGTGCGGTGTCGGCCACCTTGCGGATGGTGTCGAGGTCGAAGGCGTTGCGCTGCAGGTAGCCGCGGCTGCGCTGGATGTGGCAGACCTTCGCGCCCGGGGCTTTCTGGGCGATGAGCTCATAGTCCGGGGTAAAGTCAGCCTTCAGCGGGGCCTCGTCGTACTTGATGCCGTAATCCATCAGGGTTCCGGTGCCTTTGCCCTTGCCATCCAGACCGATGACGCCTTCCAGCGTGTCATACGGACGGCCCGTGGCAGCCAGCAGGGTATCGCCTGCCCGCAGCAAACCAAAGAGGGCCACGGCCAGCGTGTGGGTGCCGCTCTGGAACTGGCTGCGCACCAGTGCATCTTCGGCACCCATCACCTCGGCAAAGATCTGCTCGAGCTTGGCGCGGCCGGTGTCCCACAGGCCGTAGCCGGTGGTACCCAGCATATCGGTGGAGGACATCTGGGTGTCCGCAAATGCTTTCAGCATCTTGAGCTGGTTGTAGTCGCGGATGTCCTCCATCTGCTTGAAGTAGGGCTGGCAGAGCTCGAGAGCTTTTTCATCCAGCGCCAGAACTTCGGGTTTATAATCGAAAAAGTGATTTAACATTGACATTATAATGAATCCTTAATTGTTATTGTACTTCATATCGTGCATACTCCCCTATCTTCTCAAAGCCCAGCCGGGTATAGAAATGTACCCGCTCGGGGCTGCATAGGAAGACAGGCATCCAGCCTTCGGCGGCGAGGGCATTCGCCATCTCGACGATGAGCCGCCCGCCGACGCCTTTGCCCCGCAGAGCTTCCACGGTCTCGCCGCAGGCCATGTATGCCTGACCATTTGCCAGCGCGTAGGCTCCCACAGTACAGATGATGTTTCCTTCCCGTTCCAGCGTCCAGACCCGGGCAAGGCCCCGGCTGCGCTTGGAGCAGAGCTCAGAGTAAAAGTCGTCCCGTTTTGAGGGCCTGTCAGGGAAGAGCAGATCCGCTGCTTTTCCGGCGGCAGGTTCTGTGTTTTTGGCAAGACTCTGCCAGAGGGCAGCGTCCGCCTCAGGCAGCGGCAGCTGACGCCCCGGCGCAAGGCCGAAGACGCTGTGTGTCTTTGCCCGTTTCCAACCGGTGGGCGGCGGACACTCGGCTTCATCCAGCACCACGGCCTCACAGCCGCAGAAAGCCAGAAAGCCCGCCAGCTCCTCGGGGTTGGCGTGACCCGCCAGCCACGCGGTGCTGCCGCCGACATCCAGCGCCAGCGTCGGCCCGGCGAAAAAGCGGCCCGGCTGGCTCTTACCGAAGAGGGCGAACGCCAGCGGCATGGTCGCCCCGAGACAGAGCTTGCCCCGGCAGGCGTTCAAAAAGCGCTGCTTCTGGCGGGGCGTTTTGATTTGGGCGATCACTTCAGCGCGTTGACGATGCTCTTGAACTCGCGGCCACGCACTTCAAAGTTCGGGTAGAGGTCGAAAGAAGCACTGGCCGGCGAGAGAATGATGATGTCACCGGGCTTTGCGCAGGCGCGGGCCAGCTCCACGGCGTGCTGCATGTTGTCGGCGTGCTGGATGGGCAGCTCGGCCTCGTTGAAGTTCGGGTCTTCGCGCACGGCCTTCTCGATGCGGGGGCCGGTAGCACCCATCAGCACGAGGTTCTTGACATGAGCCGTGATCTCAGGGGCCAGCGGCTCGTAGGGGATGTGCTTGTCGTAGCCGCCTGCGATGAGGATGACCTTCTGGTCGAAGCTGCGCAGACCGGCGATAGTGCGGGTGGGGCTGGTGCCGATGGAGTCATTATAATAAGTGACGCCGTCCAGCACGCGCACCGGCTCGATGCGGTGCTCCACGCCGGTGAAATTACTGCCCACCAGCTGGATGGCTTCCACAGGCACCTCGCCCCAGACGGCGGCGGCAGCGGCCAGCAGGTTCTCAATGTTGTGCAGGCCCCGCAGCTTCACGTCCTTCTGTGCGAGGAAGGGAGTCACGACGCCGTTCTCTGCCATGCAGAGCATCCCGTCCTCCCGCAGGAACGCGCCGTTGTCCGTCTCGTGCAGGCGGGTGAACCAGACCTGCTTGCCCTTGCAGTCCTTCTGCATGGAGCGGCTGATCTCGTTCTCATAGCCGAGGACAGCGCGGCAGGGCTGCTTCTGGTAGAGCAGGATATTCCGCTTAGCGTCGATGTACTCCTGCATATCCTTGTGGTGGTCGAGGTGGTTGGGGGTCACGTTGGTGACGACGGCGATGTTGGGGCTCTGGTGCATACTGATGAGCTGGAAGCTGGACAGCTCCACCACGGCCACGTCGTCGGGACTCACCTCGGGCAGCATGGGCAGCAGGGCTGCGCCGATGTTGCCGCCCAGATGCACCCTGCGGCCTGCGGCCTCGTAGAACTTGGAGATAAGGGTGGTGGTGGTGGTCTTGCCGTCAGAACCGGTCACGGCCACGATCTCGCAGGGGCAGAACTGGAAGAACAGCTCCACCTCGCTGGTGACCATGGTGCCGGCGGCCATGGCGTCCTGCAAAGGCTTCTCGAAATAGCCCACGAAGCCCGGGGTACGCATGATGATGTCCTGCCCCTTGAAACCGTCGAGGTAATTCTCGCCGAGGCTCAGATCGATGCCCAGCTCCTTGATGGTGGCGGCGTAGTCGCCGAAATCTTCCACGCTCTTTTTCTGGTCGCAGAGGGTGACGTGCGCACCCAGCTCCACGAACTCCTTGATGAGCGTCTTATGGCTGACGCCCGCGCCGATAAAGGCAACCTTTTTGCCCTTGATGAGGTTTGCAAGCTCCTGCTGTTCCTTCTGCATAAAAAAGGACCTCCTCTATAAATGTATATTACCATAGCACCCCCGCCGCACACAGCCGCAGGAGAAAATGCATTGCCGTCCCCCATTATAGACCATTTGTTTCCGATTGGCAACGGAAAAACACAAACCGTGGCTCAAAATGTCCACTCAAATCAACAAAATGTCGATTGTCTTTTCTGCCTGTTTCTGTTACACTTATAGCGATTTCGATTTTTGGCGCAGCATCAACAGCATTGCGCCGGCTCGACACCAGAATTTTCCTGCGCCTGTCCGGGTGCAGTTTTCGTATTTCTTATCACTTTCTGAGACAAACAGGGCCGCACCGGCCCGAAAGGATGCATTTCTTGAAACAGCTTCGCTCTGTCGCGGCTTTACTGGCTGCGTTTTTTGTTCTGAGCCTGACCGCCTGCGGCTCCGGCTCCAACAGCTTTACCTGGTTCGTGGACTCCATCCCCGCGAACCTCGACCCGCAGGTGGCGTCCAGCGCCTCGGACATCATCGCCTGCGAGAACCTCTACAGCGGCCTCGTCCGCCGCACACCGGACGGCAGCCTCGCGCCGGAATTGTGTGAGCGGTGGGAGGTGTCTGCCGACCGGCTCACCTATACATTCTATTTGAAGGACGGCCTGACCTATACCGCCTCGAAGGGAGATCCCACCGACTACGCCATCACCGCCGAGGACTTCGTCTTCGCGTTCCAGCGGATGTTCCTCCCCGGCACCAACTCCCCCTACGCCGTGGAGTTCTCTGCCCTCGAGAACAGCGCCGCCGTTCTGGCCGGTCAGAAGCCCGCCAGCGCGCTGGGCGTCACTGCTGCGGAGCCGCTGAAACTGGTGTTCCGACTCTCCTCGCCCGACGAGACGTTCCTCTCCAAGCTGACGCTGCCCGGCGCGATGCCCTGCGACGAAGCGTTTTTTGACAGCACCCGAGGCACCTACGGTCTGACCAGCGCCTCCACCCTTTCCAGCGGACACTTTTACCTTTATAACTGGACGTCCAGCGGCCTTTTTCTCCGCCGGGCAGCTTCGGGGAGCCAAATCGACAGCCTGCGCCTCGTGGAAAACACCACGAGCTCCGGCCAGTCCGCCGAAGAGCTCATCAATAACGAAAAATGCACCGCCGCCCTCGACGACAGCGGCACCCCCACCTCGCTGCAGAGCGTGTCCTACTCCGACACCACATGGGCGCTGCTCTTCAACTGCGACTCCATCTTTGCTTCCACTGAGCTTCGGCAGGCACTGGGCAGTGTAGCCGCTTCGGCAGTGGAAGTCCCCGGCGGCGGGCTGTTCGCAGAGGCAAAGGGCCTCATCCCTGACGGCCTGACTGTGGACGGCATCGACTACCGGCAGACGGCGGGCGATGTCCGCCCGGCCTTCGGCGACCCCCGCGCACTTTACATCGCCGCCCGCGACGGCGGCGTCTCCCCCTCCGACTTTGGCCGCGTCTCCCTGCTGCTGCCCTCCGGCAGCGGCCTCAGTGACACCGCCGAGCTCATCAACAGTGCATGGCAGAAGGAGTTTTCGCTCTTCTTCTCGGTTGAAGAGGTGGAGCCGGAAGAGTTCCAGAAGCGGCTCGAAAACGGCAGCTACACCATCGCCCTCGCCCCTGTGCAAGCCGAAGGCGGCAGTGTCTACACCGCGCTGGCCCAGTTCTCCCCCACCGGCGGCGGGCTGACCGGCTACAGCGACGCCCTTTACACCACCCAGCTCTCGGCCAGCGCCACAGCCACCGGCAGCACCCGCTGCTCTCTGCTGGCCGCCTGTGAGCGCCAGCTCCTCGAACAGGCTGTTGCCGTGCCACTCTTCACCCAGCAGAAGCGGCTGCTGGTGGCCAACGGCATCGAGGGCCTCGTCTTCGACCCCTTCGGCCCCGTGCTGGATGTGACGTATGCCACCAAATCAAAATAAAAAGCATAAAAACAGAGAGGATAGTTCAGGAATGACTATCCTCTCTGTTTTTATGCTTTTTTACGTTAATACGAAGGTCAGCTCTGCGGTGGCGGCGCACTTGCCGTCCACATAGGCGGACGCTTTGCCGATGCCCACCGGGCCGCGCTGCTCGACCAGCTCACAGTGAAGGGTGAGCACGTCGCCGGGGGTGACCTGCTTGCGGAAGCGGGCGTTCTTGATGCCGCCGAAGAGGGCCAGCTTACCCTTGTTCTCAGGCAGGCTCAGGGCCGCGACAGCGCCGGTCTGGGCCAGTGCTTCGAGAATCAGGACGCCGGGCATGACCGGCTGGCCCGGGAAGTGGCCGCAGAAGAATTCTTCGTTGCGGGTGACGCACTTGCGGCCAATGGCCCACTGACCCGGCTCGTAGTCCAGAATGCGGTCCACGAGGGCGAAGGGATACCGGTGGGGCAGGATGGCCGCGATGTCCTCGCTGGTCAGGCTGTTTGCGTTTTCACGCACGGTGCGGGGTTCTGCCATCGCTCAGCCCTCCCACTTCTTGAAGGCCAGGCAGGCGTTGTGTCCGCCAAAGCCCAGGCTGTTGCTCAGAGCGTACTCCATCTTCATCTCACGGCCCACATTCGGCACATAGTCCAAATCGCACTCCGGGTCGGGCTGCTCGTAGTGGATGGTGGGCGGCGCGAACTGGTCGCGGAGGGCCAGGGCGGTGAACACGGCCTCGATGCCGCCTGCGCCGCCCAGCAGATGGCCGGTCATGCTCTTGGTGCTGACGACGGCGATGTCCTTGGCGTGGTCGCCGAAGACGGCGTGGATAGCGGCAGTCTCGCAGCTGTCGTTCATGTGGGTGCCGGTGCCATGGGCGTTGATGTGGTCGATCTGCTCGGGGGCAATGCCGCCGTCCTTGAGAGTCAGCTTCATGCAGCCGATGGCACCTGCGCCGCCGGGTGCGGGAGCTGTGAAGTGATAGGCGTCGCAGTTGGCGCCGTAGCCCACGACTTCGGCATAGATGTGTGCGCCGCGGGCCTTGGCGTGCTCCAGCTCTTCCAGCACCAGCACACCGCTGCCCTCGCCCATCACAAAGCCGCCGCGCCGTGCGTCGAAGGGCAGGCTGGCCGCATCAGGGTCCGTAGCAGTGGAGAGAGCCTTCATGCTGGTAAAGCCGCCAATGCCCAGCGGGCTGATGCAGCTCTCGGCACCGCCGCAGACCATGACCGGCTCGTAGCCGTCGCGGATGCGGTGGAAAGCATCGCCCACAGCGTTGGTGCCGCCTGCGCAGGCCGTCACCGGGCAGGTACACATCCCCTTGAGGCCGAAGCGGATGGCGATCTGTGCTGCCGCCATGTTGGCGATAGCCATGGGGACGAAGTAGGGGCTGACCTTCTCCATGCCCTTTTCCTCGCCGCGGCTGTGCTGCTCCTCGATGGTGGGCAGACCGCCGATGCCGCTGGACACGATGACGCCGATGTTCTCGGCCTCGGCTTCGCAGTCGATGCCGCTGTCCTTGATAGCCTCAGCGGCAGCGCCCAGCGCCAGCAGGGTGAAGCGGGCCATCTTGCGGGCTTCCTTTTTGTCCCCGACGGTCTCGGGGTCGAAGCCCTTGACCTCGCCTGCCAGCTTGCACTTGAACTCGCTGGCGTCGAACTGGGTGATGGGGCCGATGCCGCACTTGCCTGCGCGGGCTGCGGCCCAGCTGTCGGCGGTGTTATTTCCAAGAGGGTTCACGGTGCCAAGACCGGTGATGACGACTCTGCGTTTTTCCATAGAAAAAGCTCCTTTTTACATTGCCATGCCGCCGTCCACACAGAGCACCTGCCCGGTGAGATAGCTGCTTTGTTCTGCGGCAAAAAACGCCACCGCGTTTGCCACGTCCTCCGGCTGGCCTGCGCGGCCTGCCGGGATGTCCTTTGCCATTTCGGTGCGGACAGCCTCCGGCAGGGCGGCGGTCATATCAGTTTCAATAAAGCCGGGCGCAACAGCGTTTACTGTCACATTGCGGCTGGCCAGCTCCCGGGCCAGGCTTTTGGTCAGGCCGATGAGCCCGGCCTTGCTGGCGGCGTAATTCGTCTGGCCTGCATTGCCCCGCAGGGCAACGACGCTGCTCAGATTGATGATCCGGCCCCAGCGCTGGCGCACCATCCGGCGGGCCGCTTCCTTGCAGCAGAGGAACGCACCCTTGAGGTTTGCGTCCAGCACAGCATCAAAGTCTGCTTCGGACATGCGCAGGATCAGGTTGTCCCGGGTGATGCCTGCATTGTTCACAAGGATATCCACCCGGCCAAAGGCGTTCACCGCATCCTCAAAGAGCTTTTTGCAGCCCTCGGCGGTGGAAACATCGGCCTGCACGGCCACAGCCTGCGCGCCTTCGGTCCTGCAGAGAGACACGGTCTCGGCGGCGGCCGCTTCGCCGTGGCAGTAGTTGACCACCACATGGCAGCCCTGCCGGGCAAGCTGTACGCACACGGCCCGGCCGATTCCCCGGCTTCCGCCGGTCACAACGGCGGTACGGATGATGGTTTCTTCGTTCATTGTTCTTCCTTCCATGCGTTCAGAACGGTGTCCAGCTGCGCCGGGGTCTCCACCGACACACAAGTCACACCGGGCAGAGTCTTTTTCACAAAGCCAGAGAGCGCATTGCCGGGGCCGACCTCCAGAATGTGATCCACACCCAGCTCACCCAGACGGTGCAGGGTGTCCTCCATGTAGACACTGCTCTGCACCTGCCGGACCAGCAGGGCCGGGATGCTGTCGCTCTCGGCTTTTTCACGGCCCAGGCAGTTGAACAGCACCGGAACGCTCATTTCGCCAAAGGGTTCGACGGCAAAGCGCTTTGCCAGGGCATCCCCGGCGGGAGCCATCAGACGGGTGTGGAACGGTCCGCTCACCTTGAGCGGGATGCACCGGCGGGCACCGGCCTGCTTTGCAAGCTCCGCGGCCTTGTCCACTGCGGCCTTTTCGCCGCCAATGACCAGCTGGCCCGGGCAATTGTAGTTGCAGATCTGCACACAGCCCAGCGCGGATGCCTGCTCACAGCATTCTGCAAGGGGGACCCGGTCGAGGTTCAGCACTGCGGTCATGCCGCAGTCGATGCCGCTGGCCGCGTCGGCCATGGCTTTGCCACGGTAGGCTGCCAGCTCAATGGCCTGCTTGGCGGTGAATACACCGGCGGCTTCCAGCGCGGAATATTCGCCCAGAGAGAGACCGGCCACATAAGCGGGCTTGACCCCCTGCTCGGCCAGAACGGCGGATACGCCGCAGGCAAAGGCCACCATGCAGGGCTGGGTGTATTCGGTCTGATTCAGAACGCCGTCCGGGTCGTCGAAGCAGACGCGGTGCAGATCAAACGGAAGGTCTGCAGCGTCGAACGCGGCACGGAAAGCGGAAGATGCTTCGTAAAATTCTTTGCCCATGCCGGGGTGCTGGGCACCCTGGCCGGCATACAAAACGGCAAGTTTCATTGGTTTTGCCTCCATTCGGTCACAAGTTCATCCATCAGCTCACGGACAGTGTACATCCGGTCCAGCCTGCCCACATTGGCCCCGCAGAAGAAAAGTCCTTCCTCCAGGTTGCCCTTGACCGCTTCGATCAGTGCATGGGTGATGCAGTAGGGCACCTTGGCGGGGTCGCAGGTCTTCAGGCAGCGGGCACAGTGCCGGGGCGGGAAGCGTCTGCCCTCCGCCATGGCCTGCACCAGCGGCGTGTTCAGCGCCCGGCCCGGCATCCCGACCGGGCTGTGGATGATGCGCACATCCTCAGAACCGGCGTTCAGCAGAACGTCCTTGTACCCCTGGGATGCATCGCACTCGTAGGTGGTGATAAAGCGGGTGGCAAGCTGAACGCCTGCGGCACCCAGTCTGGTAAAGTGAGCCATATCGGCCCCGGTGTACACGCCGCCCGCCACAAACACGGGGATGCTGTGGCCGAACTGCGCCTCATAGGGCTTTACCTCGGCCAGCACCTCCGGCAGGATCTCATCCAGTGTCTGACAGGTTCCGGAGAACAGGTCCTGTTCCGCAAAGCCGAGATGACCGCCTGCCTTGCAGCCTTCAATGACCACAAAATCAGCGGTGCGGCCGAACTCCTTGGCCCAGCGGCGCAGGATGAGCTTTGCCGCCCGCCCGCTGGAAACGATGGGCGCGATGGCGACCTCCATCGTGTTCACAAGGCCGGGCAGCTCCAGCGGCAGACCCGCGCCGGACACCACAGCGTCCACGCCCGCTTCCACAGCGGTGCGGATGGCGGCGGCATAGTCCTGCGTGGCCACCATTGCATTGATGGCCACCATACCGGCACCGTTTGCAATCTGCTTTGCTTTCCGGATCTCAGCGGTCAGGGCGCGGTGGTTGGCGCTGGCCGGGTCACGGGCAAAGTCCGGCTCCCGGTAGCCTGCATCGGCGGTGGAAATGCACCCCATGCCGCCGCAGGCCGCCACGGCACCGGCCAGCCCGCCCAGAGAAACGCCCACGCCCATGCCGCCCTGCAGGATGGGCACAGACAGGGTTTTCTTTCCGAGCGTCAGCATTCCTCGCTCAGCGCGTGGATACGCTGCCTCCCGCCGTTCCACAGGTCATCCAGAATGTCCGCCACGGGGCGCACCTCGTGGAGCATTCCGGCCACCTGACCGGCCATCAGACTGCCGGTGGAGGTGTCGCCTTCAAACACGGCCCGGCGCAGACTGCCCAGGGTGTACTTTTCCAGCTCCATCTTATCGGCACCGGCCTTTTCCTGCCGGACATATTCACGGCTCATCCGGTTTTTCAGCACCCGGACCGGGGAACCGCCGATGCGCCCGGTCACGATGGTATCGCTGTCCTTGGCATTGAGCAGGGCAGCCTTGTAGTTTTCGTGGATGGGGCACTCCTCGCTCACCAGCAGGCAGGTGCCCACCTGCACGCCGCAGGCACCCAGTGCAAGGGCTGCTGCCAGCTGACGGCCATCGGCAATGCCGCCCGCTGCAATGACGGGCAGATCCACTGCGTCCACCACCTGCGGCACCAGCGCCATGGTGGCCATCTCGCCCACATGGCCGCCGCTCTCGGTCCCTTCGGCGATCACGGCATCAATGCCCAGCTTCTCCAGATGCTTTGCCAGCACAGCGGCAGCCACCACGGGGATCACCTTGATGCCCGCCGCTTTCCACATGGGAACATATTTGCCCGGGTTGCCTGCGCCGGTGGTGACCACCTGCACGCCTTCTTCCACAACGATCTGGGCAAACTCATCTGCCTGCGGGTGCATCAGCATGATGTTCACGCCAAAGGGCTTGTCAGTGAGCTGTTTGCACCGGCGGATATTTTCGCGCAGGGTGTCGGCATTCATGCCGCCCGCACCGATGATGCCCAGTGCACCTGCATTGGAGCAGGCGGCGGCAAACTCACCGGTGGCAATATTTGCCATGCCGCCCTGGATGATGGGGTATTTTGTGCCTAAAATTTCATTTAAAAGTTTCATAGTTTTATCCTATCGGTAAGCGTCCTCGCTCTCGCAGTCTCGCTCTGCTCGACAGCTCTCCCAAGGGGAGAGCCCTTGGCAGTACGGTAAACTTTTCGGTTTTGCCAAAGGCTCCCACTTTGGGGGAGCTGTCACCGAAGGTGACTGAGAGGGCGAGCCCGTTTGCCGAACATGATTTTCACTCTTTGTATTGCAGGATCGCGCCGCCCCAGGTCAGGCCGCCGCCAAAGCCGATGCAGGCCAGCGGTCTGCCCGGGGTCAGCTGCCCGCTCTCGGCCAGCTCGTTGAGGGCGACCGGAATGCTGGCGGCGCTGGTGTTGCCGTGGCGATCCATGTTCTTATAAAATTTTGCCGGGTCGGCCTGCAGAGCCTTGATGCAGTGGTCGATGATGCGGCTGTTGGCCTGATGGCAGACCACCCACGACAGATCCTCGAGGGTCAGCCGGGTCTCGTCCAGCACCGTGTGCAGGCACTTGGGCAGGGCATCCACGGCAAAGCGGAACACAGCCTTGCCGTCCATGGTGATGGGGGCCGAGCCTTCCCGGCTCGGCCCGCCCGCATGGAGGACATCACTGCCGCGTGCCCCCAGCGTCAACGCAAAAGGGGTATCTGCCAGCCGGAAAATGGCGGCTCCGGCCCCGTCGCCGAACAGCACGCAGGTGGAGCGGTCGGTGGGGTCCATCAGGCGGGAAAGCGCTTCGCACCCGATGACGAGGGCATACTGCCCGCCCAGAGTCGTCAGCATTCCCCGCGCCACGGCCATGCCATAGAGAAAACCGGAACAGGCCGCGTTGATGTCCAGCGCGGGCCGGTTTTCGGGCAGGCCCAGCGCCGCCTGTACCTGACAGGCTACGCTGGGGGTGGCATCCGGGGCAGAAAGGGTCGCGCAGACACAGCAGGCAATGTCCGCCGGGGCAAGGCCGCTGCGGTCAAGGGCCTGCCGCGCGGCCGCAATGGCCAGCGTGGCGGCAGATTCATCCTCGGTGCACCAGTGCCGGGTGCGGATGCCGGTGCGGCTGGTGATCCATGCGTCACTGGTATCCACCATGCGGCTCAGCGCGTCATTGGTGATCGTCCGTCCGGGAAGTGCCCCGCCGGTGGCGATCAGCTGTAAACCATTCATGCGTTCCTCGTTTCTCCGATCTGGCGGTACTTTTTATAGCGCTGATCGGCCAGCTGCCGGTCGCTCATGCGGCACAATTCTTTCAGGTGGGCGCGCAGAGCGGCATCCATGCGCTCAAACAGGGCCGCGTGGCAGCGCTGGGCACCGCCCACCGGCTCCGGGATCACTTCTTCCACGATGCCGCCGCGGTACAGATCCTGCGCCGTCAGCTTCATCATCTCACAGGCCTCGCCGCTGCGGGAGGAGTCCTTCCACAGGATGCTGGCAAATCCCTCGGGGCTCAGCACTGAGTAGACCGCGTTTTCCAGCATGAGGATGTGGTTGGCCACACCCAGTGCCAGCGCGCCGCCGGAGGAGCCCTCGCCGGTGACCACGGCGATGACCGGTACCGTCAGGCCGCTCATCTCCATCAGATTCCGGGCAATGGCCTCGCCCTGCCCCCGCTCCTCGGCATCCTTGCCGGGGTAAGCGCCCGGCGTGTCGATAAAGGTGATGATGGGACGGCCGAATTTTTCAGCCTGCTTCATCAGGCGCAGAGCCTTGCGGTAACCCTCCGGCCCCGGCATTCCAAAGTTGCAGGCCAGATTTTCCTCCAGCGTGGAGCCCTTGCGGTGGCCGATGACCGTCACCGGCATCCCGTGGAAACGGGCCACGCCGCCCAGAATGGCCGCGTCCTCCTTGCACTGCCGGTCGCCGCGCTGTTCGAAGAAATCTGTGAACAGGGCAGAGATCGTCTCGTCGATGTGCGGACGCTCCGGGTGACGGGCCAGAAAGACCCGATCCTCGGCAGTCAGCGGACCGCAGGAGCGCAGGATCTCGTCCTCTTCCACCGCCAGCTCTGCCAGTTCGGACGCATGGGCGGTGATGGCCTCCATGTCACTGCCGCTGCCCTTCAGCGCGGCGATCTGTGCGTCCAGCGGGGCCAGCTGCTCCAAAATATCTTTTATCATTCGTGTTTCCCTCCGGCATGAAGCTGCAGGACCTGGATCAGCGTATCCCGCAGCTGACTGCGGGGCACCACCTGATCCACAAAGCCGTGTTCCATCTGGAATTCGCTGCGCTGGAACCCGGCGGGCAGTTTTTCACCGATGGTCTGCTCAATGACACGGGGGCCGGCAAAGCCGATGAGTGCCCCCGGTTCGGCCAGCATGATATCGCCCAGGCTTGCAAAGCTGGCGGTCACGCCGCCGGTGGTGGGGTGGGTCAGCACACTGACGTACAGCCCGCCCTTTGCCGAAAAGCGCTGGATAGCGGCGCTGGTCTTGGCCATCTGCATCAGGCTGAAAATGCCCTCCTGCATCCGCGCGCCGCCGCTGGCCGAAAAGATGACCAGAGGCAGGCGCTTGGCGGTGGCGTACTCCACGGCGCGGGTGATCTTCTCGCCCACAGCCGTGCTCATGCTGCCCATAAAGAACCGGCTGTCCAGCACGGCTGCCACACAGGCCACGCCGCCAATGCGGCCGACGGCGGTGACAGCAGCCTCGTGCAGGCCGGTCTTGTTCTGGGCGGCGGCAAGTTTTTCCCCGTATCCGGGGAAGTTCAGCACATCCTGCGGATCAAGGTCAGCGTCCAGTTCCCGGAAGCTGCCGTGATCCAGCACCAGACTGAGCCGGTAATACCCGCCAATGGGCATGTGATAGCCGCAGTTGGGGCAGACATACAGGCTTTTGCCCCACAGGGTGCGGGCAGCGCGGCGGCCGCACTGCTTGCACTCCACAAACTGCGGCTCGTGCCAGACAGCTCCGGCATCCCGCTTGGCCTTCAGCTGGAAAGTGCGCTCCCGCATCCGGTTGGGGAGCAGATCTCGGATATCATTCATCGCATGTTTCCTCAGATATGTGCGGTGATGTAGTTGTAGATGTCACCCACGGTCTTGAGCTTTGCCAGCTCCTCGTCCGGGATGGACACACCGCAGGCATCCTCCAGCGCCATGTTCAGCTCCACGGCATCCAGGCTGTCGGCCTCCAGATCCTCGGTCAGGCTGGCCTCCATGGTCACCTTGTCCTCCTCGCAGTTCAGGGTGTCAACAACGATCTTCTTCATTTCTTCAAACGTCATGGTAATATTCTCCTTTGATTGGTTTGTATTTTTATTATCTAAAAAGTTTGAGGTTTCTTGCGAACACGACCATTATATCTGAATCGTCGGATAAGTCAAGAATAATAGCTAAAATATTTTATCTTTTACAATTCTGACACACTTTCCTCCACAGGGGCAGTTCCTCTTTTCCATTGCCCTTTTTCCCCAAACGTGCTAATATGGGTTCAGCACTCAGACAAGAAGGAACGAAAGGATGAATCCCATGAAATTCAGCGAAATGAGTTATACCCGCCCGGACATTGATGCCCTGCTGGGCCAGTGCAAGGCGCTGGCCGCCAAGGCCGCCGGGGCAGCCAGCGGCGAGGAGCTGGTGAATGTTTACTACGAGCAGAGCCGCGCCTTTGCCGATTACAGCACCGCCGCACAGCTGGCAAGCATCCACTACACCTGCGACACCCGTGACGCTTATTGGAAGGCCGAGCAGGACTTCTTTGATGCCAACGGTCCCGCCGTGGAGAACGCACGGGTGGAGATCAGCCGGGCATTTCTGGCCAACGCCCATGTGGATGCGCTGACCGAAGCCTTTGGCACCACCTGCGTGGCCGGTATGAAGAATGCCGTGCTGGGCATGGATGACCGTACCGTGGAGCTGCAGAAGGAGTACAACGCCCTTGTCAGCCAGTACCAGCAGGTGTACGGCGGCGCGCTGGTCGAGTTTGACGGCAAGCAGCTGACCATTCCCCAGCTGGGCCCCTATAAGGAGAATCTGGACCCTGCCGTCCGCCGCGCCGCCTACGAGGCCGAGGCAGCGTATTTCGATGCCCACCGTGACGAGCTGGACGGCCTGTACACCAAGATCGTCAAGAACCTGAACGCACAGGCGCAGATCCTGGGCTACCACGATTACAGCGAGCTTTCCTATGTACGGATGAACCGCATCGGCTACGGCCCTGCCGAGATCCGGAAGTTCCGCGACCAGGTGGCCAACGATGTGGTGCCTGAGCTGAAAAAGGTGATCGAGCTGCGCTGCAAGCGCACCGGCATCTCCCACCTGACCTTCTCCGACCTGCCTGTGGCGTTTCAGGACGGCAACCCCTCTCCCATCCCCGGCTACGATGCCCGGATGGCCGCCGCCCGCACCATGTACCACGAGCTGAGCCCCGAGACCGCAGAATTCATTGACTTCATGCAGGACAACGAGCTGTTCGACGTGGAGAGCCGCCCCGGCAAGATGTCCGGCGGCTATATGACCAGTCTGCCCACCTACAAGGCCCCCTTTATCTTTGCCAACTGGAACAACACCTCTGCTGACGTGGACGTGCTGACCCACGAGTGCGGCCACGCCTTTGAGGGCTATGTGGCCGAGCGTGACCCCAAGGTCCCTGCAGACCTCGAGTGCCCCGGCATGGAGAGCGCCGAGATCCACTCCATGGCCATGGAGTTCCTGACGGCTCCCTGGCACCATCTGCTCTTTGGCAAGGACACTGAGAAATACGCCCTGCTCCACGCCGAGGACAGCTTCCTCTTCCTGGCCTATGGTTGCATCGTGGACGAGTTCCAGCACAGGATGTACCAGAACCCCGACCTCACCCCGGACGAGCGCAACGCCGTCTGGCTGGAGCTGGAGCACAAGTACCGCCCCTGGATCGATTTCGACAACCTGCCCTTCTATGGCCGCGGTGCCGGCTGGCAGCGTCAGCTCCACATCTATGAGTGCCCCTTCTACTATATTGATTACTGCCTGTCCACCATGGCCGCGCTGCAGTTCTTCCTGCTGAGCCTCAAGGACCACAAGGATGCCTGGGAGCGCTACCTCAAGCTGGTGCGCCGCGCCGGTCTGGCCAGCTACACAGAGCTGATGCAGACCGCCGGGCTGAAGGTTCCCTTTGAGGATGGCTCGATCAAGGCCATCGCCCAGCAGATGGGCCAGTGGATCGCAGAGCATCAGGTGTAAGGCTTAACCCCCCAGGCTCGCATTCGCTCGCCAGCCCCCCTAGTAGTGGGGCCTTTGGCATATAGGAAAACTCGCAGAGCTTTCCGTAACGCCAGGGCCGCCCCTATTAGGGGCGGTGGCAATGCGAAGCATTGACGGTGGGGTTTACCTCTTGCCAAACCCGCTCTTTTCTATTATCATAGAACCAACAAGATCCCATTGCAGGGTGTGAAAAGGAGCGGTATTGCAATATGGCAGAACAAAAGATCAAGGGTGTCAAAAAGTTTTTTGAGGAGTTCAAGGCCTTTGCCATGCGCGGCAACGTGCTGGATATGGCAGTTGGTGTGGTCGTCGGCTCGGCATTCACGGCAATCGTGAATTCTCTGGTGGGCGATGTCATCAATCCGCTGATCGGTCTGTTCTTCAACAATGACTTCTCTGAAGTTGTTGTCAAGATCGGCGATGTTGATCTGAAGATCGGCTCTTTCATCAGTGCGATCATCAATTTCCTGATCGTTGCCTTTGTGCTGTTCCTGGTGCTGAAGGCCTTCAACGCCGTGTTCAACAAGAAGAAGGAAGAGGCCGAGGAAGCTCCTGCGGAGCCGACCACCAAGGTCTGCCCCTACTGCCAGAGCGAGATCTCCATCAAGGCCGTGCGCTGCCCCCAGTGCACCTCCAAGCTGGAAGGCTTCCCTGAGATCAACGACTGAGTTCCCTGAAAAGCACAGCGCCCCCGTTCACTGTAAGATCGCAGTGAGCGGGGGCGCTTTCTTGTGAATAGGAGGTGGATTTTATCGCAAATACAGACTATGGGGATATACGGAGCGGCACAAACTCCATAACCGGAAAGAAAAATTTCCATAAAACGCCAAAAAACTCTCAGATAAGTCATACCTATACAAGAAAGTTTGAACTTTCCGTGAATTTTCTGTGTTTCGACCATGGACAGGTGGGAACAGTTCTGCTACAATGGGAGCTGTTCTTTCCGCCGGTTCCCACGCGGCGGTTTTTATTTTTACTATAACACAGGAGGAACTTTCATGTTAGAAAAGATCTTTCACCTGAAAGAAAACCACACCGATGTCAAGACCGAACTCATGGCGGGTGTCACCACCTTTATGACGATGGCCTACATCCTTGCGGTCAACCCCAGCATCCTGTCCGCTTCGGGCATGGATGCCAATGCGGTCCTGATCGCCACCTCGCTGGCATCGTTCGTTGGCACTGCCCTGATGGCTCTGCTGGCCAACTATCCGTTCGCTCTGGCTCCCGGCATGGGCCTGAACGCCTACTTCTCCTACACGGTCGTCCTGACCATGGGTTACAGCTGGCAGCTGGCCCTGATGGCCGTTTTTGTGGAGGGCATCATCTTCATTGTGCTGAGCCTGACCAATGTGCGTGAGGCCATCTTCAACGCCATCCCCATGACCCTGAAGAGCGCTGTCAGCGTGGGCATCGGTCTGTTCGTTGCATTCGTCGGCCTGCAGAACGCAAAGCTGATCGTGAACAGCGATTCCACCCTTGTTACCTATCAGCACTTCAAGGGCGAGACCTTCCACAGCATCGGCGTGGGTGCGATCCTCACGCTGGTGGGCGTGCTCATCACCGCCATCCTGCTGGTCAAAAAGGTCAAGGGCGGCATCCTGTACGGCATCCTCATCACCTGGGTGCTGGGCATCCTCTGCGAGCTGACCGGCATCTACATCCCCAACCCCGATGCCGGCATGTACAGTGTCATCCCTACCAGCTTCATCAGCTTCGATTTCTCTGCTCTGGGCAAGACCTTTGGTCAGGTGTTCAAGACCGATTTCTCCGGCGTGGGCATCCTGAACTTCTTCGCCGTGATGTTCTCCTTCCTCTTCGTTGACCTGTTCGACACCCTGGGCACCCTGATCGGTGTTGCTTCCAAGGCCGACATGCTGGATGAGGAGGGCAAGCTGCCCAACATCAAGGGCGCGCTGATGGCCGACTCCATCGCCACCTGCGCCGGTGCCGTACTGGGCACCTCCACCACCACCACCTTCGTCGAGAGCGCTTCCGGCGTGACCGAGGGCGGCCGCACCGGCCTGACCTCCATGACCACCGGTGTGCTGTTCCTGCTGGCCGTGGTGTTCAGCCCCCTGTTCCTGACCATCCCCAGCTTTGCGACCGCTCCGGCCCTGATCATCGTTGGCTTCTACATGATGGGTTCTGCCCTGAAGATCGAGTTCGATGATCCTGCTGAGGGCATTCCCGCATTCCTGACCATTCTGGCAATGCCCACCGCATACAGCATCTCTGAGGGCATCGCCATCGGTGTCATCTCCTGGACCCTGCTGAACGTCATCACCGGCAAGGCCAAGGAGAAGAAGATCAGCCCCCTGATGTATGTGCTGACCGTTCTGTTCATCTTGAAATACGTCCTGTTGTAACAGGCATTTGCAGCAAACAGAAAGCCCCGGCTCCGGCCGGGGCTTTCGTGCGTTTATTGGTTCCTGTGCGGGTGGGGCGGGCAGGGTTCAGCCGCCGAACAGCCCGAAAAAGCTGGTGTGCGTCATGCCCAGCACCAGAAACAGAAGAATGAGGGCAAACAGCACCCCAATGATGATGTCCATCTGGTGGACCGTGAGGGGGAATTTATCGTAGAGCTTTTCCTTGGGGTTGACGAAATTCGGGTCGTTGTTGTCCAGCAGAGTCTTTTTTTTCTCAGCGCTCTGGGCTTTGGCGGCGGCAAGTTCTGCCTGCTCCTTTTCCAGCTGGGCCTCCCGCTGGGCAAGCAGTGCCTCACGGCGGGCCAGCTCTTCCTCCCGCTGGGCCTGGTTCGTTTCTGCCATGGTGGTATCCTCCGGTGTTTTTCTACCAGTATACCATAGAATTGTGACAGAAAAAACTCCTCCCGCAAAAGGCGGCCTTATTCCGCCAGCAGATCCTCCACCACATCCATCAGCTGAGACGGATCGAGCTGGCACGCGGTACAGCGCGCGGCCAGACGAAGGACCCGCACCGGGTCAACGGAGACATCTGAGATGAACCGCAGTTTTCGGTGTCGTCCGTGAGATGTAGAATGCGCGGCGATGCCAAAGGATGTATACGCACCACACGCGGGATGATAAAGTCGTTCCATAACACAATGATACCAAAACACACCAATCACCTCTCTATCAAAATTGTCACGCCGCTTTGAAACGGCTGCATGAATGCAGGTTCGCCGCCGCAAAATGTTCTGACAAAATTTATATACCATCTCTTGGCTTCAAAATAAACAGCCAAAATTTCAAAATTTGGCGGCGTGTTTTGCATGTCCGGTGAAACCGGTGGTGCAGTAAAAAGACGAACTGGAAAACGAGAATGAACAATTTTACGGAATATCGTGTAAAATTGAGAAAAATCAACTTCACGCAGCAACAGATGAAAGAATGTTCCACAGAAAGCCGAAAGCATAAAAGAAAAATCTTTGCCGCAGCTTAACCACTTTTTGATAGAAAAAGTTGCGAAATCGGCCGTAAGATCGAGTTTTCTGGTATATCACTTGTTCGCTGTGCGGATAAGGCTGCCTCTTCTGCTTTACCACAAGATCGCCTGTCACAGACACCGGCACTGCCTTTGTCTGAAATGCTTTCACTCCGGATGCAAACCAGATGAAAAATCCGACGGGCCGTATCACTTGACTTTCCCCTTGCAGGGGAGTATACTCCGGGGCAGTGAAATATTCGGCTATGACGAGAAAGAGTACCCGGAAAGAATGCTGCAGAGAGCTGCCGGATGGTGCAAGGCAGTGCAGGGTGTCCGTGGGAAGATCCTCTCCGAGCTTTCCGGCTGAATGGGTGGCATCTGCGCCCCAGTAAGCGGGAACGGCAGGCCCCCGTTATCACGGGCCGCGCATTGTTGGATGCGCACTGAGGGGCCGGGCTTTGCACCGGCAATAAGAGTGGTACCGCAGAGGATCTACGCCTTTGTCTCTTACAAACCGTAAGGGACAAAGGCGTTTTTGTTTGCGGGAAAGCCATTTTCCGGATGTTTCATTGCCTTTGCATCCGCAAAAATAAGTGTTTTGAAAAAGGAGATTTCATCATGAAAACATTGGAAAAAGTAAGCGACTTTGTGGGCAAATACATGGCTGCCATCGTCATTGTGGTAGCGGCACTGGCGCTGCTGTTCCCCGGCACCTTCAGCGTGGTAAAGACCGCATGGGTCAACACCCTGCTGGGCATCGTCATGTTCGGCATGGGTCTCACCCTGAAGCCGGAGGACTTCAAGGTAGTGTTCAGCCGCCCGAAAGACGTGATCATCGGCTGCATTGCGCAGTTCACCCTGATGCCCTTTTTGGCATGGGCGCTGACCCAGCTGTTCCACCTGCCCACCGAGCTGGCTATCGGCGTCATCCTGGTGGGTACCTGCCCCGGCGGCACCTCCTCTAACGTGATGACCTACCTTTCCAAGGGCGACGTTGCACTGTCCGTCGGCATGACCGCAGTTTCCACCGTGCTGGCACCCTTCCTCACCCCGCTGCTCACCCTGCTGTATGCCGGCCAGCGGGTGGATGTGAACCCTGTAAATATGTTCCTGTCCATCGTCAAGGTGGTGCTGGTTCCCATCGCACTGGGCTTTGTGGTCAACCACTTCTTCCACGCCTTCACCCAGAATGCCGTCCGTGTGCTGCCGCTGATCTCCACCACTGCCATCGTGCTCATCATCTGCGCCGTTGTGTCCGCAAACTCCGCTAAGATCATGACCAGCGGCCTGCTGATCCTGGCCGTGGTCATCCTGCACAACCTGCTGGGCTACCTCACCGGCTTTGGCGTGGGCAAGCTGCTGAAGCTGGACTCCACCAAGTGCCGTGCAATTTCCATCGAGGTCGGTATGCAGAACTCCGGTCTGGCCACCTCTCTGGCCGCTGCCCACTTTGCACAGTATCCGCTGGCAACCATCCCCGGTGCTGTGTTCTCTGTGTGGCATAACATTTCCGGTGCCCTCCTTGCCAATTTCTTTGCCCGCACCGCAGAGAAGAAGGACTGATGGTTCGTAAGAACCTCGAACGCCCGGAGACTCCAGTATAACTTTCGATCTGTTGAACGAAACCGAGGATACGATAATATCAAAAGGCAGGGTACCACCATCATGGTGATACCCTGCCTTTGTTCATTTACCGTTCGGTTGCTGCGGTAAACTTCAATAAACAAAAAAGTACCCGAACCCTTTTCCTAAAAGCGTGAAAGCAAGAACCGTCCCGTGGTCACAAATTTTCAATTCTTGAAAATTTCTTGTCCATCCGGGACTTCACTTCTTCAACTTTTGTGAGTTTCTGAAGTACTTTTGTTGGGGCGTGCCTGCCCCAAACCCTGCCGAAGCGATAGGGAGATTGACAAGAAGTTAGTGAAATGTTATCTTTGAACAAAGCAGAAACCTACTTTTTGAAAGGAGATATTGTCATGGCAAAAGTGTGTATTAACTGCGGGAAGAAGATTGGGCTGATGGTCAAAGAACCGCCACTTGAACTTTGTGGGGGTCATGTTCTCTGCGACGATTGTGCGGAACCTATTAGAAGACGGATTGGAAAGCTGTACAATTTGAAAACTACCGCAGAATTCAACGAGGCCAAAGCTGAAATTTTGCAGGAATGTAAGAAGCACTACAGTACCACTGTTACTGATGCCGTTGAGGAACGAATCAACGATATTTTCACAAATTCTCTTAGAACACAGTTAGAACCCGAAGTTGTAGCTGAAGAAAATGCGCAAATTGAAAAAGCAAAGCGTGAAGCTGATTTGGCCTTTAAGAAGCTGGCCGAAAGTCAAATGCTTACCACAGGATATGACTTTAGTGGATATAAAATCACGAAATACACAGGAATAATAAGTGGCGAAGTCGTTCTTGGTACAAGCTTCTTGTCTGAATTTTCGGCTTCTCTTTCTGACCTTTTGGGAGGCCAGTCTTGGGCATTTGCAGACAAGCTGGACACGGCGAAGAAAGCCGCCATTGACAAGCTAACCTATAAGTCCGCAGAAAAAGGAGGCAACGCTGTTATTGGCATTGACTTTGACTACATTACCTTTGCAAACAATATGATTGGTGTTGTCGCTAACGGTACAAGCGTTGTAATTGAAAGGATAGAGTAAGATTTGGTCGTTTCGCTGCGTACGTGCGTACACGCTCCGCAGGGATTCTAAGGGGCTTGGCCCCTTGGCACACAGACTTTGGCACAAAGTCTAGTGTGTTACACCTTGTCAGAGGTGTACAGGCTCCCGGTACGCACGTACGCAGCGACTACTCCCAAACGCGCCATATAGGGGGACGACCAAGTTCGCACAAAGCGAACTTGATTCCTCAAAGCAAAAGGCAGGATACCACTATCATAGTGATACCCTGCCTTTGCTCGTTTACCGTTCCGAGTAGTCCTTCCGCAGAACCTCCGATAAACAAAAAACGTACCCGAACCCTTTTTCGTAAAGAATCGGGTTCGAGTACGAACTGTATGGTGGACGGTACAGGACTCGAACCTGTGACCTCCTGCACGTCAAGCAGATGCTCTACCAGCTGAGCTAACCGTCCATATTCTGTTTGTGCCGCAATCAGCTTGATTATGATATCATACCGCCGGGCAAAAAGCAAGCCCTTTTTTGAAAATTCTGCAAACTTTTTGATGCCAGGTTTGCCGGGGATGGAAAATCAGCCGCCCAGCGCACATTTTGTAAACCGACTCAAGGCGTTTCCGTTGCCCTGAACGCCGGTTTGTGGTATAATACATTGATTATAATAGGAAAGGTATCGCAGAATGAGAGTTTTGGGCATCGACCCGGGTTACGCCATCGTGGGCTGGGGCGTTTTGGACTATGCGGGCAACCGGTTTGCACCGGTGGATTTCGGGGCCGTGTGCACCGATGCCGGGGTGCCGTTTGAGCAGCGGCTGGACGAGGTCTACACCGGCATCCGGGAGGTCATCGAGCGGACACAGCCTGAGGTGCTTGCCATCGAAAAGCTGTTCTACCAGCACAACCAGACCACGGTGATCGGCGTGGCCGAGGCCCGCGGGGTCATCCTGCTGGCGGCAGCGCAGGCGGGCATCCCCATCTACGAGTACACCCCCATGCAGGTGAAACAGGCCGTTACCGGCTACGGCAAGGCCGTGAAAAAGCAGGTGCAGGAGATGACCCGCATCCTGCTGCATCTGCCTGCTGTGCCCAAGCCCGATGACACCGCCGACGCACTGGCCATGGCTATCACCTTTTGCCATACCAACGGCAACCAGCTGAACCGCTTTGCAAGAAGGGGCGTTGGGCCGATCTGAGCCCTCTCCGTCAATGCTGCGCATTGCCACCTCTCCCGAAGGGAGAGGCAATCGCGGCTTTTGGTATAGTAGCAGCCGCCCAATTCGATGCTTTGGCTCCCCCTTTGGGGGAGCTGGCGAGCGAATGCGAGACTGAGAGGGGAAGGCTGCTGGAGGAAAACTATGATTTACAGTCTATCCGGAAAAATCATCAAAAAGACCCTGAACGCCGTGGTGGTGAGCTGCGGCGGGGTGGGCTACTATGTACAGTGCCCGACCAGCGTTGCGGGTGCCCTGCCCGGGGTGGGCAGGGAAGCCACTCTTTACACCGTGATGAGCGTGACCGAAAATGACATCAGCCTGTACGGCTTTGCCACTGAGGAGCAGCAGAGCTGCTTTGAGCTGCTGACCGCCGTTTCCGGTGTGGGCCCCAAGGTGGGTCTGGCCATTCTCAGCGTCATGGAGCCTGACCGGGTGGCGCTGGCGATCTCGGCGGGCGACCACAAGGCCTTCAAGGCGGCATCCGGCGTGGGCCCCAAGCTGGCCCAGCGCATCGTGCTGGAGCTGAAGGATAAGGTGGCAAAGGGCTTTGTGGATGGCATCAACCTCGAGGACGTGGGCGCGGCCACTGCCGCCCCCGCCGCACAGGGAGCCGGGCAGGCCATTGCGGCGCTGGTCTCGCTGGGGTACAGCCAGAGCGAAGCCGCCCTGGCCGTTTCCAAGATCGACGCAAGCCTTCCCGTGGAAGAGATCATCAAGCTGGCCCTGCGGGGCATGGCAGGCAGGAGGTAATCCATGCAGGACGAAACCGCGCTCTATGGCGCAAAAATGATGCAGCCCGGCTTAACGGCGGCGGACAACGAGGAAAACAGCCTTCGCCCGCAGCATCTGGAGGACTACATCGGACAGGACAAGGTCAAGCAGAACCTGAAAATCTATCTGGAAGCCGCCAAGCGGCGCGGCGAGCCCATGGATCACATCCTGCTCTATGGCCCCCCGGGCCTGGGCAAGACCACGCTGGCGGGCATCATCGCCAACGAGATGGGGGTGCAGATCCGCATCACCAGCGGCCCTGCCATTGAGAAGCCCGGCGACCTTGCCGCCCTGCTGACCAATCTGCAGGAGGGCGATGTGCTCTTCATTGATGAGATCCACCGCCTGTCCCGGCAGGTGGAGGAAGTGCTCTACCCGGCACTGGAGGATTACGCGCTGGATATTATGATCGGCAAGGGCCCCAGCGCCCAGAGCATCCGGATCAACCTGCCCCGCTTCACGCTGGTGGGCGCTACCACCCGTGCGGGCCAGATCACCGGCCCTTTGCGGGACCGCTTCGGTGTGCTGCTCAAGCTGGAGCTGTACAGCCCCGATGAGCTGAGCCGGATCATCCAGCGCTCGGCGGGCATCCTCGACCAGCCCATCACCCCGGAGGGCGCTTACGAGCTGGCCAAATGCAGCCGGGGCACCCCCCGCGTGGCAAACCGCTTCCTGAAGCGTGTCCGCGACTTTGCCACCGTGCTGGGGGATGGCATCATCGACCGGGATGTTTCCCTGATGAGCCTGAAGCGGATGGACGTGGACGCGCTGGGTCTGGACGAGCTGGACCGCAGCCTGCTCCGCGCCATCATTGAGATGTACAACGGCGGCCCTGTGGGCCTGGAAACGCTGGCGGCGGCGCTGGGCGAGGAGGCCGTGACGCTGGAGGACTTGTGTGAGCCCTACCTGATGCAGATGGGCTTTCTGACCCGCACCCCCCGGGGCCGCTGCGCCACCCGCCTTGCCTATGAGCACCTGGGCCTGAAAGCCCCCGAGACCGGAAGCCCGGAGGACAACGGCCAGCAGAGCCTGTTCTGAGCCGTTTGAAGAGAGAAAGGAGGACGCTTATGCGCCCTGCAGATAGTTGGAAAGATTACGAGCTGCTGGATGCCACCGGCGGCAACCGCCTGGAGCGCTGGGGAGAGACCATCCTCATCCGGCCCGACCCGCAGGTGGTGTGGAAAACCGAGAAGCAGAGCCCGCTCTGGGCCAAGGCCGATGCCATCTACCACCGCTCCAATCAGGGGGGCGGAGAGTGGGAGTACCGCCGCCGTCTGCCTGAGAAGTGGAAGATCTCCTGCGGTGAGGGCGAGGACAAGCTGACCCTCATCGTCAGCCCCACCGGCTTCAAGCACACCGGCGTGTTCCCGGAGCAGGCCGTTAACTGGGCCTGGTACGCCAGAAAGATCCGTGCGGCAGGCCGCCCTGTCAAGGTGCTGAACCTGTTTGGCTACACCGGCGGCGCAACGCTGGCCTGTGCCGCTGCGGGGGCTACTGTCTGCCATGTGGATGCTTCCAAGGGCATCGTAGCGTGGGGCAAGGACAACGCCGTGGCCAGTGGTCTGGCGGACCGGCCCATCCGCTGGCTGGTGGACGACTGCGCCAAGTTCGTGGCCCGGGAAAAGCGCCGGGGCAACATCTACGATGGCATCATCATGGACCCGCCCAGCTACGGCCGCGGCCCCGGCGGCGAGATCTGGAAGCTGGAGGACTGCATCTACGAGCTCATCAGCCAGTGCGAGGAAGTGTTGAGCGATACGCCCCTCTTCTTTGCGGTCAACAGCTACACCACCGGCCTGTCCCCCGCGGTCATGGAGTATATGCTCAAGACCACGCTGGTGCCCCGCTTTGGCGGCAAGACCAGCTGTGATGAGATCGGCCTGCCCGTTTCCGCCACCGGCGGCGTTGTGCCCTGCGGCGCAACGGCCATTTGGGAAGAATGAACTCCCTCAGTCACGGCTGTCGCCGTGCCAGCTCCCTCGGGGAGGGAGCCTTTGGCATGGCGGGAACGTTGACCGTTTGCCGGAAAACTTCTCGGTTGCGCCAGAGGCCCCATCTCAGAGGGGGCTGTCTGCGAAGCAGACTGGGGGAGTGTCCTGACGGCAGCCATTCTGAAAAAATGAAGAAGAACCAAGAATGGGGTACAGCCCTTTTGAGAAGGGCGCACCACCGGAAAGAGAAAACCTATGGAAGAAACGATTTTAACTGCGAAAGATCTGAAGTTCCGCTATGACCCGGAACAGCCGGACTACGCCCTGAACGGCGTGTCGGCTGAGGTGAAGCGGGGCGAATTTGTGGCAGTGCTGGGGGCCAACGGCTGTGGAAAATCCACGCTGGCCAAGCACTTCAACGCCATCCTCCTGCCGGAGAGCGGCACTGTGCTGGTGGAGGGAATGGACACCAAAGACGAGGACAAGATCTACGATATCCGCCAGACCGTGGGCATGGTGTTCCAGAGCCCGGACAACCAGATCGTTGCCACCGTGGTGGAGGAAGATGTCGCCTTTGCGCTGGAAAATCTGGGCGTGCCGCCGGAGGAGATGCGCCGCCGCGTGGATGAAGCGATGAAGATGGCGGGCATCTATGAATACCGGGAGCGTGCGCCCCACAACCTGTCCGGCGGCCAGAAGCAGCGCGTTGCCATTGCGGGCGTGGTCGCCATGCGGCCCGATTGCCTGATCCTGGACGAGGCCACCGCCATGCTTGATCCCCGGGGCCGGGAGCAGGTGATGCAGACCATCCACCATCTGAACAAGAACATGGGCATCACGGTGGTGTCCATCACCCACTATATGGAAGAAGCTGCTCAGGCCGACCGCGTGCTGGTGATGAGCAAGGGCAATGTGGTCATGGAAGGCACCCCGAAAGAGGTATTCAGCCAGACCGAAAAGGTGCGCGCCCTGCGGCTGGATGTGCCGCAGGCTGCCGAGCTGCGGGATGAGCTGGTCAAGGCCGGCATCCCCATGCCCGAGGGCATCATCGACACCGGCGCGTGCGCACAGGCTCTGTATGAGCTTTTGAAGTAAGGGAGGGGACGGAAGATGGGAAGCATTATCAAAGTAGATCACCTGAGTTATGTCTATAACCCGGGAATGCCCAATGCCGTCACCGCGCTGGATGACGTGAGCTTTGAGGTGGAAGAGGGAGACTTTGTGGGCATCATCGGTGCCACCGGCTCCGGCAAGAGCACCCTCATCACCCACATGAACGGCCTGAACAAGCCCACCAGCGGTCACATCATCATCGATGGCCGCGACCTGTGGGCAGAGCCGGAAAAGATTCGGGAATTCCGTTTCCTCACCGGTCTGGTGTTCCAGTACCCGGAGTACCAGCTGTTTGAGGAGACATGCTATAAGGATATCGCCTTTGGCCCCAGAAACATGGGGCTGGACGAGGCCGAGATCGACAGGCGGGTGCATGAAGCAGCGGACTTTGTCGGCCTGGATGAGGCGCTGCTGCAGCGCAGCCCCTTTGAGCTGTCCGGCGGCCAGAAGCGCCGGGTGGCCGTGGCGGGTGTGATGGCCATGAAGCCCCGCATTCTGGTGCTGGATGAGCCTGCCGCCGGTCTGGACCCCGAGGGCCGGGACGAGATCCTGTCTGAGGTCAAGGAGTACCACAAAAAGACCGGCACCACCGTGCTGCTGGTCTCCCACAGCATGGAGGATATTGCCAAGTACGCCGACCGTGTGCTGGTGATGAGCAACAAGAAGATCGCCATGTACGACACCGTGGAGAACGTGTTTGCCCGTGCGCCCGAGCTGCTGGCGCTGGGCCTGAGCGTGCCGCAGGTCACAAAGATCTTCCTCAAGCTGCGGGAGATGGGTGTGGATGTCCCGGCGGATGTTTACACTGTGCCCTATGCCGTCAAGATGATTTTGGAAGCCAAGAAGCGCCGGGACGCAGGCGAAAGCCTTGTGCTGCCCCGTGTGGATGCAAAGAAGGGGGGCGCTGCCACATGCTGAGAGATATCACCATCGGCCAGCACTTCCCGGGCGACAGCCTTGTGCATAAGTTCGACCCCCGCATGAAGCTGGTGCTGACCATCGTCTACATCATCCTGCTGTTTGCCGCGTCCAACCCGCTGGGCCTGACGCTGTCCCTTGTATTCCTTGTGGCCATGTACGGCGTGGCGAAGATCCCCTTCAAGCTCATCACCAAGAGCCTGAAGCCCATTTTGCCCATCATCCTCTTTACCGCGGTGCTCAACCTCTTCTTTGTTTCGGGCGAGGGCGAGCCGCTGGTGCACTTCTGGGTGCTGAACATCTACGCCGAGGGCCTGCGCTATGCCATCCTGATGGCGGTGCGCGTGATGGCACTGATCGCGGGCACCAGCCTCCTGACCTATACCACCAGCCCCATTGTGCTGACAGATGCCATCGAGCAGCTGCTCAAGCCTTTGGGCAGGCTGCACTTCCCGGTGCACGAGCTGGCCATGATGATGAGCATTGCCCTGCGCTTTATCCCGACCCTGATCGAAGAGACCGACAAGATCATGAACGCCCAGAAAGCCCGTGGTGCCATGCTGGACAACGGCTCCATGATGGAGCGCGTCAAGGCGCTGGTGCCGGTGCTCATCCCGCTGTTCATCTCGGCCTTCCGCCGCGCCGATGAGCTGGCCATGGCCATGGAGTGCCGCTGCTACCGCGGCGGTGATGGCCGCACCCGTCTGAAGGTGCTGCGCTGCACCCGGCAGGATTATATCGATCTGGCGGTGTGCATCGTCTGCTTTCTGGTGATCCTGAGCTCGAGACTGGTGTTCCCGAATTTTTAAAAACTCCCCCAGTCGCCTGCGGCGACAGCCCCCTCGAGGAGGGGGCCTTATAGCCTCCCTCTTTGAGGGAGGTGGCACGGCAAAGCCGTGACGGAAGGAGTTCCATGCAGAACTATTTACTGACCCTTGCCTACGACGGCACCAACTACTGCGGCTTTCAGGTGCAGCCCAACGGGCGGAGCGTGGCCCAGACCTTTCAGGATGGGCTGGAAGCGGTGCTCCACAGCCGCCCCGATATCAAGGGGTGCAGCCGCACCGATGCCGGGGTCCACGCGCTGGGCTTTGCGCTGAACTTCCACGCGGAGACCCGCATCCCCCCCGAAAAGCTGCCGCTGGCCATCAACCAGCACCTGCCCCCGGATATCCGGGTGCTGTGCGCCCGGGTGGTGCCGGAGGAGTTCCACGCCCGCTATGCCGCCCATACCAAGACCTACCTGTACCGCATCCACAACCACCCCATCGATTCGCCTTTTGATGAAAAATATTACACCCGGGTGCCCCGGCGGCTGGATGTGGATGCCATGCAGAGGGCGGCGGAACAGTTTGTGGGAAAGCACGATTTTCTGGCCCTGTGCGCGGCGGGTTCCTCTGCTGCTGCCCACGGTGATACCGTGCGCACCATCACCGACTGCCATGTGACCCGGAAGGGCGACGAGGTGGACATTGAGGTGACAGCGGACGGCTACCTCTATAACATGGTGCGCATTCTGGCAGGCACCCTGTGTGAGGTGGGTGCGGGCCGGATGCAGCCCGATGCCATCCCCGGCATCCTTGCCAGCCGGGACCGCAGCCAGGCCGGGCCGACGCTGCCCGCGAAAGGGCTATTTTTGGAGAAGGTGGACTACGACCTATGAGAAAAAATCGCAACCGTCCGGAGAGTGACGAGCCGCTTTCGGAAGGGCGGGTCGAATATCTGGAAGCTGCCCGCCAGCGTGTGCGGAACAGGCGCATCCGCCGCACGGCGGTGCTGCTGGTGCTGCTGACGGCGGTGGTGTTGTTTGCCACTGGCATCGCGGGCAGCTCGGTGGCGGCCCTGAAGGACCTGACCGATACGGCCCGCATTGCCCTGTTGCCCGGCTCCGGCTGGCCCCAGCAGACCGGTGTGGCCGAGCTGGAACAGATGGCCCCCCTGACCGGCAGCTTTGTGGAGCTGGGGGACGAGGGCTGTGTGGTCTGGTCGCGCACCGGCAAAAAGCTGAACAGCATCCAGAGCGGCTATGCCCGCCCGGCGCTGGCCGCGGGCAAGACCCGCTTTGTCCTCTACAACCGCTCCGGAAACGAGCTGCGGGTGGAGAGCCGCACCCAGAACCTTTACACCAAGCAGCTGGAAAACAGCATTTTCCTCTGCGCCATGTCGGACAACGGCACGCTGGCTGTGGTCACGGAGGATCAGACCAGCATGGCGAAGCTGCTGGTATACAGTCCCTCCATGGAGCAGCAGCTCAGCTGGAGCATGACCTCCAACGACGGCACCCCCCTGCGGATGGCCTTTTCCCCCGACAGCCGGAAGCTGGCGGCGGCAGCCGTCACCGTCAGCGGAGGACAGGTGATGACCAACCTCTACCTCATCAATCTGGCATCGGGCGATCCCGTCAGTCTGGTGAATCAGGGCGGCGTGCCCCAGTGGCTGGGGTGGACCTCAGCTTCCACGATCCTGGCTGTCTACGATACCAGGGCCGTGCTCTACAATGCGGGCGGCGGCGAGCGTGCGGTCTATGATTTTGCGGGCACGGAGCTGAAGGATGTTTCGGTGGACGCGGCAGGCAATGTGGCCCTGCTGCTGGCATCGGGGCAGGTCTCTCAGGCTGTGACGCTGGACAAAAACCTGAATGTCCAGTTCAGCGCTGCTGTCTCGGCGGCAAATTCCATTGTCCGGGCGGGGAACCTGTTCTATCTGCTGGCCGATAACGCCGTGGAGTGCTTTGATGCATCTGGCACCCAGCAGTGGAGCCAGAACCTTGACACCAGCCCGCAGGCATTGCTGGCCAACAGCAAGGATCTGCTGCTGTTCAGCGGCAACACGGTGCAGAAGTTGGAAGCACCCGCTGAATAGCCCTCTCCGTCAATGCTTGCGCATTGCCACCTCTCCCAAAGGGAGAGGCAATTGCGGCTTTGAGGAAAAAGAGTGCAATTTATTTTGTGGCTTCCCCTGTCAGAAGCGTTGGCTCCCCCTTTGGGGGAGCTGGCACGACGGCAGTCGTGACTGAGAGGGTGAGCCAGTTCGGAATAAGGTTAAACGTATGTTCAAGAATCCGTCATTTATTTTTGATATCCTATGTACGGTGGTCTGGCTGGTGCTGGCCGTCCGGTATGCCCGCAAAGGCTTTCTGGCCTCGGTGGTGCAGCTGACGGGCAGCCTCATCAGCCTGTTCGGTGCCAGAGCCTTTTCAGGCTGGGCAGCCGGGCAGGTGTTCGAGCGCTTCCTCGCCGGAAGCTTCCGGGACCAGATCGCTGCCAATATCGCCGCCGGGGGAGCCGTCAGTCTGGATGGCATTGCCCAGCGGTACGCGGGCTTTCTGCCCGAAGCGTTCCGGGCATCCATCGTGGATGCCTGCGAACGCTCCATCTCTGCCGTCCTCAATGACAACGCCGTTGTGCTGGCGGATACCATCGTCCAGAAGGTGCTGGCTCCGCTGCTGACCCCGGTGATCTCGCTGGTGCTGTTCTTTGTGGCGTTCGCCCTGCTGCGGATGCTGGTCAGCCTGCTGGTCACAGTGCTGGGGCTGGTGAACAAGCTGCCCGTGATCGGTGCAGTGAACCACTGGCTGGGCTGGGGCGTGGGCGGCATTGCCAGCCTTGTGGACATCTATCTGGTGCTCTGCGTGGTCTGGGCGCTCATTGTGATCACCGGCGGCAACCTCACCATGCTCAACGACACGGTGATGAGCGGCAGCCTTTACTATAAAGTATTCAATGTGTTCAACCCGTTTGTCTGAGCGGGGAGGGAAAAGGAGGAACAATGGTCTGCATTCGATGCCAGAAGCGGCCTGCCATTATTTTTGTCCAGCGGATGGAAAATGGCCAGATGAAAAACGAGGGGTACTGCCTGCACTGTGCCCGGGAGATGCACATCAAACCGGTCGATGATCTGATGAAGCAGTTTGGCATGTCCGACGAGGACATGGATGCCATGGAAGACCGGATGGAAAACATGATGCAGGAGATGGGGGACATGAGCAACATGAACCCCTTCTCAATGATGATGGGCATGGGCCAGCCGGACCAGAGCGAAGAGGACGGCGACCTTGTGCCCGGCTCCAGCGCCACCTTCCCGCTGGGAGTGAACGGCGGTGCCCAGAACGGCAAAAACGAAAAGAAGGCGGGCAAAAACGACAAAAAGCCGCCCCGCCGCAAGTTTTTGGATACCTACTGCGAGAACCTGACCCGCAAAGCCCGGGAGGGAAAGCTGGATGATATCATCGGCCGCGACCGGGAGATCTACCGCACCATCCAGATCCTGAGCCGCCGCCAGAAGAACAACCCTTGCCTTATTGGTGAAGCGGGCGTTGGCAAGACCGCCATTGCCGAGGGCATTGCCGAGCGCATTGCCAAGGGGCAGGTGCCGGCAGGGCTGCAGGATAAGGAAATCTTCCTGCTCGACCTGACCAGCCTTGTGGCAGGCACCCAGTTCCGCGGCCAGTTCGAGCAGCGGGTCAAGGGCCTGCTGAGCGAGGTCAAGGCGGCGGGCAACGTCATCCTGTTCATTGACGAGATCCACACCATTACCTCTGCCGGTGAGAGCGAGGGTGCCATGAATGCGGGCAACATCCTGAAGCCCGCTCTCTCCCGCGGCGAGATCCAGGTCATCGGTGCCACCACCTTCAACGAGTACCGCAAGTATATCGAGAAGGACCAGGCGCTGGAGCGCCGGTTCCAGCCCGTGCGGGTGGAGGAACCCAGCGTTGCTGATACGCTGGCCGTGATGGGCGGCATCAAGCACTACTACGAGGAGCACCACCATGTGCAGGTGCCCGCCGATGTGCTGAACGCCACCGTGACCCTGAGCGAGCGGTATATCACCGACCGCTACCTGCCCGACAAGGCCATCGACCTGCTGGACGAGGCCTGTGCCTGCTGCAATCTGGCCCACCCGGTTATCTCCGAGTACCTGACCATGCAGAAGGAACTGGAGGCCCTCAAGCAGGAAGAGGCCGACATGGAAAACGCCGATGTGAACGAGCCCATCGATTACGAGCGTGTGGCAGAGCGCAAGACCCGGATGGCACAGCTGGAGCGGGAATTGCCCGCCAAGCAGGCTGCAGCCGGGGAGATCCAGGTGACCATGGACGATGTGGCCAAGGTCATTGAGCTGTGGACGGGCATCCCGGCGGTGAAGATCCGGGAGACCGAGTATGCAAAGCTCGCAAGCCTTGAGACCGAGCTGAAAAAGAAGATCATCGGTCAGGACGATGCCGTGCATCTGGTGGCGCAGGCGGTCAAGCGCAGCCGCGCCGACCTTTCGGGCCGCCGCCGTCCGGCCAGCTTCATCTTTGTGGGCCCCACCGGCGTGGGCAAGACGGAGCTGGTGAAGCAGCTGGCAAACCAGCTCTTTGACGGCCCCGACCCCCTGATCCGGCTGGATATGAGCGAGTATATGGAGAAGTACGCGGTGTCCCGCATGATCGGTTCTCCTCCGGGCTATGTGGGCTACGAGGAGGCGGGTCAGCTGACCGAAAAGGTCCGCCGCCGCCCATACAGCGTGGTGCTGTTCGATGAGATCGAAAAGGCCCACCCCGATGTGATGAATATCCTGCTGCAGATCCTGGACGAGGGCAAGATCAACGATGCCCAGGGCCGCACCGTGGATTTCTCCAACACCGTCATCTGCATGACCTCCAATGCGGGCAGCAGCGACCAGACCACCGCAAGTCTGGGTTTCAACCGCAGCGAGGAGGAGCGGAACGAGGAGAAGAGCCGCAAGGCACTGAGCCAGTTCCTCCGCCCCGAGTTTTTGGGCCGCGTGGATGAGGTCATCACCTTCAAGCCGCTGAGCGAGGAGACCCTGCAGGGCATTGCCGCCCTGATGCTGGACGAGTACAAGCCCAGCATGGAGGCCAAGGGCATTGCCTACAGCTATACCCCGGCGGCACTGGCAGCGCTGGTGCACAAGAGCCAGGGCGGCAAGTTTGGTGCCCGCGACCTGCGCCGGACCATCCGCAAGGCTGTGGAGGACCCCGCCGCTGAAAAGATCATTGACGGCACCCTTGTTTCCGGCTCCACCCTGACCGTGGATGCTGAGAACGATGAGATCGTGCTGAAATAAAGAGCAAACAGAAAGCCGCTGCACAGCGTAACAACTGTGCAGCGGCTTTTGTGGTGTATAAAACCTCTCAGCCGCCTGCGGCGGCAGCTCCCCTGATAGGGGAGCCAAGCCCTGTGGGAGAGGTTACTCCACGCTGACCGGCTCCTCCGGCTTGTTGGCGGTACGGGCGCTCGTGCGGCCCTCGGGAATGATCTCGCCTGCGGCGGTCAGGCTGAGCTTGGCCAGGGTCGGGCCCACCAGCTCGTACACCAGCACCGAGAAGAGCACCACGTTGCGCACCATGTGGCCGTCGGAAAGCTCGGCAGCCTCGGCGGCCATGCCCAGTGCCACACCGGCCTGCGGCAGCAGGGTGATGCCCAGATACTTCTGGATCTTCTCGCTGCAGCGGGTGGCCTTGCAGCTGACATAGGAGCCGGAGATCTTGCCCAGAGAGCGGGAAGCGATATAGACGGCACCAATGAGCAGGACCATGGGGTTGGCGAGGATGTTCAGGTCCAGCTCCGCGCCGGACAGCACGAAGAACAGGATGTTCACCGGGCTTACCCAGCGGTCCAGGCGGTCCATCAGCTCATCGGAAGTGGGGCAGATGTTGCAGAACACGGTGCCGGTCATCATGCAGACCAGCAGCAGCGAGAAGCTGCAGTGGATGGGGCCGACCTCAAAGCTGACCATGGAAAGGCCTACCGTCAGCAGCACAAAGGCCACCGAAAGGCTCATGCGCTTGGAGCGGGAGTGGAAGTAGATCTCCAGCTGGTTGAGCAGCAGACCGGCCAGCGCGCCCAGACCCAGGCTGAGTACGATCTCCACCAGAGGCTCCAGAAGGATGCTGATGGGGTCGATGCGGCCCTGCTCCAGCGCGTTTGCGATGCCGAAAGAGGCCGAGAAGAGCACCAGACCCACGGCATCGTCAATGGCGACCACCATCAGCAGCAGGCGGGTCAGGGGGCCGCTTGCCTTGTACTGCTTGACCACCATCAGGGTGGCGGCAGGGGCTGTGGCAGAGGCGATGGCACCCAGCGTGATGGCCGATGCCATTGAGATGACATCCGGCCGGGCAAAGTGCAGGGCCACCAGAGCGATATCCACCAGCACGGTGGTGATAACGGCCTGCAGGATGCCCACAGTGACCGCCTGCCTGCCCATTTTCTCCAACGCGCTGAGCCGGAACTCGTTGCCGATGACAAAGGCGATGAAGCCCAGTGCCACCTGTGTGATGATGCCGTAGCTCTCGACCTGTGCAAGGCTCCCGAAGCCGAAGCCCCAGCTGCTCAGGCCCAGCCGACCCAGAAAGAAGGGGCCCAGCAGAAGCCCCGCCACCAGATAAGAGGTGACAGCCGGCAGACGGACCGCTTTCGCTGCACGGGATGCCAACAGGCCTGCAATGAGCGAAAGAGACATGCAAATGAGCAATTGCTCCATAAAATAAGATCCTCCTCAGGAATTAAGATACGTTAAAAAGTATATCTTATCCGAGGAGGAAAAGCAACATTTGTTAATTGAATTTAAAAATCCTCTGTGCAAGGCGGTAACCGCCCAGCACGAGCTTGTCGCCCTTGGGGATCTTCAGGTTGGTCACGCCGCCAAAGCCGTAGCGGATGGAGCGGTAGACCCCGGCACTGGTGTGTGCCTTGAGGTAGGCCCACAGTTCGTTCTCCTTCTGCTTGGCAGCGGCACTGCCGTCCAGCAGAAGGAAGATGTCGCTGATGGCCATCATCATGGAGAGGTAGTGCAGCATATAGCTGCGCAGCTTCTTCTGGCCCTTGAGGGCATCCAGATCCTGACAGTCGATCATGTGGCGGGTCACCCGCAGCTGCTGGTCCACCCGCTTGACCATCACGCTCTCGTTCACGCTCTGGTCGGCCCGGCCGATGAAGTAGCGGTACAGGTCCAGATCCATATAGTACATGCTCTTGACAAAGGGCAGGGGCTGGTAGACAAAGATGTTGTCCACATAGAAGGTGTGCTTGGGCAGCACCATGCCGCAGTCCCGCAGCACCTGCGTGCGGTACATCACCGAGTGCATCAGCAGGTTCTGGTCGGGCCGGAAGTGGCCAACATGTGTCCAGCTGAACAGTCGGTTCTGGGGGAACACGTTGGTGTAGCGCACGGTGTGGCTGGTGTTGTCCTCCACATGCTCGTAGACATAGTTGCAGATCATCAGGTCAGGCGCGGTGCCCCGGGCAGTCAGCGTGTTCAGCTTGGTCAGCACGGTCCTGAGGGCTGCTTCGTCCAGCCAGTCGTCGCTGTCCACTACCTTGTAATACAGGCCGGTGGCGTTGCGGATGCCCTGATTCACGCCCTCGCCATGGCCGCCGTTCTCCTGATGGATGGCCTTAACGATGGTGGGATATTTGGCAGCGTACTCGTCGCAGATGGCGGGGGTGTCATCCTTGGTGGAACCATCGTCCACCAGGATGATCTCGGCCTGCTCCCCGGCGGAGAGCAGGGTCTCGATGCAGTGGCGCATATATGCCGCCGAGTTGTAGCACGGGACGGCGAAGGTGATCAATTTCTGAGCCATACAAAATACTCCTTTGCTCTTTTCCGGCAGATGCGCAAGGCAGGAGCCGGGATGGAGATATGTACCCATATTATAGCATTTTTGTGCAGGAAATGCTATCGAACGTGGGAAATGTCAGAGATGTTTTACAATTATCCGGGGAGTTGTGGTATACTGATTGGGTTATAAACCTCTCAGGCCGCTTTGTGTCCAGCTCCCCTGGTAGGGGAGCCAAGACTTGCCTCTCCTACCAGGAGAGGTGGCATTGCGAAGCAATGACGGAGCGGTTTTGTATGGATAGGAGGAACCATGGAAAGTCCGCATAGTATTCTGAAAAAAGTCTTTGGCTACGACAGCTTCCGCCCGGGGCAGGAGGAGATCGTCTCCCGCCTGCTGGCCGGGCAGGATGTGCTGGCCGTGATGCCCACAGGTGCGGGCAAGTCCATCTGCTATCAGGTGCCGGCCCTGCTGCTGCCGGGCATCACCATCGTGGTCTCGCCGCTGGTGAGCCTGATGAAGGATCAGGTGGGGGCGCTGGTACAGGCCGGTGTGGCGGCAGCTTTCCTGAACAACAGTTTGACGGACAACCAGAAGGCCCTGATGCTCCGCCGCGCCCGGGAGGGGTGGTATAAGATCATCTATGTGGCTCCGGAGCGTCTGGAGATGCCGGGTTTCCAGCGGTTTGCGCAGGAGCGGGAGATCAGCATGGTCACGGTGGACGAGGCCCACTGCATCAGTCAGTGGGGGCAGGACTTCCGCCCCAGCTACCTGCGCATCAAGGCGTTTGTGGACAACCTGCCCAAGCGCCCGGTGGTGGGAGCCTTTACGGCCACCGCCACGGCCCATGTGCGGGAGGACATCCGCACCCATCTGGAACTCCACACCCCCTACGAGGTGACCACCAGCTTCGACCGGCCCAACCTCTATTTTGCCACCCGCAGGGCCCTGCCCAGCGAGAAACCCAAAGTTCTGCTCGAACTTGTGCTCAGGGAGCGGGACAATGCGGGCATCATCTATTGCAGTACCACCCGGCAGGTGGACGAGACCACCCGCCTGCTGCAGAGCCGGGGAATCCGTGCGGCAGCCTACCACGCCAAACTGGATGCGGATACCCGGCGGCAGAATCAGGACGATTTCCTCTATGACCGGGTGCAGATCATGGTGGCGACCAATGCCTTCGGCATGGGCATCGATAAGCCAAACGTCCGGTTCGTCATCCATTATAATATGCCCAAGGATCTGGAGAGCTATTATCAGGAGGCGGGCCGCGCGGGCCGTGACGGGGAGCCAGCCCGCTGCACCCTGCTCTATTCCGGCACCGATGTGCGCACCATCCGGTTCTTCATCGACAAGGAGATGGAGGCTGACAACGGCCTGCCTGCGGATGTCAAGGCCGAAGCGGCACGCAAGGCAGAGGAACGGCTCAAGTACATGACCTTCTACTCCACCACGCCGCGCTGCCTGCGGGGGTATCTGCTGAGCTACTTCGGCGAGGCCGCGCCCCAGAAGTGCGAGAACTGTTCCAACTGTCTGCTGGCAGCACAGGCTGCCGAACAGGTGGAGGAGCAGGCGGCACAGGCCCGCCAGCGTGCCGCGGCCAGTGCAAAGCGGCTGGCCTCGGCCTCCCGCCGCCGTGCCGACGAAGATGCCCTCAGCGAAGCGGACGAGAAGCTGCTGGCGGCCCTCTATGCCCTGCGCAAGCGGCTGGCCGCAAAGCAGAAGCTCCCTGCCTATATGGTGTTCAACGATTCCACCCTCCGCCAGATGGCGCTGAAAAAGCCCCTGAGCGTGGAGGAACTGCTCAATATCCCCGGTGTGGGCGAGAAAAAGGCCGCCCGCTATGGGCAGGAGTTCCTGAGTGTCATTGAGGATATGGTTTCATCCCGTTAAATGACAAAGCGCCCAATTTTCCACTCGCTCTGTGTAGAGTGTGGAAAATCGGGCGTTGTTTTATTGCATGAAAGTGCATTGCTATGCCAAGGGCTCCCTTACCAGGGGGCCTGGCGCGCGTCAGCGCGACTGAGAGGTTTACATCGTGTGTGTGGCAAACACCTGTTCGTCCTCCCACCAGACGGGGGCCTTTGCGGCAAGGCTCTTGGGCACATCCAGAAGCCGCTGGTTGGAGCTGCCCCGGAAGCGCAGGGAGATATCGTGCTGGGCTTCCACAAAGCGGCCGTCCACCAGAACATCCAGCAGGCTCAGCAGCTCATCGGTGACCTCACAGCGGGCCGGGCAGGGAACACTGCCGGTCAGCTGTTCCCAGGTGTAACCAGAATAGCACCAGACGCTCTTATTCGGGTATAACGCCCTGAAGTTGCGGACAAAGGGCAGCAGCTCCCGCTGATTCTCCGGCTCAAAAGGCTCACCGCCCAGCAGAGAGATGCCTGCAATATAGTCGGGCTGGCAGGATGCAAAGATCTCGTTGCGCACGGCTTTGTCGAAGAGCTGACCGTACCCGAAATCCCATGCCACCTCGTTGAAGCAGCCCGGGCAGTGGTGCCTGCAGCCCGAAACAAAGATGCTGGTGCGCACCCCCGGCCCATTGGCAATGTCGTAATACTTAATTGTTGCGTAATTCATCACAGATGCAGCACCCGATCCTTGATCTCCTGTGTCCGGCCCTGGTTCCAGAACTGGGTGCCGATATAACCGCAGGTGCGGCGGGCAACGTTCAGCTTGTTCTGGTCACGGTTGCCGCACTTGGGGCACTCCCACACCAACTTGCCGTCATCTTCAACGATCTTGATCTCTCCGTCGTAGCCGCAGCACTGGCAGTAATCGGACTTGGTGTTCAGCTCGGCATACATGATGTTGTCGTAGATGAACTGCAGCACGCTTATCACGGCCTCCAGATTGTCCTGCATGTTGGGCACTTCCACATAGCTGATAGCACCGCCCGGGGACAGCTTCTGGAACTCGCTCTCAAACTTGAGCTTGGTAAAGGCATCAATGGGCTCCGAAACATGGACGTGGTAGCTGTTGGTGATATAGTTCTTATCGGTGATACCGGGCACGATGCCGAACCGCTTCTGCAGGCACTTGGCAAACTTGTAGGTGGTGGATTCCAGCGGGGTGCCGTAGAGAGAGTAATCCATGTTCTCGGCTTTCTTCCACTCGGTGCACTTGTCGTTCATGTGCTGCATCACGCTCAGGGCAAAAGGCTTGGCACCGGCATCGGTGTGGCTCTTGCCGGTCATATACTTCACACACTCATACAGACCAGCGTAGCCCAGGCTGATGGTGGAGTAGCCGCCAAAGAGCAGCTTGTCGATCTTCTCGCCCTTCTTCAAGCGGGCCAGTGCGCCGTACTGCCACAGAATGGGGGCGGCATCGCTGGGGGTGCCCATCAGGCGCTGATGGCGGGCCTGCAGTGCCTTGTGGCAGAGAGCCAGGCGCTCGTCAAAGATCTTCCAGAACTTCTCGAAGTTGCCGCCGGAGGAAAGGGCTACATCCACCAGATTGATGGTGACAACACCCTGGTTGAAGCGGCCGTAGTATTTGGGCTTGCCGGTCTCGGGGTCCACATAGGGAGTCAGGAAGCTGCGGCAGCCCATGCAGGTGTAGCAATGGCCTTCGCCGTTTTTGTCCACCTTGAGCTCGAGCATCTTCTTCTCGGAGATGT